>Ga0265313_10001741_pt1 | contig 20007 bp, 14 predicted proteins | sample 4123metaG_FD_203122 | JGI IMG/M metagenome (GOLD analysis project Ga0265313, IMG submission 203122) | Rhizosphere microbial communities from Carex aquatilis grown in University of Washington, Seatle, WA, United States - 4-1-23 metaG | ecosystem: Host-associated > Plants > Roots > Rhizosphere >...
GTCGGGATGCCGGCGGCGTTGAGAATCGCCTCACCTTCGGCAACATCCTTGCCGCCCATCCAACTGGCGAGCACCGGCTTGCCTTCGATATGGCCGAACGCCTTCAGTTTCTCGGCGGTGTTGGTGCATTCGGTCATGGACTGCGGGGTCAAAATAACCAGCAAACCGTCACTGTTGGGGTCACGCCCCGCAATTTCAAGTGTCCTGGCGTAAACGTCTGCGCTGGCGTCACCCAGCACATCCACGGGGTTGTTCCGCGACCAGGAAGGGGGCAGAAACTTGTTGAGTTCCTCAATGGTCCCCTTGGAAACTTCCGCCAGGGCGCCCCCGGTGGTGATCAGCGCGTCGGTGGCCAGCACCCCCGGACCGCCGGCATTGGTAATCATGGTCAGGCGATTGCCCTTGGGACGCGGCTGCCGGCCCAGGACCTCGGACATGTAAAACAAATCGGAAATGTTGTTCACGCGCAACACGCCGCAACGTTTGAACGCGGCCTCCAGCACGTCGTCGCTGCCGGTCAGCGAACCGGTATGCGACGCGGCGGCCTTGGCGGCGCCCTCCGTGCGACCGGGCTTGATGACGATGATCGGCTTGGTCAGGGCGACTTCGCGGGCGGCGGACAAAAACGAGCGCGCATCACCAATCGTTTCCATGTAGATGACGATGCTCTTGGTCTTGGGATCGTCACCCAGGTAATAAATCAAATCGCCCCAGCCGACATCGAGCATGGATCCGAGCGAGGCGAAGCAACTGAACCCGACGTTTTCCTTGAGGCTCCAGTCGAGCACGGCGCAACAGAGCGCGCCGCTTTGACTGAGAAAACCGACGTTGCCGGGCCGGGCGATGGCGGCCGCGAAACTGGCGTTGAACCCGATGTTGGGCATCATGACGCCGAGACAGTTGGGGCCGACGATGCGCATGCCCGCGGCGCGCGCGTCGGCGAGGATTTGTTGTTCCAATTTCACGCCTTCGGGACCGATTTCCTTGAAGCCCGCGGAAATGATGATGACGCCGGCAACCCCGGCCTTGGCGCAATCCCGGATCAATCCAGGGACGGTTTTGGCCGGCGTGCAGATGACCGCCAGGTCCACTTTTTCCGGCACCTCGCCGATGCTGGGATAAGCCTTGACGCACAGGACGGAGGCACGTTTTGGGTTGACGGGATAGACCACGCCGCTGAAGCCGCCGCGACCAAGATTTTCAAACAGGGTCCGCCCGACGCTGCCGGCCTTGTCCGTGGCGCCGATGACGGCGACCACCTTCGGCGCGCAGATGGGATCCAGCGGATGCTTGCGCGTTTGATGCAGGATGTCGTGGGCGGGTTCGAGACGTTGAGGCTCGGAAGTGGCGATGGTCATGATGGGTCCAAAGTGTTTGCTTGGTTTGTCTTTATAAATTCCAGCCCCGGCTCCCGCTTCAACCGTCGGCTATCCGCCGTGGTTGATCGGGCGGGGTACCCGGGGCATAAAAAATACCATACCAACAACTTCATCTTTTTGCGTAAAACTACTTACCAAACCTTGTTGAAGACTTTACCAATTTTGCGGGGCCTGGCCAGCGGGATAAAAAATCGAACGATGAAATTTCATCGACAGCCAATCAAATGCCCGACGGTTGGCGGGTGGTTACCTGAACTGCGCGGCACTGCCACTGACGCTGGACGCGTCGGCCCGCAAGCCTGTTATGGGCTGCCGACTGACAGGCGATAGAAACGGCTGGAAAAATTCGTCCAAACCGGATCGCTAAAATAGGACGAGCCATCGGTGAGCGTGTTGGTGCCTACGGGAAGCCATCCGGCATCGGTCAGGTTCGTGCAGGCTTGCACGACGACGACCAGATTGCTGGCGCCGGTGATGTCGAATCCGAATGTATTCGTATTCGAACCAAAGCCCGTTTCACTGATCTGCGCCTGCGGGTTCGATGACTGGTCAACGATCAGCACGTTGGTGCCCGTGTCGTGACGGATGCGCAAAACGCCGTTGGTGGCAGTAAACACCCAGCCGGGCTGGCTGAGGTCCGAACGTTGCGACAGCGGCGTGCCGTTGACGAAAACCGCCACGGGTGTGAACGCGAGGCGGAGTGATTCGGTGGAGGCGTTGTCAAAGGTCGTGTAGGCGACGCTGTTGCTGCCGGGATCGTAGGTCACCGACTTGATCACCGTGGTGGAGCCCGTGACATGGTTCTGGCCGGCGGGCGCCCATCCCGGGACCGCCCCGAGGGCCAACATGAAGTGGCGGATGTAATCGCCGTGCCCGTCTGTGAACCAGCAGGCCGGGCTGTTGATGAACTCGGCCGGTCCTTCAATGACCACGCCATTGGAACGGCACATGTAGGTGCACCAGTTCAAGGACCGATAGGCCTTGTCGTAGGCGTTCGTATCACCGGTCAGGGAGTATAACAGGGCGTAGTCGGCGGCAAACCGTGAGGTATGGCTGGCCATCTTGTACTTATATGCATTCTGCTCGGAAATGACCCGGGCTCCATACTCCAGCCCTGACTCGCCGTTGTCCGTGCCGCCGAAAGTGGTTTCAATATATCCCAGCAGGTTGGTGGCATGAGTGTACCAATTCGGATCGAGTTCGGGATGCTCCAGGAGGTAACAGGCCGTCTCGCCCGGATTGTACTGGTTGACGTTGCTGAGGTCATTGGGCTTCGGCATCACGTCCTCAAAATAATTGGCCCACACCCGGTTCGTCATGGGATAAGCGACCAGCCAGTTCCAGGCCGTTTGCCGGGCGGTCTGGTAATTGTTGGTGTTTCCAAGCCCCAGCCGTATCAATTCGTCGAAGAGCCGGATGGGGGCGACCGCATCGGCACAGTACTCCTCGGATTGCGACGTGGCGCCGGTCTGCGCCACCACCCGAAAGGCCCACGGCGAGTGCGTCGCGTCCCCGGTCCGGATATGCAGGGCCAGTTGGTCAGCGCACGTGATGGCGGCGTTCAGATAGTTGGTGTTGCCCGTCAACTCATAGAATCGCAAGTAACCGTGATAACCCAATTCGCCAATCTTGTCCGGCTCCAATACGCCGACCCCTTCCGAATAGTTATCGTTGCCATAGTTGGTGGATCCGCTTGCGGCCGTGGAATAGGGAACCCCGGCCCAGAAGTAATTCGTCGGGGTCGTGCCGTGCTGGAGGTGAAAGTTAAGCAACCCAGTCACCAAGTTAACCACGCCGGTATTCCCGGAGTAGTAGTAATACATGCTCGCCGAATCCGCCAGCATGGCATGCTTGCCGGCCACATTGTTCGGCCAATCCTCGCCGGCCAGGGTGTTTGGGTCGTACTCGCTGTGGGTATAATAGGCGGGCAGGCCATTATTCGGGTCTTTGAGAATGTGATTGAGCAACAGGTCCCAGGACAGAAACATCACCCGGTCGTAACCGGCGCCCGGATCCGATGTCCAAGGGATGATTTCCCCCTGCCCATCCAGGACGACGGTGTGGGTGTCCAATGTCGCCGCGGCTGACGTGCCGGACAAACCACAACCTCCCGCCAGAATCAGCCCGTGAAAAAGGGCCACCCGGCCGGTACGATGGGAGAGGTATTGGAACATAAGCTGAATTGCGACGGGTGCTTAACGTTGCATGAGTTAATTCATGATTTGATGCGACTCAAGACACACATATTTACCATGTTTCCTCGCTGGAAATCAATGACATAACTGACTGTTTACTGCTTATTCCTTGGCAAAATCGCCTTATTAGCTCGCGCATGTTAACAGGTGCCGGCAAAGAGTCATATGGGGTGTTTTCCCCATATCGTCCCAGTCCGAGCCGGCCGGGTTAGGCGATTCACGTCTCAAATTGATCTGAGGGAAAACAAATCCTCCGATGTTTGGGCCGCCATTTGGATCTACCCGTTTTATGACGCGACGTGATGCCGCATGGCGGCCAAATCCGCTAAAATGGCTTAATATGATTACATATTCTTTTTTAACATTATTATGTTTTAGTTTAACTCATTATGAAGTATGCTGGAAACAGACAACGAAAGATTATTTTATGATACTAGATTATGCTCTGGAAAAATTTCCGCTCCCGGTGAAATTGCGCGACGGCACGGAATGTGTCGTGCGTCCGCTGGGCCGGCGGGATGCCGCGCGGCTGCATAAATTTTTTCTCGCGGTGCCGGAGGAGGAGCGGCTGTTCATTAAACAGCCGGTTTCCGACCGGGCCCTGTTCCAGGAGTGGTGTCGCGACGCCGACTTTGAGCGCAACCTGCCGCTGCTGATGTTGCATGAGGAAAAAATCATCGGCGAAGCGACATTACATCAACGCCTCGGCGGCTGGAAACGGCACATCGGCCTGGTCACGGTCCTGACGCATCTGCAATACCGGGGGCGCGACGTGGCCAAAATTCTGGTGACGGAACTGGTGGAAGTCGCGCGTTCGCTGGGCCTGCGCCGGCTGGAGGCGGAATTGAACGGCGAACGCAAGGTGGCCATTCGCGCGCTGGAACAGCTTGGTTTCTGCCAGTTGATGCGCCTGCCGCAGCATGTCCTCGACATGAAAACCGTTCCGCACGATTACGTGTTCATGGGCGCGGATTTGCATCTGAACGAGGAATACGCCGGCGTGGGCGAATAAGCGTTCAGGAACCGGAGTCCTCGGTATCCAGCCAGCGGACGGCGTGTCGGACGAGATCGGTCGCCGTCTGCAATTTTAATTTTTTCTTGATGTTCAGGCGGTGGACTTCGACGGTTTTCGCACTCAGGTGCAGGTGCGCGGCGATGTCGCGCGTGCTTTTGCCCTGGCCGATCAGTTGAAACACTTCAAATTCGCGGTCGGAAAGCTGTTGAACCGGGGAGATCGTCGTTTCGGCGTGCCGCCCCGAAAAGGTTTCCAGAATCCCCGCGGACATTTTTTCGCTCACATAAATCTGTCCGTTCAACACCTGGCGGACGGCTTGGAGCAGTTTTTTGCCGCCTTCCTGCTTCATAATGTAGCCGCGGCCACCGGCCCGCAGGACGCGTTCGGTGTACAGCGATTCGTCGTGCATGGAAACCACGAGGATGGGCAGCCCGGGCTTGAGTGCCCGGATGTCCTTGATGAGTTCCAGGCCGTTCTTGTCGGGCAGGGAAATATCGAGCAGGATCAAATCGAGCGTCTGGCTGGCCGCGATGTCGAACGCCTGCGCGGCATTTTCGGCTTCGGCACAGACCTTCAGGTCTCCCTCGTTGTCAATCAATTGCGCCAGCCCGGTGCGCATCATGGGGTGATCGTCCACGATGAGCAGCCGTTTTACGGAGGGTTTATTTTTTGCGGGCATGGTGCTGGTTGGTTTCTTTTCGGCCGGTTGTTTTAGGGGCCGTGACGGTGACGCTCGCGCCGCCGCCGGCGTTCCGTTCAAAGGCCAGCGTGCCGCCGATCATTCCGGCCCGGGATCGCATGATGCGCAACCCCATGCCCTTCGACTTGGGAAGCTGCGCCGGGAACCCCGAGCCATCGTCAATCACACTCAGCATCATCCGTCCCCGGTCCTCTTTCAACCGAATTAAGATCCGCTTCGCCCGGCCATGCTTGATGGCATTGGAAACCGCCTCCTGCGCCAGCCGGAACAGATGGGTGGCGGCGGGATAATCCGATACCAGCACCGGCGGGTCGCATTCGAACCGGCAGGCGACCCGGAAGATTTTCTCCGTGCTCAGCGCCAGCTCCTGCAACGCGGACATGAGTCCCTCCGATTCCAGGGTGACGGGCGAAAGGCCGCGCGCCAGCAGGCGGGTTTGGCTGATGGCTTCACGGACGTTTTTGGCAATGTCGCCCGCGCGGTCGGCGGCGGCTTTCGAGCGCCGGGCCAGTTTTTGTTCCAACACCTGGCTCATGAGTTCAATCCCGGCCAGATGCTGGCACAGGCCGTCATGCAAATCGTGTCCGATGCGGCGGCGTTCGCGCTCGCTGATTTCCAGGATCTCTTTTTCGAGCCGTTTGCGCTCGGTGATGTCGCGCGCCACCTTGGAGGCTCCGGTGATTTTCCCTCCGGCGTCGCGGATGGGGGAGATGGTCACCGAAATATCAATCAATTTTCCGTCCTGGCGCCGTCGGCGGGTCTCATAATGATCAACGGCTTCGCCGCGTCTGATTTTTTCCAGAATCTCCGGTTCCTCATCCTTCCGGTCCGGTGGGATGAGGCGGGAAATGTTTTTTCCCAGCATCTCCTGGCGCGTGTAACCGAAGACCCTCTCCGCGCCCCGGTTCCAACTGGTGATGTCCCCATCCAGGGTTTTGCCGATGATGGCGTCGTCCGACGATTCCACCAGCGCGGCGTAATGCTGGAGCGCCTTTTCCGCCTCCTTGTGCCGGGTGATGTCGCGGATGAACCCGGTAAACAAACGCCGGTCGGCCAGCCGCACTTCGCTCACGGAAAGGTCCATGGGAAACACCGTGCCGTTCTTCCGGCGGGCGGCGATTTCGCGGCCGATGCCGATGATTTTCGCATGGCCGGTGCGGAGATAATTGCCGAGGTAGTGGTCGTGCTGCTCGCGATCCGGCGTCGGCATGAGGAGATTGACGTTTTTCCCAACGACCTCCTTTGACTGGTAACCAAAGATCCGCTCCGCCGCGAGGTTGAAGGACTCGATGATGCCGTGCTCGTCAATGGTGATGATGCCTTCCACCGCCGTTTCCAGGATTGCACGCAGGCGTTCGGCGCTGTCGCCCAATGCAGCGGCCGCCCGCTGACGCTGGGCTCGCGTACGCGTGGCATGGCGGGAACGAAGCTGGCGGATCCATGCCAGCAATTCGGCTTTGGACATTTTCCGATAGTCCTTCATTTCGAGAGCGAAGAAACTATCGGGAAAACCGGCGCCGATGCCAACCTCAATCATGGGCGTGACATATGACAGGTGACGTGTGACCAAGCGGGGGTCTTCCTGGTTCTTGTCACGCGCCACCTGTCACCTGTCACAAGATTAGCGGGTCAGCAACTGCGCCCGGTACTCGGTGGGGGATTGGCCCAGAAGTTTTTTGAACACCCGGTTGAAATGCGTCAGCGATTGGAAGCCGACTTCAAAGGCGATTTCGCTCACGCGCAGGTTCGGGTTGAGCAGGAGATTTTTGGCCTTTTCGATGCGCACCCGCGAGAGATAATCGGTGAAGTTGATGCCGGTGACCCGTTTGAACATCTTGCAAAAGTAGAAGGCGCTCATGTTGACCGCCTTGGACACGTGGCCGAGGGAAAGTTTTTCGGCCTGATGTTCGCAAATGTAGTCCTTGGCCCGCTTGATGACCGGCGATTCGGCATTTTCCTGCTGGATGAACACCTGGTTGCTGATCATGGCCAGGTGTTGGGCGAAAATCGTGAGCAATTTGACGACCGATTCATGCTCCTTGGCGGACACCACCTTGCCGGCAAAAAAGGCTTTCTTCAGGGTGTCGCGATTGATGTCCAGGCCCCATTCCGACACCTGTTTGGCAATCCGCCCGAACTGTGCTTCGGTCGGTTTCTTGCGGAAGAGTTGTCCGGTTTGCAGATAACCGATCAACCGGTCGCTCAACCGCACCGGGACGGCGGTTTCGCAAAGGCCGGAATGACAGGTAAGGGACTGTGGTTCGAGCGTTGCCTTCTCGCACAGGCGTTCCCGCGTCTGCAAGCATGCCGAGCAGGCGCGGCTCTTTTGCGACATCAACGCGCAAAACGGGTTCTCATTCCGACGGCCATGATACGGCAACTGCCAAGTTTCAATCGGTTGCAATACCATCGGCAAACCGGTCATGTCCCCAAAGGCACGCTCATATTCCTGATAAACCTTGGAACCGATGAGTGCCTCGATCAGGGCGCGGTTGGCGTTGCCGTTCCCGTTCCCATTGCCGTTGCCATTGCCGTTCGGCGCGACCGTGCCCGCCTTGGTCACCGCCGCACCCGCGTCCCGCGCGGGAAGCTGGGATGTGGCGGGGGAATGTCCTTGAAAACTGGAGGAAGCCGGTTGACTGCCCGAATCCTGCCGAACAAATGTTGTTTGCATGACGACAAATTAGGTGAAGGAGCCAATTTCGACAATTGGCGCACAGCCTGATTGCGTAAGAGGGAATATCACTAGCCACCTAAGGAAATCCCTTAGTGCGGCGGGCAGGGGGTTTCCGTATTTCCGGGGTGGCCTTTCGTGTTTTCGCGGCGGGCCCAGGTTAACTTGTGGCGGTGGCGGGCATGAAAAAGGATGGCATGCGGCGGACTTTGCGCTTTGAACTCGCGGGTTTGCCGCATATAAATTTCGCGTGTCACAATCCGGGCCGCCCGCCATCAATGCCGCCACGCGCTGTTGCGCGGTTTATGGTTTCCCCATCGGCCATTCCGCGTCGCCGGCCATGCACAACGCCGCGTTCGCCGCGGTCGGCTTGAACTGGCGTTACCTCGCCTTTGAAGTGCGTTCCGACGATTTGCGCACCGCGATTGAAGGCGCCCGCGCCATGGGGTTTGCCGGACTGAACCTGACCGTGCCGCACAAGCTGCTCGCGTTGAAGTTGGTGGATGCGCTCGACCCGTCGGCAAAAAAATGGGGTGCGGTCAACACCATCCGTTTTGAATCCACGGGCGGGCGGGGCCGGTTGAAAATCCGCGCGGTCGGGTTCAACACGGACGCCGATGCGCTGACGACGGCATTGCGCGAAGATCTGAAAGTGGCGTTGCGCGGGGCCCGGGTGTTGTTGCTCGGGGCGGGCGGGGCCGGACGAACCGCGGCGTTGAGGCTCGCGGCGGAAAAGGTCACGGAACTTTTCCTCGTCAACCGCACTCCCAGCAAAGCCAAAGCCTTGGCGGGTGAACTTAAAAATAAGTTTCCGACCGTACGCGTCACCGTGGGTTACCCCGGGTCGGCGGTGGATTTGCTGATCAACGCAACGTCGCTGGGTCTGCAGCCGGGTGATACGTTGCCGTTGGCTGGCAGGCAATTTTCGCTGAAACAGGCGGGGGCGGTTTACGACATGGTTTATCGTCCGGCGGAAACGCCATTGTTGAAGGCCGCCCGCAAGGCCGGGTGCAAAACCGCCAACGGCCTCGGCATGTTGTTGCATCAGGGCGCGAAGGCGTTTGAAATCTGGACGGGCAAACCCGCGCCGCTTGGCGTGATGCGCCGCGCGCTGGAAACCGCAGTCCGCAGTCCGCAGTCTTGAGTCCACAGTTTGCAACTGCATTTGAAAAATCGCCTTTACTTGACTGTAGACTGAAGACTGCGGACTGTGAACCGAACATTATGAGCAAAATCCACAAATTCGAGGACATCCTTGCGTGGCAAAAAGCGCGGGAATTGACCCGGGAAATTTATACTCACGCCAAAGCCGGTCTATTTGCAAAAGATTTTGGGTTGCGGGACCAAGTTCAGCGTGCCGCAGTTTCGATCATGGGCAACGTTGCGGAAGGATTTGACCGGGGTGGGGACAAGGAGTTCATCCAGTTTCTTTCGATTTCAAAAGGTTCTTGTGGAGAAGTTAAATCGCACCTTTACGTTGCATTGGATCAACAGTACGTCAATTCCACGCAGTTCGACCAGCTTTACAAGTCGGCTGACGAAGTGGGCCGGCTTCTCGCTGGATTTATGGCTTACCTGAAACAATCCGATCTGCGCGGCAGGAAATTCAAATGATGCCAGACAATTTAGGCTTGGTCGCTTGGGCTGTGGACTGGCGGCCGTGGACTGCGGACTGGTCGCTGGTGCCGTTCCATTTTTGGTCGCTGGTCTTCTTCGTGTTCGGGTGCATCGTCGGCAGTTTCCTGAATGTGTGCATTTACCGGCTGCCGCTGGGCCTGAGCATTGTCACGCCGCCGTCGCATTGCCCGCACTGCCAATACTCCATCCCGTGGTATCTCAATGTTCCGCTGGTGACCTGGCTGGTGTTGCGCGGCCGCTGCAAAAACTGTGGCGCGCCGATTTCACCGCGTTATTTCATCGTCGAATTGCTGACGGGCGTGGCCTTTTTAGGTTGCTGGCTGGCTTTTGGAAAGGCGTCGCCGGTCATCGCCATCCTTTACACCATCCTGCTCGCCGGACTGATTGCGGCCACGTTCATTGACTTCGAGCATTTTATCATCCCCGATGAAATCACCTATGGCGGCATGGCCGTCGGTCTCATCGTGTCGTTTCTATTTCCGGTGCTGCACGATGTTACCAGGCTGACTGCGGGAATGTGGCAGAGCGTGCTTGGCCTTTGCGCCGGGGCGGGAATCATTTACGCAATTTTGCGGCTGGGCAAGCTGCTGTTCGGCCGGCAGCGATTGAAATTGCCGGTGGACACGAAAATTGTCTTCACCGAAACGTCCGTGCATCTGCCCGACCGGGAGATTCCCTACGACGAATTGTTTTACCGCCAGTCCGACGTGATTGCGCTGCGGGCGCGGACCGTGGAACTCGTGGACCGTGGTTACCGGGACGTGATGGTGCGGCTGGCCCTCCGGTCGGGCTGGCTGGAAATCGGCGGAGAACGGCTGAATCCCGAGACCGTGCCGTTTCTGGAGGCGGTCAGCGCGGAAATTGTGCTGCCGCGCGAGGCGATGGGCCTGGGCGACGTGAAATTCATGGGCGCCATCGGCGCGTTCGTCGGCTGGCAGGGGGTGTTGTTCTCGCTGATGGTCAGTTCGATGATCGGCGCGGCGGCAGGCATCACGCTCATTATCATGCGCCGGCGCGAATGGTCCTCGCGCATGCCGTACGGTCCTTACATCGCGCTGGCGGCGGCGATCTGGATTTTTGGCGGAAAGAAAATTATCCACGCCATTTTCGACATGTAAACGCCGGCTACCGGAACTGCAGATAAGCGCGGCTGCCGTCGCTGCGCACGCCGCCGGTCTGATTCTCCGTCAGGAATAGCCGCGACGCCTCCACCTTGCCGGTCCCAAGAATATACGTGCGCACCGCCTTGGCGCGTTCGGTCGCCAGCGCTTCAAAGTCGTTGTCGCTGACGGGAATGGACGCCAGCAATAAAACCTCCAACGGGTCGGTGGGTGGGGCGAGTTTCGGCTGTGCCGGCGCAGGGGTCAGGTTGCCGGAAATGGATGACGTGGGAGGGTGCAGGCTGTTCATCACAATTGTCACGTCTTTCTGAACTTTTGGCGATCGAGATTGGATTTGAGCCATCGCGGCCACGAGATTGGTATTCGCGGCCAGCACGGCTGGCGTGATCTGGCCATCGGCCCACGCTTCGGCATAAAGTTTTTTCACCAAACTCGTGTGCTCTTCCGGTGTCAGCATGACCTGCTCGGGCGTCAGGGTGGCCTGCTGGGATTTACGGAGCGACAGCCATTTTCTGGTGTGCAGTTGTTTTTCCAGGAAGACGCGCTGCAACCCGTCTTTGTCGGCGACCAAATCGTCACTGCCGGAAATTTCCAGGTTTACGGCCGGGTGCGCAAAGAGTCCTTTGACCAGGGTATCCAGCTTTTGTTTGTCGACCGGGGTCAACTCCGCGTTGCCGGGGGCGAAATCTTCGTAACCCAATTCCTCACCACCGCCGAAGGCGGCACCGATCAGCGAGAACGGTGACGTGGCGACCTTGGTGAGAATATTCATGATGGCGCGCGTGACGACCTTGCTGATGCGGAATTTCGGGTCGTCCAAACTGCCGTCCACCGGCACGTCCAGGACGATTTTTCCGTCGCGGTCCTTGAGAATGGCAATCGCCAGCCGCACGGGCAGATGGGTGGCGTCGGGGCTGTTCACCCGTTCGCCAAAAGTGAACCGGTCCAGGGTGATGACATTCTTGGACTGCAATTTGGGCCCCACCAGATTGTACACCAGGTCCATGTTCAGTTTGCCCATGGCGATTCGGTAGCCGGCGAACTTCGCCGCGTAGGGACTCGCCGGTGTCAAATCCACGTCCTTCACCGAAACCTGCAAATGGTTTGTCTCCGTCCCGCTGAACGGATTGATCCGACCGGTGACGCTCACCGGGCCGACGCCGTCCACGGCCGCGTGCAGCTTCACATCGGCGTGCTGAAGTTCCTTGGAGGAGATGCCCGCAATCGTCCCGCCCGCCTGCAGAACCGTCAGATGCACATTCGGCGTGAGCGAGCGGTCGGTGAAGCTGAGCGTGGCATTGGAAATGACAATGTTATCAATGGAGATATCCGGCAGCGCCGGGGCCGGGGTCGTCGAATTTGTGGCCGCGAAATGTTTGGCGGCGCCGACCGCGTTGGTGACGGCAGGCGCATTGGTTGTGGCCGGATGCAAGGCCGCCAGCAAATTGATGACATGATTGGTTTCGATCACGACGCGCGCGTAGGCGTTGTCCAGGGCGATTTCCTTTATCTCGACGGATTGGGGATTCAGGTTCGCCACAATGCCGTGGAAACGCAGCGAATCCCATTTCAACAAATCCTGGCCCAGGACGCCGTCCACGGTGCGGAAATCGTCGAGCCGCGCGGCGCCGCTGAACGTGACCTGCGGCAGTTCGTTTTCCGGCGTGCGCAAACGGATGTTGCCGTCCAGCCCGAGCCGGCTGCCGAGGATGAACAGGTTGACCTTGGGTTCGAGATACGGATCGAGCGTGCCGAGGTCCAGATTGGAGAGCGAGAGATGGATGTCGGCGGTGGGTGGCGACAGGGAAGCGGCGATTTCCGTGTGGATGGTCCCATTGGTATTCCAGCGCAGGGCCAGGTCGGCGGTCAGGTTCGTGTGCGGGAGGTTCGAAATGTTTCTGGCCGTGAACGTGATATCGTCCAAATCCAGCGTGGCCGGTCGCGAATTTACCAGGTCCTCAAGCTGCAACGCGCAATTTGTAAAATCCACGACGTGCACCGTGCCGCTCCACTGGTTCGTGCTGTTGAGCAGCATCGCGACGGCATTGGTGACCGAGCGCAACAGCAGCAAGATCCCGCCGGGCGCGTTGGTCGCGGTGGCAATGGGTTTGGCGGCTTCCAAGGCGTTGATGGAAGCGTCCTTGTCGCGTCGCAAAAACAACTGGGCACCGGTGGCGGACACCGAATCCACTTCAGCCTGTCGCGCTTCCAGGTCCAGGCTCGCGCCGGTCACGGCAAAGTGCGCCAGGTCGGCAATGTCGTTGCTGCCGCCCGGTCCGGCGAGCTTGAAATTGCGCAGGGAAAAGGCCGTGTTCGTGACGGCGGCGACGCGGTTGCTCGCGCTGAGTTCGAAACGGTAGTTTGCCTGCACGCCAATCACGCCGCTGCGGATTTCAAAGCGCACGAAATCCTGGTAGAGCGGCGCATATTTGTTGAGCGTGATGTCGTCGAGCGTCAAGGCGCCCTCGGAACGCAGCGGGTCCAGATAAAAATATCCGCTCCATGCGAACCGTTCCCCTGCGTCCGTGGTGCCGGCAAACGAATAAGGGTTTTTATTTTCCGGGTCGGTGCGGAAATTTTGCAGCGTTACATTGAGCGGGCCGATGACCCGTTTGAACGGTTCGCGCGTGGTGTAGTCGCTGAACGAGGCCGAGGCGCCGGTGATTTGCAGCCGGCCGACGCGCAGCGCGAGCGGCTTGGCCGGCGTGGCCGGCGCGGTCCCGGGCGCATTCGTCGAGAATTTGGCGACCAGGTCGGAGAAGTTCAGCGTGTAATCCTGGTTGATCTGCACCCGGGCGTAAGGCTTGGTCACGCTGATTTCCTTGAAGACCCAGGCATGGCCCAGGAAGGACGACAGTTGGAAGTTCACATAAACCTCGTCCCACGAGATGAAGGGCTGGCCGTCCTTGTCCTTGATGAGCAGCCCGCGCACGGTGGTCGAAAGCGCGAACGGATTGATTTTGACCTTTGCGATCGAGACCTCGCGGTCGAGTTGCCGGGACAACTGTTTGACGGCGACGGCTCGAATGATCGGCGGCAGGACGAAGAAACCGAGAATGGCGTAAAGAAAAAGCAGGCCGACAATCCAACGCGCAATTTTGTGCCGTCGGGGCGAAACCGAACTTCCAAGGTGAGCCTTCATCATTCCGTCGCAAAAGCATCCCCCGAAACGCGCGCACGGTCAACTGTGGACTTACCGGCAGCAGTTGCGGAAAATAAACCGGCCGCGGAATGTTCAGGTTTTGCGAATCTCCGGATGTTGGGATTAGAATGCGATCGTCAACGCTGCTTCAAGACGTTCACGGTTTTCCCGGCGATCCGGCCGTTTTATTTTCATGATTCCGGCTTAGGTAGTCATAGATGGCTGAGATATCGGCAGCACCGAGGCCGTTACGGATGGCCAGGCCGTAGATTTCCTTCGCCACATTCGTCAAGGGCATGGCCACACCGGCTTCATAGCCGCTGACCGAAATCAGATGCAAATCCTTTTGCAGCCAGCGCAATGGGAAATCAGCCTCGTAATCGCCGCTCTCCATTTTTCCCCGTTTGGCGGCCAGAAAAGGCGCGGCGGCGGACGTCCCCAAAACCGAATCGAACAAAACCTTCCGTTCCAGTCCCAAGGCTTCGCCCAGGACCATGCCCTCGGCAAAGGCCGCCATGGTCGAACCGAGCAATTGATTAACCACCATTTTCATGGCGGAGCCCATTCCGTTCTTTCCCGTGTGAACGATTTTGTCGCCCATGCATTCGAGCAATGGCCGGCACCTGAGGAGGTCCGCCGCCTCGCCGCCCGCCCAGAAAATCAATTTGCCCCCGGCAGCCTGGATTTTTGAGCCGGAAACCGGCGCGTCCATAAAGGCGATGCCGCGCGACCTGGCCGCGGCGGCCATTTCCCTGGAAAAGGACGGATTGACGCTGCTGCAATCCACCCAGAGGGCACCAGCCGGCAGATGCGGCAAAAATCCGTCCGTGCCCAAAGCCGCCTCTCTTACGGCTTCGGGGTGGGCCAACATGGTGAAGAGCACCTCCACTTTGGGGGCGATCGCGGCCGGTGACGCAGCCCATTCCGCGCCACCTGTCAGCAACCCCTCCGCCTTGGCCCGTGTCCGATTGAACACGACCAGTGAATGGCCTTTTTCCAGAAGATGGGCAGCCATGCGACTGCCCATGATGCCTAACCCGATGAATCCGGCTTTCATTTGAATTTCCTGTGGTTAGTGGTTTGGATTTTTTGCGGCTACACGTTTTTAACGGTTTCCTCCTCGATCTCCGTCATGTCCTGCCAGGAGAGGTGAAGGTCCGCGGCCCCAACCATTTCTTCCACCTGTTGGGGGCTTCGGGCTCCGACAATGGCGCTCGTGACCGCGGGGTTATGAAGCGCCCAGGCCACGGCGACCTGTCCGGCGGGCCGATGATGGCGGGCGCCGACCGTTTTCAGGTGTTCCACAATCGCCAGATTTTCCGAAAGTTTCGGTTCCTGAAATTGTGAATCCCGGCCGCGCCAGTCATCGGCGGGCAGTCGGGCAATCCGTTCCCGCGTCATGGCGCCGGTGAGCAGTCCTGACCCCATCGGCGAATAGACAATCACGCCCGTTCCCTTCCAGAGACAGTAGGGCAGGATTTCATCCTCCACCTCCCGGCGGACGAGGGAGTAGGGTGGCTGCAAGGAAGTGACCGGTGCGATGTCCTGGATGCTTTCCAACCGCGCCACGTCGAAGTTGGAGACACCGATCCAGCGCACCTTGCCCTCCTTTTTAAGGTCCGCCATGGTTTGCCAGCCCGCGGCCACTTCCTCGAGGTTTTCCACCGGCCAATGAATTTGATAAAGGTCAATGGCTTCCACTTCCAACCGGCGCAGGCTGTCCTCGCATTCGCGCCGGATGGAGGCCGGATCCAAAACCCGTTTGACATTGCCCCGGTCATCTCCGCGCAGGCCGCATTTGGTGAATACGTAAGGCCGCGGGCCCGACCACTTTTTCAGCGCGCGTCCCACGACGGACTCCGAATGTCCCATGCCGTAAACGGCCGCGGTGTCAATCCAGTTGACGCCCAATTCCAATGCGCGGTTGATCGCCGCGACGGAAGCTTCATCGTCCTGCCGGCCCCAGGCGAATTCCCAGCCCGAGCCGCCAATGGCCCAGGCGCCGAAACCCACGCGGGTAATCAACAGGTCCGAGTTGCCTAGCTGGGTCTTTTCCACAGTGTTTATCGTTTCAGTTTTCATAGTTTTTTTGATTTGGTAGGGATGGTGTTGGTTTGGGAGACGACTTGAGCGCGGCGCTAACCGCCCCCAGCAGATCGGCCTCACTCACCGGCTTGAGCAAAAAAGCCACGGCGCCGGCCTGCAATGCCCGTCTCCGTGCGTCATCGTCCCAGTGGGCGGTGACAAAGACAATCGGCGTCCGGTTTCCACTCAACCCCAGCCGGCGCTGGAGATCCAGACCGTTCATTCCCGGCATGCGTATATCAAGAATCAAGCATGCCGTCTCGACCGTTGCGGAAGAATCGAGAAATGCCTCGCCGGATTCGAAAGCGACGGTTTGATAACCGATCGCTTTCATCAGGTTTCCCATCGCTTCCCGGACGCTTGCGTCGTCCTCCACAATCGAAATAACCGCCTTGTCCATCCGTTTTGCCATGTGGTTTGTTTGGTTTTCTGTCTTCATTACGGTGGCACTTTAGGCGAGTTTGCTGCCGGGCGCTATTATACCTTGGTATGAGACGGATCATCCCCGGGCGGCTGGCAGGAGGAGACACCGCGGTTCCGATTAAAATTGTCGCCGGCCCGGCACCGCGGCTGTTGGTATGCGAAAAAAAGTGCGGCACGCTACGTTTCGACTGATGAATGATTCAACTTTTCGGCCATGCGCACCAGGTCCGCCAGTGATTTCGCCTGCATCTTTTGCATGACCTGGCCGCGTTGGGTTTTAACGGTGATTTCGCTGGTGCCCAGTTCGCCGGCAATTTGCTTGTTGAGCAGACCCGCGACCACCCGGGCCATGACTTCGCGTTCGCGCGGCGTCAGCCGGTCATGGCGCGACTCCAGGCTGCTTAATTCCGCACGCGAACGGATGGAGCGCCGGCTGTTTTCCAAGGCCTGTTGAATGGCATCCAACAAGTCCTGGTCGCGAAACGGTTTGGGTAGAAACTCGACCGCACCCGCTTTCATCGCGCGCACGCTCATCGGGATATCGCCGTGCCCGGTGATAAAAACAATCGGCAGACTGATTTTTTGGGCGGCCAGTTCGTGCTGGAGATCCAGTCCGCTCAGGCCCGGCAACCGCACGTCCAGCACCAGGCACGCCGGAGTCTCCGGGCGTTTATGCCGCAGAAATTCCTGGGCCGATGAAAAAGCCTCGACGCGCCAGCCGACGGATCGGATCAAGCTGCCCAGCGCCTCGCGAACCGAGTTGTCGTCATCCACGACGAATACGATGGGGTCGGCCGGTTTCACGCGGTGCCTCCCGCCCGGACGGGCAGGGTGAATAGAAACGATGCGCCGGGTCCGTCATTTGCCGCCGCCCACAATCGCCCGCCATGAGATTCAACGATGGATCGGCTGATGGAAAGTCCCATGCCCAGGCCTTGCGGTTTGGTGGTGTAAAACGCTTCAAAGAACTGCTCCGGGTTTTCCGCGGTGAGACCAACGCCGGAATCCTGGACGGCAATCTGAACGGCTTCATTCCGGATCCGGCTCGTCTGCAGGCGCAGGATTCGCCGGCCCTGATCCACGGTGCTCATGGCATCGAGCGCATTGACCACCAGATTCAGCAACACCTGTTGAAGCTGCACGCGATCTCCGGTGACGCGGGGCAGGTTCACCGCCAGCTCGGTCTGCACGGACACATCCTGTCGGCGCGCCTCGGCTTCCACCAAAGCGACAATTTCCCGGATGAGCTGGTTGGGATTGAGCCGCGTCCGGACCGGCTCGTTTTTTTTAAGCAGCATCCGGATTCGGGCAATCACCTCGCTCGCCCGGTTCGCGTCGCGGATGATGCGTTCGACCGCCTTCCGTGCCTCCTCGAGGTTGGAGGGTTTCGCGGCGAGCCAGCGCAGGCAGGCATTGCCGTTGGTCACCACCGCGGCCAGCGGTTGATTCACTTCGTGCGCGATGGACGCGGTTAATTCTCCCACGGTCGTCACCCGCGCGACGCGGGCGAGTTCGGACTGGGTCTGCCGCAACGCCTCCTCCGCCAGTTTGCGTTCGGTGACGTCCATGGCCGTGCCGATGTATTCCACCATGTGGCCCGACGAATCCAGGACCGGGTGCCCGAGCGTGTGGATATATTTTATGGATCCATCGGGGAAAAGCAGGCGGTGAATCAGGTCAAAATCCGTCCGATTGCGAATCGCCGCCGCGAGGGTCGCGTCGAACAGCGGCTTGTCCTGGGGATGAATCCGCTGCCAGGCTTCCCGGTAAGGTACGGTTCCGGTCGAAGCCTCGAAACCATAGATGTGATAATGTTCCTCTGACCAGAATGAGTTTTCCTGCCGGGCCACGTTCCAGGCCCAACTGCCCGTGTGGCTCAAGCGTTGTCCGGCGGCGAGGTAGGCTTCGTTGCGCCGGAGTTGTTCCTCCGCGCGTCGCCGCCGGGCTTCCGCCTGTCCCATGATGATGCCCTGAGCGAGATCATTCGCCGCCTGTTGCAACAGGTTGGTTTCCCGTGGACCAAACGCGTCGGGTTCCCTGGAATAGATCATGAGCGCGCCCAGCGCCCGGTCTTGCGCCATCATCGGGAGGGCAACCGTCGAGGCGTAGCCCCGCTTCAACGCATCGGTGCGCCAGGGGGCAAAACGCGAATCCCGCATGACATTTTGGCAAACCGCCGCCCGGCCGGTGCGTATGGCCGTACCCGTGGGTCCGCGACCACGTTTATCTTTCCCCCAGGTTATCTGGATTTGACTTAAGTAACCGCTTTCAAAGCCGGCCTGGGCCACCGGTTCCACGGTTTTGCCGGTGTCCTGGCGGGCCAGACCCACCCAACATAGCCGGTATCTTCCTAAACGAACCACCGCCTGGCAAACCTGCTGCAGAAGCGCTTTTTCATCCGGGCATCGCTGCAACGCCCGATTGCAGGCGCTGATGACCCGCAGGGCACGGTTCAATTTTTTGAACTCGTCAGCTATCGGTTTGGAGCGGGATTGGTTTCTTAAAGACATGGGTCAATTTCTGTCTGTGTCTTCAACGATTCCACTTTCCCTGGAGATTTCGGGAAGCGGTCTGGCGGTGAAAGCCACCCCAACCCGGTGGTTCGAAGAAAACCGGGCAAACACAAATGCGATCAGGCCTGGTTAAACCCGGCAATGGCATGTCATCTCCCAACGCGCGAAAGCATCCCCCCAAACGCGCGCGCCGTCAACTCTTCCGGTGGCCGCAGAGCGACCCCGCCGCGTTTCGGGTTGTCATTGGAATAAAATGTGCCAGATTCGCCGGTGTCCTCGTTTCGAGGATTGAAAAACTGGAGATGATTATGCCAAAAATGCGTGCTGCGCAAATCGCCCGGCCCGGCGGGCCGTTTGAACTGGTTGAACGTGAAATTCCGCAACCCGGCGCCGGCCAGGTACGGGTCAAGGTCCAGGCCTGTGGCATTTGCCATAGTGACTCGCTGGTAAAAGAAGGCCATTGGCCGGGTATCCAATATCCGCGCATTCCCGGCCATGAAGTGGTCGGGACAGTGGATGCGGTCGGCGCCGGGGTCGTCCAATGGAAACCGGGCCAGCGCGTGGGGGTGGGCTGGCATGGCGGCCATTGCGGTTATTGCGATGCCTGCCGCAATGGTGATTTCTTCGGGTGCAAGGTGGCGCTGCAAATCACCGGTATTTCCTTCGACGGCGGTTATGCGGAATACCTGGTGGCTCCCGCCATTGCGGTGGCGCTGGTGCCGGATGATTTGTCCGCAGCGGAAGCGGCGCCGCTCATGTGCGCGGGCATCACCACTTACAACGCGCTGCGGAACAGCGGCGCCCGGGCCGGCGATGTCGTCGCCGTGCTGGGTCTGGGCGGACTGGGCCATCTGGGCGTGCAATACGCCGTGAAGATGGGTTTTAAAACGGTGGGCATTGCGCGCGGCAAGGACAAGGAACCCTTGGCGCGGAAACTGGGGGCGCATCATTACCTTGACAGCCAGTCGCAGGACCCGGCCGCGGAACTGCAAAAACTCGGAGGCGCAAAAGTCATCCTGGCTACCGTGACGAACGGCGATGCCATGAGCGCGGTCCAGGGCGGCTTGGGCGTCAATGGCACGTTGATCGTCATCGGCGCGGCGCAGTCGATGCAGGTTTCGC
>Ga0265313_10001743_pt1 | contig 19984 bp, 22 predicted proteins | sample 4123metaG_FD_203122 | JGI IMG/M metagenome (GOLD analysis project Ga0265313, IMG submission 203122) | Rhizosphere microbial communities from Carex aquatilis grown in University of Washington, Seatle, WA, United States - 4-1-23 metaG | ecosystem: Host-associated > Plants > Roots > Rhizosphere >...
AAGAAGTCGGACCGGCGGGCGCAGCGGGCGGCGTCTTACGCGAAGCGGTTCGCCGCCAAGGAAGCGTGCTCGAAGGCGCTGGGCACCGGCATCGCCTGGGGCGTCTACTGGCGCGACATGGGGGTGGTGAACCTGCCTTCGGGCAAGCCGACCATGAAGCTCGAGAACGGCGCCGCCCGGGCGCTGGCCCGCCTTGTGCCCGCGGGGCACGAGCCACATATCCACCTGACCATCACCGACGATGGCGGCATGGCTCAAGCCTTTGTCATCATCGAAGCGCTGCCCTTGGTTGACGCGCCGGGCCACGCGGACTAACCACGGCCCGCGAGGGCGAGCAGGAACCAGAATGAGCCAGAGCTCCATGACGAAGGTCGAAAAGGCCAAGAAGAACGAGCTGCGCGAGACGATCGTGGTGATCATCGAGGCGCTGCTGATTGCGATCGTCTTCCGCACCTTCCTCTATCAGCCATTCTCCATTCCAACCGCCTCGATGCAGTCGACGATGGAGATCGGCGACTATTTCGTCGCCAACAAATTCATCTGGGGCCTGGGCAAATATTCGTTCCCGATCCCGTTGCCGTTCAATGGGCGCATCCTCGCGTTCCAGCAGCCGCAGCAGGGCGACATCGTGGTGTTCCACAACGAGCCGACCAACGAGGACTACATCAAGCGGATCATCGGGATGCCGGGCGACCACATCCAGATGAAGCAGGGGCGCCTCTACATCAACGGCACGATCGTGCCGCGCGAGCAGGTGGGCACCGGGCAGGACAAGGACAGCTACGACGAAACCGTGCCGGTGATCATCTACAAGGAAACGCTGCCCGACGGTGTGACGCACGAGATCCAGGAAATCGACGACAACCAGCCGCTCGACAACACGGCCGAGTATATCGTGCCGCCTGGCCACTACTTCATGATGGGCGACAATCGCGACCGGTCGGCGGACAGCCGCGTGCTGAGCCAGGTGGGCTATGTTCCGGCCAGCAATCTCGAAGGCAAGGCCGAGGCGCGGTTCTTCTCCATCAAGGACAATCTACCGCCGTGGGAGTTCTGGACGTGGCCGACCTCGATCCGCTGGGATCGCATGTTTCAGTCGGTCTACCAGCCCTACACCACGACGCCGGCGCCGTGACGCGAGCCAGCCGGATGGACGCATGAGCCAGCGGGGCAGGGCGCATTTCAGACTTGAAGCCCGGCTGGGCTACAGCTTCGCCGACCCCACTCTGCTTGATCGCGCGCTGACCCATTCGAGCGCGGTGGCCCCGGCCAAGCGCATCGACCAATCATATCAGCGGCTCGAATTCCTTGGCGACCGTGTGCTGGGGCTGACCGTCGCGGACCTGCTCTATCGGCGGTTCCCGAAATCGGCGGAGGGCGACCTCAACCGCACGCTGGTGGCGCTGGTGCGCGGCGAGACCTGCGCTGCGATTGCGCGCGAGCTCGAAATGGGCGGCGAGCTGAACCTGGGCGAAAGCGAGCGTCGCACGGGCGGCGAGGACAACGAGACCATCCTCGGCGACGCGGTGGAGGCGGTGATCGGCGCGATTTATCTCGATGGCGGGTTCGGCGCGGCCTACGCGTTCCTCGAACGGATGCTCGGCGACAAGCTCGACATCGCGCTGCACAAACGGCCCGACCCGAAGACAACGCTGCAGGAATGGGCGCAGGCGCAGGGCCTCGAGCCGCCCGACTATACGGTGGTGGACCGGCAGGGGCCGCAGCACGCGCCGGAGTTCACCATTGCCGTGAGCCTCGGCCGCTATGAGCCGCTGAGCGCGACGGGCCCGTCGAAGCGCATCGCCGAACAGAAGGCGGCGGAGGCGTTCCTGGTACGTGAGAAGGTCTGGGAGAGCGCAGCATCATGAGCGAAGCGACACGCTGCGGTTTCATCGCGCTGGTGGGCGCGCCCAACGCCGGCAAGTCGACGCTGCTCAATGCGCTGGTCGGCACGAAGGTGTCGATCGTGACGCACAAGGCGCAGACGACGCGGGCGCAGATCCGCGGCGTGGTCACCGAGGGGCAGTCGCAGATCGTCTTCATCGACACGCCCGGCATCTTTGCGCCGAAGCGGCGGCTCGACCGCGCGATGGTCGAGGCGGCGTGGTCGGGGGCAGGGGACGCGGACCTCGTGGCGCTGATCGTCGATGTCGAGCGCGGCGTGACGGGGGAGGTCGAGGCCCTGCTCAAGGGGCTCGAGGCGGTGCGGCATCCGCGCCTGCTGGTCCTCAACAAGATCGACCTGATCCCACATGAGAAACTCCTGGCGCTGGCGGCGGACCTCAACGCGCGGCTCACGTTCGAAGCGACATTCATGCTGTCGGCGCTGAAAGGATCAGGGGTCAAGGACCTGCTGGCCTGGGCCGAGGCGCGGGTGCCGGAGGGGCCGTGGCATTTCCCCGAGGACCAGCTCACCGATCTGACGCTGGCGATCACGGCCGCCGAGGTGACGCGCGAAAAGCTCTTCCTCCGCATCCACGAGGAAATCCCCTACAACGCGACGGTCGAGACCGAGAAGTTCACCATCCAGGATGACGGCTCGTACCGGATCGACCAGGTGATCTACGTCACGCGCGACAGCCACAAGAAGATCGTTCTAGGGGCGGGCGGCCAGGCGATCAAGGCGATCGGCGCCGAGAGCCGCAAGGAGCTGACGCAGATCTTCGAGACGCCGGTGCACCTGTTCCTGTTCGTCAAGGTGCGCGAGAAGTGGGGCGACGATCCCGAGCGCTATCGAGAGATGGGGCTCGAGTGGACGAAATGAAACAGTTGCGCTCGCGGTTCCATGGCCCTCTCCCCTTGAGGGAGAGGGTGCCCGAAGGGCGGGTGAGGGGTTGCTTCCGCAAGCACCGTGGTCGCGGAGAGAACCCCTCATCCGGCGCTTCGCGCCACCTTCTCCCTCAAGGGGAGAAGGAGTTCCGACTGCGGACGCCGGCGCATGCAGTGGACCTCTGAAGGCCTCATCATCGGCGTGCGCCGGCACGGCGAGTCGAGCGTGATCGCGGAGGTGATGGCGGCGGGGCGCGGCCGGACGCTCGGGCTGATCCGTGGGGGCCGCTCGAGCAAGCTCGCGGCGACGCTGCAGCCGGGCAATACGGTGCAGCTGACCTGGCGGGCGCGGCTCGAAGAGCATCTCGGCACGATGACCGTCGAGACGATCAACTCGCGTGCCGCGGACCTGATCGAGGACAGGACGCGGCTCTATGCCTGCCAGTTGCTGTGCGACCATTTGCGCCTTCTGCCGGAGCGCGACCCGCACGACCGACTGCTGGGGCTGGCCGTCGAGGCGCTGGACGAGGGCAAGGATCGGCTGGCGCTCGGCGCGGAGCTGGCGCGGTTCGAGCTGACGCTGCTCGACGAACTCGGCTTCGGGCTCGACCTCAGCGCCTGTGCGGTGACCGGCCAGACTAGCGACCTCACGCACGTGTCGCCAAAGACCGGACGCGCGGTGAGCCGCGAGCCGGCCAAGCCGTACTGCGACCGGCTGCTGCGGCTGCCGCAATTCCTGATTTCGGATGCGCGGGCCGATCGGAGGGACGTCGCCGATGCCTTCCGCCTGACCGGACATTTTCTGCACATGCATGTCTGGGACGCGCGGGGCATCGAGCCACCGACCGTGCGGGAAGCGCTGGTGGAGGCGGTGACGACCAGTTCCCCTCCCCCTTGAGGGGAGGGGTTAGGGGCGGGGTCCATCGGCGATCACTGCACCACCCCCACTCTCGTTGCCTCCCCTCAAGGGGGACGGAGGCCCGACTGCGAGGTACGGTTCCGCTATAGTCGTCCCATGATTCGTTCCCACATTCCCGATGCCTAAAAAGACCGACCTCACGACGCTACCGTCGAGTCAGGACCCGGTGGTGGTCGACCTCAGGAAAGCGCTGGAGGAGCGGTACCTCAGCTATGCGCTGTCGACGATCACGCAGCGCGCGCTGCCTGACGCACGCGATGGGCTGAAGCCGGTGCATCGGCGCATCCTTCACGGCATGCGGCTCCTGCGGCTCGATCCGGATGGGGCCTACAAGAAATCAGCGAAGATCGTGGGCGACGTGATGGGCTCGTTCCATCCGCATGGCGACCAATCGATCTACGACGCGCTGGTGCGGCTGGCGCAGGATTTTTCCATGCGCTACCCGCTCGCCGACGGGCAGGGCAATTTCGGCAATATCGACGGCGATGGCGCGGCCGCCATGCGCTACACCGAAACCAAGATGACGGACGTCGCGATGCGGCTGATGGAGGGGATGGCCGAGGACGCCGTCGACTTCAAGCCGAACTATGACGGCGCCGACGAAGAGCCGGTGGTGCTGCCGGCGAATTTCCCGAACCTGTTGGCGAACGGTTCGCAAGGCATTGCGGTTGGCATGGCGACCTCGATCCCGCCGCACAATGTCGCGGAACTTTGCGAAGCGGCGCTGGCGCTGATCGCCAAGCCGACCGCGAGTGTCGAGGAGCTGGTGCGGCATGTTCCAGGTCCCGATTTTCCCACGGGCGGCATGCTGGTCGAGCCGGCGAGTTCCATCCTGGAAGCCTATTCCACCGGCCGTGGCTCGTTCCGCTTGCGCGCGCGCTGGCATCGCGAGGACAAGGGGCGCGGCGTCTACCAACTCATCGTCACCGAGATCCCCTATGGCGTGCAGAAGAGCAAGCTGATCGAAAAGATCGCCGAGCTGTTGCTCGCCAAGAAGCTGCCGCTGCTCAAGGATGTGCGGGACGAGAGTGCCGACGACATCCGCGTCGTGCTCGAGCCGCGGGCCGGGACCGTCGAAGATGCGGTGCTGATGGAGCAGCTGTTCCGGATGACCGAGCTCGAGCAGCGCCTTCCGCTGAACATGAACGTGCTCGACAGGGGCGTCGTGCCGCGTGTGATGAGCCTGCGTGATGCACTGGCGGCGTGGCTGGAGCACCGCAAGGAAGTGCTGGTCCGCCGCACGGAGCACCGGCTAGAGCAGATCGCGAAGCGCCTCGAAGTGCTCGACGGCTATATCGTCGCGTATCTCAACCTCGACGCCGTCATCAAGATCATCCGCGAGGAGGACGATCCGAAGGCGCGGCTGATGAAGCGCTTCAAGCTGACAGACAATCAGGCCGAAGCCATCCTCAACATGCGGCTCCGGTCGCTGCGCAAGCTTGAGGAGATAGAACTCCGGTCCGAGCACTCCAAGCTGAGCGAGGAACAGTCGCATCTCAACGCGCTGCTTGGCTCGGACAAGAAGCAGTGGGGCGAGATTACCCGCCAGATCGGGGACCTCAAGAAGGCCTACGGCAAGGACACGGCGCTTGGCCGCCGCAAGACGAGCTTCGCCGATGCGCCGCACGCGGATATCGCCGATGAAGCGGTGTCGGCGTTCATCGAGCGCGAGCCGATTACGGTCGTGCTGTCGGAGAAAGGGTGGATACGCACCCTCCGGGGCCACACCAGCGATATCGACGAGAAGGGCTTCAAGGCGGGAGACAAGCTCAAGATTTCGCTGCATGCCGAGACCACCGACAAGCTGCTGCTGCTGTCGACCGGCGGCAAGGTGTACACGCTGGCGCCCGACAAGCTGCCGGGTGGACGCGGGCAGGGCGAGCCGCTGCGGCTGATGGTGGACATCGAGGAGGGGCAGGATTTCGTCGATCTCTTCGTCCACCGTCCGGGCATGAAGCGGCTCATTGCCTCGTCGTCTGGGAATGGCTTTATCGTCACCGAGGACGAGCTTGTCGCCAATACGCGCAAGGGCAAGCAGGTGCTGAACCTTGCCGGCGATGAAGAGGCCAAGCTGATCGTGCCGGCCGAAGGCGATATGGTCGCGACGATCGGTGAGAACCGCAAGATGATCGTCTTCAAACGCGACGAGCTGCCGGAGATGGCGCGCGGCAAGGGCGTGCGACTGCAGAAATACAAGGATGGCGGCATCGCCGACGCGCGGGTGTTTGTCGCCAGGGACGGGCTCAGCTGGACCGACAGCTCCGGGCGGACGTTCGTCAAGTCGATGGCTGAGTTGCGCGATTGGATCGGGGAGCGCGCCCAAGCTGGCCGGCAGCCTCCGCAAGGGTTCCCGCGCAACAACCGGTTCGGCTGAACAGGGCGGCGACCACTATGCGAGACTGCGCCGTATTCTTTACGCATCGGTGGGACGATCGCATCGCCCGACACTATGAGCGATTCCGGCGCGAGGCTGGCCGCGAGGTCGAGGTTCGCCTCGCTGTCCAGTTGGGTGATGGGCAGGAGCTGCCGGGCGACGTGACGCCTGACATCGTGGTGACGGATGAGGCAGCGCGCACCCATCTGCCACAGCGTCACGCGCACTATCGGGGCAGCGGATCGGTCTGGGGCTACGTCGATCTCTTCTGGCTGACGGCGTTCGCCAATCCCAGCCTTGCCGCATTCGAGCGGTTCTGGCTGGTCGAGTATGACGTCGACTATGCGGGAGACTGGGGCGAGTTCTTTGGCGCGACGTCGGGGTGGAACGACGATCTTCTGATAACGCACCTGAGGCAGCGGACGCTGGAACCCGACTGGAACTGGTCGGATCGGGTGCGCGACCCGCTCGGTCGCGAAGACAATCACCTGATCGCATTCTTCCCGATTTCGCGCTTTTCGCGTGCCGCACTTGCGGCGGTTGGCGTGGCCTATGTCGATCCGGGCTGGGACGGCCATTTCGAGATGCTGATCCCGACGATCGTCGCGCGCGCCGGCCTGATGGTGGGCGACATGGGCGGAGATGGGGCGCTGACGCCGCAGGCACGACGCGGGCATCACTATCGGGGTGACTTCGTGACGCTCTATCGCGCCTTCGACAGCTATGGCTGGGGTCCGCCGATGCAGCACTATTACGCCGAAAGCCGCGCCGGGTTCTGGTCGCGCAATCGTCTCTATCATCCGATCAAGACCGGGCTCACCGGCGTCACCTCTGCCTCGGCCTGGTGGATGAAGTTTCGCGACCGGGTGTTGGCGGGACTTGCGGGCGCGCTGGGCCGACGCGACCTGCTGCGCATCCGCTGGTCACGGAAGTTGAGGCGGCACCAGGGCGATCACCGCTAGCGTCGGGAGCACGCGCGCTCCTCAGCGGTCGATCGAAAAACTGAAGACCACCGGCAGGTGGTCGCTGCCGGTTTGCGGCCCGGTGTGCAGCTCGTGGACGGAGATGCCGCGATCGAACACCTGGTCGAGCGGCAGGAAGGGCACGAAGCCCATGAGGCCGTTGCGCGACAGCCGCTGCGGCACGGTGAACTCGAGCGGGTAGGTGAGGAGGGCGCGGGTGTCGCGGTGGAGGCTCGTTGCCGCCTCAAAGCCCTTCATCGCGTATGACCACGGCGTCGAGTTGAAATCGCCGACGACGAGCAGCGGCCCGCTGACGCCGGCGATGGCGTCCTCGATGGTCTTCAGCTCCTGCTGCTGGCGATCGATGGGGAAGGGCCAGTCGAAATGCGTCGTCAACACGCTGAAGGTCGTGCCGTCGGCGAGGGTGAAGCGCGCGATGATATGGGCGGTGCGCTGGTCGCCAGGATCGGGCGGGCAGTCGGCGGCGGCCATCTCCCGCTCGAAGGGGAGCTTGGAATAGAGCGCGATGTTGGCGCGCTTGCCGCCCTCGCAGCGCACGACGTAGGGGTAGCGCGGCTTGAGCAGGGCATCGAGCGGTGTCTGCTCGGGGAAGAATTCCTGCAGCGCCACGATGTCGGGGTCCTCGGCGAAGATCGCGGCGGCGGCGCGAGGCATGTTGGTGTTAAGCCCGAAGATGTTGTGCGTCATCAGCTTGAGTACCGGCCGGCCGTCGGTCGGCACAGGCGGCCGCGGCATCAGGCTGGAACTCCATTCCGGAACAAAGGTCCAGGAGGAGGCAAGGAAGCCCACGGCCGCCAGTGCAACGAGCACCGAGCCGCTGCGGAACAAGAGCGCGAGGATCAGGGCAATCAGCGTGCCGAAGAATAGCACGAGCTGGAAATGATTGAAGATGTCGAAGACCGGGACGGCGATGCCGAACAGCGCGAGGATCGCGGGCACCGAGGCCGCGACGATGATCAGCGCCGTGACGAGCCGCAACAGGCCGACGACAAATCCCATCGGCTAGTCGAGGCGCCGCCAGCCGAGCGGACCGCGCTGCACTTCGAGCGGGCGGAACTGGCCTTTGTAGGCCATCTTGGGCGAGTCCTGCACCCAATAGCCCAGATAGACATATTTGAGGCCGGCGAGGCGGACCTGCCGGATGTGGTCGAGGATCAGCAGATTGCCGAGACCGCGCCGGCTGAGCTCGGGCGCGAAGTAGGAGTAGACCATCGACAGCCCGTCGTGCAGCACATCGGTGAGCGCGACTGCCACGAGGGTGTTGTCGGGACCGGCCAGGCGGTACTCGACCACGATGGTCTGCACCGGCGTGTCCTCGACCATGTATTCGTAGTCGACAAAGCTCATGGCGGTCATGCCGCCGCCGGTGTGGCGGGCATCGAGATAGCGCTTGAAGAGCGCGAACTGCTCGGCGGTCGCATGCGCCGGCCGCACCGAAACCTCGATGTCGCGGTTCAGGCGCATGACGCGCCGGTAGCGCGGCGTCATCTCGAACTCGCCCGCCAGGATGCGCACCGACTGGCAGGCGGCGCAGCCCTCGCAGGCCGGCCGATAGATGAGGTTCTGGCTGCGGCGGAAGCCGTTGTCCGACAGCAGCGCGTGCAGCGCGGTGGCGCGCTTGCCGGTCAGGTGCGTGAAGAGCTTGCGCTCCTGCTTGTCGGGCAGATACGGGCACGGCATCGGGGCCGTGAGGAAAAGCTGAGTGTTTTCCGGGGTATGTTCAGTCATCGAAGCCCGCTCACGACGGAAGCTTATGCCGCGTCGATTCCGAGGGCAATGCGCTTGAACTGTGACGGAAGCGCGGTGATCAACCGCCGAGGGCGCGCGCGGCTTCGAGCGCGAAATAGGTCAGGACGCCTTTGGCCCCGGCGCGCTTGAAGGCCCAGAGTGATTCAAGCATCGCGGCCTTGCCGTCGATGGCACCGGCATCACCGGCCAGTCGCAGCATCGTGTATTCGCCGCTCACCTGGTAGGCGAAGACGGGCACGTTGAAGCTGTCGCGAACGCGGCGGACGATGTCGAGATAGGGCATGCCGGGCTTGACCATGACCATGTCGGCGCCCTCTTCGAGGTCCTGCGCCACTTCGCGCATCGCTTCGTCGGAATTGGCGAAGTCGAGCTGGTAGGTCTTCTTGTCGCCGAGTAGCCGCTTGCCCGAGCCGACGGCCTCGCGGAACGGGCCGTAGAAACTCGACGCGTATTTGGCGGCGTAGGACATGATGGCGACATGCTCGTAGCCGGCGGCGTCGAGCTCCTGCCGGATGGCGCCAACGCGGCCATCCATCATGTCGGATGGCGCGATGATGTCGGCGCCGGTTTCGGCCTGCACCAACGCGGAGCGCACCATCGCGGCGACGGTCTCGTCATTTAGGATCTCGCCGTCGCGGACGAGGCCGTCCTGGCCATCGGAGGAGTACTCGTCGAGGGCAACGTCGGCGATGAGGCCGATCTCGGGCACCTTGTCCTTGATGGCCCCGAGCGCGCGGCACATCAGATTGTCCGGGTTCCAGGCCTCGCTGCCGTCCGGATTGCGCAGGTGATCGGGCGTGTTGGGGAACAGTGCCAGCGCCGGGATGCCGGCCTTGTGCGCCTCGCGCGCCGCCTTGACCGCGAGGTCGATGCTCAGCCGCTCGACGCCGGGCATGGTCTTGATCTGGGTGCGCTCGTTCTTGCCGTCGATGATGAAGAGCGGCCAGATGAGATCGGCAGGCGAGAGCGTAGTTTCGCGCACGAGGTTGCGCATCCACCCGCTCGATCGGAGCCGGCGCTGCCTACGTCCGCTGAGGAAGTCCATGTCGTATTTGGGCCAGTCGCTCATAAGCCCGGGTGTTTAGCAGCGCGGGGATGACACTCCTAGGGGGAGGCGGTATCTCTGCGGCATGGACTTCAACACCCCGATCGCCGGCCGCTACGTGCGGATCATCTCGATCATCTCGCTGCTCCTGGGGTTGAGCGATGCCTCGCGGCTGCTTGGGGTCTCCGGCCACCGCGGTGACAACCCGATCCTGATCCTCGGGCCCACCGGGTTCACATATCTGGCGATCTTTGCGACGGCGTGCCTGTTCGCCTCGGTCGGGCTGTGGATCCGGGCGAGCTGGGGTGCCGTGCTGCTGCTCGCCGCGATGGCGATCGAGCTTGGTCTGTTCCTCACCGGCAATCGCGACATCCAGCTGGCGCCGCTCGATTTCGCGCTGCGGCTGGTGGTGCTCGTGTCGCTCGTGGTGCTGTTCGCGCTGGCCTTCCGGTTCCGCCTCCGGGCGCACGATTAGGGGCTCGGAAACGATCGGTTTAGCTTACCGTTTTCCGACCAGTGTTTAGGCCTCGTAAAGCCAAAATCGCGAACTTTTGCAGTAAGATAGCCTTAAGTGTGCGGCTTAAGCCGATCTTATTTGCACGCGTCTAGGTTGGCCCCATGAGAGGCGAAAAATCGCCCGGACGACAGAAACAGTGAGGCAAGAATGGCAACCAAATCCAATGCCGTCGAGGCAGAGGTGCAGGGCAGTGCGGGCGGCCTGAAGCCGGCATATCTCGAGGCCGTGGGCCGCGTGGAGCGGCTTCACCGCCGACTGCTCGATCTGATCAAGGACGAATTCGACCGCATGGGGTGGGACGACATCAACCCCGTGCAGGCGCTGCTGATGTTCAACATCGGCGACGCCGAGATGACCGCCGGGGAGCTGCGCTCGCGCGGCTATTACCTGGGCTCGAACGTCTCGTACAACCTCAAGAAGCTGGTCGAGACCGGCTACATCTTCCAGGAGCGCAGCCGCGCCGACCGCCGCTCGGTCCGCATCCGGCTGACGCCGAAGGGAGAGGAGGTCGCCGAGGTGATCGACGAGCTCTACGACCGCCATCTCAAGTCCATCGACAAGGTCGGCGGACTCGATGCCGGCGCGTTCGACGGACTCAACAAGGCGCTGGGCCGCCTCGAGCGCTTCTGGGTCGACCAGATCCTCTACAAGCTCTAGTTTCCCAATTGTGGCGTCGGGGCCACAAGGCAACAGCAAACGCCGGCCATCGTGCCGGCGTTTCTTATTTGTGCCGCAAAATCAAGTAACACGGGGCGTGGTCGTGCGCCCCGGCTACCCGCGTTCAGTCCTGCGTTTGTCTCGTCACGGCTCGTTGACCCAATTGTGGCGAGCTCAAGCCGAGTGGTATTTTGCGGCGCTCGATTGATTTGTCCTGCCTAGCGGTGCCTCGATGCCTCTTTCCCGACGCAGATTTCTGACCACGGCGATGGCGATGGGAGCGGCGTCGCTGGTTTCGCCAGTCCGCGCCGACGATGATGGCCAGTCGATCTGGGACATCCTCCAGCATAACGCTCTGATGAAGGGCGCGAACCGCGACCAGAACACGGCGATGGCGCTCGCAACGATCGACACGACCGACCCAATCCTGAGCTCGGACACCGACTATAACATCCAGGTCGCGATCCAGTACTACCAGCAGGTGGTAGCCCGCGGCGGCTGGGAGCCGCCCTCGCGCAGCCTGTTGGGCCTGTCGCTCGGCAAGGGCAGCTCTTCGGCCGTTGCCGGTCTCAAGCAGATGCTGCGGCTGGTGCAGGACTATCCGACGGCAGAGAAGATCAACGGCGATTTCGACAACGACACCGACCTCGCCTTGCGCAAGTTCCAGGTGCGCCACGGCATCATTCCGACCGGCAAGGTCGATGCGGCGACCTTCCAGGCGCTGAGCGTGACCGCCGACCAGCGCCTCGCGCAGCTGCAGCTCAACTCACAGCGTGTCGAAAACGCGATGAGCACGCTGGGCGACCGCTATGTGGTGGTCAACATCCCGGCCGCCGCGATTGAGGCGATCAACAATGGCGTGGTCGAGCAGCGGCACACCGCAGTTGTGGGCCGGGTCGACCGGCCGACGCCGATCCTCGATTCCAAGATCATGCAGATCATCTTCAATCCGTTCTGGCATGTGCCCAAGAGCATCATCCAGAAGGACCTGATCCCGCTGATGCAGAAGGATCCGACCTATCTCGCGAACTTCCACATCCGCACCTACAATTCCAAGGGCGTGGAGGTCGACCCATCGACCGTCGACTGGACGTCGTCGACCGATGCGCTGAATTACGCCTTCACGCAGGACCCGGGCGCCTTCAACTCGGAGGGGCACGTCAAAATCAACTTCCCGAGCCCTGACGACGTCTACCTGCACGACACACCGGAGAAGGAGTTGTTCGCCGAAGACCAGCGCTTCGATTCGTCGGGCTGCGTGCGCGTCAAGGACGTCGACCAGCTGGTGACCTGGCTGCTGCAGGACAATGGCGGATGGACGCTCGATGCGGTGCAGCAGGCGATGGACTCGAACAACTCGCTGTCGGTGCCGGTGAAAAAGCCGATGCCGCTGCACACGACCTACATCACGGCGTGGGCCAACAAGCAGTACACGGTGAGCTTCCGCGAGGACGTCTACCAGCTCGACGCGCAGGGCGTCACGAACGTCAAGGCGGCGTGATGGATGGAAAGGCGGTCAAACCCTGGAGACTCGCCCACTTCGGACGGATGAGCGTCTGATGGGGTGGGGCGACGACAAGCGCGCCCCGACTCCTGGCGAAGTGCTTTTTGAATTCACCCAGCTCGGCGGGCAGGTGCGGATCGCGGCGATCGACGCCAAGACCGGCATCGAAGTCGTCGTCATTGCGCCGCTGACCGCGACGCAGATCCAGATGCAGAACCTCGCGCTCTCCAAGCTCAAGCGGCGGATGGAGCAGGGCGCCTAGGCAAGCAAAAAGGCCCGCTTGTGGGCGGGCCTTTTTCCGTCGATCTGCGAAATCAGAGGGTGCAAACGTGCCACTGGCCGTCGCGACCCATCCACGAGTCCGGATAGGCCGGGTTGCTGCCATACGAGTGGTAGCGCGCCATGCAGGCGCTGTGGTGATGGTCGCCGGCGCCGATGGTCACCTCGGCGGCGGGCGCGGCACCCCAGCCGTTCCACCCGTCATTGTGAACGAGGGAGCTGGCGGCGACGCCGGTCCAGAAGGTGCTGCCGAGCCAGAGGGCCGCCACGAACGGTGTGATGAACATTGGTATCTCCTTGTTTTCATTCCAGGTTTTGCGCCTGGGCCAAGCCTTGGGCCAGCCGGAGGACGGCAGCAACAACCTGACAGCCCGCTAACTCGGGCGGCCCGACATCGTTCCGCTTCCAAAATGCGCCAATTGTCGCCATAGTGAGCGGGTTCGCGCGACTGGCGAGGCAAGATGGGCGACCATCGGGAAACGCGAACGTTGCCGCCGCTCGCCTGGGCACCCTCGAACCCTATGGGAGCCCGCATGTCCGAAACTTCGCCATCGCTTCAGCCTCGCCGCCTAGGAATCGCCGCTGGGCGCGTGATAAACGCCGACCTTCGCCGGACCGAGCCGACCATTTCCGAGGGGGATCGCCCATGAGCGCCGCCGCCACTCTTTCTCGTTTCTCCGTAGATTTCGCGACCGACCTCGGCAGCGCCGATCCGGAAATCGCCGAAGCAATCCGCCACGAGCTCGGCCGGCAGCAGCAGGAAATCGAGCTGATCGCATCCGAGAACATCGTTTCAAACGCCGTGCTCGAGGCGCAGGGCTCGATCATGACCAACAAGTACGCCGAGGGCTATCCGGGCAAGCGCTATTATGGCGGCTGCGAGTTCGTGGACGTTGCGGAGACGCTGGCAATCGAGCGGGCGAAAAAGCTGTTCGGCGTGGCATTCGCCAACGTGCAGCCGAACTCGGGCAGCCAGGCGAACCAGGGCGTCTACCAGGCGCTGTTGTCGCCCCGTGACACGATCCTCGGCATGAGTCTCGATGGCGGTGGTCACCTGACGCATGGCGCCAAGCCGAACCAGTCGGGTAAGTGGTTCAACGCGATACAATATGGCGTGCGCAGGCAGGACGGCCGCGTCGACATGGACCAAGTGCGCGAGCTCGCCCGAGAGCATCGGCCCAAGCTGATGGTCGCGGGCTTTTCGGCCTATTCGCGGATCATGGACTGGGCGGCGTTCCGCGCCATCGCCGACGAGATCGGTGCGCTGCTGATGGTCGACATGGCGCATGTTGCGGGACTGGTCGCAGGCGGGGTCTATCCGAGCCCGTTCCCGCACGCCGATATCGCGACCACAACCACGCACAAGACGCTGCGCGGCCCGCGCGGCGGCATGATCCTCACCAATGACGAAGAGCTGGCCAAGAAGATCAACTCGGCGATCTTCCCGGGCATCCAGGGCGGGCCGCTGATGCACGTGATCGCCGCGAAGGCGGTGGCGTTCAAGGAAGCGCTGCAACCCGAGTTCAAGGACTATGCGCGGCAGGTGGTCGCCAACGCCAAGGTGCTCGCCGAAGGGCTGCTCAAGGGCGGCGTCGACATCGTCACCGGCGGCACCGACAATCATCTGATGCTGGTCGATTTGAGGCCCAAGAAACTCACGGGCAAGGCGACCGAAAAGTCGCTCGAGCGGGCGTTCATCACGACCAACAAGAACGCCGTTCCGAACGATCCGGAAAAGCCGGCGATCACTTCGGGCATCCGCGTCGGCACGCCCGCCGCGACGTCGCGGGGGTTTCGCGAGGCGGAGTTCGCGCAGGTCGCCGAGCTCATCGTCGAGGTGCTCGACGGGCTTGCCGAGAACGGCGAGGAGAACAACGGCGCGGTGGAGCGGGCGGTGCGCGACAAGGTCAAGGCGCTGACCGCGCGCTTCCCGATCTATTCGCACTGAGCAAGGCGATGACACCGTTCGGGATTGCAGTCAGGCCTCCCTCCCCCTTGAGGGGAGGGAGCGAGGGTGGGGGTGGTGCGGTCAGCACAGCTCGAACCTCGCCACCCTCACCCCCAGCCCCTCCCCTGAAGGGGGAGGGGAGCGGTCCGTTGTCCGCTCTGGCATTTGGGGCCTCCTAGATGCGCTGCCCCTATTGCGGTAACGACGACACGCAGGTGAAGGACTCGCGTCCGACCGACGATTCGAGCGCGATCCGCCGCCGCCGCATCTGTCCCAGTTGCGGTGGTCGCTTTACGACGTTCGAGCGCGTGCAGCTGCGCGAATTGACGGTGGTCAAGAAGTCCGGCCGCAAGGTGCCGTTCGATCGCGAGAAGCTCGCGCGCTCGGTCTATACGGCGGTGCGCAAGCGCAACATCGAGGGCGAGCGCGTCGAGCGGATGATCTCGGGGGTCGTGCGCCAGCTCGAGAGCCTGGGTGAGGTCGAGATCAGCTCCGACCAGATCGGGGAGGCGGTCATGGACGGCCTCAAGAATCTCGATGATGTGGCGTTCGTGCGCTTCGCCTCGGTCTACAAGAATTTCGGTGCTGCCGACGATTTTCGGTCCTTCCTCAGCGAGCTCAAGGACGACGAGACGCCCACCCTCGGCGAAGACGACGAGTGAGCGATCGCGAGGCGACCGATCGACGCTGGCTCGAAGCGGCCGCGCGGCTCGCCACGCCGGCGATGGGGACGACCGGTCCCGCGCCGGTCGTTGGCGCGATCATCGCCGATCCCGAGCACAATCTGATGTTCGGACGCGCGGTGACCCCGCCGCGTGGGGTCGACCGCGCAGAGCTGCTGGCGATCGAGGACACCCAGGGCACGGCGCGCGGCCGCACGCTCTACATCACGCTTGAGCCGGGTCGGTCGTCGGCGCTGCAGATCGCCGAGGCTGGCATTTCGCGCGTCGTCGTAGGCGCACTCGATCCAGACCCGACCAATCGCGAAGAGGGCGTGAAAGGCCTGCGCGAGCGCGACATCGAGGTCGCGGTGATCGAGGACACGAGCGCGCGCCGGCTGATCGAAGGCTATGCGATGCGCCTCACCAAGAACCGGCCGCTGGTGACGATGAAGGTCACCGTGTCGCGCGACGGCATGGTCGGCAATACCCAGCCGGGCGGGCCGCCGCCGATCGGCGTCGAAGCGCAGCGGTTCATCGACCGGGAGCGCGCCGCTTCGGACGCGGTGCTCGCCGGTGCGGCGCGCGCCGAAGTCGAGGAGAATGACCTGCGCCCGCATCTGCCGGGGCTCGATGACCGCGTGCCGCTGCGCGTGGTGCTTTCGGGCAAGCGGCCACCCGACCAGACGATCCCGCTGTTTTCGGACATGGAGGGCGGACCGCTCATCGTCTTCACGGCGCCCGAGCACCCGCTGCAGATGCGCGGTGGGATCAACATCGTCGAGGTCGACGGTCGTCGCGGCCATCCTGATTTGCGGCGGGTCGCGGCGCTGCTCGCGGCCGGTGGGATCAACCGGCTGTTCGTCGAGGCGGGGGCGCGGCTGGCGGAGTCATTCATCTCGGCCGAACTGATCGACCGGCTCTACGTGATCGACAGCGCAATCACGGTCGGCCGCTTCGGCGTGCCGGCGGCGCTGCTCGGGCGCTTCCACGAACGCATAGCCGCCGCCAAATATGTTGAGGTTGACCGGCTGATGCTGGGCGAAGATAACGTGCGCGTCTACGAGCGCCACTGACCCCATGCCCATCCCGACGAGCCGTTCCGACGCGCCCCAGCGCCCCGCCAACCAGCGCGGGGCGGCGCGTTTGGCCGCCGTGCAGGCGCTCTACCAGATGGAGATCGGGCGCCAATCGCTTGAGGACACGCTGTCGCAGTTTTCAGCGCACATGCTGGGGCGTGAGGTCGAGGGCGAACAGTACTTGCCGGCCGACGCGGATTTCTTTCGCCAGATCGTTTCAGGCGTGGTGCGCAATCAGCTCGACATCGATCCGAGCATCGACAAGGCGCTGACCGCCGATTGGCCGGTGACGCGGATCGACGCGACGCTGCGGGCGATCCTGCGGGCAGCCGCCTTCGAGCTCATCAAGCGACGCGATATCCCGCCGGGCGTGGTGATCAGCGAATATGTCGATGTGGCCAAGGCGTTCTACGAGGACGACGCGCCGGGCATGGTGAACGCGGTGCTCGATGCCATCGCCAAGGTTCAGCCGCAGGCGCCGGCCGCCTAGATCGAATCCAGGATCGACTGCAGGAAGCTCTTGTCCTCGCCGTAGCCCTGGGTCTTGCGGCCCTCGATGGCGAACACCTTGCCGTCCTTGAGCGAGTAAAGCGCCTTGTCGGCGACCTTCTTGTTCTTGTCGAAATAGACGGCGAGCACCGTGCGGTCCTGCACGGTCGTCAGCCCGAACGCCGTCTGGCTGACCTTCGTCTGCACATAGTACCAGGCGGTGCCTTCGTTGAAGGCGTTCTGCACCTGAGGCGAGCCGAGCACGACGATCACCAGCGCCTGGCTCTGGCCGGGCCGGATCTGGGCCAGCGCATCCTGGGAAATCTGGTAGCCTTCGACCTTGGTCGAGGTCAGCGCCATGCCCGAGCCCATCGAGCAGGCGCTCAGCGCCAAGGCGAGGGCGCCAGCCGTAGCTGCGAGCATGGGGGCACGGGAACTGGCGGTGACGGATTTGACTTTCACGATGCCTCTCGACTAAGACCCGGCGCGCCGCGAAGCGCCGGACTGTTTACCGACCAATGGCGGAGGCTGGCAAGCGCGCCCGACGCGCTCCCAACCGGTAATGCGGCCCGGATGATGCGCATGATCTTGAACCTGTTTCGTAAATCAAGCGTCCCCGACGCGGCTTATGCGGCGTACCGATCCATTGTGGCGCAATCCCGACAGGAGCGGTTCTACGCCGAGTGGGGCGTGCCCGACACACCCACCGGCCGCTTCAACATGATCACGCTCCACATCACGCTGCTGCTGCATCGGTTGCGAAGCGAGGAGGGGAGTCGGGCGTTTACGCAGGCGCTGGTCGACCTGTTCTTTCAGGACATGGACCACTCGCATCGCGAGCTGGGCGTGACCGACCTTGGCGTGCCGACCAAGATCCGGCGGCTCGGCGACTACTTCTACGGCCTGATGCGCGCGACGAGCGAGGGACTCGATGCGGGAACCGCCGAAGCGCTGGAGCCGGTGCTGATCAAGAACATCTATGCCGGTAATGCAGCGACCGGCGCCGCGCCGATGGCGGCCTATTTGCTGGCGGAGCGCGACCGGCTCAGCCGCGAGCCGACCGCAGCGCTGATTGCCGGGCAGGTGCCCGGGCTCGTCGCGTGAGCACCGCGCCGCGCTTGCTGATCGCCGGCGCGAGCGTGCGCATCGACTCGATGCCGGCCCATGGCCGCGACATCGACGTGCTGCCGACCGAGGCCGAGCGGGCCGCGATCGCGGCGCAGGTCGGGGTCAGTTCCGTGGACCAGCTTGCGGCAAAGTTGGTGGCCGTCAAATTTCGCGGCGGCGTGCGCGTGACGGGACGGCTGACCGCGACGGTGACGCAGCCTTCGGTGCTCACGCTCGAGCCGCTGCAGCAGACGATCAGCGAGCCGGTCGATCGCGTGTTCTTGCCGGGCGAAGAAAAGGCGTATGCCGGTCCGGCCGACGCCGAAGTCTTCGTCGACATTGAAGGCGATGACCTTCCCGACCATTTCGAAGGCAACGAGGCCGATCTCAGCGATCTCATCGTCGAGACGCTGGCGCTGGCGATCGATCTCTATCCGCGGGGCGAGGGAGAAACGCTGGAGCCGCCCGACCAAGCTCCCGATGCGTCCACCGACTCGCCGTTCGCTGCACTCAAAGCCTTGAAAGACAAGAGGTCCTGAGCCGGCAGGCGGTGCTCCACTTGCACCGCATTCGGGTTTGACTAAGCTACGGGCCGCGTCCGTTGGGGCGCCGACGAGACAGATGGCAGACAGCATTCGCATTTCGGTGGACGCCATGGGCGGCGATATCGGCCCAGAGGTGGCGATCCATGGCGCCGCTCTTGCTCTCGCCGAACGTCGCAACACGAGCTTCATCTTCCATGGCCGCGAGGCGGAGCTGACGCCGCTGCTCGAGAAATATCCCTCGCTGAAGGCTGCGTCGCGGATCGTCCATTCCGACAATGTCATCGCCATGGACGAAAAGCCGTCGCAGGCGCTGCGCAAGGGCCGCGGCAATTCTTCGATGTGGGCGGCGCTGCAATCGGTCAAGGACGGCGAGGCGGACGTTGCGATCTCCGGTGGCAACACCGGGGCGCTGATGGCGATGGCGACCTTCTGCCTCAGGCCTATCGAGGGCATTTCGCGTCCGGCGATCGCGGCGATCTGGCCGACGCTGCGCGCCGATATCGTCGTGCTCGATGTCGGCGCGACGATCGGCGGCGACGCCAAGCAGCTGGTGGATTTCTCGATCCTGGGTGCGGCGCTGGCGCGGGCACTGTTCGACGCCGAGCTGCCGACGGTCGGGCTGCTCAATGTCGGCACCGAAGAGATGAAGGGGCATGACGAGGTGCGCGAGGCGGCCGAGCTCCTCAGGCAGGGCAGCGGCGCCGGCTTTCGCTATCACGGGTTCGTCGAGGGCGACGACATCGGCAAGGGCACGGTGGACGTCGTCGTCACCGAGGGCTTCACCGGCAACATCGCGCTCAAGACCGCCGAGGGCACGGCGCGACAGGTTGGCAGCTATGTTCGCGAGGCGCTCAAGGCCGACATCTTCTCGCGGCTGGGCGCGCTGATCTCGGGCAAGGCGCTCAACGCCATCCGCCGCAAGCTCGACCCGCGCAACATCAATGGCGGCGTGTTCCTCGGGCTCAACGGCATCGTCATCAAGAGCCATGGCGGCACGGACGAGATCGGCTACAAGTCGGCGCTGGGGCTCGCCTACGAGATGGCCCGGAGCCGGCTCATCGACAAGATCGCCGAGGGCATGCGGCGCTTCCCAAGCTTCGAGGCCGTGGTGCCCACCGCACCCGAGAGAGAGGCGAAACCCGCGTGAGCGAATTGCGGTCCATCGTGCGCGGCGTCGGCAGCTATCTGCCGGCGCGGATCATGACCAATGACGAGCTGTCCAAGACGGTCGACACGACCGACGAGTGGATTCAGCAGCGGGTCGGGATCAAGCAGCGCCATATTGCCGCCGACGACGAGGTGACGTCGGATCTCGCGGTGCATGCGGCGCGGCGGGCGCTCGATGCTGCTCATCTCTCCCC
>Ga0265313_10001744_pt1 | contig 19971 bp, 23 predicted proteins | sample 4123metaG_FD_203122 | JGI IMG/M metagenome (GOLD analysis project Ga0265313, IMG submission 203122) | Rhizosphere microbial communities from Carex aquatilis grown in University of Washington, Seatle, WA, United States - 4-1-23 metaG | ecosystem: Host-associated > Plants > Roots > Rhizosphere >...
CCGCACCGGCATCGCCGCCTTCAAATGGGACGTTTCCGATTTCGAGGAATGCCAGAAAGGCATGGCGGCGGTGACCGCCCAGCTCGGCCCGGTCGACATCGTGGTCAACAATGCCGGCATCACCCGCGACGGCACCATGAAGAAGATGGCCCGCACCGCCTGGGACGATGTCATCGACACCAATCTGGGCGGCTGCTTCAACATGTGCAAGGCGGTGTGGGACGGCATGAGCGAGCGCAAGTTCGGCCGCATCGTCAATATCGGCTCGATCAACGGCCAGGCCGGGCAGTATGGCCAGGTCAATTACGCCGCCGCCAAGTCGGGCATTCACGGCTTCACCAAGGCGCTGGCCCAGGAAGGCGCCCGCGCCAACATCACCGTCAACGCCATCGCGCCCGGTTACATCGACACCGACATGGTGGCGGCGGTGCCGACCGACGTGCTGGCCAAGATCGTGGCGCGCATTCCGGTCGGCCGTCTTGGCCGGGCCGACGAGATCGCGCGGGGGGTATTGTTCCTGGTGGCCGATGATGGCGGCTTCATCACCGGCTCGACGCTGTCCATTAACGGCGGGCAGCATATGTATTGAGGCACTTGGCGCCCAATGCCGCGTTCGATCTATTCTGGCAAAAAGATTGTCCCGCTTGCCGGTACAATCTGGGAACAAGCTGATCGGGCTTGGAATCGGCGCCATTTCGATACTGCCGAAAGGCTGTTCAAGCAGGCCGCGTCGATGGGCCATGATGATTCCATGAATTCCTTGGCTCGTCTTTTCGAGGAACTGGGTCGGCGAGATCAAGCAATGCTTTGGTATAAGCGCGCCGTGAAAGCCGGAAATGGCATGGCGGCGTGGAATATCGCCATGACCCACGCCTTAAGCGGTCAGCGCCGTTGGTATCGGCACTGGATCAAGAAGGCAGCGGCGATGGGTTATGATGAGGCGATTGCTGAAGCCAAAAAGATTGCCAAAAATCCCGGCTATATGATCCGACTTCCGCTGGAGGGCTTTGAGTAGACTCTTTCTCACCATGGCCGGGCTTGACCCGGCCATCCAACTTGGCTTCAACGAAGTTGGATGGGCGGCTCAAGGCCGCCCATGGTGAGTAAAGGTGAAGCACCCTCACCCTTCGACAAGCTCAGGGTGAGGATGTAATAAAACCCTCATGCTGAGCCTGTCGAAGCATGAGGAGTGCGGCTCCCCATGATCACCTCTCTCACCGCCGAGAAGCTGGCCGTGCAGCGCGGTTCGCGCCGCCTGGCCGAGAATCTCGGCTTTACGGTGAAGGCCGGGCAGGCGCTGGCGCTGGAAGGCGCCAATGGTTCGGGCAAGACCTCGCTGCTGCGGCTGATCGCGGGTTTCCTGCCGGCGGCGGCGGGCCGGGTGACGCTGACCGATGACGGCAGGGAGATTTCCGACCCCGAAGAGCGCGGGCGTTTTGTCGGCTGGCTGGGCCATCACGACGCGCTGAAGGCCAGCTTCACCGTCAGCGAACAGTTGGCGTTTTTCGGGAAGCTCTATAACGCCCCCTCCGCCGGAAGCATCGCAGGCGATGCTTCCGGCGCCTCCCCTGTAACGACGGGGGAGGAAAAAAGAATGGCGCTGCTCGATCAGGCCCACTTACTTGAACAAATAGGCCTGGCGCGGCAGGCGGAACTGCCCTGCCGCTATCTTTCCGCCGGGCAGCGGCGGCGGCTGGCGCTGGCGCGGCTGCTGCTCACACAGCGCCCGCTCTGGCTGCTGGACGAGCCCTTCGCGGCGCTGGATGTGGCGGGCAAGGGGCTGGTGGCGCGGCTGATCGCGCTGCATTGCGGGCAGGGCGGCATGGTCATCGCCGCCACGCATGAAGAACTGGGCCTGGGCAATGAGGTGCTCCGGCTGTGACGCCCTTCCTTGCCCTTCTGAGCCGCGACCTGCGCCTGTCGGTGCGCGAAGGCGGCGGCGCGGCCTTGGCGCTAGTCTTCTTCGCCCTGGTGGCGACGCTGGTGCCGCTGGGCGTCGGCTCCGACCTGGCGCTGCTGGCAAAAGTCGGCAGCGGCGTGCTCTGGGTGGGGGCGGCGCTGGCGGCGCTGCTGTCTCTCGACCGCCTGTTCCAGGCCGATTACGAGGATGGTTCGCTTGATCTCATCGCCCTGTCGCCGCTGTCGCTGGAAGGAACGGCGGCAGCGAAGATTCTGGCGCACTGGCTTTCCATCGGCCTGCCATTGACCCTTTTTTCGCCCATCCTTTCGGTGTTTTTCGGGCTTTCCGCCCCCACCGTGATGGCGCTGACCCTGTCGCTGGCCATCGGCACGCCCGCCGTCAGCGCCGTGGGCGCCATCCTGGCGAGCCTGACGCTGTCGGTGCGCCGGGGCGGGTTGATCCTGCCCCTGCTCGTGCTGCCGCTGCTGGTTCCCGTCGTGATCTTCGGGGCCGGCATGGCCGTGGAGGTGCAGACCGGCCTTGCCAATGGCGCGCCGCGTTTCCTGCTGGCTTTCTCGCTGGGCGCGACCCTGCTAAGTCCCTTTATTACCGCCATGGCGGTACGTCTCAACCTGGCCGGGTAACACGCTTCATGTTCGACTGGCTGTTCCGCTATGCCAATCCGGCCCGCTTCATGGGGCTTACGACCACGCTGCTGCCCTGGCTGAGCGGCGCGGCGGTGTTGGCGCTGGCGGCGGGGCTTTATCTGGGCTTCTCCGCCCCGCCCGACTATCAGCAGGGCCGTACCGTGCTGATCCTCTTCATCCATGTGCCCGCCGCGATCATGTCCACCATGGTCTATGGCTGCATCGTGGTGGCGTCGCTCTTCAGCCTGGTCAACCGTCATATTCTGGCCGATGTCGCCGCCCGCACCGCCGCCCCGCTGGGCGCGATCTTCACTCTGCTGGCCCTGGCGACGGGTTCGCTCTGGGGCAGGCCGATGTGGGGCGTCTGGTGGGTGTGGGGAGATGCGCGCCTGACCTCCACCCTGGTTCAGTTCTTTCTCTATCTCGGCTACATCGCGCTGTGGGGCGCCATCGAGGATGAAACCCGCGCCGCGCGCATCTGCGCCGTGCTGGCGCTGGTGGGGGCGGTGAACATCCCGATCATCAAATACTCGGTCGAATGGTGGGCGACGCTGCACCAGGGCGAAAGCATCATGTCGGGCAAGCTGGCGGGCGTCTTCCTGACGCCCTGGCTGGTGATGATGTTGTTCTATGTTCTGCTCTTCGTCTGCCTCTGGCTGGTGCGCATCCGCACCATGATCCTGGAGCGCCGCATCCGCAGTCTGATGCAGGGCGCGTCATGAATTTCGACATGAGCCCCTATGGCGCCTTCATCTGGCCGGCCTATGGCCTCTCGGCGCTTCTGCTGGGCAGCTTCACGCTCTGGACCATCGCGCGCTGGCGCGCCGCCAAGGCGAAGCTGGCGTCACTGGAGCAGAAATGAAGCGGCTGATCTACATCCTGCCGGTGCTGGGCTTTGTGGTGATCGCGGGCTTTCTCTTTCACAGCCTCTATCATGCCGCGCCTGAGGCGCTGCCTTCGCCCCTGATCGGCAAGCCGGCGCCGCACCGCACGCTGGCGCCGCTGGACGCGATGACCCAGGGCTTCGGCCCGGCCGAGCTGACCGCCGGCAAGGTGGTGGTGGTCAATGTCTTTTCTTCCACCTGCATTCCCTGCCGCGAGGAGGCGCCGGTGCTGAACCAGCTCGCCAGGATGCCGGGCATGACGCTGTACGGCTTTGTCTGGAAGGACAAGCCGGAGAATGCCCGCCGCTTCCTGGACGAATTGGGCAACCCCTTCAGCCGCATCGGCTATGACGGCGATGGCAGCGCCGGGATCGAATGGGGCGTCTATGGCTGGCCGGAGACCTATGTGATCGACGGCAAGGGCATCGTGCGCTTCAAGTATGACGAAGGCCCGCTGACCCCCCAGATCGTCCGCGACCAGCTGTTGCCCGCGATAGAGCTGGCCCGCAAGGCGTCTTAAGGCTTCGCTAACCCTGTTTTGTCAGGGTGCCGGCATGCAGATTTCTTCCGCCAATCTTCTGGCCGCCCAGCAGGCCGCCCAGGCTGCCCTGGCCGCCAAGCAGGCTGCCCGCACGGCGCCGGCGGCTCCGGCCTTTACCCTGCCCGACCTTGAGGCCGGATCGCTCAAACCCACGCAAGCCGCCAAACCTGCCGCCGCGCCGGCGCAGGCCGCCCAGCCCCAGGCCGGGGCCCGGTTGGGTCAGCACATAAACATCGTGATTTAGGACAACCGCCGCTTGCGGGTGGGCTTGGTCGGCCGCTCATGGCCGTCCGCGACCATGGATTCCGCCGCCTGGGCGATTTCCCGCAGGGCCTTGACGAATTTCTGCCGCTCGGGGGCGGGCAGGGCTTCCAGCAACTGGCGCTCGGCCCGGTCGGCGGCGTTGCGGGCGCCGCGCAGCGCCTTGCGGCCCACCGGGCTTATCGCCACGGCGTTGGCGCGCTGGTCTTCTTCGGTGCGCTCGCGCGTCAGCAGGCCGCGCTCCAGCATCCGGCGCACCATCTCCGCCAGGGTGGAACGATCGATGCCGGTGATCTCCACCAGCGCGGTCTGGCTGGCGCCGTCATTCTGCTCCAGCGCCACCAGCAAGGTGAATTGCTGCTTGGTGAGTTCGCGCGCGCCCGCCTCGCGGGCATAAAGGTCGCCATAGTATTGCTGGCAGCGGCGGATCAGGTGCGATGGCGCTTCCGACAGGTCAAAGCCGCCCGGCGCCTTTCGCGTTCCCTTGATCATGAAATCCCCTGCCTGGCGCGCTGCTCTGGCTTCGTCTCTGCCGGACGTCGGCCATCGCGCTCGCCCGGACGCATGTTAAACTGGTTTTGCGCGCGCTTGTCCATGCGCAAATTTCACGATGATGCCGGGACAGATGCGCCGCAGCCTCTTGACGGAAAGTTTCATCATGCGGTGCGGCGTTCGTTCCGCGGCGGCACACAATGCATGGTAGGCCGCGTCCCCTGCCGCATATCTATTGCGGGGCAATGGGTTTTTTGTCTTAGCCGCTTTTTGTTTCGTCCTGGCCGTGGCGCAGGATCAGCGGCGTTTGCGCCAGCGCAAAGAGAAAAACCAGCGGCAGTATGACCCAGACTTTGAAGTCCACCCAGAGGGCTGTGGTGAGATTGCGCCACACCACCTCATTGAGCCCCGCCAGCGCGAGACAGAATATTCCCCAGCGCAGGGTGAGCTTTTTCCAGCCCGCTTCCGTCAAATCAAAGGCTTGCGCGAAGACATACTTGATGAAGAGGCGGCCGGTGAGCAGGCCGCCCAGCAGAATGACGCCGAAGAAAAGATAAAGGATGGTGACCTTGACCTTGAGAAATGTCTCGTTCTTCAGATAAAGCGTCAGGCCGCCGAAGATCATCACCAGCACGGCGGTGAACAGCGGCATGGGCGAGAGCTTGCGCTCCAATATCCAGCCCAGCACCAGGGCGATGGCGATCGCCGCCATGAAGGCGGCGGTGGCGGTGAAGAAGTTCTTGCCGCCCAATTGATAGGCAGCGAAGAAGACCAGCAGGGGCCCGAGATCCAGCGCCAGGCGGCGCAACTGAGAGTTCATCTTTCCGCTCCCGTAAGCGCGCGGGCAAAAGCCGCGGCGTCAAAGGCCTGCAAATCGTCCTCGCCTTCGCCAACCCCCAGATAATGCACGGGCAGGCCGAAACGGGCCGCCAGCGCCACCAGGATGCCGCCCTTGGCGGTGCCATCCAGCTTGGTCATCACCAGCCCGGTCAAGGGGACGGACTGGGTGAAGGCCTCAACCTGTGAAAGGGCGTTCTGGCCGGTGGTGGCGTCCAGCACCAGCAGCACGGCATGGGGGGCGGAAGGGTCGAGCTTCTTGAGGACGCGGGCGATCTTCTCCAGCTCGGCCATCAGTCCGGCCTTGTTCTGCAGCCGTCCGGCCGTGTCGATCAGCAGAACGTCGCTGTTGTTGCCGCGCGCCGCTTCCAGCGCCGTGAAGGCCAGGCCCGCCGCATCGCCGCCCTGCCTGCCGGCGACGAATTGCGCCCCGGTGCGCCTGGCCCAGATGCCCAACTGCTCGATGGCGGCGGCGCGGAAGGTGTCGCCCGCGGCCAGCGTCACTTTGGCGCCGCTGGAGATCAGGCGCTTGGCCATCTTGCCGATGGTGGTGGTCTTGCCCGCGCCGTTGACGCCGGCCACCAGCACGACGAATGGCTTCTTGCTGTCGTCCGGCACCAGCGGCCGGGCCACGGGGCTGAGCAGGCGGGCGATTTCCTCCGCCAGCAGGGCGCGCAATTCGCCGCCGGAGATATCGGCCTCGAAGCGGGTCCTGGCGATGGCGGCGGCGATGGCCTTGGCCTGGGCGCCGCCCAGATCGGCGCGGATCAGCGCTTCCTCCAGTTCGGCCAGGGTGGCGGCGTCGAGCTTCCTGCGGGTGACAAGCCCGACCAGGCTGTCGGACAGACCGCCTTTCTTCGCCAGGCCCGATTTCAGCCGTTCGAGGAAACCCGGCGGCGGCGGCGGTTCACCGAACGTCCTCATGCCACAAGTTCCGCCAGCAGCATGTCGTTGGCGACGCCGGTGAAGCGGGCGCGAATGAAAGTCCCAGGCTCAGGCCATCCTCCCCCGCGCGCGTCAGCGCAGGCGGGGGAGTTGCCCGTAGCAGCGCTTGCGATGCGAAGGGCGGAGGGGGTGAAAAAACGCGCAGGGGTGAAACAGGGTGTGCGGCCGATGCCGCCGCGTTCCATCAGCAGTTCGTTTTCCCGTCCCACCAGGCTTTGCAGATGCCGCATCCGGGCTCTCGCCCCCGCCTGCCGCAGCCGCGCCGCCCGTTCCTTGATCAGCGCGCCGGGCACGGGCGGCATCTTCGCCGCCGGAGTTCCGGGGCGGGAGCTGTAGGGAAAGACATGCAGGACGCTGAAGCCGGCTTCCTCCACCAGCGTCAGCGTGTTCTGGAACATGGCTTCGGTTTCGGTGGGAAAGCCGGCGATGAGATCGGCGCCGAACACCGCGCCGGGCCGCGCTTGCCGCACCCGCGCAATGAAAGCCAGCGTGTCGGCGCGGGCATGGCGGCGCTTCATGCGCTTGAGGATCATGTCGTCGCCCGACTGCACCGAGAGATGGAAATGCGGCATCAGCCGTTCTTCTTCGGCGATCAGGCGCAGCAGGGTGTCGTCTGCCTCGATGGAATCGATGGAGGACAGGCGCAGACGTTTCAGGCCTGGCACCAGCGCCAGCAGCTTTTCCGCCAGGGTTCCCAGGGTGGGCGCGCCTTCTTTTCCCAAAGAGGGCAGGTCGCCGCCATAGGAGGTCAGGTCAACGCCGGTCAGCACGATTTCGGCAAAGCCCTTCTGCGTCAGGCGGCGGGCTTCCTCCACCACCGCCCCCAGCCCGACGCTGCGGGACGGGCCGCGGCCGAAGGGAATGACGCAGAAGGTGCAGCGATGGTCGCAGCCGGTCTGCACCGCCAGGAAGGCGCGGGTCTGGCCGTCGAAATGATCGACGAAATGCGGCGCGTTCCGCCGCACATCCATGATGTCGTTGACGGCGCAGCGTTCCAGCCTGTTCTGGCCGAAGGCGGCGTAGGTATCGGCCTTCAGCTTCTCTTCATTGCCGATCACGGCGTCGACTTCCGCCATGGCGGCATAGCTTTCCGGCGCGATCTGCGCGGCGCAGCCCGTGACCAGGATGCGCCGCTGCGGCTGTTCGCGCTTGAGGCGCCGGATGGCCTGGCGCGACTGGCGCACCGCCTCGGCCGTGACGGCGCAGGTGTTGACCACCACGGTATCGCGCAACTGCGCCTCGGCGGCGCGGGCCCTGATCGCCTCGCTTTCAAAGGCGTTGAGGCGGCAGCCGAATGTCAGGACTTCGACTTTTCCAATGGTCGCGTCGCCGGACGAAAAACCGCTACACACTTTTTCTGGCGACGCTCCGCTCATCCGAACTTCGTCAAGTCGACCTGGCCGCGAAAGACCAGGGTGCCGGGGCCGGTCATGATCACATGGCCGTCGCTTTGCCGCCATTCGACCTTGAGTGTGCCGCCGTCCAGCACCACCTCGGCCTTGCGCCCGGTCTTGCCCAGGCGCGCCGCCGCCACCGCCACGGCGCAGGCGCCGGTGCCGCAGGCGAGCGTGATGCCGATGCCGCGTTCCCAGGTCCGCTGGCGCAGGCGGTTTTCGCCGATGACGCTGACGAATTCGACATTGGTGCGCTTGGGAAAGAGCTTGTGGGTCTCGATCCGGGGGCCAAGCTGCGCCACCGGCGCCTTTTCGGCGTCGGGCACGAAGATGACGCAATGCGGATTGCCCATCGAGACGGCGCTGACCGGCAAGGACTGGCCTTCCAGCTCCAGGGCGAAGTTCAGCGTCTCGCGCGGCTCGGCCAGGGGAATCTCGTTCCATTCCAGCCCGGCCGGCCCCATGTCGGCCTCCACCAGCCCCTTGCCGGCATCGTTGCAGATCAGCACGCCGGCGCCGGTGGCCAGCCGGACACGCGCCAGGCCGCGCTCATCCATCAGCAGGCGCGCGATGCAGCGGGTGGCGTTGCCGCAGGCATCGACCTCGCCGCCATCGGCGTTGATGAAGCGCAAACTGGCGTCGGTCTGGGCGCCGCCGGGGCCGATCACCACCACCGTGTCGCAGCCGATGCCGAAGCGGCGGTCGGCGACGGCCCTAGCCTGCGCCGCATTCAGGGCGATGGCGCTGTCGCGGGCATCGAAGACCACGAAATCATTGCCCAGGCCATGCATCTTGAGGAAGGCGGTCATGGGCGGGGTTATAGGCGAGCGGCCTGTGCTTTGCCATGGACTTTCGGCGCGAAAATATCGAACGTACGTGCCCAAAAAGCGGGGGCTGCCATGCGCGCTTTTCCTTGCCTGTTTTTGATGCTGTTCGGAATCGCCGGAGCGTTCGCCGTGGAAGAAAAAGACCCCTATGCCTGGCTGGAGGATGTCCATGGCGCCAGGCCGCTGGCCTGGGTGGCGGCGCAGAACAAGACGGCGCTAGGCACGCTGAAGTCCGATCCGCGCTATGACGCCAACTACAAGAGCGTGCTGCAGGTTCTGGATGCGCCCGACCGCATCCCCTATGCCGGGCTGGATCACGGCCATGCCTATAATTTCTGGCAGGACGCCAAGAACCCCAAGGGCGTGTGGCGGCGCACACCCATTGCCGACTACCAGACAGCGGCGCCGCATTGGGAGGTGCTGCTGGACCTCGACGCCCTGGCCAGGGCGGAGAAGGAGAACTGGGTGTTCAAGGGCGCCCAGGTTTCGCCCGGCGAGGGCCGCGCCCTGATCGTGCTGTCGCGCGGCGGCGGCGACGCCAGCGTGGCGCGGGAATTCGATCTGAAGACGAGGGCCTGGGTGGCGGACGGTTTCGCCCTGCCGGAAGCCAAGCAGGATGTGGTCTGGCTGAACGACAACGCGATCCTGTATGCCACGGCCAAGGACGGCGCCACAAAGTCCGGCTATGGCCGCATCGTCAGGCAATGGAAGCGCGGCACGCCCATCGCCAAGGCGGCGGTGCTGTATGAGGGTAAGGCGGAGGATGTCGGCGCCTCGCCCGCCGTCTTCCACACCAAACAGCAGACCGTGGCGCTGGCGGTCCGCTCGGTGAGTTTCTTCGAGAATGAATATTTCCGGCTGGAGGGCGGCAAGGCGGTGAAGCTGGACCTGCCGCTCTCCGCCATCCTGCAGGCGGTGTTCGATGGCGCCTATCTGGTGCTGCTGCGGGAGGATTTCGGAAAATTCAAAAAGGGTTCGCTGGTGGCGTTTCGCGCCGGCGGTAACAACCAGCTCGTTTTGGACCCCGGCCCGCGCGCCAGCATCGAAAGCGTCGCCGCCGGGCGCGACAAGCTCTATGCCACGGTGACGAAGAATGTGATCGGGGCGGTGCATGTCTTCACCACCAACGGGAAAGGGTGGTCGGACAAGGTGCTGCCGCTGCCCGGCAGCGGCGCCGCCGAGATTGTTGCGACAAACGACTATGGGCCGGAGGCGATGTTCAGCTTCGAGAATTACCTGACGCCCTCCACGCTCTATTTCGACAGCGGCAATGACCAGCCCAAGCCGATCAAGTCGCTGCCGGCGCGGTTCGATTCCAGCGGCATGGTGACGGAACAGTTCGAGGCCACCAGCAAGGACGGCACCAGGGTGCCCTATTTCGTCACAAGGCCGAAGGTGCTGAACGGCCCGGCCCCCACCATCCTCTATGGCTATGGCGGCTTCGAGGTCTCGCTGACCCCCGGCTATTCCGCCAATGCCGGCCGGCTCTGGGTGGGCAAGGGCGGCGTCTATGTCGTGGCCAATATCCGCGGCGGCGGCGAGTTCGGCCCCGCCTGGCATGAAGCGGCGGAGAAGCTGCACCGCCAGCGCGCTTTTGACGATTTCGCGGCGGTGGCCGACGACCTGATCCGGCGCAAGCTGACGACGCCGAAACAGCTCGGCATCATGGGCGGCTCCAATGGCGGGCTGCTGGTCTCCACGGTGATGACCCAGATACCGGAAAAGCTGGGCGCGGTGGTCTGCCAGGTGCCGCTGATCGACATGCTGGCCTATACCCATATCGGCGCGGGGGCGAGCTGGGTGGGGGAATATGGCGATCCGGCCAACGCCAGGGAGCGTGCTTACATTCTGACCTACTCGCCGTACCAGAATGTGAAGCAGGGCGTGAAATACCCGCCGGTCTTCTTCGTCACCGCCACCAGCGACGACCGCGTCACCCCTGTCCATGCCCGCAAGATGGCGGCGAAGATGGAGGCGCAGGGCCATGCGGTGCTGTTCTACGAGAACACCGATGGGGGCCATGCCGCCGCCGCCGACCACCGCCAGGCGGCGGAGATGTGGGCGCTGTCCTATGTCTATCTGGCGCAGAAGCTGGGGTTGAAATAGCCGCCCGTTTCATATCAACGGCATAGGCGGGTTGGTGCTGTCCATATCCGGCGCGTTTGCAAAAGCCGCGGGCCGGGCGTTCAATCCCGCGACAATCCGCGGGCGGCGTGGCGGCGCCCGTCCCTTGAATATCTATCCGGCACAGGCGCCGGGGCTGAAAATCCGATGGAGGTGCGTATGACGAAACTTTGGCAGGGCTTGCTCCTTGGCCTGGTTCTGGGGAGCGGCGGGATGGCGCTGGCGCAGCAGGCCAAGCCCATCGTCATTCCGGGCAATGGCGGGACGTCACAACTGGCGCAGTTGCAGCAGCAGGTGACCACGGACGGGCAGAACATCGCCCTGCTCACCAACCAGCTTCTGGTGCTCCAGAAAAACACGGCGGCGCAGAATATTGCCCTGACCAGCCGTATCGCCGCCCTGGAGCAGCGCTTCAACACCCATACGCATGCCTACACCTATGAACACCTCAATTACGGCAACGTCGATGCCGGGGGCGCCCAGGCCTCGCGCATCAACGGCAACCAGATGAACAAGGCCACAACCTCGCCGCCGAACTAGGATATCGCCCCTAGAACGGTCCCGCGCCCTGGGTATTGGTGCGGATGAGATAGACCGACTGGCTGGCGGTCATGAACAGCCAGTCGCGCTTGGGGCCGCAGAAGGTGAGATTGGCGCAGGTCTCGGGCAGGCGGATGCGGCCGATGGCCTTGCCTGCCGGATTCCAGATGGTGACGCCGCAATAGCCCAGCGGCGCGGTCGAACCCGACCAGACATTGCCCTGGACATCGACGCGATGGCCGTCAAAGCCGCATTTGACGCCGTCGATCATGCCGTCGGAGAAGGTGCGGATATTCTGCAGCTTGGCGCCCACCACATCGGCCACCGCCAGATTGGCGCCCCAGACGAAATAGAGCTTCTTCCAGTCGGGCGAGAAGGCCAGACCATTGGGCACCTGGCCGGTGGCGACAACCTCCAGCCTGCCGCCAGGAGCCGGCGAAGGATCCCAGCGATAAATCTGGGTCGGCAGCACCTGGTGCAGCGAGCCGATGATGCCGCTGCCCGGATTGCCGATCATGGGATTGAGCAGCCCGCCGGCATTGAAGGGTCCGTTGCCCTGGTCGACATGGCCTTCCGACATCTGGCCGCCATAGAGCGGATCGGTGAACCAGATGCTGCCGTCGGGATGGCAGGCGAAGTCGTTGGGCGAGTTGAGCGGCTTGCCCTCGAAACTGTCGGCGATGACGGTCATGGAGCCGTCATGCTCCCAGCGCACCACGCGGCGGGCGAAGTCCTGGCCGGAAATCTGGCGGCCCTGGAAGTCGAAGGCGTTGCCGTTGCTGTTGAGGGAGGGGCGGCGGAAGGGGATCGGCGCCATGCCGCTGTCCCAGACATAGCGATACTGCACATCGCCCATCACGTCGCTGAAGACGACATACTGGCCTTCGCCGCACCAGGCCGGGCCTTCCGCCCATTGATAGCCGGTGCCGATGCGCTTGATCACGGCATGGCCTTCCGCGACGCCGCCGAAGGACGGGTCCAGCGTGATCACGTCGGGATCGGGATACTGGGCGATGGGCGCGCCCCGGCCCCACTGGCGCGGCGGATTGCTGACCACGGTGGCCGGGGTCGCGCGCTGCGCCAGCGCGGCGGTGGGCAGGGCGGCGGCGGCGCCCGCCAGCAGGGTGCGGCGTGAAAGGTCGGTCATGTTTCCCCCAAGGGTTATCTCTGATTTCGGGCGGCGAGAATTGAAGGGCACCGTCCCTGTGTCAACACCCGGCCCCTCGCTCAAGCTCGGGGCGTTCGTCGCTCAAAACGGTCCACGGGACCGTTTTGTTTGCTTCGCAAATTGCTCCTCACCCCGGCGCAGCCCCCTGGATATTCAGCCGCACCATGTAGATCGAGGAATTGGCGCACATGAAGAGATGGTCGCGCTTGGGCCCGACAAAGGCGAGATTGGCGCAGGTCTCCGGCAATCGTATGCGGCCGATCAGCTTGCCCGCCGGGTTCCAGCAGGTGACGCCGGCATAGCCCAGGGGCGCCGCCGAACTCGCCCACATGTTGCCGGCCTTGTCGGCGCGCATGCCGTCGGGACCGCAGCGCACGCCATCGACGCGGCAGTCGGTGAAGGGGCGGACATTCACCAGCCTGTGGCCGTCAATGTCGCCGACGGAAATGCCGCCGCCGCGGATGACATAAAGCTTGGAATAGTCGGGGGAGAAGCACAGCCCGTTGGGCGCGCCGCCATTGTCCGGCGCCAGCACGACTTCGAGCTTCCCGCCAGGAGAGGGTGAAGGGTCCCAGCGATAGACGTTGGCCGGCAGTTGCTGCTTCATGCCGCCCGCCAGCTGGATGCCGACGCCGCTGTTGCCGATGGAAGGATCGCGCAGCGTTCCCTCATCGGGATGGCCTTCGGCCAGCGCCCCGCCGAAGGTCGGGTCGGTGAACCAGATGCTGCCGTCCTTGTGCGGGGCGACATCGTTGGGGGAATTGAGCGGCTTGCCCTCGAACTTGTCGGCGATGATGGTCATGGCGCCATCGGCTTCCCAGCGCACCACGCGGCGGAAGAAATCCTGTGTCGAGATCTGGCGGCCCTGGTGATCGAAGGTATTGCCGTTGGTGTTGAAGCTGGGCTTGCGATAGGCGGTGACCTCGCCGGTCTCCCAGATGTAGCGATAGAGCGTGTCGTTCTTGACGTCGCTGAAGATGACGAAATTGCCGATGCCCGACCAGGCCGGGCCTTCCGCCAGGTGATAGCCGGTGGCAAGGCGGCGGATGGTTTCCTGCCCGATCAGAAGGCCGCCGAAGCTGGGATCGGCGCGGAGGATGTCGGGATCGGGATTGAAAGCGGGCGGCGCGCCCGGGCCCCATTGCCGCGGCGGGTTGGTCACCACCGAGGGCGGAATGGCCAATATCGGTTGCGTGGGGACCGGCGCCGCCGCAGGCGCCTGGGCGAAGGCGCGGGTCACGGGCAGGGCGGCTGCGGCCCCCAGGACAAGGCGGCGGGTGAGATCGGTCATGACGTTTCCCCCATTTTGCCGGTTTTCCCGGCCTTGGCCCCAGCATTGGGCATGGCCGGAGGTTTGACAATGGCCGGCATCGGAGCCTAAAACCCGGCCGTTTTCCGAAGAGCCAGAAGGCCCTTCGGTCCCCCGCCCGGCGCGGGGGATCGCCCCCAGGCAGCGCGTCGCGCCCCCTGGGGCGAAATCGCTTTGCATGAAGTCCTCATGCTGAGCCTGTCGAAGCATGAGGGCGGCCCTCACCCTTCGACCCCCTCGGCAAGCTCGGGGTGAGGGCTCAGGGTGAGGAATGAGGAAGATGAATGTTTGAATCGCTTCAATCCCGCCTCGGCGGCGTCTTTGACAAGCTTCGCGGGCGCGGCGCGCTCAGCGAGGCCGATGTCGATGCCGCGCTGACGGAAGTGCGCGCCGCCCTGATCGAGGCGGATGTGGCGCTGCCGGTGGTGAAGGACTTCATCGAGACGGTGCGCCCCCGCGCCATCGGCGAGAATGTCATCCGCTCGGTCTCGCCCGGCCAGCAGGTCATCAAGATCGTCCATGATGTGCTGGTCGAGACCTTGGGGGGGAAGAAAGAGGGGGGCGAGAAGAACGAGGCGTTTTCCATCGGCTCGCCGCCCGCTCCGATCCTGATGGTCGGCCTGCAGGGTTCGGGCAAGACCACGACCTCCGCGAAACTGGCGCTGCTGCTGCTGACCCGCGAGAAGAAGCGGGTGCTGATGGCCTCGCTCGACACCACCCGGCCCGCCGCCATGGAGCAGTTGCGCGTACTGGGCGAGCAGGCGGGCGTCGCCACGCTGCCGATCGTCGCCGGCCAGGGGCCGCTGGAGATCGCCCGGCGCGCGATGGCGAGCGCCAAGGTCGGCGGCTATGACGCCGTGATCCTCGACACCGCCGGCCGCCAGCATGTCGACGAACAGCTGATGGCCGAAGTGGCGGCGGTCAAGGCGCTGGTCCATCCGCACGAGACATTGCTGGTGGCCGACAGCCTGACCGGCCAGGACGCGGTCAATATCGCCAAGTCGTTCCACGAACGGGTCGGCATTTCCGGCATCATCCTGACGCGGGTGGATGGCGACGGCCGCGGCGGCGCGGCGCTGTCCATGCGCTCGGTCACGGGCGCGCCGATCAAGTTCCTCGGCGCCGGCGAAAAGCTGGAGGCGCTGGAGCCGTTCTTCCCCGACCGCGTCGCCGGCCGCATCCTGGGCATGGGCGATGTGGTCAGCCTCGTCGAGCGGGCTTCCGAGACCATCGACAAGCAAGAAGCGGAAAAGCTCGCCGCCAAGATGAAGAAGGGCACGTTCGACATGAACGACCTTCAATCCCAGCTCAACCAGATGAAGAAGCTGGGCGGTATGAAGGGCGTGCTCTCCATGCTGCCGGGCGTGGGCAAGATCCAGAGCCAGCTCGACGCCGCCGGCATCGACGACAAGGTCATCACCCGCCAGGACGCCATCATCAAGTCGATGACCCGGGCCGAGCGCGGCGATCCCGACCTGATCAACGGCTCGCGGCGCAAGCGCATCGCGCAGGGCGCGGGCGTGGAGGTCAGCGAGGTCAACAAGCTTCTGAAGATGCACCGGCAGATGTCGGACATGATGAAGAAAATGGGCAAGGGCGGACGCATGCCGCAAATGCCCCCTGGCATGGGCGGAATGTTCGGCGGCGGCATGCCGCCGGGCGTTCCGCGCAAATAGTTCAACAACAGTTCAACGGTTCCAACGAAGGAAAAAACAATGGCTCTGCGTATTCGTCTTGCCCGCGGCGGCACCAAGAAGCGTCCGCACTACAACATCGTCGTCGCCGACAGCCGCAATCCCCGCGACGGCCGCTTCATCCAGAAGATCGGCTTCTACAATCCGCTGCTGCCCTCGGATCATGCCGACCGCATCAAGCTGGACCTGGAAAAGGCCAAGGCCTGGGTCGCCAAGGGCGCCGTCGCCTCGGACCGCGTCAACAAATGGCTGGCCGATGCCGGCGTCACCAAGAAGCGCGTCCACAACAATCCCAACAAGGCCCAGCCCAAGAAGAAGGCGCAGGAGCGCGCGGCAGCCGCCGCCAAGGCCGCGGAAGCTCCGGCTGCCGAAGCGCCGGCTTAAATCCACTCTCTCCATGGGCGGCCCTGAGCCGCCCATCCAACTTCGTGCCGCGAGGAAGAAAGTTGGATGGCCGGGTCAAGCCCGGCCATGGTGAATGGAGGGAGAATGACGAAAGACATTCTTCTCGCCGCCGTGATTGGCGCGCAGGGTCTGAAGGGCGAAGTGAAGGTCAAGACCTTCACCGAGGCTCCCGAAGCGCTGCGCGCCTATGGCGTGCTGCATGATGTCAAAGGCAGGCGTTACGAGATCACCGCCTTTCGCACCGTGAAACCGGGCGAGGCGGTGATTGCATTGAAAGGCGTCAGAGACCGCGACGCCGCCGAAGCCCTGAAAGGCACCGAACTGTTTGTGACACGCGATGCTCTGCCCGCGCCGGAGGAAGACGAGTTCTATCACGCCGACCTGATCGGGCTGGAAGCCTTTGACAGCGAAGGAAGGCTGGTGGGCAAGGTCTCCGCCATCCACAATTTCGGCGCCGGCGATGTCATCGCCATCACGCGGGCGGATGGCGACGAGGTGCTGCTGGCCTTCACCGCCGAGACGGTGCCGGAAATAGACGTTGCCGGCGGGCGTGTGCGCATCGCGGTGCCGGAGAGCGACGAAGGCGAAGGGCGGCATCCCAATGTCGAATAACTGGTCCGCCACGGTCCTGACGCTGTTCCCGGAAATGTTTCCCGGCCCGCTGGGCGTTTCGCTGCCGGGCAGGGCGCTGGAGAAGGGCCTGTGGTCGCTTCAGGTGCGCGACATCCGCGAGCACGGCCTGGGCAAGCATCGCACGGTGGACGACAGTCCGGCCGGCGGCGGGCCGGGCATGGTGATGCGGGCCGATGTGGCGGCTGCCGCCATTGACGCCGTGCCGCGTGGCGGCCGCCCCCTGATCTATCTTTCCCCGCGGGGCCTGCCGCTGACGCAGGCCCGCGTCCGCGCCCTGGCCGGCGGGCCGGGCGCCGTCCTGCTCTGCGGCCGTTTCGAAGGGCTGGACCAGCGGGTGATCGCGGCGCGCCAGATCGAGGAAATCAGCCTGGGCGACTTTGTCCTGGCCGGGGGCGAGATCGCCGCCATGGCCCTGATCGAGGCCGCCATCCGCCTGATCCCCGGCGTCCTGGGTGACCATGCCTCCACCGCCGAGGAAAGCTTCAGCGCGGGCCTTTTGGAATACCCCCACTACACCCGCCCGCAGGACTTCGAGGGCCATGCCATCCCGGAAGTCCTAACCAGCGGAAATCACAAGGAAATATCCCGCTGGCGGCAGGCCGAGGCGGAAGCGCTGACCCGCGAGCGGCGTCCCGATCTCTGGGCGGCGGCGCCAAAGGGCCAAAAGCCCTAGGAATGACAGCTTTTATCCGCTATACGCCCCCGCTCAATTTCCGCCGAAAGACCAAGACGATGAACCTGTTGCAGACGCTCGAAGCCGAGCAGATGGCCGCCCTCAAGACCCAGAAGAAGGCGGTGCCCGATTTCCGCCCCGGCGACACCCTCAAGGTCAACGTCAAGGTGGTGGACGTCACGTTCGACGAGAAGACCAAGCAGAACAAGACCCGCGAGCGCATCCAGGCCTTTGAAGGCGTCTGCATCGCCCGCCAGGGCGCCGGCCTCAACGAGGCCTTCACCGTGCGCAAGCTTTCCTATGGCGAAGGCGTCGAGCGCGTCTTCCCGATCTATTCGCCGCTGGTGGATTCGGTGGTGGTGGTGCGCAAGGGCAAGGTGCGCCGCGCCAAGCTCTATTATCTGCGCGGCCGCACCGGCAAGTCCGCCCGCATCAGCGAGCGCACCGAGAACGCCGGTCCGGAAGCCGCCTAAGTCGAAAATAGCCCGCAAAAACGGGCATTTTGTGCATAAATGCAAAAAAGCCCCGATTTTCGGGGCTTTTTTCGTTTGAGATGCTTGCAAGCGCCGGAAATACAGTAAAATCGGGCTCATCGTTTGATTCGTTTCTAGAGAGGGACCACCCCATGGCCACAGCTGCCAAAGCCAAAGTCGAAACCGTCTCCACCCGCCAGCTCGCCAGCGCCCTGGCCGAGAAGCACGAGATTTCGCAAAAGAGCGCCAATGCCATCATTGAAGACACGATTGGCCTGATCACCAAGCACCTCAAGAAGGGCGCCCGCATCCGTCTCAACGGGTTGGGCATCCTGGTCGTGCGCAAGCGCGCCGCCCGCATGGGCCGCAACCCCGCCACCGGCGAGGCGATCAAGATCAAGGCCTCCAAGAAGGTGGCGTTCCGCGCCGCCAAGGATCTGAAGGAAGCGATCTAGGCTTCTTTCGCCTGACAGAAGAAAGGCCGGGGCGGCTTGCTGCTCCGGCCTTTTCTTTTTGTTTCAGTCCGCCTCAGGGCGTAATGCCCTCATCCGCGAAGGCGGCGGCAATATTGCTTCTTATGCTCTGTGCTGTGGCAAGATCTGCCTTGCCTTCATCCGCCCGGCCCAAGCGCAGCGCGGCAATTCCCCGGCCATAAACCGCCCAGGGACTGCGTGGCGTAATTTTTACCGCGGCGTTGTAATCGTCCCATGCCGCCTGAAAGAGCTGCTGCTTAAGTCCCACCAGTCCGCGATTGATAAGAGTGTCTGAATTGTTGGGATACATCTTCAGCACCAGGTCGCAGGCGGTGCGAGCCTTGTCCAGTTCAATGCCTGCTATGGCTCGAGTCGAGCAACGCTGGTTGAGAAAACCGGGCACCCATTCATTTGAATGGACGTTATGATCCGCATCGGCGATTGCCTCACTATAGCGGTGTAAGCTGAGATAGGCGCCGCTGCGCAGCAAATAGACAAGATCGGTGCTTGGATTGAGCTTCAGCGCTCGATTGAGATCCGTAAGCGCTTCGTCATCTTTGTGCGCCTCCACTTTGACCAAGCCACGACCCAGGACAGCATCAAAACTGTCCGGGTCTAGCGTGACGGCGGCATCATAGTCCGCAAGGGCACCCTCCCCGTCTCCATTCAACCGCCGAAGGCGCGCGCGCAGCACATGCGCGGTGGCCTGACGGCTGACCCGTCGGCTGGTATCAGCCACCAACCTGTCGCAGGCCGCCGATTGCTGCTCTTTTGGAACAGGGCCAGCCGTGCCGGCACAAGTCGCTTCGTCGGCATTTTGGCTCCAGGCCGGGAGCGTCAAAACACCCAAGAACAGGGCAATGGTGACGACATGTCGATACATGGCGGCTCCAATTTACAGCCCCGTAACAGAAGGGAAAATCGCCGCGATGCTTCTGTCAATCCCGGCACGAAGCCGGTGGTCCTTTTGCCGCCTTGCCGGGAAGGGGCCTCAGGGGCTAGTTAGCAGCCGCACAATTTCATTTCCTGGAAGGACACCCCATGCCTCGCAAGAAAATTGCCCTGATCGGCGGCGGCCAGATCGGCGGCACCCTGGCTCATCTGGCGGCGCTCAAGGAACTGGGCGATGTGGTGATCTTCGACATTGCCGAGGGCCTGCCCCAGGGCAAGGCGCTGGACCTCGCCCAGTCCGGCCCGGTGGACGGCTTCAACGCCAGGCTCGCGGGCACCAACGCCTATGCCGACATCGCCGGCGCCGATGTGGTGATCGTCACCGCCGGCGTGCCGCGCAAGCCCGGCATGAGCCGCGACGATCTGATCGGCATCAACCTCAAGGTGATGGCCTCGGTCGGCGAGGGCATCAAGGCCAACGCCCCGAACGCCTTCGTCATCTGCATCACCAATCCGCTCGACGCCATGGTCTGGGCGCTGCAGAAATTCAGCGGCATTGCGCACAACAAGATCGTCGGCATGGCGGGCGTGCTGGATTCGGCCCGCTTCCGCCATTTCCTGGCCGAGGAGATGAATGTCTCGGTGGAAGACGTCTCGGCCTTCGTGCTGGGCGGCCATGGCGACACCATGGTGCCGATGCCGCGCTTCTCCACCGTGGCGGGCATCGCCCTGCCGGAACTGGTGAAGATGGGCTGGATCACCCAGGAGCGGCTGGACGCCATCATCACCCGCACCGCCAATGGCGGCGCCGAGATTGTCGGCCTGCTCAAGACCGGCTCGGCCTATTACGCCCCCGCCAC
>Ga0265313_10001746_pt1 | contig 19959 bp, 18 predicted proteins | sample 4123metaG_FD_203122 | JGI IMG/M metagenome (GOLD analysis project Ga0265313, IMG submission 203122) | Rhizosphere microbial communities from Carex aquatilis grown in University of Washington, Seatle, WA, United States - 4-1-23 metaG | ecosystem: Host-associated > Plants > Roots > Rhizosphere >...
TGCCTCGAACGTGAAGACCACGCACCGATCCATCAGCCCATTGTTTTGGCAAGGCGGGCAGCAACTCAATCTCCGCCGCGTTTTGCGTCCAGCGCGATTGCAGCAGTGCCTCAAGCATTCCATTCGCCGCGCCCAGGTTGCCGTCAATCTGGAACACTCCCGGCGGATGGGTATCCATCAGATTTGGAAATGTGGATTGACGGAACATGACCTGCAGGCTGTCATACGCCTGTGCCGGCTCATGCAGGCGGTCCCAGTAGTTGACCACCCAGGCGCGCGACCATCCCGTTTGCCCGCCGCCATGTTCCAGACGCATCTCAAGCGATTTGCGCGCGGCCTTGGCAAGTTCGGGCGTTTCGCGCAACGATATTTGCGACCCCGGAAAGAGCGCCCACAAGTGGGAAATGTGCCGATGGCCCGGCTCGGCTTCGTCGTAGTCCTGTTGCCACTCCTGCAGTTGCCCGTGCTTGCCGATTGCGAACGGGGGCAGCTTGCTGAGCGCACTTTCCACTTGTTTCAAAAACGAAGCGTCTTGCGACAGAATGCGTCCGGCATCGAGAGTGCGCGTAAACAACTCGCGCACCAGTTCAATGTCCATCGTCGGCCCCATGGCCAGCGAATGATTTGAGCCATCGGGCAATTTGTACTGGTTCTCCGGCGAGACAGATGGACCGGTGACCAGATGTCCCTGTCCGTCGTCGACCAGGTAGTCGAGGAAGAATTGCGATGCATCGTGCAGAATGGGCCACGCGCGATCGCGCAGGAAAGCCTTGTCCATCGAGTAGGCGTAGTGGTCCCACGCGTAAAGCGAAAGCCACGCGCCACCCATGGGCCACATGCCCCATTGATAGCCGTCGATCGCTTCGGCGTCGCCCCAGATGTCGGTGTTGTGATGGATGACGAATCCGCGCGCGCCATAATATTTTTGCGCTACCTGAGTGCCGGTGCCGCTTGATGGCGTGCGGATCATGTCAATCAGGTTGATGAGCGGCAAGGTTGTCTCGCCGAGTCCAGCCGCCTCTGCCGGCCAGTAGTTCATTTCAGTGTTGACATTGATCGTCCACTTGGATCCCCACGGATTGTCGATGCCGGCCGCCCAGATTCCCTGCAGGTTCGCAGGCAGACCGTCAACACGCGAGGAGCTGATAAGCAGGTAGCGAGCAAACTGGAAGTAAAGTTCCTGCAGGCCGAGATCGTCACCGCCGGCGCTCACCCGCTTCATGCGTTCATCTGTCGGCAACCCGTCGTTCGCTGAGGTAGCAGCTTCAAGATGCAGCGCCATGCGCCGATAAACAGGCCCGTAAACGGCTTGCTGACTGGCAAGAATCTGAACGGCGGTGCGCTTTTTTGCGCGGGCAAGAACCCGCTCGCATTGTTCCTCAGGATCGCCGCCGGCAAACGGGCCGCCTTTGAAATCTGTGGCAGCGGCGATGAGCACAGTTACGGAATCCGCATTGGTGACGACGATGTCCGATCCTTGCGCTTCCATCGTGCCGCCGGTTGGGCGGAACGTGACTTCACCTGCGAAACGTGTCTGTGCTTTATGCTCTGGACCTTCCCGCAACACCAGCGTGTTGTGCCCCCGTGTGCGGACCGCGAAATCAGCGGGCCGATCCATGCTGGCTTTAAAGCTGATCGCGCCCTTCTTGTCGGAGCGCAGACGCATGACGATCACTTCATCAGGAACCGAGGCGAAAACTTCGCGGGTATAGTGGACGCCGTTCAATGTGTACGTAACGCGCGCCACCCCGGTATTGAGATCCAGTTCACGCCGATAGCCGGAAACATCGCCTTTGTTCGATGAGTGCAGGTAGAGATCGCCAAGTGTGCTGTAGCCCGGCATGCCTGCAGGAATAGCGATCATGCACTGATGCGCAAGCTTTTCCGCCGCAGTGATCTTTTCGGCGTCTGTGCCGTGCGACTCGAGCAGAAGCTGGCGAATCTTTGGAAAGGCTTCGCCGGCGCATGGATTCAGGCGATTCGCTCTGCTGCCCTGCCACAGGGACGACTCGTTCAACTGCAAGTGTTCATCACCTGCATAAGTCTGGCTTCCATCCATCAGCGGTTGGTTCAGACGCGAGGCCTGCAAGTCGCCGTTGTTGGAGCCGGTGTTGGCTCCGCCAAAAACCATCGCACCCAGGCGTCCGTTGCCAACCGGCAGCGCATGATCCCAAACAGGCGCGGGTGTTTTGTACCAGAGCACTTCGCGATGGGATGCGCTGTTGTTCTGCACCGCCAATGCAGAGGTCCCGATAAAGATGGAGAGACCCAAAAGAACAAACCGTTTTCCGATTACAGACATTGCGTTGAACGCTCCCGATCCTACCGCGGTTGATTGCACCTCAAGCATAACTAAATCGGTAACTGAAACGGCAACTATCCTGCGCAATATTTCTGCAGAACCTGGCATCGCTCCCCCGCCGAGCGATTAGGCTAGAGTCTGCGTCAACGCGCTTCTCGCGCCCCGGAGAACGCGATTCCCCGACGGGACCATCTCTGAACATCATGCAAATGCCTCGCTATACACTGGCCGACTACGAGAACGAGTACGCGGACCGCCACCTGTTGCACGGCGTGGTGGCTAAATGGGCAATGGCCAAACCTGATGCCACTGCCATGTTGAGCGCCGATGGCAGCCGCACACTTACCTACGCCGAGTTTGATCGGCACACGACTGCGCTGGCGGATGAACTGCTGCAGCTTGGATTCAGCAAGGGCGACTTGCTGGTAACGCAACTGCCGTTGACGGTAGACCATGTGCTGCTGGAGTACGCCTGCTTTAAAATCGGCGTCATTTTTGCGCCGCTTGATCTGCGGCTGGCACCCGGCGAAGTTGTGCGTGTGCTCCACATTTTGCAGCCGCATGGATTTGTGTGTCTCGGTGTAGCTCCGCACTTTGATTTTCGCGCGACCTGGAACGCCGTGAAGGAAAGTGGCAAAGGCGTCGAGCATCTTTTCGCCGTCTCGACCGAAGCTGTTCCCGGCACCCACGCTCTGGCAGAAATCACCGAGCCTGCCAGGCGAGCCGCGGAAGACGTAACCAGCAACGTGTCTGCGGCATTCGAAAGCGCTACAGCTAAAATCACATCCGATGACGGCGCGTTGGTGATCTTCACGACCGGCTCAACGGGATCGCCCAAGCCCGCGTTGCTGTCGCATCGCAACATCACCATTCAAAACATGTGTATGAGCGGAGCCATCTTTGGCGGCGACCTGGGCTTGCGCACGCTGGTGCATCTGCCGCCTTCGCATGTGGGTTGCCAGACAGAGATGATGATGAGCACGCTGTTTGGCGGCGGCTCGGTAGTCTTGCTCGATGTCTTCGATCCGGCCAAGACGATGCGCGCCATTCAGCAACACCGCGTGCAGATATTCGCGCAGATTCCCGCCATGTTCAACCTGGTTTGGATGCTGAAGGACTACGCACAGTACGACCTGTCCAGCATTCGACTGGTGGCATTCGGCGGCAATTCCGTTTCAAAGGCTTTCGTTGACCGCGTGGCAGGCATGGCGCCGCTTGTGGCAACGGGCCTGGGGCTTACGGAGTGCGCGGGCTTCTGTACATATGCGCTGGTGAAGTCGGGAGAGCACGAACCGCTCGCCACCGGCGTCGGCGTCGACATGCCCATTTATCCATGCACCATTCGACAAGACATGCGCGAAGACGGAAATGCAGGCGACGAGTTGCCCGAAGGGGAGATCGGCCAGGTGTGTTTCCGCGGGCCGCAAACTTTTCTCGGCTATGTCAACGATCCTGAAGCAACGGCCAAAACCATCTCACGCGATGGCTATCTCTATACCGGCGATCTGGGCGTGAAAGACGCTACGGGCCTGCGTCTGACCGGCCGCGCCAAGTGGGTCATCAAATCCTTCGGCCACCAGATTTATCCCGGCGATGTGGAGTCACACATTTGCTTGCTCGCAGAGAAAGTGGCGAGTTGCGTGGTCGTCGGCGCTCCGCATGAAGTGGTCTCAGAAGGCGTGGTCGCCCTGGTAGAGAAGAAGCCGGCGATTGAACTGGATGAGAAAGAACTGAGCCAGCTTGCGAGAGCGCTTCCCTCGTACATGCGGCCGCGTCACTGGATCATTCTTGAGCCGGGAAAGATGCCGCTGAATCGCCTGGCGAAGCCCGACTATCTTCGCGCCCAGGAGATGGCTCATCAGGAAATTGCCGAACTGCGCACGCGCGGCGAGTGGGACAGTCGCCACGTAAAGGACTAGCGCAACGCCTCAAATCGCAACCTGCAACAATCAAAGTTCGATCAGCGGGCGAGGCAGACGGGGGCGCGCGCGATCAAGAAAAATTCTCATGCGCAGCGCTTCAGCACGTTCCACCGCGACCAATCGCAGTTGGCGGCGAATGTGGTCGATGTCAGCCAGATTGGCAACAAAGGCCTCGTCGGACTCCGCGTCGCGCTCGAGCCGCGCAATTCTGCACTCGATGCTCTGACGAAACCGGGGGCTGATTTCAAAGCTTTCCTTGGCAGCACAGTTGAGGATCATGGCGAACTCCTGGGGTCAAATCGGTTGGTGTCTGAACTTTTTTTGAACAAAGTTCTAAAGTTCTTTTCACTTGTGCCGATCCTATAGAGGACAGGTAAGATTCGCCAGATTACCAAACGCACGCGCGCAGGTAATTGTGTGTCCAAAAATGAAACAGGGGCGGAAACCGTCCGCCCCTGTCATGCTGCGCCGAGAACCAAAACAATCTGCCTATCGAGTTGCCGCAATGCCGAGCACCATCTGTGTTCCTGAATCCAGATGGATGTTGCGGTTGGCCGCGGACAATGTTCCTGATGCTGCTCCTGCCGCTTCGCCATTCAACATTACGCCCTGTATACCCGTTGCGCGTGCGCCCACAAAGCCGGCGCCATTCGCAGTGCCGCTTACTCCTCGTCCCAATCCCGTAGCGTCACCGCCAACGCCGCTGGTGGCACGCACTGCGGAGCCGGCGGTCGAGCCGACGCCCGATCCAACGCGGCTGGTTGCCATGGCCGCGCCGCCCGCTGCTCCTCCTACGAGTCCACCACCGATTCGGCCTCCGCTGGCCGCGCCACTTGCAACAGCACCGCCGCCCATCGGAGCGTCAAGCGCTTCCTCATCCGCCATTGATGCACCTGCAACAGCGCCAGCGCTTGGAGAAACCGACTCGATCATGGAGTGAATCGCCATGCTTTGCCCGCCGCGCAGTTCAACGCGATCGAACTCAAGGCCCATGTGCGACTCTGCCTGCTGCCTGCTGTGCGCCTGAACCTCAGTGACGTGGCCTACGAGACGCGAGCCTTTGGGAACCATGACGCCTTCGGCAGTCTTGAATTTCTGCGTGGTCTTAAGCACAACTTCGTCGCCCGCCTTTGCGGTCTTCGAATCCAATTTGCCCTCAAGCTCGCCGGTAACCTGGCGCATATCGGACGAACCGGCCATAGAGCCGGATGCCGATCCATGAGATGACGCGCCTGCTGATGCGCCATGTGCGTTTGCAGAGCCGCTTGCATCTGTTGATGCGCTTGCGTCTGCATGTGCGTGGTTTGCATTTAGGCTCGTGTCTGCATTGGAGGCCTGGCCGGCGCTGGCTCCTGCTGCAGTTGCTGAAGTGTTCTGCTGCGCTGTTGCGTCAACTTGCTGCGCCATAAGCAGGGGAAGACTCGCAAAGGAAAATGTGGCCGCTACAAGTAATCTGGCAGTTCTCATCGAATGACCCTCCGTAGTTTTATCTGGCTAGTTCGTACCCGCGCTTGCTGGGGAGTGATATCGGGTAAGACACATGAGTTACTGCAAATGTTGTTCCATATGCTTCTGACGAAAGTAACTTGAGCGGATAAGTACATCTCTGGTAGGAGCTTGTGCGCGTTTCTCGGCGGCAAAGCGACAAAGCGGAAGTTACCTGCGGCAGCAGAAGTAATCGGCAGTTTCTACCCGCCTTTGTGTAAATACTTCAAATTTTGAGCTGAACATCCCGGCTGGTTAGTCTGTGGGCGGCATTGCGTAATAGCCCTTGCGAACCTGCACCTTGGTTCCTTCACCGCATTGCACGGCGATGTGCCGGAAGGTTGAGTCGAGCTTCGTATTAGTCGGCGTGTAACTGGCCACGTACTGGGTGCGCAGTTCATCCTCAATCTGCTGGAAGGCGTCCTGAAGTTTTTTGCCGTTGTTGCCCACGTTGATCACGCGGCCGCCGGTTTCTTCAGCAACGCGCTTGGCGGCGGAGTAGCCGTAGTAGCCCATATTGTAATTAAAGTACTGCATAACATCCGCAATCAAAATGACGTAGACGATGACGTTATTCTTTTGCGCTGCGGCGATTGCCTCACCAATCTTGGCGCGGCTGCCCTGATCATCACCGTCGGTCAGAATGATCATCGCCTTGCGGCCGCTCTCCTGGTTCAGCTTGTCTTCCGCAGCCAGCTTGATTGCGTCATAGAACAACGTGCCCTTGGGATCGCCGATTGTTGGCACAGTACCGCCACCGGCACCGGGGATGCCGGCGCCTCCGTTACCGCCAGCCGTATTGATTTCTGCCTTGTCCAACGCCTTCGCAAGCAAGTGAGCGCTGTTGGTGTAGTCCTGAAGCAGGTCCACGTTCACATCAAACGAGACCAGGAAAGCTTCGTCTTTTGACCGCAGGACGCGCTGCAAAAACTGGCTTCCCGCTTCCTGCTCCAGCGGCAACACGCGCTGCTGGCTCCCTGAGGTATCCAGCAGGATGCCGAGCGTGAGCGCCTGATTAGTCTCCGCTACGAAGTTCTTGAGCGGCTGCGGAACTTTATCTTCTTCAACCTTGCAATCGTTGCGGGTCAGGTGGGGCACGAGCTCGTTGTTTTTGTCCTTGACGGTAAAGTACAGGTCCACCAGGTTGACGCCGAGTTTGAGGGTGGTGACCGGCCGTTCGTCCCGCGAGGGCGGTGGCGCGTTGCTCACGGGTGGAGCATCGGGCGAAGGAGCAAGCTGGGCCGTAGCCGTGGCGGGCAGCCACGACAATCCAAGAACTACCGCAACGAAAGCTCCAAGCCAAATTCTCATACGCTTATATAGACGAAAACCTTTGCTAGTGGAGAGCATAACCTGAACCGGCGACACATGGCACGAGCAACCTGTTGGGCTCTGCTGCGTCTGATACTCTGACAGGTGCGGGCCTTTCGGCTGACAATGGCCGGCGTGGGCGCACCCGCGAAGCATGTTCACGAGCTGGGTGCGGTGGTCTGGGAGGACGAAAATACCTGTGAAGTACTGCTCTAAAGCAATCGTATTTACTGCGCTTCTTGGTTTCAGTTTTCCCTTGAACCTTGCCGTGCAGGGTCAATCTCAGCAGGCTGTCCCCGATGCACCGGCTCCACAGCCGGCTGCGCCCCTTTCCGGCGTTAACGGCCCCATTACTCCCGGCAGCGGCACGCCCGGAGTTGACGCGGCGACAGGATCTTCAGCTTCAGGTCAAACATCAACTCCGTTACCGGCTCCGCAGCCGCCTCAGCAGCAACCCAAGCCTCAGACGGCACCTGCGCCGTCAGGCCCCGACAACGCAGGCGCACCGGCTCCTGAAGAAGGTAGCGCAGCCTTTACCAAGTTCGTTGTCAACCTGACCTTTGTTGAAGTGCCGGTTACGGTTAAAGACTCGAAGGGCAACCAGGTGGCGGGCCTTACTGCTCGCGACTTCAAAGTATTTGAGAACAACGTTCGCGTGCCGCTCAACTATTTCAGCGTTGATCCGCGGCCGCTTTCGGTAGCCTTTGTCATCGACCAGAGCCTGCCTTCTGACGTGATGGCCAAGGTGAATGACTCGATGGGCGCCATTCAGGGTGCTCTTACGCCCTACGACGAAGTGGCCGTATTTACCTACGGCAATGGCCCCAAAGAGTGGACTGGCTTTACCGGAGCGCAGGGCAATCGCCTGCCCGCGGTGCTGGCGCTGGCCAAGTCTCAAGGCACTGACATGCAGGTGCCCATCAATAGCGGTCCGCTTTACGGATGTGCCATTCGGCAGAACGGAAACTGCGTTGATCCAAATCTGCAGCCCGGCCGTTCCGCAGGCAACAACTCTTTCGGAAACATGCCGAAGGAGCTTCACACGCTGAATGACGCAATCCTCTCGGCCGCCAAAGAACTTTCGACGCGGCCCAAGGAACGCCTGCGCGCCATCTACGTTGTCTCAGACGGCAAGGAATATGGCAGCAAGGCGACGCTGCGCGAAGTCATCCGCTACCTGCAGACGAACAAGATTGCCGTGTATGCCACGGCCGTGGGTGCCTCGGCGGAGTGGGGCGTTGGCTATGTGAGCCGCCTGCACCTGCCCTTCACCATGTACGACAACATCCTGTTCAAGTACACGCTGGCCACGGGCGGCGATCTGTACTCTGAGCGCGGCACCAACGGCATTGAAGCGAGCTACGCGAAGGTCGCCGAAGAGGCTCGTTCGAAGTACACGCTGGGTTACATCAGCCACGAGTCGATCTATGACAGCAAACTCCGCAGCATCACCGTGCTGGTCGACAGGCCGAATCTGGATGTAATCTCCAAGCGCGGCTACTACCCCTCTGCGCAAGACAAGTAGGGTGAACGGGCCTGCATGAACGCCTCAGGAAGTTCAGCCGGATTAGGTCTTCTGTCGGCTGCCACCTGGGGCGGTTCCGATTTTGTAGGCGGCCTCGGCTCCCGGCGCGCACCGGCCATGCTGGTGGTTGCGTCCGGCCACATCATCACATTTTTTATTCTGGTGTGCGTCTGCCTGGGCGCCCACCTTGCGCTGCCCAGCCGGCACGACCTGCTGTTTGCCACGGTTGCCGGTTTTGAGGGATCGCTGGCGTTGGCCGTCTTTTACCGTGCGCTGGCCATGGGCGCTATGGGACTGACGGCGGCGCTGACCGGACTGCTGACCGCGCTGGTCCCGGTTCTGTTCTCAATCTTCTCCGACGGCTTTCCCAGGCCGCTGACGGCTGCTGGTTTGCTCGGCGGTTTGGTGGCCATCTGGCTGATTACCCATACACCCAACCGCGAAGGCCCTGCCACGCCGCCGCGCGCTCTGCTGCTGGGTGCGCTGGCTGGCACTGGTTTTGGCATTCAGCTCATCCTGTTCAAAATGGCCAGCGGCGGCGGGCTGCTGTGGACCATGACGTCCGCGCGCGCAGCAGGAAGCGTGGCGATGATCCTGGTGATCCTGGCAATGCCGCCCAAACGGCCGTGGAAGGGCTTCTGGCAGTTCGGCGTGCTGGCCGGAGTGCTGGATACGATTGGAAACCTGTTCTATTTGAGAGCCACGCAGCTTGGCCGCCTGGACGTAGCTGCCGTTGTTTGTTCGCTTTATCCGGCCGGGACGATTCTGCTGGCGGCGCTGGTCTTGCGCGAACTGCCTACCAGGCGGCAATTGGCCGGCATGGCGTTGGCGCTGGGAGCGGTGATGCTGCTGAGCGCGTAATACAGCTGCTAGATGCTTTTGTGGTGAATCAACGCACAAAGACCTGTGCACCGGCACAGGTCTTTGTGAATCCCTGAACGAACTGGTCTCGCTGGTTTGGCGAGGGTGTGATTGCAACACTTAAGCTTAGCTCTGCTTGGTCTCAGCCGGTGTAGCCGGGGGCGGAGGAGGCGCTTGCGTATTCTGCGAAGGTGGAGGAGGAGGCGGATCGGAAATACCCCGAATGCCTTCTTTGAAGCCCTTCAAACCTTCGCCCAGTCCCTTACCCAACTCCGGCAGCCGCTTGGCGCCAAACAACAAAAATGCAACCACGGCTAAAACGATGAGATGCCACGGCTGAAGTAGATCGCCCATTCCCGTATCCTCCGCAGTGCGCACCAAGGGGCCGCACATGCTCACTGGTTATTGTCGCATAGAACGATAGTACAGCGCTGTCTTGGAGGCTGGAGTGAGTTTCGTCACTCCAAAACAGGCTTTTAATTGACCTGGGCCGGCTTTCCCAGCCTTTCCGTGACCATGGAGAAGAAGGTGCGCAGGTCCTCTTCTTCGCCCTCGGTCAGGCGGCGGAACACCTTCATGAGCGGAAACAGCCGGGAGCCGCGCAATTCGACCGCTGGAACGGCCGCAATGCCGCCTGGATACTGCGTCATCTCCCAAGTGCCGGCGTAGCGGCGGCGCAGCACCTCGCCCAGGTAGCTGCCCCACAGGCGCACTTCAAAATCGATATCGAGTTCCGGACTTTCGCCCACGCGAACAAGGATTTCATCGAGCGAATCGATGGACTCTGAAGTGAAGTCGAGTTTCTGGCTGAATTCGCTGCGCGCAAGTTCAGCCGCGGCTTGCGCGTAGCCTTCCATCATCGCTCCCAGATCAGGGAACGAAGTCGACTCCAGTCGTTTTCGAAGTTCAGCAGGGTTTCTCATCGAATAATTAAGCCGAGCATCTAAAAAGCATGACGGAATATGAGAATAGTACAGTGGACCGCCTTTATGTCAGACTCAGAGATGGGATGCGAAGGTTTTCGGTTGTGAAAAGAATCAAACTACTCACGTTGATGGCTGTTGTAACGCTTGCGGCTGCAGGGTCACAGGCGGCCACCCGCGACGTGTATCCCGATCCGGCCAAGGCAAGGGGCGATCTTGCGGCGGCGCTGAAGACTGCACCGGCTGCGCACAAACGCATCCTGCTGGATTTTGGTGGCAACTGGTGCGGCGACTGCCAGGTGCTCGACATCTATTTCCACGAGCCGGCGAACGCGCAGATTCTCAAGGCAAATTTTATTCTCGTCGACATCAATGTGGGACGCTACGACGCGAACCTTGATCTGGCGAAGAGGTATCACATCCCGCTCAACCGGGGCGTGCCTGCGCTTGCAGTTCTGAGTGAAAACGGGAAGCTGCTCTACAGCCAGCGAACCGGGGAGTTTGAATCCATGCAGAAGATGGAACCATCGGCAGTGACCAAGTTCCTGGTGCAGTGGCGTGAGCCGCGAAGCGGCTGCTCCGTAATGGTGCTTAACTGCTGAGGCGACGGCAGCTGTCAGCTCTCAGCTTTCAGCTTCCAGCTCAATCGTGTTGAGCCTGACTGCGCGCACGAATTCCTCTGGTAGCGTCAGGCAGGGAGAAAGATTATTGTTTCATCCAGAAAGACACTCCTATGAAATTTGATCTTGAAGCGATTCCCGCGTCGCAGACGTACAAGCTGCTGGTAGGCCTTGTTGCGCCGCGTCCGATTGCGCTGATCACCAGCGTGGATGAAGAGGGCCGGCTGAATGCCGCACCTTTCAGTGCGTATAACTACCTGTGCACCGATCCGCCGATTGTGGGCATTGGCGTAACCAACCGCCCCGGTGAACCGCATGTGCCAAAAGACACGGCGCGCAATATCCGGCGTAGCGGAGAGTTTGTGATCAACGTGGTGACTGAAGATATTGCCGAGAATATGAACATCTGCGCCACGGATTTTCCTGCCGAGCTAAGCGAAGTGGAACTGGCGGGATTCACGACCGCCCCTTCTGAAAAGGTGAAGGTGCCGCGGCTGGCGGAAGCGCACGCTGCGATGGAGTGCCGCGAGTTCACCACGATGGAGATTGGCCGTTCGCGCATTATTTTAGGGCGCGTGGTTTCAATTTTTATCGAGGATCGCTTTGTGGATGCGGAAGGGCCGTACGTGAAGGCGGACGATCTGCACTCGATTGGGCGCATGAACGGGCTTGGCAATTACGTGCGTACGCGAGATGCCTTCATCACTATCCCACGCATTAGCTACAAGGATTGGAAAGACGATAAACGGTAGGCCGGGTATGAGAGGCGATCATTTGGGATAAATGAGCGCTTTGGCCTGATTTCATCATGCTAGCCCTGCACCCAGTAATCCAGGCCGGTCAATCGCCGGCTTTCCAGTAGAATCTTGTTGTCTGGACGAAGACCCTGCTCGGCTGTTGCGCAAAGCGATCAATTGGGTTGCGGTTGGATCGTCGCCGATCCGGATATTACCCGGGCTCGGTCGGAATCAACTATCTCCTTATGATGGACTACTTCTTCCTCATTCAGAATTAGGCTTCTGTATATGGTGCGGTTGTTGTTGTAAGATTCGCGTCGTCTTTTCAACTTCCCACAATGGCACGGAGAGAATCCATCATGTATCAAAACTTGAACAAGATTGCTAGTCTCTTCACGATAGCGATAGGCTGCGTGTTCAGCGCCGCGGCGCAAGGCCAGCAGCCCTGCGAACAAATCAAAACAGCCTGCCTCCACGCTGGCTTTGTGCCAGGGGGCGCCAGCTCAGGCAACGGTTTGCTGCGCGATTGTATCGACCCCATTTTGCAGGGCCGTGCAAGGTCACGCAAATCGGGCAAGTCCGCGCCGCAAGTCGATCCGCAGGTCGTGGCTGCTTGCCAGGCGCAGAATCCCGGTTTTGGGCAGCCGAAATCGGCGGGTGCGGCCGCACCTGCTTCGCAAAACACTACCCCGCCCGCGAACGTTCCTGCTTCTCCGCCCCCGCAACTCGCCAGCTCCGCACAGCATCCGAACATCGTATTTGTGTTGACCGACGACCTCTCTATGAACCTGCTGCCGTTCATGCCGCACGTTCTCGAGATGGAACGCGAGGGAGTCACCTTTGCCAACTACTTCGTCACCGATTCCTTGTGCTGTCCTTCGCGATCCTCTATCTTCACCGGACGTTTTCCCCACAATACAGGGATCTTTAAAAACCAAGGTCAAGATGGAGGCTATCTCGCATTCGTGGGCTTTGGTCTCGAGCAGAATACTTTTGCCACCTCGCTTTGGTCGGCTGGCTATCGCACGGCGATGATGGGCAAGTACCTCAATGGCTATCTACCCGATCGCCACGCAGCTGCTTCCGGCTGGACCGGCTGGGACGTGGCTGGAAATGGTTATCCCGAGTTCCATTACGCTCTTAACCAGGATGGAAAGCTCGTGTCATACGGCTTCAAGCCGACTGACTACCTGACCGATGTACTCTCCGGACTGGCGACGCAGTTCATTCAGCAGTCCCGCGGGCGACCGTTTGTGATCGAAGTCGCCACCTTCGCACCTCATGCGCCCTACACCCCGGCGCCGCGCGACTCCAATGCGTTTCCGGGGCTAACCGTACCGCGCACGCCCGCGTATGATGCCGCTCCCGACGCTGCCGGTCCTCGATGGCTAAGCCGACAGCCTGCGCTGACTACCGCCGACAAGGCACGTATTGACGAAGAATTCCGTAAGCGCGCCCAATCGGTGCTCGCGGTGGACGCGATGATCGGCAACTTGAAGAAAGCCGTGGCTGCGAGCGGCCAGGAGAAGAACACTTACTTCGTCTTCAGTTCCGACAACGGATATCACATGGGGGACTACCGGCTGATGCCTGGAAAGATGACCGCCTTTGATACCGACATCCACGTTCCGCTTGTGGTTACTGGGCCTGGAGTTCCGCCTGGGCGAATAGTAGACGAGATCGTTGAGAACATCGATCTGAACCCAACATTCCTGGAGCTGAGTGGAGTTCCTTCTTCATCACAGGTTGATGGTCACAGCCTGGCATCGCTCTTGCGAGGACAGACAGGCGCGGACTGGCGAGCGGCAATACTGGTAGAACACCACGGGCCACGCCACGAGCCGGAAGACCCTGACGCTCCTGCGTTGCGCTCTGGCAATCCGCCCAGCTACGAGGCGTTGCGCACGCGCAACGCGCTTTATGTGGAGTATGCCGACGGAGACCGTGAATATCACGATCTCGTCGCTGATCCCTACGAGTTGCACAACACCTTCACCGCGCTCACCAACGGGCAGAAGTCGGCTCTGCATGCGGCGATGGCGGCTATGCAAGCGTGCCGGGGCGCGGAGAGTTGCTGGACAGCTCAACATCCCAAAGCCGCCGAGCACGCCAGTACCGCGCGATAAAAGCCAGAGACACTTCTGCCAGTCCTAACAGGCCAGTCCGTGGTCCACGCGGGGCTATGCTCAGGGGGACGCGACACCGGGAAGGATCTTTCGCTTCAGGCCTGGCTGATTGGGTCCAGGTGCTTGGTGTTCTGGTAGGTGTAGACGATGCGGTGCACCACCGTAATTGTGGAGAGCACGGCCAGAACCCATAGAACCGGAGCCATGGCTCCCCAATGATTAAACAGCGCGCCGAGGATGATAAGGACGATGCGTTCGGGGCGCTCCATAAAGCCAACCTTGCACGAGCCGATGAGTGCTTCAGCACGGGCACGCGTATAGCTGACCATGAGCGACGTGACCATGACGAACGCCACCAGCACGACGTAGCGGAAGCGATTGATGCGCCCGTAGTAGACCAGCAGGCCGAAGAACAACACCACGTCAGAATAGCGATCGATGACCGAATCGAAGAATGAGCCGAAGACTGTGACCTTGTTGGTGCGGCGCGCGACGCGGCCGTCGACCATGTCAAAGATGCCGGCGCCGAAGATGACCATGCCGGCATAGAAAAACATGAGGTCGTTGTTGGACGCGTTGGCGTGACCAAACAGGAATGCGGCCGTGATGTTGATCATGAGGCCGATAGAGGTTAATGCGTTTGGAGAAATGCGAGTAAGCGCCAGGCCACGAACGATGCGGTCGAGCAACCAGCCACAAGCACTACCAAAGGCGCTGGTCCAGGTCATTGCCATTCTTCCTTGCTACTGCTACGCGTCCGCAGCTGCTTCGTCTTTCTCTTCGCCGGCCTCATCGTGAACGGTGGTCAGCTTGAGGATTTCCAATTCGCGTTTTCCGTTCGGGGTCACGATGGTGGCCACGTCTCCAACGCGCTTGCCTACTATACCCCGGCCAATCGGCGAGGTTGTCGATATCAAACCCTTGGATACGTCCGACTCCTCGCTGGTGACCAGGCGGTATTCAATTTCTTCTTCCTTGGTGAAGTCGTAGACCACCACGGTGGAGCCGAAACCGGCCCTGTCGCGAGGAATATTGGCCAAGTTCACCAGGGAGAGCTCGGCCATGCGGCGCTTGAGCTGGCCCAGGCGCGCATTGACGAAATCCTGGCGCTGTTTCGCCATGTGGTATTCGGCATTCTCCGACAAATCACCCAGGGACGCGGCTTTCTTGATTTCCGCGGGGAGCTCATGGGCGAGTTCGTGCTCAAGAAGCTGAATTTCTTCGTGAAGCTTTTTCTTAATGTGATCGGGCATCCACTGTCCGTGGCGGGGAGCGGAGCTGCTCCAACCGCAAAGATGAAAGAACCTGACTTCCAATTATACGCGGACTGCTGGTGTGGGGACGGCAGCGGGTGTGGCTGCAGATCGGCAGCTTTGCGTCTGCAGGTATGCGATCTACCGAGGGGACGAGTTGCCCAGGTGACCTGGGAACTTCGGCTAGGTTTGCGGCGTATTTCGGGTTGCGGCTTCGTCGATGAAGGATTGGAGGATAAGTGTGGCCGCGACCTGGTCAACAACGCGCTTGTGCTGTTGGCGGGGTTGGCCGGCCTCGTAGAGGATCTGGTGCGCTTCGTGTGTTGTCAGACGTTCGTCCCACAGGTGGATGGGGATGCCGGTGAATTCGCCCAGCTCCGCGGCAAAGGCCTGCACTTTGGTGGTTTGTGAGCTTTCTTCGCCGGAAAGGCGGACCGGATTGCCGACTACGAAGGCCGAAACACCGAATCTGCGAGCCAGGCGGCCGAGGGAACGGAGGTCATCGCGCCGATTGTGTTTTCGCTCAAGCGTCATGACCGGCTGGGCCGTCAGCCCAAGTTCGTCGGAGACAGCGACACCGATTCGTCGATTGCCGACGTCCAAGCCCATCAGGCGCGGAGGCGTAGCGGGCTGTGGCGGGATGTCCATGATCCAAGCTTAACGCTCCGATCCGGTTCGAGTTGGGCATTGCGGGAGGGCATCCTAGTAACCAACAGAGAGAGGGTTTGCAATCGTTACAATCGAAAGATAGAGAGTCCTCGGGGGGTCCCGAAGCGTCTTTAATTAGTGAAGGGTCAATAGCATCGGGATGGTAAGCCGCAGATGGAAAGGCAGAAAAAAGAAGCGTTCCGGGGCAGGCAGGGCCGTGTTGGCGGTTCTTCTACTCGGAGTGCTGGCGGCTGTGGGGGCGGCGTGGCTGGTTTTGACGCCGTACGGACCCGAGACAGAGGCCTTTGTTGAGATTGCACCGGGGTCATCCACGTTGGCGATTGGCCAGAAGCTGGAGGCTGCGGGGGTAGTAAGAAGTCAATTCGCATTTGACCTGCTGCGCTGGGTGAAACGCGGCAGGTTGCTGGCCGGAGAGTACAGATTCGACCATCCGGCGGCAGCGACAGAGGTATATGCGCGCCTCAGACGGGGAGATGTTTACACGGTTTCTCTGACGATTCCTGAAGGCGCGAACATGTTTGATATTGCGGCACGCGTGGAATCGGCCGGACTGGGGACACGCGAAGATTTTTTGAACGCCGCTACTCAGGAGACCGGTCTGGTGGCCGACCTGGACCCGGCAGCAAAAAGCCTTGAGGGCTATCTGTTTCCGGAAACTTATCGTTTTGCGCGAACTGCGAAACCGACGCAGATTGTGGCAGCCATGGTGCGGCATTTTCGCCTGATGGCAGAACAATTGGGATTAAAAGAGGACGTACATCAAGTGGTTACAGTTGCTTCACTTGTAGAGCGCGAAACAGCAGTCGACGAGGAGCGGCCGCTGGTTGCGAGCGTTTTTTTAAATAGATTGAAGAAGAACATGCCGCTGATGACGGACCCTTCAGTGATTTATGGGCTGGAGCGCGAAAACCGCTGGCGGGGCACCCTGTACGCAAGCGACCTTACGCACAACACCACTTACAACACTTATGTGCAAGCTGGACTGCCGCCGGGTCCGATTGCGAATCCGGGGCTGCATTCGCTGCGCGCAGCCATGGATCCGGCAAAGACCGATTACCTCTATTTTGTGGCCGCGGGCGCCAATGCGCAGGGACACTCGATGTTTGAGAGCACGCTCGACGAGCACAATCACGATGTGGCGGTTTACCGGCAGGCGATGAAGAAAGCAGGGCTGCGATGAAGTATTTGCAGCGTCTTGCCTGCCTGCTCGTGCTCGCCATTACGCCTATGCTCTCGGGCTGTTTTATTTTTTATACGACGCGCCGCCTACCCGTTCCAAAGCCTCCGGCTATAACGCAAAACGCGACTCCGGAAGAGTTGGTGGGGCAATTGAATAGGCGCTGGGACGAGCTGCATTCGATGACGGCAAAGGTGGAAATCCAGGCCAGCGTCTTGAAGACAGAAAAAGGCGAGGCAACAGACTACAGGACGTTCGGCGGCAACATTTTGTTCAGCAAGCCCGACAAGCTTCGCGTGCTGGGCCGCGTGCCAGTGGTGGGATTAAAGATGTTCGACATGGCAAGCGACGGCAAGACATTCACCTTGTACGTGCCATCGAAGAATATCGCTTACAAGGGCTCCAACAAGGTGACGAAGCGATCTCCCAATCAACTGGAGAATCTGCGGCCTGACTTTTTTCTGGATGCACTGGTGGTGCAGGGCTTGGACCTGGACGACTACTATTCCGTGACCACCGATTCAGAAACGGTGGAAGATGCGGCCAAGAAGCATTTGTATTTTGTGCCGGAATACGTACTGAGCATCACACGGCATATTGCAGGCAGCCATCAAGACAAGCCGGTGCGCGTTATCACGTTTCATCGCGATGACCTGCTGCCCTACGAGCAGGATATGTACGACAAAGACGGCAATCCTGAGACGCACGTGACGTATTCAAATTATCAGGACTTCGGATCAGGGAAATATCCATCCACGGTGACCATCAAGCGGCCGCAGGAAAACTCTCAGATTGTTCTTACGGTAGAAGCGGTGACGATCAACGTGGACCTGCCGCCGGATCAGTTCGTGGTTGAAATACCGCCAGAGACGGAAATCAAGCACCTCGACTAGCTCGCCGCACACCGTTTTGCACTTCGATATTATTGCGGCGGTGGCGAATTGCGCGGGCCACCCGGGCCTCCTCCAGGAGGCATTCCCATGACAACCACGTTGCCAGCAGTGAAGACGCCGCCCTTGATGGCGCCGTCGGCGCGCACCATGTCGCCCACTGCAATATCGGCGAGAGTGATGGGGTCGCGGCGTTTGCGGAAGGTGGTGTTTTCGTCGGCCACAAAGGAATGGGCTGTGTTATCAATTGCGCCCATCAGCGTAACTTTGACTCCGTCGATTGCTGTGACTTTACCCTGAACCCAGGTCTTGCCGTAGTTGGCGCGCATCTCGGCCATCTGCTTTGTTGTTTCTGGATCAAGCAGAACAATGGCGACAGCTCCAATCGATTTAGCTGATTCATCCATCTCGCCCATGACGCCGATCGCATCGCCGACTTTGATGTCAGTGGCCTTGATAGTTTCGGGCGGGGCTCCACCTGCGCCGAAGCCGCCCCGGCCCTGACCCTGGACTTGGCCCTGTTCCTGGCCTTGCCCTTGACCGCCGCCTCTGCGCCTTTCGCCGGGGCCGCGAGTTCCTGCGGGCCGTTTCATCATCCTGGTATTGGCGCTGAAATGGACGGCGAGCGTCTGTCCATCTTCAGTCTTCACCGTAAAATGGTCAGCCGCAATCTCAGTCACGGTGCCCGTGACTCCGCGGCCGCCGGGAATTCCCATGCCCATACCGCCGCCAAAGCCGCGGCCACCACGTTGCGGATAACCGCCGGAGCCACCGGGGGCGGCGCCTGGATCCTGTGCAGTCCCTGCACAAGTAAACATAAGCGTAACGAGTAATGCGGTCAAAGCGCGGAATAGCATAGAACTTCCTCGAACCTGAGCTTTTGGGTTCTGTATGAATAGACGGATGAGTGGCGCCTGAAGATGACTTCCCTGGGTCACTGGGAAGTCTGCGATGCGATGAGTTGCTGGAAGCCGGGCAGTTCGCGAATGCCGGCGAATGATTCGTCGGCGGCGATTTTGCGAGCGTTCGTGAATCCCTCATTCAGCGCCAGGCGCAGATTTTGGATGGCGCACTCGAGGTTTCCAGCACTGACGCAGCCTCTCGCCATGTAGTAATGCAGCGCGCCACGGTCCTGTGCGGATGCCGGGTTTTGGACACTGGCGCCCGTATGAGAGCTGAAAATGTGCGGGTCAATGCTCAGCGCCGTGCGATACGATTCGGAGCCTTTTTTATATTTGTGCTGGGCCATCTGATTGGAACCGAGATTCCTGTGGATAAGCGCCGATTGCGGGTCAATCTTGAGCGCTTTTCGGTAAAGTTTCTCAGCCTGACCGAACAGCTTTTGCGAGTCGTAGACGGTGGCGAGATTGTTCATAACCTGCGCGTTGCGCGGGTCAAGCTTAAGCGATGCGTTGTAGCATCGGATGGCATCTTTAACGTCGAACATCATCTGGTAGGCAATGCCCATTTTGTTCCAGATGACCGCAGTCATAGGAGACGCCTTGTTATAGGCTGCGATAGCAGCCTGATAACGCTGCCGGACGGACATGGAATCGCCGATCTGCTCCTGGGTGGGTGGAGGGCCGGTTAAAACGTAATGCAGCGGAGCATCCGCCTCGGAGGCGGATCCGCCTGAAGGCGAAGGAGTTGTCGGCTGATTTGTTGACGAAGCGGGGGTAGGTTGAGTGGCGGCGGAGGTGGGGGCAGCGGGTTGATTGGTTGCTTCCGGCGCAGGAGCCGGCGCAGGGATTTGCTGTGTCGCGGCGTGGACACAAGGCGCGGCCAGAAAGGCCACAAAAAAGAAAAGACCCAGCGTCCGGAAACCAGCATCGAACTTGGACATAAACCCTCCCCGCGAATGTGTTCCTGGGGTGATCGACAGGCCGTTCCGTCCAACGACTTAAGGCAACAATATTAGATCACTAAAGGCGGCAGTTGCGAGCACCGGGCCCGCAAATTGGTTTTTGCATGATTGCAAAAGCCTGTTCGGGGAAATGCCCGGCCTGGGCGTATCTTTTGTGAATGGAGACGACTGGCATGAGCAGCACGGCAGTGAATTTGCAGGTTGAGGTTGCCGCACGATTTCGCGCAGTACGCAAACAAACACTTGCCTTGTGCAGCAGACTGACGGCCGAGGACATGATGGTGCAGTCCATCC
>Ga0265313_10001748_pt1 | contig 19956 bp, 17 predicted proteins | sample 4123metaG_FD_203122 | JGI IMG/M metagenome (GOLD analysis project Ga0265313, IMG submission 203122) | Rhizosphere microbial communities from Carex aquatilis grown in University of Washington, Seatle, WA, United States - 4-1-23 metaG | ecosystem: Host-associated > Plants > Roots > Rhizosphere >...
TATGTTACCATGTACTATTGGACGCATGGACCAATACTTGACCACACTAGTCGGGAAATCTATATCCAGCTTGAGCCGGGAGCGCCCTTCTACCCAAGGGGAACGCCGCCAGCCAAGGAAAATCGCAGTTTTTTCCGACGGAGCCGCCATGCGACTGAGCACCAAGGGACGTTACGCCGTGATGGCGATGGCCGATCTGGCCGGAAACCAGGGGGGCGAGGGCGGCGGCAAGCCGGTCGCCCTGGCCGACATCGCCCGGCGCCAGGATATTTCCCTGTCCTATCTCGAACAGCTCTTCGCCAAGCTGCGGCGCGGCGGCCTGGTCACCAGCGTGCGCGGCCCCGGCGGCGGCTACCGCCTTTCGCGTTCATCCTCGGATCTGCGCATCGCCGACATCATCGTGGCGGTGGACGAACCCATCGCCGCCACCCGTTGCAAGCCCGGCTCGTCCAAGGGCTGCACCAAGAGCGGCGCCCGCTGCGTCACCCATGATTTGTGGGAGGAACTGGGCCAGCAGATCCATGTCTTCCTTTCCTCGGTCTCGCTGGCCGATGTGGTGGAACGCCGGGTTCTTGGCCGCGCCAGGCCCTGTAACGATGTCGGCTCCGCCGACGGGGGTAACGATTCCGTGGCCGAGGTCGCGGCCGAATAGAGCACGCCATGCATTATCTCGATCACAATGCCACCTCGCCGCTCCGCCCTGAATCCCTGGCGGCGGTGACCCATGCCCTGGCCATCGGCGGCAATCCTTCCTCCATGCATGCAAGTGGCCGCGCCGCCCGCGCCTTGGTCGATGACGCCAAGGCGGAGATTGCCCGCCTCGCCGGTGCGCCCGCGCATGAGATCATCTTCACCAGCGGCGCCACCGAGGCCGCCAACCTCGCCCTGGCCGGCGCCATCGAAGGCGCGATTGACCAGCATGAGGCCGATAAAAAGGTCGCCCGCATCACCCGCCTGTTCGTTTCCGCCATCGAGCATCCGGCGGTCTCGGCGCCGGCCCGGCGTCTGGCCGAGCGTGTCCCGGGCTTGCGGCTGGAGACTCTGCCGGTGACGGCGGACGGCGTGCTCGATACCGAAGCCCTGCGCGTGGCGTTGCGCGAAGGCAAGGGCCGCGCCCTGGTGGCGGTAATGGCCGCCAACAACGAGACCGGCGTGATCCAGCCCATCGCCGAAGTGTCGCGTCTGGTGCGCGAGGCCGGCGCCCTGCTGCTGGTCGATGCTGTGCCGGCGGCGGGCAAGATCGCGCTGGATGCGGCGCTTTGTGATTACATGGCGCTGGCGGCGCACAAGCTGGGCGGGCCGCAGGGCGTCGGCGCGTTGATCGTTGCGAAAGACGCGCCCTTCACGCCGCAGATGGTCGGCGGCGGCCAGCAGGGCGGCCTGCGCGCCGGCACCGAGAATCTTTCCGGCATCGCCGGTTTCGCCGCGGCGGCGCGCGTGCTGCGCGACAGCGACGGCGAACTGGCCCGCATCCGGCATCTGCGCGACCGTTTCGAGGCGCTGCTGAAGGCGGCGATCCCGGACGCGGTGATTTTTGGAGAGGCGGCACCGCGCCTGATCGGCACCTCCAATTTCGCGCTGCCGGGCCTGGCGTCCGAAACCGCGCTGATCGCGCTGGATTTGGACGGGGTGATGCTCAGCGCCGGTTCCAGTTGCTCCACCGGGAAGGTTTCGGCCTCGCATGTGCTGACCGCGATGGGCGTGGACCCGGCCCTGGCCAATAGCGCCCTGCGACTCAGCCTGGGCTGGAATTCGGATGTTGCCGACATCGAGGCGGCGATCGTGTCGCTCACCAAGCTGTGGCAGCGCAAAACCTCCCGCCAAACTCCTGTCGATGGAGTTGCCGCATGAGCAGCGCCGCCACCCGCGACACCGTTGCCGAGCTGGGCGAAAAGTACAAATATGGCTTCGTCACCGACATCGAGACGGAGAAGGCGGCCAAGGGCCTCAGCGAAGAGACGGTGCGTTTCATCTCGGCCAAGAAGGGCGAGCCGGACTGGATGCTGGAATGGCGTCTGGCCGCCTTCCGCCGCTGGCTGACGATGAAGGAGCCCAACTGGGCGCGGGTGCATTACCCGAAGATCGACTACCAGAACGCCTATTATTACGCCGCGCCCAAGAACACGCCGCTGAAGCAGTCGCTGGATGAAGTCGATCCCAAGCTGCTGGAAACCTACAAGAAGCTCGGCATTCCGCTGAACGAGCAGATGGCGCTGGCCGGGGTGGCGGTGGACGCGGTGTTCGACAGCGTCTCGGTCGCCACCACTTTCAAGGAAAAGCTCAACGAGGCGGGCGTGATCTTCTGCCCGATCTCCGAAGCCATCCGCGACTATCCCGAGCTGGTGAAGAAGTATCTCGGCACGGTGGTGCCGGTGACGGATAATTTCTTCGCCACTTTGAATTCGGCGGTCTTTTCCGATGGCACCTTCGTCTATGTCCCCAAGGGCGTGCGCTGCCCAATGGAGCTGTCGACGTATTTCCGCATCAACGCCAGCGAGACCGGCCAGTTCGAGCGCACGCTGATTGTTGCCGATGCGGATAGTTATGTGAGCTATCTCGAAGGCTGCACCGCGCCCAAGCGCGACGAGAACCAGTTGCATGCCGCCGTGGTCGAACTGGTGGCGCTGGATCATGCCGAGATCAAATACTCGACGGTGCAGAACTGGTATCCCGGCGACGAGAACGGCAAGGGCGGTATCTTCAACTTCGTCACCAAGCGGGGCGATTGCCGCGGCGACCATTCCAAGATTTCCTGGACGCAGGTGGAGACCGGCTCGGCCATCACCTGGAAATACCCAAGCTGCATCCTGCGCGGCGACCATTCGGTGGGCGAATTCTATTCCATCGCCATCGCCAACCATTACCAGCAGGCCGACACCGGCACCAAGATGATCCATATCGGCGCCAATACGAAGTCGCGCATCATTTCCAAGGGAATTTCGGCGGGCAAGGCGCAGAACACCTATCGCGGTCTGGTCAGCGTATTGGGCAAGGCGAAGAACGCCCGCAACTACACCCAGTGCGACTCGCTGCTGATCGGTGGCAATTGCGGCGCCCACACCGTGCCCTATATCGAAAGCCGCAATTCCTCGGCCCGCATCGAGCATGAAGCCACCACCTCTAAGATCGCGGAAGACCAGTTGTTCTATTGCCTGGCCCGCGGCATTCCCCAGGACGAGGCGGTGAGCCTGATCGTCAACGGCTTCTGCAAGGAAGTGCTGCAGCAGCTCCCCATGGAATTCGCCGTCGAGGCGCAGAAGCTGGTCGGTATATCCTTGGAAGGTTCTGTGGGATGAGCTTGACCGACCGCGAGCGGGGGATTGCGAAGGTTTTTGGGGCGGAGAAACGCCGCCGCGAAAGACATTGGGTGGCGATTCTGTTCGTCGTCAGTTTCCTGTCGGGATTATTCGGCGCTTATTTGGGTGTTAAGGCAGTATTTGAAGCCTTTTCCGCTGTGGCAGTGGCGATCGCGGCGAATGTGGCGATTGCCTGGGTCCGCAAGATGTTTTCCGGTGATAAGAATGCTTGAGATCAAGAACCTCCACGTCTCGGTCGGCGACAAGCCCATCCTCAAGGGCCTGACACTGTCGATCGCGCCCGGCCAGGTCCATGCCATCATGGGCCCCAACGGTTCGGGCAAGTCCACGCTCTCCTATGTGCTGGCGGGCCGCGCCGGCTATGACATCACCGACGGTTCGATCCTCTACAACGGCGAAGACCTGGCGGCGATGGCGCCGGAAGCGCGCGCCGCCAAGGGCGTCTTCCTGGCCATGCAGTATCCGGTGGAGATCCCCGGCGTCACCACCATGACCTTCCTCAAGGCGGCGCTGAATTCCCAGCGCCGCGCCCGCGGCGAGTCCGATCTGGACGCGGTCAATGTGCTGAAGCTGGTGCGCGCCAGGGCCAAGACGCTGAACGTCAGCGAGGACATGCTCAAGCGCGCCCTCAATGTCGGCTTTTCCGGCGGCGAGAAGAAGCGGCTGGAGATTCTCCAGATGGCGATCTTCGAGCCAAAGCTGGCGATTCTCGACGAAACCGATTCCGGCCTGGACATTGACGCGCTGAAGCTGGTGGCCGATGGCGTCAATGCCCTGCGCGCGCCCACGCGCGCCATGCTGGTGATCACGCACTATCAGCGCCTGCTGGATTACATCGTCCCCGACCGCATCCATGTCCTGGTCGCCGGCCGCATCGTCGCTGAAGGCGGCAAGGAACTGGCGCTGGAACTGGAAGCCAAGGGTTACGACAAGTTCGTCAAGGAGCCGGCATGACGGCACTTGAATTACGCCGCGCCGAAGCGCGCACGATCTTCGAAAGCCGCGGCCTTCCCACCCGCCGGGTCGAGGAATGGAAATATTCCGATCTCAAATCGGCGCTGGGCGAGGCCGGGCTGGGCGAAGACACCGCTTACGTCCGCCTGCTGGGCCGTTTGCCCGAAGGCGTGGAATATTGCGATCTGGTCAATCCCAAGCCCTGGGCGGCGGCGCATTTCGGCACTTTGGCGCGCAACGCCGTCAGCGAAGCGTCGCTGGCCTTTGCCGAAGGGGGGCTTGCCCTGCGCGTGCCGGCGGGCAAGGCGATCGGCGAACCTCTGCTGCTGGAAACCGGCGGCGCCGGCCATGCCCGCGTGCTGCTGGTGCTGGAGAGCGGCGCTTCGCTGACCCTGTTCGAGACCACCGACACGGCGGGGACGCGCAACACCGGCTTCGAGATCGTGCTGGAGGCGGGCGCGCATCTGGCGCATGTCCGCCTGGCGCAGCCCGTCGAAACCGTGCAGGTGGAGGAAATCGCCCTCAGCCTGGCCGCGCGCGCCCGCTATGACGGCCATTTCGCCAGTTTCGGCGGCAAGCTGGCGCGGGCCGAACTCATCATCGCCCTGGAAGGCGAGGGGGCTGAGGCGCATCTCTCCGGCGTATCGGTGCTGGGCGGCACCGCCCATGCCGACGTCACCACCCATGTCATCCATCGCAAGGGCAACACGCGCAGTACGCAATTGTTCAAGCATGTGGCCGGCGGCAAGGCCCATGCGGTCTATCAGGGCAAGGTGACGGTGGCGAAGGGGGCAGACGGCGCCGACAGCCGCCAGACCGCCAAGGCTCTGTTGTTGTCGGAAACGGCGGAGGCCGACCTCAAGCCGGAACTGGAAATCTTCGCCGATGACGTCAAATGCGCCCATGGCGCGGCGGTGGGCGATCTCGATCCGGACTCCCTGTTCTATCTGCGCGCCCGCGGCATTCCCGAAAGCCACGCCCGCGCCATCCTGATGTACGCCTTCCTGGAAGACGCGCTGGAGCCTGTCGCCAACGAGGATTTGCGCGGCGCGGTGCGAACCGGCGTCCAGGCGGCGCTGAGGAGCCTGCTGTGATCCCCGCCAGGCCCATCATGGTCGGCTTCGACCCGCAGGCCGCCGCCCGCGACTTCGCCATCCTGGCCAAGCCGGTGCATGGCAGGCGGCTGGCCTATCTCGACAGCGGCGCCTCGGCCCAGAAGCCGCGTCCGGTGCTGGACGCCATGCGGGTTTTCACCGAAACCGAATACGCCAATGTCCATCGCGGCGTGCATTACCTTTCCGGCGCCGCCACCGACCGCTACGAGGCCGCCCGCCGCACGGTGCAGAAATTCCTCAATGCCGCCCGCGAGGACGAGATCGTCTTCACCAAGGGCGGCACCGAGGCGATCAATTTGGTCGCCTATAGCTATCTGTCGCCCATCATCCAGCCGGGCGATGAAATCGTGCTTTCGGTGATGGAGCATCATTCCAACATCGTGCCCTGGCATTTCCTGCGCGAACGCCAGGGCGCCGTGCTGCGCTGGGTCGATGTTCAGGGCGATGGCAGCCTGGACATCGAGGCGCTGGACGCCGCGATCAACGGCAAGACCAGGCTGGTCGCCATCACCCATATGTCGAACGTGCTGGGCACGGTGACGCCCCTGGCCGGGATCGTGCGCCGCGCCCATGCCAAGGGCGTGCCGGTGCTGGCCGATGGCTGTCAGGGCGCCGTGCATGAGATTGTCGACGTCCAGGCGCTGGACGTGGATTTCTACGCCGTCACCGGCCACAAGCTTTACGGCCCCACCGGCATCGGCGCGCTGTACGCCAAGCGGGCGCATCTGAAGGCGATGCGGCCCTTCAATGGCGGCGGCGAGATGATCCGTGAAGTCACCCGCGAGCGCATCACCTATGCCGATCCGCCCGCCCGCTTCGAGGCCGGCACCCCGCCCATCATCCAGGCGGTGGGCCTGGCCGCGGCGCTGGATTATCTCTCCGGCTTCGACCGCGCCGCCATCCGCGCCCATGAGCATGACCTGCTCGCCTATGCCCGCGAAGGGCTGCGCAAGCTGAACTGGGTCCGGGTGATCGGCGATGCGCCCGGCAAGGGCGCAATCCTGTCATTCGAGGCGGAGGGGATGCACGCTCATGACCTCGCCACCATATTGGACCGAGAAGGCGTGGCGGTGCGCGCCGGCCATCATTGCGCCCAGGTGCTGATGGAGCGGTTTGGCGTGGCATCGACGACCCGCGCCAGCTTCGCCCTTTACAACAGCCGCGCCGATGTCGACGCCCTGTTGGCCGGGCTGCACAAGGCCAGAGAGATATTGGGCCATGGATAATTCGCTGCGCGAACTTTATCAGGAGGTCATCCTCGACCATTCCCGCCATCCGCGCCATTATGGCGCGCTGGCGGCGGCGACGCACAAGGCCGAAGGCTACAATCCGCTCTGCGGCGACCGCGTCACCGTCTATCTGGTGCTGGATGCGGCGGGCCGGGTCTGCGACATCCGGTTCGAAGGCAAGGGCTGCGCCATCAGCCAGGCCTCGGCCTCGCTGATGACCGAAATGCTGTTGGGCAAGACCCAGGCCGATGCCGAACAGGTGATGCAGGGCTTCCTGCATCTGGTGAAGGGCGAAGACGCCGGCGACCTGCCGGAAGACGCGCGCGAGCATCTGGAAGTGATGGGCGGGCTGTCGGCATTCCCCATGCGGGTGAAATGCGCCACCCTGGCCTGGCATACTTTTAAAAATGCAGTGGTGGAGGGTGCGCAATGAGCGAGGCCCCCAGGCTGACCCAGGTTGAACTGGACGATTTCACCGCCAAGCTGGTGGCGGCGCTGAAGACCGTCTATGACCCCGAAATCCCGGTTGATATCTACGAATTGGGGCTTATCTATAAGGTGGATGTTGCCGACAACAAGGACATCGCCGTGGACATGACGCTCACCGCGCCCAACTGCCCCGTGGCGGGCGAAATGCCCGAGATGGTCAAGGCGGCGCTGCAGGGCGTGGAAGGCGCGGGCGAAGTGACGGTGACCATGACCTTCGACCCGCCCTGGACGCCCGACCGGATGAGCGAAGAAGCCAAACTCGAACTGAACATGTTCTGATGGAAACCCAGACCAAATCCCGCCGCGAGCGCCCCAAGCCCGTCCGCCTGACGGACGCCGCCGCCGCGCGCATTGCCGAAATCATGGCCGGCGCCGAAGGCAAATATCTCGGCGTCCGCGTCGGCGTCACCAATGGCGGCTGCGCCGGCATGAGCTACACCATGGCCTATGCCGAAAGCGCCGCGCCTTTCGAGGAAGTGATGGAGGAGAAGGGGGTCAAGATCTTCATCGACCCCAAGGCCATCCTGTTCCTGATCGGCACCGAGATGGATTTCGTCCAGGAAAAGCTGGGCGCGCGGTTTGTCTTCAACAACCCGAACCAGACGGCCGCCTGCGGCTGCGGCGAGAGCGTTTCGATCACGCCGGCGGCGTCCGCCTAGGCGGCGCTGGTCTCGAGCGCCGCGATGCGCGGATCGTTCTGGTTGATCACCATGTTTCGCCCATTCTGCTTGGCGCCATAGAGGCAGGAATCGGCGCGGCGGATCACCGCCTCCACCGCCTCGCCCGGCGCGAACTGGGCGACGCCGATGGAGATGGTGATGGTGCCCAGCACGTCGCCGGTGGATTTCTTCACCAGCCTCTTGGTCTCGACGGCCTCGCGGATCTGCTCGGCGACCATGGTGGCGGCCGAAAGGCCGGTGCCGCGCAGCAGCACGCCGAACTCCTCGCCGCCATAGCGGGCGGCGGTGTCGCGGCCCTTGACGTTCTCGGCCAGGCAGTTCGCCACCAGGCGCAGCACCTGGTCGCCGGTCTGGTGGCCCCAGCTGTCATTGAACTTCTTGAAATGGTCGATGTCGCAAAGCAGCAGCGTCACTGCCTCGTGTTCGGTATGCGCCGCCGCCTGGCGCACGGCGTCGTCAAAGGCCTTGCGGTTGGCGATGCCGGTGAGGGGATCGGTGAGGCTCTCCTTGCGGACATTGTCCAGCTTGGAGCGCAGGTCGCGCACCTGGGCGCTGGATTTCTGCAATTCGCCTTCCAGGCTCTTGGTGCGCTGTTCCATCTCGCGGGTGGCGGCGATCAATCCGCCGACCAGCGCCCGCAGGTCGCCGGACGCGCTGTCGCCGCCCAGCGCGCCCGAGGCCGCTGACAGCGTCTTGTGATAGTCGGTGGTCTGCTTGCCGGCGGTTTCCAGCCTGCCCAGCACGGCGCCGATGACTTCGTTGATGCCGCTGCCGAAACTGTCCATGGCGCGGGCGGCGCGGGCGCTGGAGAGGCAGCGCAGCCGCAGATCCAGCAGGGTCTCGGGAGTGAAGGCCGTGCGCGCGGCGATCAGCCCGCCCATCACCTGCGCGATGGCGGGAATCTCGCCCGAGACATAGGCGTAGAACAGCTCGAAATTTTCCGGCGTCGCGGCTACGTCGCACTCCGTCATGAGCGCGAGCGCCGTTTTGGCGATTCCCTGTTCGCGATCCGGCTTGTGCATGTCCGTCCCCGTCGCTCCACGGCGTGGGGCGATGGGCTGATCGTAGGGGGGGGGAAGGTAAGAAAGGGTTAAATCCCACCGTGCAAAGGCGCGATTTTTGGCGGTTTGCCGCCAAAAATCATCCGCGGGCGGTCAGGGAAAATATCCGTCCCCGGGCGCGGGCGCCCACGCGGCCATCAACTTTGCGGCTCGGGTTTCTTCGCCGCCGGCACCGGACGGAAGAGGAAGGCCGGCAACTGGCTCTTGTCCACCGCCTCCGGCTTGGCCGCCTGCTCGTTATGATGGCGCTGGCTGTGGCGCTCGCGCTTTTCATGGTGCTGGCGCTCGGACGGTGAGCGCTTCTCCCGCTGCTCGCCATGCGGACGATGCTCGCGCGGCGCATGTTCCCGGGGGCGTTGCTCGCGCGCCGGTTCCACGGCACGCGGCGCCTGCGGCGCGGGTTGCGCCGTGGCATCGGCCTGGACCGGTTCCATGCTGGCGACATGCTCATGATACTTGCCGTCCGGCGGGCGGCGGTCGCGGTATTTGCCGTCGCGGTCCTTGCCGCCGCGACCCCGGTCGCGGCCGCCCTTGCCGCCATGGCGGTCGCCGCCGTGACGCGGGCGGGCTTCCTCGCGCACCTCGATATCCATCATCTCGCGGCGGGCCAGCGTGTTGCCGGTGATCTTCTCGATCGCCTCGATGTATTTCTCGTCGCGGCGGCTGGCCAGCATATGGGCCTGGCCGCTGCGCCCGGCGCGGCCGGTGCGGCCGATGCGGTGGACATAGTCGTCGGCATGGATGGGCACGTCGAAGTTGAAGACATGGCTGACGCTGGGCACGTCCAACCCGCGCGCCGCGACGTCGGAGGCGACCAGAATCTTGAGTTCGCCGGCGCGGAACTTGTCCAGGGTGCGGGTGCGCACGCTCTGGTCGAGGTCGCCATGGATCGGGGCGGCGTCGAAGCCGTGCTTGGCCAGCGACTTGGCGACGACATCGACATCGCGCTTGCGGTTGCAGAAGACGATGGCGTTGTTCAGCGTCGGCTCGGCCTCGCGGATCAGGCGGCGCAGCGCCTCGCGCTTGGCCCAGTCATTGGCCGGGATCATCACCAGTTCCTGGGTGATATTGGCGGCGGTGGTGGCGGGACGCGCCACTTCGATGCGCGCCGGATTGTGCAGGAACTGGTCGGTCAGCCGCTGGATCTCCGGCGGCATGGTCGCCGAATAGAACAGGGTCTGGCGGGTGAAAGGCAGCTTCTTGCAGATTTCCTCGACATCGGGAATGAAGCCCATGTCCAGCATGCGGTCGGCTTCGTCGATCACCAGGATGTTGACCTGGGAGAGCAGGATGCGGCCGCGCTCGAAATGGTCCATCAGCCGGCCGGGGGTGGCGATCAGAACGTCCACGCCGCGGTCGAGCTTCTTGATCTGCTCGTCCATCGCGGTGCCGCCGATCAGCAGCGCCTGGGTGAGCTTGGAATATTTGGCGTATTTGTCGAAGCTTTCCGCCACCTGGTCGGCCAGTTCGCGGGTGGGCTCCAGCACCAGGGCGCGTGGCATGCGCGCCTTGGCGCGGCCCTTGGACAGCATCTCGATCATCGGCAGGGTGAAGCTGGCGGTCTTGCCGGTGCCGGTCTGGGCGATGCCGATCAGGTCGCGCCGCTGCAGCACCACGGGAATGCCCTGGGCCTGGATCGGCGTCGGGACGGTGTAGCCGCTGTCGGCCACTGCCTTGAGGATTTCGGGGGAGAGGCCCAGGCCGTCGAAGCCGGATGCGGCAGACGAGGCGGGGGCATCGGGGGGCGAAGAGATTGCGTTATCAATAACTTCGAGGGTTCCGGCGTCCGTGCCGGAAGACGTCACTTGGGTCGTAGCACGCTCCTGAAAAGGGGCGCTGCTTTCGCGCCCGCGTCGTCCTTGCGCCCGTATGGCCAAGGCTCATGCGGGGCACATAAGGAAGATTCTCTTGAAAATCAAGGGCGAGCGCGAACCGCGCGGCCGGGCGACGCCGCAGTCCTGCAGATTGACGGCCTTTGGTGGCCGGTCCAGTTTGCCTTGCATGGGGACGTTGCGCGCCTGGATTCTGGCTCTGCTGGCGGTGGGGATCTGGTGTCTGTCCGTTCATGAAACAGGGCCGGCGCCGCTGCCCGCCGATGCGCCGGCCACCGAATTCTCCGCCGCCCGCGCCGATGCCGCGCTGGCGAAGCTTTTGGGACCGCAGCGCCCGCATCCCGCCGGCTCGGCGGAGAATGACGCGCTGACGGCGCGGCTGATGGACCAGCTGCGGGCGCTCGGCCTGTCGCCGTCCCTCCAGACCGCGACCAGTTGCGAGACCGGCCGCTTCATTCTCTGCACCATGGTGCACAATGTGGTGGCTGAGGTCGCGCCCGGCAGCGGCCCGGTGGTGCTGCTGATGGCGCACAAGGATTCGGTCGTTGCCGGTCCCGGCGCCGGCGATGACGGTTCCGGCGTCGCCACCATTCTCGAAACCATCCGCGCCCTCAAGGCGCGCGGCGGCGCCGGTGCGCCGGTGATGGCGCTGTTCACCGATGGCGAGGAACTGGGCCTGCTGGGCGCGCGCGCCTGGCTGAAAGCGCCGCATCCGCCCGTCGCCGCCGTCATCAACATGGAAGCGCGCGGCACGCGCGGTCCCAGCCTGCTGTTCCAGACCAGCCCGGGCGACGCGGCGCTGATTGATCTTTACGCCCGCAATGTGCGCCATCCCGTTGCTTCCTCGCTGTATGGCGAAATCTACCGCCGCCTGCCCAACGACACCGACCTGACGCCGTTCCTGCAGGCGGGGACCGCCGGCGTGAATTTCGCCTTCCTCGGCAATATCGCGCAGTATCATACGCCGCTGGACCGGCGGGAAAACATCGCGCCGCGCTCGCTGCAGAGCCATGGCGAGAATGCGCTGGCGATGACCGAGGCGCTGCGCAGCGCCGATCCGGCCGGCCTGAAAAGCGGCGACGCCATCTATCTCGACATTCTGGAATTGTGGCTGCCGCGGCTGCCGGTAAGCTGGGCCTTGCCGCTTTCGCTTCTCTGCCTGCTGATGATCGCGCTGGCGGGCCGGTTCGGCCAGCATGAAGGCCGCGCGCATGCGCCGATGGTGGCCTTCCTGACGCCGCCGCTGCTGCTGGCGGCTTGCGTCGCGCTGGGCTTTGCCCTGCATGGGCTGGCGGCGCTGATTTCCGGCTCGCCCGATCCGTCCCTGGCCCATCCGGCCTGGCTGCGCCTGTCGCTGATGTTCGGCGTCTGGGGCTGCGCCCTGCTGGCGGCCCGTTGGGTCGGCGCCGTGGCCTGCTGGCTGTGGCCGGCGGGACTGGCGGTGGCCGCTTCCATCTGGCTGCCGGGCGTCAGTCCCTATTTCCTCTTTCCGTCGCTGGTGGCGGCGCCGCTGCTGCTGCTGACGCTGCGCGGGTTTCGCGGACCGGCGCTGCTGCTGGCGGCGCTGGCGGCGATGACAATCTGGGTGAGCTTCGCCGCCGGCGGCGAAGACATCATGGGCCTTCGGCTGCATCCGCTGTTCACCGTCCCGGCGGCGATGGCGCTGATCGCCATGCTGCCGCTGCTGCGCGGCGGCGCCAGCGTTTCGGGCGCAGTGCTTTCGCTGTTGCTGGCGCTGGGCCTGGCGGTGGCGGCGGGGCTGCAGCCCGCGACGTCTCAGGCCGCGCCGGCGCAGGTCACCATCCGCTATGCCGGCGGCGGCGTACCGGCCCGCTGGGTGGTGGACAGCGATCACCCGCTTGGCGCGGCGATGCGGGCTGCGGCGAAATTCGCGGGCAAGCCGCAGACGCTGCTGGAGCTGGGCATTCGCGGCACGGTCGCGCCGGCCCCGGCGCTGGCGCTCGACGGCCCGCGCCCGGTGCTGGACGCGGACGGAGCCGTGACGCTGGCAGGCGCCGCTCCCGGCGACGGCCTTGCCGTGTCCTTCGACAAGGCGGTTGCGGGCATCCGCGTCAACGATCTGGCGGTCCCGGCGCCGCCGGGCCCGGTGCTGGTCTTCTGTTCCGAAGCGGCCTGCCGCATCGGGTTCGAGAAAAAACCGGGAGCGCTGCTGGTGACGATGACGGCGGTGCATCCGGGCCTGCCGGGTGAGGCGGCGCCGCTCCTGGCGGCGCGGGGAGAAGCGGTGCCGAGCGGGCTGGGCGACGGCACCTTCGACGCGGTCACGCGGAAACTGAACTAGACGTCGACGCTTTCGGCCGCGAACTGCGCGTTTTCTTGAATAAACTGGAAGCGCAGTTCCGGCTTCTTGCCCATCAGCTGCTCGAACAGGTTCTCGGTCGCCGTCACTTCGTCCTCGGCAATCTCCACCCGCACCAGGGTGCGGTGGCCGGGCCGCATGGTGGTCTCTTTCAATTGCGCCGGCATCATTTCGCCCAGCCCCTTGAAGCGCGAGACGTCCACTTTCGCCCCGGCGCGGAATTCGCTTTTCAGCAGCCGGTCGCGATCGGCCTCGTCGCGGGCATAGACCGTCTTGCCCCCCGCCGCCAGGCGATAGAGCGGCGGCATCGCCAGGAACAGCTTGCCGTCGCCGATCAGGCCCGGCATTTCGCGATAGAAAAAGGTCAGCAGCAGCGAGGCGATATGCGCCCCATCGACATCGGCGTCGGTCATGATGATGACCCGCTCATAGCGCAGGTCGGCGGCGCAGTACTTGTCGCCGGTGCCGCAGCCCAGCGCCTGCATCAGGTCGGAAAGTTCCTGGTTCTGCTGCAGCTTGCCGGCGCCGGCGCTGGCGACGTTGAGGATCTTGCCGCGCAGGGGCAGGATCGCCTGGGTGGCGCGGTCGCGCGCCTGCTTGGCGCTGCCGCCGGCGCTGTCGCCTTCGACCAGGAAGATTTCGGTGCCTTCCGCCGCGTTGGCGCTGCAATCGGCCAGCTTGCCGGGAAGACGCAATTTTCTGGTGGCGGACTGGCGCTTGGTTTCCTTTTCCTGCCGCTTCTTCAGCCGGTCTTCCGCCGCCTCGATGACGAAGCTCAGCAGCCGGTCGGCCTCGGCCGGGCTTTCCGCCAGCCAATGGTCGAAATGGTCGCGCATCACGGTCTCGACCAGGCGCTGGGCGTCGGGCGAGGAGAGCTTGTCCTTGGTCTGGCCCTGGAATTCCGGCTCGCGGATGAAGACCGAAAGCATGGCCAGGGCGCTGTCCATCACATCGTCGGCTGTGATCAGGGCCGTCTTGCGGTTGTTGACCCGTTCGCCATGGCCGCGCAGCGCCTTGGTCAGGGCGTTGCGCAGGCCCTGCTCATGGGTGCCGCCGGCCGGAGTCGGGATGGTGTTGCAATAGGAGCGGGTGAAGCCGTCGCGCGCCGGGGTCCAGGTCACGGCCCATTCCACCGCGCCGCGGGTGGTGTCTTTGTTCTCGTGGCGGCCGGCGAAAGCGCGATTGGTGACGGTCTGGGTCTTGCCGGCTTCCTGTTCCAGATAGTCGGCCAGGCCGCCGGGGAATTTCAGCGTGTCTTCCGCCGGCGTTTCATCGGTGATGAGCGAAGGATCGCAGCGCCAGCGGATTTCCACCCCGCGGAAGAGATAGGCCTTGGACTTGGCCGCCCGCCACAGCCGTGACGGCTCGAAATGGGCGCCGCCGAAAATCTGCGGGTCGGGCTTGAAGCTGACAATGGTGCCGCGCCGGTTGACCGCGCCCAGATCCTTCAGCTTGCCCACCGCATGGCCGCGCTCGAAGCGCAGCTTCCAGGCGTGGCGGTCGCGCGCCACATCCACGTCCATCCATTCGGAAAGGGCGTTGACCACGCTGGCGCCCACGCCGTGCAGGCCGCCGCTGGTCTCATAGGCCTTGCCGTCGAACTTGCCGCCGGCATGCAGCGTGGTCATGATCACTTCCAGCGCCGACTTGTTCTTGAACTTGGGATGCGGGTCCACCGGGATGCCGCGGCCATTGTCGGAAATCACCAGCACATTGCCGGGCTTGAGTTCGATCTCGATGCGGGCGGCATGGCCGGCCACCGCCTCGTCCATGGAATTGTCGAGGATTTCCGCCGCCAGATGGTGCATGGCGCGGCTGTCGGTGCCGCCGATATACATGCCGGGGCGGCGGCGTACCGGCTCCAGCCCCTCCAGCACCTCGATGTCCTTGGCGGTATAGGCCTTGGAAGCGGCGCCGGCGCTGTCGAAAAGGTCGGGGTTGTTCTTGGCCATGCCGTCGTAAACCGTTAACGCTTCGAATCGCGGAATCTCTGCTGAAACTAGCGCAACCATTTGTCGCGGCGCAGCTTTTTCCGCGTCGCAGCCAGTTCTTAACGCTTGGACCGATAAAATTGTCGGCATGTTTGCCGCCGCCCACCGCAGCGCCGATCCGCGTGTCCTGAAAAGCCAGCTCGACGTCATCGCCGGGCTGGGCGGTTCTGCCTGGGTCTCGACCCCCTTCTGGGCGCTGGCGCTGGCGCTGCTGGCGTCCGAGCGGGTGGGCTGGTTCGGCCATACCCCGCTGCTGCAGGCGCTGGTCTTTCCGCTGATCGTCGAAACAGTGTCGTTCGGCGTCTATCGCCTCTATGCCGCCTATCGCGCCGATCCCGATCCGGAACTGACGCGCTGGACAAGGCGCTTCACCCTGGCCCAGCTCGCCATCAGCGCCGCCTGGGGCCTGTTTCCCTGGCTGCTGTGGGGCGACGGCAATTTCACCAACCATGTCTATATCCTGCTGGCGGTCGCCACCACCATGTCCTCGCTGCTGATCAGCCGGCTGGGCAGCAAGACCATGCTGATCAGCGGCATGCTCCCCATCGTCAGCATGACCTCGCTGCGCTTTCTGCTGCATGGCGAATGGCTGGATGCCGGCATCGCCGTGCTGACGCCGCTCTATGCCGTGCATCTCTTCGTCGACGGACGGCGCTTCATCGACCAGCTTGCCGAGGACATCAGGCTGCGCTTCCAGGTCGAGGACATGGCGCGCGCCCTTGGCCGCGCCCGCGACGAAGCCCTGGCCAAGCGCTATGAGGCCGAGACCTCCAACGCCGCCAAGTCCGCCTTCCTGGCCAACATGAGCCATGAGCTGCGCACGCCGCTCAACGCCATACTGGGCTTTTCCGACATCATCGCCAACCGGGCGATGGGCGATGGCGCCATGGAGCGCTACAGCGACTATGCCCGCGACATCCACCATTCGGGCGCCCATCTGCTGTCGCTGATCAACGATCTGCTCGACGTCGCCAAGATCGAGGCGGGCCGGATGGAGATCGAGCCCAAGCCGGTCGATCCCCGCCATGTGATGGAAAGCATCGGCCGCATCATGGGCGGCCGTTTCGCCGCTAAGCGCCAGGAATTCGCCGTCACGCTGCCGCCGGACCTGCCGTTGCTGCTGGCCGACGAGCGCGCGCTCAAGCAGATGCTGCTCAACCTGGTTTCCAACGCCGCCAAGTTCACCCCGCCCGGCGGCCATATCGCCATGCGCTGCGCCGTGAGCGCGCAAGGCGGCATGGAGTTCTGCGTCGAGGATGACGGCCCCGGCATTCCCATGGCCAAGCTGCAGCGGGTCTTCCAGCCCTTCAGCCAGATCGACAACCGCTTCGACCGCGAGGCCGGCGGCACCGGCCTGGGCCTGGCGCTGGTGCAGGGCCTGGCGCAACTGCATGGCGGGCGCGCTTGGCTGGAGAGCGAACCGGGCCGCGGCACCAGCGCCTATCTTTACTTTCCTTCAATTGTTGCCGCCGCCCCGCGCCGCGAAATCGCCTGATTTTCTGGCATTTCCCGCACCCTGGGCGCAGCACTTCCTTAACAGCCGCCGCTCTAAACTTTCACGCTGCGGGCAGACCTGCCCGCAACGGGGAAGCATTTGTCAATCGCGCGGACATGGCGAAGCGGCGGGGGCGGCGATATTCGCACGCTCAAGAGCCAGCTCGACCTCGCCGCCAACGCGGTGCAGGCCAACTGGCTGACAACCCCGCTCTGGTCGCTGGTCACGGCGCTGCTCTGCAGCGGCGCTGTCGGCCTGTTCGGTCACAAGAGCATCGGCCAGGCGCTGGCGCTGGCGCTGATCGTCACCGCCGCCATGACCGGCTCGGCCGTGATGGTGGCGCTTTACCGCCGCAGCGGCGGCGAGACGGCAAGCTGGTATCCCCGCTTCATCCTGATGCAGGTGGCGATCAGCGCCTCCTGGGGAACCCTGCCCTGGCTGATGTGGGAAGCCGGCAATGTCCTCAACCATCTTTTCCTCGCCGCCGCGGTCCTGTCGGTGGTGGCGGCGCTGCTGGTCAGCCGCGGCAGCAACATGATCATGTATGTCTCCAGCCTGGTGCCGATCTCGCTGATGACCACGGCGCGCTTTCTTACCGGCGACCAGACCGCCGACCTGGTGATCGGCTGTCTCTCGCCCTGCATCGGCGTGCAGATGTGGCTGACCGGGCGGCCCTTGATCCGGCGCATGGAGGAAGACTCCCGCCTGCGCTTCAAGGTCGAGGACCTGGCCCGCGAACTGGAAGAGACCCGCGACGACGCCCTGCACAAGCGCTTCGAGGCCGAGGCCGCCAACGCCTCCAAGACCGCCTTTCTCGCCAATATGAGCCATGAGCTGCGCACCCCGCTCAACGCCATTCTCGGTTTCTCCGAGATCATTTCCCAGGAATGCTTCGGGGCGGTCGGCAACCCGCGCTACAAGGACTATGCCGGCGACATCCATTCCTCCGGCGCCCATCTTCTGTCGCTGATCAACGATTTGCTCGACATCGCCAAGATCGAGGCCGGCCGCATGGAGATCGCGCCGCATCCACTGGAGGCGGCCCGCGTCTTCGAGGTCGCGCTCAAGCTGGTCGGGGCCAAGGCGCGCGAGAAGGGCCAGAACCTGACGATCACGGTCGAGCCCTCGGCGCCGCCGCTCCATGCCGATGAGCGCGCCCTCAAGCAGATCCTGATCAACCTGGTCTCCAACGCCGTCAAGTTCACCCCCGAAGGCGGGCGCATCGAAGTGGTGGCCGGCCTGGCGCGCGACGGCGGCTTCCAGATCATGGTCAAGGACAATGGCCCCGGCATCCCGCGCGACAAGCTGGACAAGATCTTCACGCCCTTCAGCCAGGTGGATAACCGCTATGACCGCCAGGCGGGCGGCACCGGCCTGGGTCTGGCGCTGGTGCGCGGGCTGGCCGAACTGCATGGCGGCCGGGCCTGGCTGGAAAGCGAATACGGCAAGGGCTGCTCGGTTTTCGTCAACCTGCCCGTCAAGCCGCCCGAAGCGGCCAGCGCCGCCGCCTAGCTCAAGTACCCAGCGCCTTGGTTTTCGGCTTGGGCAGCTTGGAGAAATTGTAGCACCAGGCCAGCGCCGCCGCGCCGGCCACCACCACAACCACCGTCAGTGCCGCGTGGATCGCCATGCCGAGCAGGCTGGCGTCGAAGGTCTGGCCGGCGTCCGCCGCGGCGCCGGGACGGCGCTGGACGATCGCCGCCGGCACTCGCTGCAGCAGCAGCGCCGGCCCGGCGGTGAGCAGCAGCACGATGCTGAAGCGGAAGAAGTTGCCGTCCCAGCGTTCCAGCGCCCTGTCCATCCGCGCCACCAGGGAGGTGGCCGGTTCGCCCGCCGCCACGGCGGGAAAGATCGGCAGCAGCAGAAAGGGCAGGAGAAGGGCGATGCCCCATTTCAGCACCAGCGCGACCAGTTCCAGGTCCGGCGTCGCGGCCAGTCCCGAGAGATAAAGCGCCCCCAGCGACAGCGACAGCACCGCCGCCGCCCAGAGCCAGAAACGCAGCAGCGGGCCGGGCGCCAGATGCGGGCCGTCATCCGCCAGGATGCGGCGCTGCGTCACCAGCGCGGCGGGCGCCGCCACCAGGCCCAGAGCCAGCTTTTCCAGCCCGAAGATCCAGGCGCCCGGCACCACCATCAGCACGAAGATGCTGTCGCTGGCGGGACGGATCGCCCGCAGCTTCTGCTCCAGCAATGGGAAAATGTAGTTGAGTCCGAACAGGGCGGCCGCCACCACGGCGAAAAGCGGCAAAAGGCCGATCAGGGCGCCGGCGATGCTGCGCCAGGCCCCGGTCACCAGGTCGAAAATGCCAGGGCGTTTCACCGATTCTTGTTCCATTGCGTCCTCCAGCGGCCGGGAAAGTAACCGGGTGAGGCCGGATCAGCAAAAGGTCCTGTGGACCCTTTGCCCGGCCGAACGCCGCAGCGCCGCGCTCCCAGGCGCGGCGCGAGGCCGGGACAATAGCGAAAGGAAAAAGGGCGCGGCAACTGCCGCGCCCTTCCCGTTTGTTGGCAAAAGCCAGTAATCAGACAGAATAATACATCTTGAACTCGATGGGATGGGGCGTGTGCTCGAAGGCATACACCTCTTCCATCTTGAGCTCGATATAGCTCTCGATGAAGTCCTGGCTGAAGACCCCGCCCTTCTTGAGGAAGTCGTGGTCCTTGGCCAGATTCTCCAGCGCCTCGCGCAGGGAGCCGCAGACCTGCGGCACCTTCGCCAGCTCGTCCGGCGGCAGGGCATAGAGGTCCTTGTCCATCGGGCCGCCGGGATGGATCTTGTTCTCGATGCCGTCCAGGCCGGCCATCAGCATGGCGGCATATGCCAGATACGGGTTCGCGCCCGGATCGGGGAAGCGGACCTCGACGCGCTTGCCCTTGGGCGAGGGCGAGAAGGGGATGCGGCAGGAGGCCGAACGGTTGCGGGCCGAATAGGCCAGCAGCACGGGAGCCTCGAAGCCGGGAATCAGGCGCTTGTAGCTGTTGGTCAGCGGGTTGGTGAAGGCGTTGAGCGCCTTGGCGTGCTTGATGATGCCGCCGATGTAATACAGGCAGGTGTCCGACAGGTCGGCATAGCCCGAACCGGCGAAGAGCGGCTTGCCGCCCTTCCAGATCGACTGGTGGACATGCATGCCCGAGCCATTGTCGCCATAGATCGGCTTGGGCATGAAGGTGGCGGTCTTGCCATAGGCCTGGGCGACCTGGTGGATCACATACTTGTAGATCTGCATGTAATCGCCGCACTTGGTCAGCGTGTTGAACTTGAAGCCAAGCTCATGCTGGGCGCAGGCGACCTCGTGATGGTGCTTTTCCGGCTGGATGCCCATGTCGCGCATCACCGCCAGCATCTCGCCGCGCATGTCCTGCTCGCTGTCCACCGGCGGGACCGGGAAATAGCCGCCCTTGACCTTGGGACGGTGGCCGAGATTGCCTTCCGGATATTCGGTGCCGCTGTTGGTGGCGAGCTCCTTGGAGTC
>Ga0265313_10001752_pt1 | contig 19935 bp, 20 predicted proteins | sample 4123metaG_FD_203122 | JGI IMG/M metagenome (GOLD analysis project Ga0265313, IMG submission 203122) | Rhizosphere microbial communities from Carex aquatilis grown in University of Washington, Seatle, WA, United States - 4-1-23 metaG | ecosystem: Host-associated > Plants > Roots > Rhizosphere >...
CGAGTTCAAGCGCTATCTGGTGCGATTCGCCCATATGGTGGCCGGCTTCGATCGTCTGCATGGGATTATGCGAACCGTATACAATCAGTATGACTCGATGGTGCGTCCGCTGTCCAAGTGGCTCGATGAACGTGGCGTAGTGATCGAACTGAACACCCGCGTCACCGATCTCGGCCTGAGTGAGGAGAATGGCGAAAAGACCGCGACAAACATAGCCTTCACGCGAGAAGGACGGCCCGGATCGATCGCTGTCGGCCCAAACGACAACGTTATAGTCACCTTGGGTTCGATGACGGAGGCTTCCAGCCTCGGCGCGATGAACACTGCTCCTGTGCTTAGCGGCAAGAAGGACGGCGGCGCCTGGACGTTCTGGAACAAAATCGCATCGGGCCGGCCTGAGTTTGGGTCTCCCTCGACGTTCGCCGACCATGTTGACCAGTCCAAATGGGTCTCGTTTACCACGACCACGCAGGATGAAACTTTCTTCCGAATGGTCCGCGACATCACCGGCAACGTACCTGGAGAAGGCGGCCTCATCACCTTTCCGGAGTCTAGCTGGCTCGCCTCCATTGTCCTTCCACACCAGCCACACTTTATCAACCAGCCCGCCGACGTCGGCGTATTCTGGGGCTATGGCCTCTCAGTCGACAAAGCGGGGGACTACGTCAGAAAATCTATGTCGGCCTGTACCGGCCGAGAAATTTTAGCGGAGGTGCTTGGTCACCTTCACATCGATGCGGAGGCACCTAAGATCCTGGAAACCTCCATCTGCATCCCGTGCATGATGCCATTCATCACCAGTCAGTTCCTGCCGCGCAAAATGGGCGATCGACCGCAGGTAGTCCCAAAGGGGTGGAGAAATCTTGCCTTCATTGGTCAGTTCTGCGAGCTACCTGACGATGTGGTGTTCACAGTCGAATATTCCATCCGCTCGGCGCAGGTTGCCGTTTATGCGCTCCTGGGGCTAAAGCGTGAGCCGCCCGCCGTGTACAAGGGAAAATTTGACCCAAGGGTCCTCTATAGGGCGTTCATGGCATTGCACGAGTTCCAGACGTGACCGAAGGTTCGTACCCCCAGGTTCTTCGGTCTTCGAACATCTGCCCCGCCGGCACTATCCCGTCCGTCGTCAGTGCATGGCCAGCGACGCTGAGTTTCGTGGGCAGGCGGTCCACAATCTGCCCGCAAACCGCACGAGTTGTCCTCCCAAGCACTTTCAATTTTGGTGAGGCCGGGATTATTCGTAGTCTTCGCACGGGCTAAGGCGGGACTGAGCTTCATAGGACGCGAATGAAAATCAAATCGAGCGATTTTCGTGTGAGGGAAGGCCACGACGTCAACCTCAAATGCTGGCCCACGTTGGTCGATCCCGTATACAAGTCGACTGAGCAATATCAGGAACTGCTGAGAGCGCACGTTGAGGAGCTAAGCGCGCAGCAGCAACTTCTTTATTCAACCAACCGCTATGCAGTCCTGTTGATCTTTCAGGGAATGGATGCGGCAGGAAAGGATGGCGCCATCAAGCACGTAATGTCTGGCGTGAATCCACAAGGTTGCCAGGTGTTCAGCTTCAAGCATCCCAGTCCATTGGAATTGCAACACGATTTTCTCTGGCGCACCACCCGTGACCTGCCGGAGCGCGGGCGGATCGGCATCTTCAACCGCTCATACTATGAAGAGGTGCTGATTGCTCGCGTGCATCCCGAGATTCTGCGCAGCGAGCGAGTTCCGGATAGGCCGCACGACGACCAGGCTGTCTGGCGTAGCAGGTATCGCTCGATCGACAATCTGGAGCGTCACCTTCATGCCAACGGCACTCGCGTCATCAAATTCTTCCTCCATCTCTCAAAGGAAGAACAGCGAAAGCGCTTTCTCCAGCGGATCGACCAACCGGACAAGAATTGGAAATTCAGCCTGGCGGACATCCAGGAGCGGAAATTCTGGAAGGACTATCGAAGGGCCTATGAAGAATGCCTCAGCAATACAAGCACTGCCGATTCGCCCTGGCATGTTGTTCCCGCGGACGACAAGGAAAGCGCTCGACTGATTGTTTCCCGAATCATCCTGGACAGGCTTGAATCTCTGAAGATGAGCTACCCAATTTCGAGCGCGAAGCAACGCCGCGAATTGCTGTCTATCCGAAGGAAGCTTGCAAGGTGAAGGCTCGCACCCGCCTGCGCACAAAGGTCAGCCAAGAGATGATGCAATTGCGGCGCGTCGCGGGAGGCGTGGCCATGAGCAAAAGGGCTTTAGCTTCGGGCGCAGCTGCTTCGACGAAGGCGAGAGGGCTCAGTCCCACTCACAGGAGTGCCTATCGTGCCGACTTCAAATCTGAAGGCCCGCGAGAAATCGAGCTGAAGCTCCAGTTTCCGCTCGGCAGCCGGGCCATTTTGGAGGGTAGCGGCGCGTTTTCTGGTGTTAAAGCGAGGCAATTTCACCAAGTAACTACCTATTTCGATACCTCTGAATCATTGCTGGACGCCGCCGGATATACGCTGCGTGTGAGACGAAGCGGCAACTCTCGTATCCAGAATGTTAAATCCGTTGGTAGCCGCTGCGGGGTTGCGGAGAGCCGCAGCGAGTGGGAATGGGTAATCCGACAGGACGTGCCGGACGTGAAGCGGCTTGCGGAGATCCAGGAGCTCACCGACATAGCGTTGGCAATCAAGGGCAGACTGGAGCCAGTGTTTGTTACCGACATTCGGCGAACCACTCGCCTTCTTCCTCTCGACGCCGATACAATCGTGGAGGCGGCGATTGACGAGGGCAGCATCGAGGCTAAAGGCCTGCAGGAGCCGGTTGCCGAGTTGGAACTGGAGCTGAAGGGCGGACCTATCGGACCATTGTATCGGCTTGCCGCTGAGCTGCAGGCGACAACGCCGCTGTGGATCTCGCCGGAGAGCAAGTCCGCTCGCGGCTGGCGACTGCGCACCGGCCAGACGGGGGAAGCGCAGCATTCGCAGCCGCCGGAATTGGGGCGCCACATCCGGGCTGCGGACGGGCTTCACGAAATCATATGTGGAACGTTGGGCCACCTGATGGCCAATATCGGACCTACGCTGTGCGGCAGCACCGAAGGGTTGCACCAGATGCGTATCGCGCTGCGCGAGTCTCGTGCCGCCTTGAAGCTCTTCGACCGATATCTGGATGCAGTGACTGCCGAGCGGTTTAGTGCAGGGCTACAGCGCTTCGGTCGAATATTTGGAATAGCGCGCGACTGGGACGTATTCTGCCTGGAGACGCTACCCGCGGCCATGGAGAAATTGCCGCGCCAGCGACTGCGAGACCTGGTGCCAGTTGCTGAGTCCAAACGCCAAATAGCGCGCGCGGCAGTGATGAATGCTCTCCGCAGCCAAGAATTCACGGCGCTCGTGCTGGGTCTGGCTTCCTGGGCGGAGGTCGGTCGGGCGCAGCCATCTATCTTTGGCGACCGCATGGGCAAGCGCCTGCGGCCCCTTGCGCCCTCATTACTCGATCTTGTGGCGTGTAGGGCCAAGAAGCGAGGTCGACACGCCGGGCGGCACTCTGTAGAGGAATGGCATCAACTGCGCAAATCTCTCAAGAAGCTTTGTTCCGATGTGGTGTGCTTTAGCGGACTTTACCCGCGCCGTACGGTGAATGCCTATAAGGGCCGGTGCGAAGACCTTCTGGCGGTCCTTGGCGTGGCCAATGACGCAGTGGTGATGCAGCGACTGGCCCCGCAGTTGGCCACAGACAATCGGCCCGACCTGGCGAAGCCGGCAGGCGCCCTCGTACAATGGGGCGAGCGTCAGGTCCACAAGGATCTGAAGGCCCTCAAGGGCGCGCAGAAGAGATTTAGCGCGACGCTTCCATTTTGGTCATAGCCTTCGGGGTCGGAAAGACGTTGAATGCTTGAGGAGGACTCTCTGTGTCATGATGGGCAGTCCCAGTGCTGAACGCACACCAGTCAGGGAGTGTAGTGATTTGGGGCGTGGTGGCTCCTATTAATGACGTCGGACCAGGCACGCTGGCAAAGTGCTGTGGCGGCGTTACAGCCGCCATTGCAGTCGGCTACGGCGCGAGAGCCAATGTTCTCATCGGCCGTTCTTAGAATATCGCGGCTCTGCAACTCCTCAGAGTCGAGGCATCCAAGGCCCAAACGTCGCAGGTGGCGTCGAAATCCTGTCCCTGTATGTCGAGCCATAGCAGGTAGCTTCGTTGCGACCGGCACGTGGCGGTCGCGCGCCGGCGAGCTTTGGATTAACGCGACGGTCACGAAGGCGGCCAACGCCCGGGCGGCGCAATTTGACCGACTAGGCCCAGTCCCGATTTGCGTGTCCTTTTGTACAGCAGAGTTTCTCTCCACCGGCAAGCTACGAGGCGCTGCGAAGATTCATCGAAACCCCAGCACAGGAGACAGTGATGGATATGGACCTTTGGATCACCCAACGGAATATTGAGCGTTGCGACCAGCTACTCCTCTCGGAACGAGATGAAGCCAGGCGTGCGGAGATAAAGAGGCAACAGGCCCAGGGATGGCAGCGGCTGGTAGGGCTCAACCCAAAGCAAAAATTGCCAGCCAAGCGTCAGACAGGGGAAGATGCGCGGCCAAGCTCCGCCTGACAAGGCGGACGATGAGCGCCGCCAGGTCAATCGCGCCCGCCTCACGGCATGTGGAGCATCCGTGACTCGGTCGCACTTAGCGCCCGCGCCGCGGACTACCAGCTTCCGGCGCGTCCCGCAGTCTTACGAGGCGGAAGAACGGTACAATCCGAAGTCCCAGGGTTCCAGAACTCTGTCACAGACAATGCATTGATGGCTGCCCGATCAGCGGCGGAAATTTTCTTCAGTGCGTTCATAGATGGTCCCGCATTCGCAACGAAACTACGAAATATCTTCAATATGGGGATTATTCGCCGGATCAAATTTGATGCGGATCAAAGCCAGTTTTCCAAACGGACGCATTGCACGGCCGGGTGAGAGCCTGTCGGGCCCGCGTTCCCCCGCGAATCGTTCGGCGGGGGTGACAGCCAAGAATTCCGCGCTGATCGCCCAGCTTCGGAATGACCGGGTCGAATTTGCCCGAAGATCGACACTCCACCCGACGGCGGCGTCCACTGCGGCTACAGGGAGTGCGCCGGAGCGTGGCGCGGCGGCTTGATGTCGATGCGCGTACGGCAGCGAAGACGCTGGTCCTCTCGGCTTCACCGGATGCCGCCTGAGTAAGCTGCCGGTGAGCCCGAAAGTGGACTCACTCACGGGCATCATCGGCAGTATCGTGGCAAAGGATATCTGCTGACTCTCTATTTAGTGACGATGCCGAAGACTAGAATAAGGCAGAGAGCCACTAGGGCCAGAGCGACAATGGCGATTTGTCCGACGCGAGGTCTCCACCAAGAGATACCCCCAGGCATCTTCTGCTGAGCCGAGGGGGTGGATCGGAGCAAAGGAGCCCCTTGATTCGTGCGCCCACCTGATGGCCCCTTGGCTTCCGTGACGTTTGGCTTGATGCCAGAAGCCTGCGGGACGTCGGCGACTCCCCAACCGGCCCGGCGGCGCAGCAGATCCTTGTCGACTTCGATCTCGATGCCCGCTTCCTCCAGCTCAGTCATTGTCCGCCCGATCTCCTCGGGCGTCATGCTGTCGATGGGAAAAACGCGCTTTATTTCCTCCAGCGTCACGTGCCCGCGTCGCTGTTGAATTGGTGCTAGAGTCCTCATGGCAGTGTTGTCCGCAGTCATGCGTCCGCCCTCCCATTATGTGACAAAGTCGTTCGCGAGCAATTGCCCCGAAATTGAGAACTGTACTCTGTAAGCGCCGAGTTCGCCGGTCGCTCTCATGAGCTTTGTTTCGGCTGTGGCGGGGCTGCGCTGCACGAGGCTCAAGTGGCAACAGCGAAATCGCCGCGTTGAATGATCCGGACATCCATCGCCGGTGGGCCAAGACGAATATCGAGGCCCCGGAATGCGTCCAATATGCGTCCCAGCATCTCTGATTTTGCGCTAGGAGTCTGCGCGTAGCTAACGATCGCGAAAGCCAACTCGTAATCTATGAGCGAGTCCGAGAAGGCGCATGCATGGGCCTGCGGAACTGTGCCGTGAGCAATGTTTGGGCTACCGGTAGCTGCCGCTTTCAACGCTTCAACCACGCGGGATGGCGGCACCACGAGATCGACCCGGAGACGGACAATACAGCGATGGGGGCCTTTCGGTCGGCTGTGGTTTGTCACGATGGCCTTCGAAACCACGCTGTTCGGTATTGCGACCGCGTCGTGCGTCCATGTCTTGAGCCGGGTCGCACGCCAATTGACCTGCATCACCTGGCCAGAGACCGGATCGTCGAGCATCTCGTCGGCCAGGGTAATCCAATTTCCGGCTCGGAACGGACGTTCGATGTTGATCGCGAGACCTGCAAGTACGTCGCCAAGAGTGTTCTGAAGCGCCAGTCCGAGGATAATTGCCAGAACGCCCGACGTTGCCAGGAAGGTCGAAACCGGTTCTTTGAACACTGTGCCGACGATCCCGACGAAGGCGAGCACATAAATGAGCCCCGATGCCAGATCCGCGAACAGGCGTCGTGCATGAGGCTGGTCATTGTCGGGAAAGAACGTCCGGAGAATCACCAGATCGAGCAGGCTTTTGAACATCCAGGCGCCCAGAATCCACCACACGATCCCGAACACTTCGGGAGGGAGGCGCGGCCCACTCCCAGTCGTTCCAAAGAGAAATTGTCCGAGAGGGTTGCCTGGCCGCGAAAATAGCGCGGTTATCAGCATCAGCACGCCGGCGCCGCCGGACATCGGGCGGTAGGATCGAAAATACGGCAGCACACGCAGCAACAGAAGCGCGGCCGCCGCCGAGAGCAGGCAAATCTCAATCCAACCGAACAACTTCCTCTGTGCTCCTGCTTCAGGGCGGCCGCTTCATTCTCCTCATGGGGACGCCAGATTATCTGATGTAGAGTGCTGCTTAGGGTACGAGAACGGCAGCACCGTCAAAGCGGCCACCCCGCAGATCCGCCAGAGCCTCGTTAGCTTTCCTGAGCGGATAGGTTGTGGTGTGCGTCACGATGCCCATCGCCGGCGCCTGGCGCAGGAAATCCATGCCGTCCTGCCGGGTGAGATTGGCGATGGATAGGAGCTGACGTTCCTCCCAAAGCAGCGCATAGGGGAAGCTCGGAATGTCGCTCATATGGATGCCGGCGCACACGACCCGGCCGCCCTTGCGCACAGCCTTCAGTGCCAAGGGAACCAGATCGCCGACAGTCGCGAAGATGATCGCGGCATCGAGCGGCTCCGGTGGCATTTCGTCGGAGCCGCCCGCCCAAACAGCGCCGAGAGACCGCGCGAAGGCTTGGGCGGCTTCGTCTCCGGGTCGGGTAAAGCCAAAGACGGATCGCTTTTGCCATCTCGCGACTTGCGCGACGATATGGGCAGCGGCGCCGAACCCATAGAGACCCAGCTTCTTGCCATCGCCGGCGATGGCCAGCGACCGCCAGCCGATCAGCCCGGCGCACAACAAGGGAGCCAGCGATACGTCGTCCCCGACTTCGCCCAGCGGGAAGGCGAAGCGCGCATCGGCAATGGCCGCCGTCGCGAAACCCCCATCGCGCGTATATCCGGTGAAGACCGGATGGTCGCAAAGGTTTTCCCGGTGCATGCGGCAATAAGGACAGACGCCGCAGGTATGGCCGAGCCACGGGATACCGACGCGCTCGCCTATTATCAGACCTTCCACGCCCTGTGCAATCGCATCAATCCGGCCGACGATCTCGTGACCGGGAATCATCGGCACGAGCGGGTCTGGAAGTTCGCCATCGACGACATGCAAATCCGTGCGGCAGACGCCGCAGGCGGTGACTTTGACGCGAATCTGCCCCGGGCCGGGTTGCCGATCAGGCAATTCGGTCCATTTGAGCGGAGTCTTGAGCTCTTTAAGAATCATCGCCTGCACGAACTTGAGCCTTTGTTGCTGTAAAAACGGAATATCAACAGCATTTGAGCTTCTGTAATATTGGAGGCAAGGCGTCTGGAAGGTCCTGCGCGATCAGGCCAAGACCGAATTGCGCCGCCGCGGCGCCATGTAGCCAAACCGCCGCCGCCGCCGCTTCGAACGGCGCCATTCCCTGGGCGAGCAACGCTGCGACAAAGCCCGTCAGGACGTCGCCGCTCCCGCCTGTTGAAAGCTGCGCGGGCGCGTTGGAATTGATGATGGCGCGTCCGTCCGGGGCTGCGATGACGGTATCGGGTCCCTTCAGCAGGACGACCGCGTTGCACTGCTTCGCCGCGTTGCGGGTGCGCTGCAACTTGTTACCCTCAAAATGGAAGAGGCGCATGAATTCACCTGCGTGCGGGGTGAGCACACATGGTCCTGCAATGGCTCGAAACAGATCCTGCGGAGCCTCGGCGAATGAGGTTAGCGCATCGGCGTCGAGCACCGTCGCACGCTTGGTCGCCAGTGCTGCTAGGACGAACTGCCGGGTCGATGAACCAACGCCGGCGCCCGGCCCGATCGCGATGACGTTGCGTCGCGTGTCGGCCAACAAGGTCTCGAACTCCGCCAATCCGTCGAAAGCACGAGCGATCGCGTTGATCAGCGACGTCGCGTAGATGCTCCAGACACGGGTTGGCGCGGCCAGCGTTACCATGCCGGCTCCGGCGCGCGAGGCAGCCTGCGCGGTCATCCGGCTGGCGCCCGTTATCTCCTCGCCGCCAAGAATCAGGACTTCTCCGCGTTTGTACTTATAGCTTTCGGATTCGGGCCATGGGTAGCCGCCAAGCCAGAGGCCGGGGCCATTCTCCCATGTGTTCGGTGCGATATCCTCGAGCGCTATGATCGGTGTGCCAATATCTGCTACCACGATATCGCCACAAAGCTTGCGCCCCGGATATAAGAGATGGCCAGGCTTTTTGCGAAAGAAGGTCACCGTCAGGTCGGCCGGCGCAGCTGCACCGAGAACCGCCCCCGAAGCTCCATCAAGGCCACTCGGAACATCGATCGCGCAGGTGGGAATTCGGCGCGCCTTCACCGCCTCGACCAGCGAAAGTGCCGGGCCGTCCAGGGGGCGGGAGAGGCCGGCACCGAAGAGCGCGTCGATCACAATCCCTGCACTGTCGAGGCAGTCACCTGAGAATGGAGCTATGGCACCCTTCCACAGGCTGGCCGCATGGGCAGCTTCGCCGGTCTGCCTTTCGCGAGCGCCTAGCAGGGTCAGTGTTACCGGCCAACCCGCGGCCGCGAGATGTCGCGCCGCGACGAAGCCGTCCCCACCGTTGTTGCCTGGCCCGCATAGCACGCTAACCGGCCGCATGGGCCATCGTGCGCCGACCGCCACCGCGACCGCGGCGCCAGCCGCCTCCATCATGCCGAACCCGTCTATCCCGCTCGCCTCCGCCGCGCGATCGGCCAGATCCATCTGCGCGGGCGTCAAAAGAACTAGCTTATCGCCCTGCAATGGGTGGGCCGTGTTCATGTTCTAAATCGCGACATGACCAGCATGCGTCCGGAGCAGATACCCGAAGTTGCCAATGGAGAAAGGGGAAATGATGCCGGTGTTCGTGACCACGTGGGACAGCGAAACCAGTGAGAGATCACTGGCGGAACGCCTTCCGCGCAATTTCCAGGAGTTGCGGCGTCGTTATGGCTGACAGATCACAGACCGTCTCGGCGACGACACGCTTATATGTCGCAGGATGATGCGATCGCAGATATTCAGTGAGGTGATGGGCAGCGTTGCTTTTGCCCGCGCCATGACCAACCACAACGATTTTGCCACCCAGCGCCACGGCGGCGGCGATCCTCCCGTAATACGCGGTCTCCTCCGACGCACGCTGACCTCGCTCCCGCGATTGATCCTTATGCTTGAGATGATGCAGGAAGTGATGAGGATCGTAGGGACTGACGGCGTCTTCCGCAGCCTCATCAGACATTACATCGACATGGAAAATCTTTGTCCCATGATGATCGACGACGATCAGAAGATCTGGCGCGCCTGGATCGGGATGAGTGACAGCCTCGGACGGATGCTCGGGTGAAGACCCTGCCTTCATGAGGAAGTGCCGTAGGTCGATCACCTCGTCGCTCGTCAGGTCTTTCGTGTGGGGTTTACGCATCAGGTGGCGTTTGCCGGCGACCTCAAACACAAACTTGTCGTTGGACTGTTCATGAATGTCGCCGATTGCCCCGATCAATCCTACGACATCGCTCCATTCGACATTATGTGCGGAGGGATGACGGAATATCGCTTCGAGTGTCCGACGGTGCGGACCCGTTAGGGATGATTGGGTTGGCGCAACGCTGGGGGCCGCGTCGCCGGTATGAAGCGTTTTCATGATGCTTTCCTGACGTAGAGAGCGCGTCCGGTATGTTTGGAGACAGAAGTGAAAGGGTAGAGTTTCGAGAGATTGATCTTCTTCCTCTTTTTTAGAAGGAAGAAAAGGCAGTTCGCTGTTCAAAACGGTACAAACCACGGTGACCAGCTCCCCAGAACGTGATCTAGATGTGAGCTTTCAACAGGTTGTCCATCCGGCCCCTGCCGGGAGAAGCTGAAGGTGTCGAAGCCTCAGTGATCTCAGGGGGAGAGCGGATGAACGTTCATAAGAATGCCCGTCTCACGGCGTACGGTCGAGAGCGGATCGTGGTCCAGGTGGTGAGCGGGCAGACGCCGCAGACCGTCAGCGAAGCCGTAGGCGTCTGCCCCCGGACGGTGCGCAAATGGGTAAAACGCTACGAGGCTGAAGGACTTGCCGGCCTGGCCGACCGCAGCTCAAGGCCCCGACGGCTATATCGGCCGACACCGCAGGCGGTGGTCGAGCGGATCGAAACCCTTCGGCGCGACCGGTTGAGCGGCAAGGCGATCGCGGCTGAGGCAGGGGTCTCGCCGGCGACCGTCAGTCGCGTTCTGAAGCGCTTGGGGGTGAACAAGCTGAACGCCCAGGAGCCGGCCGAGACGGTGCGCCGCTATGAACGCGAAAACCCTGGCGAACTCATCCACATCGATATCAAAAAGCTCGGCAGAATCGATAGCGTCGGCCATCGGATCACGGGTGACCGCAGAGGCCAGAGCAGCCGGCGAGGTCGTGGCGACCACCGACTATTCGGTATGAGCGCGCCCGGAGTCGCCAATAAGCGCCAGCCGGACGGGCTCTCCGACAGGGACAGCTACTCCGAGTTCGGCCTTTGTCGATCGGTGGTTGACGGCTGCACTCCCTGAAAATATTCCTGCAACCATGGATCTTTTGAAGACAACAAAGCGTCGATCGTACCGGTCGCCGCTACCTGGCCCCTGGCGAGCACAGCAATGCGGTCGCAGAGCGAACGGAGACTGGTAATGTCGTGAGTAACCATAAGTACGGTCAGCCCCAGCGCCTTTCGAAGCGCCGCAAGGAGGGCGTTGAACTCGACGGCTCCAATCGGGTCCAGGCCAGACGTTGGTTCGTCTAGAAACAATAATTCCGGATCGAGTGCGAGCGCCCGAGCAAGGGCCGCGCGCTTTGTCATTCCACCCGAAAGCTCCGCTGGGAGTTTCTCCGCGGCATCCGCCGGCAATCCGACCATTGCGATCTTGAGCATCGCCAGCTCGTCTAGCAACTCTTCCGACAGGTTAAGGTCTTCGCGGAGAGGAAATTGGACGTTCTCTTTGACCGTCAGCGAAGAGAATAACGCACCCGACTGAAACAAAATGCCCCAACGACGTTCCAGTACCTGTCGTGCTTGCGGCGACAATTTGTCGAGATCCTGGCCGAAGACCTCGATCGTGCCATGTCGCTTTGGTACCAGGCCCAAAATGGTCCGGATGAGAACCGATTTGCCGGAGCCTGAGGCCCCGATTACTCCCAGTATCTCCCCCCGATGAACCTCAAGATTAAGATGGTTGAGTATGATCTGGTCGCCAAAGCCAACCTCAAGATCGTGGACGCGGATAGGCATGGCAGACTGAGAACTCGCCGCACCCTGTTTTGTTTCCGAATCCGCTGAGCGGCTACGAGACGACAGTTCGCCCTTGGCGACTCTCTTCTGGGGCACAATGCTTCCGATGGATGCTGGCTTGCTGAAGCAAGCCGACTGCTTCTATCATTGCTGGCTGCATGGCGCAAAGTCGAATTCCGTTACGTGATGAAGATTCGAGCGCAGGCACCGAAATCACTTGCCACCCTGGCATTTTCGTGGCCAGACGCGCCATTGCGCTTGCCTCGGCCGCAAGCTTTGTCGCCGCCGCGGCTTCCCCGTTTCCTGGAAGGATGCTTCCTCGGCCTGATGTGCTACCCCCACGGCAGCGGCGGCAGATGCAGCCGAGGCCGACGCCGTCGTGCTCGGTGTGGGTCCGTCTCGAATGGAAGACGTGGTGGCCCAAGGGGGCGACCCAGCGACCAAAATTGATGCAAATCAAGGCGAGCGCAATCCATTTCATAAAAAATATGCGCGATCCGAGATTGAATGGAGGCGACAATGCCGAAGCAGAGCAGCGTGCATGCCTACCTGAATTGGGCCAAGATGCGCATTGACGAGATGGACGCCGCATTGGCATCGCTCGAATCCAAAGCCGTGCATGCGCAGGGAGAATCCAAGACACAGGCGAAACATTTGATCGCCGATCTGAAAAAGCGGCGCGATGAGTTCGAGGCCGCAGCTAAGAAGCAAGCGGAAGCGGGCGAGGCTGCCTGGCAGCGCACCAAGACCCAACTGGAATCGCAGTGGCACGGGTTCGAAGAACAGGTCAAAGCGTACTTTGAGACTGTCGGTAAGCAGGTCGAACAGCAACAGGCCACATTCCGAGATGTTGCCGCTGCGCAAGCCAAGGCTTGGCACGAGGCGGCCGAAAGGTTCCATACTGAAGCAGTCAAGGTCACGGCCGCCAGGCGCGCCGATGTAGACGCCGCTGTCAAACAGATGAAGGCGCAGGCGGAGGATGCCGAAGCGCGACTGGAGAAGCTGAAGCGAGCGGGAAGCGTATCCTGGACCGCTCTAAGCGCCGCATTGCAGGAATCGCGCATAGCCTTCGATCGCGCCAATCAGCAGACATGGGACGCTTTCAAGCGCGCCGGTCATCTGCAAAGTTAAGCGATCGGTAGTGGCGCGCATACGGCCAAATGATCGCCGTCAAATCGGTACTGCTCATGAGCACCTATTGAAAGCTCTCCATTGTCGGCGTGGCCGGCCTCGGGAGATGTCCGACAGATATTAGTCAGCGGGCAGGCGCGCTAGGATTCTTGGTAGTGGGGTACCACGGGGCCTGAAAGGGTTGCGACCTGCTATTGGGCCGGCTACATCCGGCAGCCACGACCTGGTGGTCCGAATTAAACCCCAAGCGCCGCCCAGTGAAGGAAGTGAGGAGTCTAAAATGGGTACTTCCAGAACGCCATCCAACCGCCGACGGCCCGCTTCACAATTTCAGGGCCCGGTCGAGGTGGACAGCAACGCCTCCGTCGTGGAGGGCCAAAAAAATCATACAATGCAATATCCATGGCATCACCGCGCGCAGGCACACAGAGCAACGGTTGCTCGTCTCCCACCGGATCGTCGAGAGCAGCTTTAATGTGCTGTAAAGCGCGGCACTGGCGCTTGATTCCCGCATCACCTTTGTGTCTGACAATGTCGCGCGACACCGCTTCAACCTCAATATCTAATAGGTCGACGATTAGCGAATTGCTCCATTCCGGCGATTCGAAATGGGTAGTCCGGAGAGACTGAGCCTTGGCTAAGTCCGGGCCAAACCGGAAGACCCTTGAGTACCGAGTGCGCGCAAGGGAAAGCGCTCCACTGCCAATGAGATGCCTTTTGACGCACATTGGCGCCATCGAAAATCCTGCGAGGAGATTTCTGGAGCCCCGTCGTATGCCCCCTATAAAATCTGGCTATTTTTCCTGCCAGCGTTCCGTTCTGAACAGCGCCCCCAATTTCAGGGCAATAGAATTCTCAAACGAAGTCCCCAAAATTTGATACCCGCCAAATGCCACATCAACCCAGGAGAAAGTCATGATTGACGACAAGCAGCTGAAACAGTCCGTGCTCGACGAATTAAAGTGGGAGCCGAGCGTGAACGCCGCGCATATCGGGGTTACGACGAAAGATGGCGTAGTGACCCTCATGGGTCACGTTGAAAGCTATTGGGAAAAGTCGGCAGCCGAGAAAGCTGCACAGCGGGTCAAGGGTGTGAAGGCGGTCGCCGAGGAAATCGAGGTCAGGTTGCCCCACAGCGTAAAGCGCGGCGACGAGGAGATAGCCTCTGCCGCTGTCAGCCATTTGAAGTGGGACTCGGCCGTGCCAAGCGACGCCATCAAGGTGAAGGTCGAGAAGGGCCGGATCACTTTGACTGGGGAAGTCGAATGGCACTACCAACAAGAAGCGGCTGCGGAAGACGTTCAGGGACTTTGGGGCGTGGTTGGTGTCGACAACCAGGTTACTATCAAGCCGAGGCCCAACGCTACGAATATCAGAGATAGTATCAAGGTCGCGCTAAATCGTTCATGGTTCGACCCAGCAAATATTGCGGTGGCTGCGCAGGGTGGCAGAGTTACGCTGACTGGGACAGTTAACTCTTGGTATGAGCGAGACGTAGCGAGTTCAACCGCCTGGGCCGCACCTGGCGCGACGTCCGTCGAAAATGACCTAGCGGTCATCTAAAGCAGCTGGGCCCGCCAACCACTTGAAAGAGTTGGCGGGTGACTGGCCCAAAGGAAAGCGTTGCGGTCAGGAAAAAGACGGGGTGCACTGCACGAGATCAAAATTTCCCCGAACGGAGCCCAAACGGCGCAAGAGCCGCACGTCTCGACAAGTTACTCGATGAGGCGCTTAAGGAAACCTTCCCGGCCAGCGATCCCATCGCAGTCGATCCTGGCACGCCTCAGAGAACGTTAAGAATCCCCTGGCGCCAATATGGCAAAGGAGTGAATTTCGTGGCCAATTGCATCGAGAAGCGTCATTCCGACCATGCCCATAAGCATGGCCCGGCCTGCGGGCACAAGGCTATTCGCCATGACGACCATCTTGACTATCTTCATGACGGCCATCTCCACCATGTGCATGCGGATCATGTTGACGAGCATGTCATCGCCGTCACTGCCACGAACCCGGTGCATTGCAATTCCGAGGTTCAGTGCTCGGGACATAAGCACGGCCCGAACTGCGGCCACGAAGCCATCCCGCACGGCGACCATGTCGATTATCTGGTGAAGGGGCGGCTCCATCATCCGCACGGCGATCATTGCGACCAGCATGGGCCGCTGAATTTGGTCTGACTGGAAAAGTCCTTGGCGGGGTGCTCTGACATGATTCAAGCTTGCGATGTGGACAACCGACTCGCATGGTTTCATCGCCAAGATCAGAAAAAACTCAATCGATATCCGACCAATATGACGGACTAGGAATAGTCGGTGATCGCTCCGTTGTTGCAGCCGGCGTCGAAGAGAGGTCGGTCTCGAAAGACCGATCTGCGAGACGTGGTTAAGGGAGGGAAAGCCGATGGCCAACATACTGCCCGCAGTCTTTTTCGGCCACGGCAATCCGATGAATGCCGTCACGCATAACAACTACACCGAGGCGTGGCAAAGGATCGGCGAAGAGACAACAAAGCCAAAGGCGATCCTCTCTATCTCTGCGCACTGGTACGTCCCGGAAACCGGTGTCACCGTCTCGAAAGCGCCGCGCACCATTCATGATTTCGGCGGGTTCCCACAGGAACTCTTTCAGGTGCAGTACCCGGCACCCGGCGATCCCGCGCTTGCGCGCCGGGTTCAAAAGCTACTGTCGCCGCTGGATGTCAAACTCGACAATTCCTGGGGTCTCGATCACGGCACATGGTCCGTGCTGCGACATGTATATCCTGCGGCGGACATCCCCGTCGTCCAGCTCAGCCTCGACAAAACGAAGCCCGCGTCATTTCATTTTGAGATTGGCAAGAAGCTGGCGCCGCTCCGAGAAGAGGGCGTGATGATCGTCGGCAGCGGCAACCTCGTTCACAATCTTCACACCTATGCGTGGGGCCGGCATCCGCGCGCGCCCTACGATTGGGCTGTGCGCTTCGAATCGACCGTCCGACAGATGATCCTTGCCGGTGAGAACAAGCCGCTCATCAACTACGAGATGCTTGGCAAGGACGCGGCGCTATCGATCCCGACGCCCGATCATTACTTGCCGCTTCTCTACGTCCTGGCCGCGCGGCAGAGCAATGAGAATATCCGCTTTCCGGTCGAGGGCGTCGATGGTGGTTCGATTTCGATGCTGGCGGTGGAGATTGGATAAGCGCTCGGTGCCAGCCCCGCTAATGAGTGTCATCGAAGTCATTCGCGGACCTGTGGCAAAAACCTGCAAGGAGGCGGCATTTGGAGATGGTCATGAGAGATTAGAACAAAAAGCTTGTGCATGACTTTTATGACCTCGCTTTCAACCAGCATAAACCCCGAGGGGCCGCGAGGCTGTATATCGGCGATCAGTACATTCAGCACAATCCGCTCGTTCCCAACGGCGCGAAGGGTTAGGACGCCGCTGCCTACGCGCGCGACATGGCCGTGTTCTGGCCTTTCGTGAAGGCGGCTGCGCCTGACATGACCATACTTGGACCCGGCGCCGTCGGAAAAGAAATTCCACTGGCGCCGATTGGTCGTGCTGGACGCGTTCCCAACACCGAGGACATCCTCAAAGCCACGGGGCCGGTCTTCGATGCCTTCTCCTACCATTCTCATGGAGCAACGTCGAAGCGTTGTGCGGCGATGGGTCCCGCATCGCAGACAACCGCCGCGGTGGCCCTTTCGGAAAGCCCTTTTTTCTCGTGCAGACAGCCCATGGTTACTTCGCCCGTGTCAGGGGACAATGACCACCGGACACTCGCAGATCTGAGCAAGCTTCGCCGAGACGCTGCCGAATAGTAGCTGTGCTACCGGTACCAGGCCGCGGCGACCCACGACAACGAGATCTACGTGCCTCGCACGAGCCATGTCAGCTATCCACTTTGCGGGGTCACCGACCTCGACCACCGCCTCAGTGCGTTGAGCGCCCCTTTTCCGGGCTCTTTGCTCCGCTGCGAGAGCGATCTGCTGCTCCAATTCCCGAATGATTTCGTACTCGGTCTGCTGATGGTGCTCCATCCTCTCGAGCTGTCCGAATTCGCCTCGTGCCCCGCTCTTCAGAACCGGCGCGTGCACGTAGAGAATCATAAGCACCGCGTCCGATTGCTGAACTAAGTCCGCCGCAAAATCAGTGGCCCTATCGGAGTGAGGCGAGCCGTCGACTGCGACGAGAATGGACTTCAGTTTCTTGTGCACGACCTTCCGTCCAAGTCATGCTGCGCTCGACTGCGTTCTGAACCGATATCCACCGGATAGCCCGCTTGCTTAGCCAAGATTGCTGCCCACGATGGCATTCGTCGGCCCACGCCAGGCGACTTACATTCACCGCGCCGTAGTCGCTGCAACGTCACCTGGGTAGGAGACCGCATTTCCAGCCCCGCAGGCTACGTGGCACCGTTACTTGCCGCTTGCAAGAGGCTTCCGCCGGGCCGAAAAATCCGCCCCTCCCACGATTGCCGCACAGAGCCGCCCTGGTCTAAGGCTCCAATTGGCTTTAACGTCACCAAGCGCCGAGCCCGGTAGGAGCGGGGGCTGCATGGGGATTACAATTGGTGCGCTTATTGGCGCTCGGCTAGTTCGCAGCGCGGCTAGTCAAACATCTGACCGTGCCATGCCGCCGGGCTTGAAGATCACCACATCGGGAACAGTCATATTGAGCTTCTCACACGCATCCGACATCATTCTTGTGGCCCACGGTCTCGCTGTCATTGTCATCGCGCTACGCGTGATCATGATGCGTCCAGCGACAGGTATCGCCCTGTCCTGGCTTCTGCTCGTTACGATGCTGCCATTTGTGGGCGCCATCATTTATTTCATGATCGGAGAGCGCCGCATCGGTTTTCAGCGCGAAAGGGGAATCGGCGACGTTCGGGCTGAATACAGGAACATTGGCAACGCTGAAACCCGGGATCGCCTCACGGACATCGACTGGTCCCGCCATCCTGCAGCAGCGCGCGGTCTTGACCGGCTCGGCCGAAAAGTCGCCGGCACACTTACGGTCAGGAGCAGCACTCTCAAGTTGGTTGCTGACACATTGGAGGCATTGCGAGCCATCGCGCGTGATGTGGATGAGGCGAAGGCCAGCGTCCTGATGGAATTCTACATCTGGAATGACGGTGGGGCAGCTGACGATGTACTGGAGGCCGTCATTCGGGCATCGAGGCGAGGCGTTTCCTGCCGGGTGCTAGTGGACGCGCTAGGCGCGCGACCCTGGTGGAACGGTGGCCAGCCACAGCGATTGCGCGATGCGGGCGTGGAGCTTCGAGCCGCCCTACCCGTGGGCTTTTTCCGCAGCTTCATCGGGCGCAGCGACTTGCGGCTTCACCGCAAGATTGTCGTAGTCGACGGAGAGGTGGCGTGGACCGGCAGCATGAACCTGGTGGACCCAGGTTTCTTCAAGCAGGGCGCAGGCGTTGGCAAATGGGTCGATGCCATGGTTCGGGTCGAGGGCGCGGTCGTTGTTCTGCTTGCGGCAACCATGATCAGCGACTGGATACTCGAGACCCACGAGCCAATTCGAGATGCTTTTGAGAGTGCAAAACTCGGTCCCGTGAATTTTCATGGTATGGCTGATATTCAGGTCGTCCCAACTGGTCCGGGAGAGACGGGCGACGGCTTGCTGCAAATGTTGTTAGCGTTGATCAATGCTGCCCAGAACGAATTGGTGCTGACGACGCCGTATCTGGTGCCGGACGAGTCAATGTTGCAGGCGCTACGCGGGGCGGCGGGTCGCGGGGTAAAAGTGGCTGTAATTGTGCCGAAGAGAGTCGACTCGTTTCTTACGCGCTACGCGAGCAGATCATACTACGATAGCCTGCTAGAGATGGGCGCCGAAATTTATCTCTATCGCGGTGGCCTGCTCCATACGAAATCGATCATGGTCGACGGCCAAATGGCGATGTTTGGAACGGTGAATCTCGACATGCGGAGCCTGTGGCTCAACTACGAGGTCACGCTATTCGTCTACGACGACGTTTTTGCTGCAGACCTGCGCGCTCTGCAGCGGACCTACATCGGAGACTCTGATCGACTCGATTTAGCGATCTGGCGCACACGCAGCTTCGAACAGCGGTTCGTCGAGAACACATTGCGGCTGGTCAGCCCACTTCTGTAGGGATCGCCACCACCTGGCATACGCCGGAGCGAACGCACTTGTGCCGGCGCTTTCTAGAATGCGGGGTTTTGACCGGGCCCCGGTCGGCGGAGGGCATTATGGCCAGCGGCTATGCGGTGCCGCACAAACAGACCGAACACGTGGCCACACCGACCCAGACAAAGTGTATGGTTCGGGGCCGCCCTACCGCTGTTCGGGGTCGACTGCGGTGCTCCGGAATCTATCGCCTGGGCAGGCCGCCCGGCGGATCGAACGCACAGTGTCCCCCGCCCGCTATGACCTGGGTCGGCATTCAGGCGCGGCTTTCGGCGTAGTTCGGTTGATCCAAGTGGCGGCTGGTCTCGCGATAGGCACTGGCGCCTTGTTGACGAACCGCGCGGGATGCTCGGTGAATGCGTGGTCAAGCAGCAATGGGGCCGGAGGGACGAGCATGGGACGATCGCTCGGACGACGTCCGAGGCAGCTCCTGCATTAGTGGCGCGACGAAGCCTCCGAGGCTTACTTTGCCATAGTTTTGCTGTGCGAGCGCCAAATCGCTAGAAATAGAGCGACTAAGTCATTGAATTATCTGGCGTTCCCTAGGGGATTTGAACCCCCGTTACCGCCGTGAAAGGGTGTCTAAAGACCGGGATCCGAGAGACAAGGCCCGGCAAATAACGCTGGTTGCGCTCCCTGGATTTGAAGTGCGTCAGGAGAAGCTCATGATGTCTAGTGGATGAGAGTTCCATCGGGGTAAGTCCTAGCCAGACGCCCCATAGCGAGTCTTGGGTCTGAACCGGTAACGGCAGGGCCAAGCGTAGAC
>Ga0265313_10001755_pt1 | contig 19884 bp, 45 predicted proteins | sample 4123metaG_FD_203122 | JGI IMG/M metagenome (GOLD analysis project Ga0265313, IMG submission 203122) | Rhizosphere microbial communities from Carex aquatilis grown in University of Washington, Seatle, WA, United States - 4-1-23 metaG | ecosystem: Host-associated > Plants > Roots > Rhizosphere >...
GACGCCGCGGCGCGCTTTGAAGAATAGAGAGTGTGACGTGCCAGCCAAGCCCAACGGCATTCGTTTGAATCTTGTGATCTATGACATGAGCCTTGCCCAGAAAATCTACGACCTCGGCACGGAGGGATTCCAGAAGCCGATCGATTTTATGGGCGGCCGCATCATGATCACCGGCATGAATATGGAAACGTGGGGCAGCGACGGAATGGCGATTCGCGTCTGTATCGATGCGATCGAGTACACCGGCTCCGAACCGGCGGTGAAACTGCGCAAGGTCAAGCAGACCGGCGAATTGCCGAAGCCTGAAAAGCCGAAGCTGCCGGCCATCGACGTGATCGAGGAGGCAATCATGGCGGCGAGGAGTGCGGCGTGATCGAGATTGGGATTGGCAGCCGCTGGCGACACAAGAAGCGCGGCACCGAGTATCAGGTGATCGACATCGATGCCGGTCTGCGATGTTCATCCATGGCGTCATGGGTGGAGGCGTGCTTTCTCGATAAGCCGCTGGTGATCTACCGCTCGCTCGCAACCGGTAAGTATTTCGTGCGGCCGCTCGATGAATTCGCCGATGGCCGGTTCGAGTTTGTACGTCCGCGCGTGCCGAAGCCAGAGCCGACCACGGTGCAAGGCCTCGTCGACAAGTTCAACGAGGCGATGGCCGACATCCGCTACGGCTATTGGACATTCGGCGACGTTGATGCCGGCGAGCGCAAACGAAAGGTGCTCGGCGACGGCATCATGCAGATGGAAAAGATCATGGACCCGCTGTACGCGCTGATCAAACCGGCGCTGCAAGCCGAGAAGGCTGCCAAGCATGATTCATTCTGAAATCGCCGATTCGCGAGGTAAGTCAATCGGCGGCGTCCTTGGCGCGATTGGTCCGATTGACGTTCCGGGATATTCTCCGGCGTCCCCAGAGTCGCTTAGCTTGAAATTTGCGTGCCGGGTTCACGAGATTGCTTATAGGCTGGCCGTTTCCCTTCTTCGGTGCGCGTCAAAATGCGGGATGATTCGCCGCCGTCCCCCGCACATCCACGCGGATAAGTCATGACCGATCGCTGGGAATATCGCGTCGTTCATATGCACCGCTTCCTCAACATTGAGGAGACGGCGTCGATATTTGAACTAGACCTTAACAAACTCGGTCAGGACGGCTGGGAAATGATCGCCATGTCCGACGGCTATGTCTTTCTCAAACGGCGGCGATCATGGGACTGACACCTGAACGCCTGCGCGAATACGCCCGCAAGCTGTACGCTGCCGCGATCTGCCTGGGCGACGAGGAAGCCAGAGCGATGGCGCAAGAGTGCAAGGAGATCGCGACGGCGCTGGACGGCTCCAAAGAGCGCTATCTCGTTCTCACAAACCAACCAAATCAACAGGGGAAATAAACCCGCCATGCAGGCGCTCGCCGGTCTCTATATCATCGTGGTCGCATCGGTCACCGAATTGATGTTCGGGCCGCTCTATGGCGATGTCCCGCTCTGGCTGGTGAACGCCGGCCTCCTCGGTGTGTGCGCTGTCGGCGGCGGTCTCATAGTCGAGTGGATTGTGAAATGATCTGCATTCGCAACACCACCGATGAATTCAAGATGATCTGCGCGCGCATTGGGTACTGCCCGTTCGGGGTGTTCCCCAGCGGGACGTGCCGGGACCAGGCGAGTTCCAAGAATCGCTCCCTCGCCATTCAAACCCCACCAGATGGACAGGGAAAGACACAGACCAACACGTACCCATGACTCCTAACTCTCCTAAGCCTCCAGACCGACCCGGCTATCACTGGGAATTCCGTGAAGGCTGTGACTGTAAGACCTGCCTCTGGAAAGGAAGCTGCCGGGGAGAGACATGGCCTCACTGGGTAGAGATGAAAGATCGCGACGATGAAACTCACCCCGATTAAGCCTCCTCCCACTAAGCATCCGAGTGGCAGGCCGATACGCCGCGAGAAGAAGCCTGGATATGCAGATGGCTACCGCAATCATGATGGACCCAAGACGTGGCGGTTGCGTGCCGGCAATTCCGTCAACGCTATCGGGTTCACTGCGGACCTGTGGAAGGAAAGCGACGAATGATGGCGAGTTCCAAGGATCAATCTCTCGTCCTCCCCAACCCACCAGATCAAGAGGGAAAGAATACCGGGGCAAGCCTCTACGGTTACGACGCAAGGGATAAGGATGATGCTGACACGTCGCCAGATGACGCTATGGGCGCAGCTCTATGGCTTGAGCCGTAAATGGTTCGGGTTGGAACCCGACTGGCACCTGAGACAGCGGATACTCGATTGCATTCGGGAGAGACACCGGGCGCCCGTCACGCACAGTCACGGTCTACGCGCGCACGCGCGAGGAATTGAGCAATGAACGAGGTCTACCCGATCGGTCAGCTTGTCACCCTGAAAGGGGATGGCCGGATGGTGATCATCGTTGGGTACGATCCGATCAATGACGCCTACGATTGCTCGACGGTTACCGGTCTGCCGGTTGGGGAGAGGATACGTGTAGCGGCCGATCGGATTGTTTATTTGCCAGAACCGTGGGCGATGGCCCGGCAATGGAGGACTGGCGAGACCATAACGCCATCGTCCTCCGCGCCGGAGGTAATGCTTGCCGTTCTTGAAATTACACCACCGGACTTTTTGGAAAATGACGACCACTGCACTGACAATCAATTGCCCTGAACCGCCGAGTTATTTCAACGGCGACGCTGCATGGAAATGGCGCGAGACTTGGCCGCGGCTCGATCATAATCGAGTAGACGCGGCCGGCAAGCACCGGGACATCCTGATCGATTACTGCGAGGCGTATTCCGACAAGCGCAAGTATGAGCGCAAGATTGCCGACTACGGCAAGGAATACGATAGCCGCGACGTGCCGGCGATGTTGAAGCCGCAAGGCGAAGCGGCTGCCGAGTTGATGCCGAGCAAGACAGGCCTCACCCGGAACGATTACGTCAACATGCGCAATGAAGCCATCACGCGCATGAACGAAGCCGGGATGAAACTCGGCCTGCATCCTGACGCACCGCATACCTTTGCGCTCACGCAATTGCTGGCGACGCTGCCTGACACCAAGGAGCATGTCGAGCCGATCGAGCAGGACGACGGCACCGCGTATCTGCCGAAGCCTGGAGAGCCAGGCAATCCAGGCAAGCGCAAGTTCTGGACGGTCGAGCGTGTCTGGTCAGCCGTGAAGGCAAACCCCCGCAGCCCGGCAGCAGCGGCTCGCGCGCTGGAGGATGCGTATGGAGTCAAGTGTTCCAGGGAAACCATCTCACGCCTGGTTAATAGCTCGCCAGAACTGCAAAAACTGCGGGTGGAGGCCAAGGCGACGATCCTCGAAGGCTGCTATGACGCGACCGTCTCGCGCGCCGCGGCCGGCAGCATGGCCGATCAGCATTTCCTATTGCGCTCGCTTGATCCTGAATTCCGCAACAAGACCGAGGTCAGCGGCCCAGGTGGTGGGCCGATCACGGTGCAGGCCAAGGAGATCGAGGACGAGCGCCCTGGCGATCACGTCTTCGACGGTATTGCCGAGGATCAACTGACAGAAGCCGAACGCGCCGAACTGGCAACGATCGCCGATAACGTCGACGCGGTGGGCGGCGTGCAGTTCCTGCCGGTGCCGGTCTTCGTGCGCTTCAAGGAATTGCAGACCAAAGGCACGACCAAGCCGGCGGCAATCGAGGGCGACGCCGATGCTGCTTAACGGCGACGAATCGATCAACAAACGCGCCCGCTCCAGCCGCCTTCAGTATGAGGAGTCGCTGGGCAGCTTCATGGCAGCCGCCTGGCCGTGGGCGCTGGAGCCTGATCAGTTCCTTGGCAACTGGCACATTGACTGTATGTGCGACTACCTCACAGCGGCAGTCGATTGGCAGCTTGGCAACCTGATCATCTTCACCTTGCCGCCCGGCCACGCCAAGTCGCTCGGCATCAATGTGTTCTTTCCTGCTTGGCTGTGGGCACAGGACCCGAAGCAAGGCCACCCCGATAACAAGCGCTTCCTGCGGCCGAATAGCTGGCGCGGTCCCGGCGCCCGCATGATCTTCCTGGGTTACAACCAAGACCTGATCTACCAGCACGCGGCGAAGAATCTGCAACTGGTGCGCTCCTCCTGGTATCGCGACCGCTGGCGCACCCGGTTCAATATCGGCGACGTGACGGAAGGCCAGGTCGAAAAGGCTGTTGCGCCCGATCGCTTCGAGCTGATCAAGGAAGGCGTGCAGGAATTCAACAATGACCGCGGCGGGCTGCGCCAGGCCTTGTCATCCAAGGGCGGCATCACCGGGTTCGGTTCGCATATCATCGGGCTCGATGACGTGCATAACGCGGTGGCCGATTCCTATGAGGCCGATCGCGTCAAGATGCTCCGCACCTGGGACAACGCCATGCAATCGCGCCTGCGCGACATCCATGGCTTGTTCATCCTGTCAATGCAGCGCACGGCAGAGAATGACCTGATCGGGCACATCCTCGCCCACGAGTTCGACGGCATCCATGTCTGCCTGCCGTATGAGCACGACCGCAAGCATCCGTACCTGTTCATGCGCGATCTAAAGACCGATGGGCAAAAGAAAAACTGCGGCAGCCTGCTGACCAAGCCGGTCATTCGCAAGACCGATGCCAGCTTCGGCACCGACATCGGGCCGCGCATCGGCGAGATATGGGAGGATCGCCGCGAGGAAGGCGACGTACTGTGGCCGGTGAAATGGCCGAAAGCGGCAATCGATGCGCGCACCAAATACATGACATCGCACGATAAGGCTGCGCAATATCAACAAAACCCGACCGCTGCCGAAGGCGGCATGTTCAAGCGCGAGTTTTTCACCGCAAAACTGCCGGTGTTCGATCGCTTCGCGTTCATTGCCGAGAAGAAATTGCGCCTGGTGCGCGCCTGGGATTTGGCCTGGACCGAACCGGAGCCGGGCAAGGACCCGGACTATACGGCAGGCGTCCTGATGGGCGTTGACCCGCATGACATCTATTACATCCTCGACGTGATCCGCGACCGCCTCTCGCCGGGGCAGATCGAGAAAACGCTTCCTGCCATTGCGGCAATCGACGGCCCGAGCTGCCGCATCCGCATTCCGCAAGACCCTGGGTCCGGCAAATTCGTGGCGTATGCGCTGGCAAAGCAACTCGCCGGCTATGACGTGACGGTCGAGGTGGAGCACGGCAAGAAAGCCATTCGGGCAGCGCCGCTGGTGGCGGGCTTCGAGCACAAGATCATCGTCATGTGCGAGGGGGACTGGAATAAAGACCTGATTGATGAACTGTGCGCCTTCAAGCCAGACGAATCCCACAAGCACGATGACCAGGTCGATGCCCTCGCTGCGGCATTTCGCGCCTTGGTGCGCGCGCCGGTCTGGACAACTCTGGCGGCATAACCTATATCCATGCGGGTATATGCGGAAAGGGTAAGGGAATGGCTCGCTACGTTCTGATTGCCGACCATGATGGTCATAGCCGAAGCCCGATTCAGATAGAGGCCGACCGGGTTGAGATCACCGCCCATGGCGACTTGGTGCTTCACCGCGCCGGCCACATGGAGCGGGTATATGGGGCGGGCTTCTGGGCTGCCATCAATCGCGTTGCCGAGCAGCCGCAGCCGCAAAAGCCGAGCCAGCGCCAGTCTGGGCGCGAGAAGTTTCGCGGCAGCGTTCCCTTGACGCAAGGCGGCAAGATTGTGGAGCCGAGCTGATGGACGCCAATGGACTAGCACAAGTCATCGCCAATGAGATCGTGGCCCAAGGCAACGAAATCGACAACCTTGGCGACAACGAGAGCATTGTCCTGACGGGCAAATGCCCGACGGTCAATCTTGTGCAACTCGCCGAGAAGATTGTCGCGGTGCAGACTGCCGGACCAGCGCCACAGATGATGCTGGAGTTGTTGGCCGACATCGATGATGTTGCCGACGGCAAGCTGCCTGAAATCAGCGCCGCTACCCTGACTCGCGCCAGACAGGCGGCTACGGAGTAGAAGATGCCGAAATTCAGAAAGAAACCAGTCGTGATCGAAGCCGTTCAGTGGGATGGGTGCGCAATTCTCGACACACCCGAGTGGCTAAAGTCGGCGGTTCGCACTGGCACTCCTGACACGCCTGGATGCGTCATGCGGCTCGGTAACGACATCCACATCGGCACCTTGGAAGGCGTGATGATTGCCAAGCCCGGCGACTGGATCATCCGTGGCGTCAAGGGCGAAATCTATCCGTGCAGGCCCGACATCTTCGCAGCCACCTACGAGCCCGCATAACCGCTAGAGCGATCAAACACCAACGAAATCAGAGGAGGAGGAATGCATGATAGACTTAGATCGCTATAACAATCTGCGACCAATAAACAACCCCGCACTTGAAGAGAAAACCGATGCTATTGCGAAATCGCATGGCTGTGATCGCGGGACTTTTACTGTTTGTTGGGGCGAATATGAGGACGGTCTTGTTTGCCGATGCAAAGAAGAAGCCCGCAAGGCATTAGCCCTCAACCCCACCCCGCGACCTGTAGCAAAATCAAGGAGGGAGGAAGGGATGGCTGAATCTCTGCGGCTCAAATGGGGAACGATCAAGGGATGGGAGGGCCTGTCCGATCAGTCTGTAAAAATCATGGAGCGCTATTTTGCTGACGGCGTGCCGATGTCTTGCGCAACCGACCATCCAGACAAGTATCGTCAGGCCATTCTCTGTGAACTCATCGACCAACTTGACGGCGAAATTCAAAACGACTGGTCCGGCGAGATCATGTCGAAGGATGAGGCCAAAAAGTACGTGCTTGAATACGGTGCGAGCCGATAACCTCTACTTTGTCAGCCGCTATAAGCGGCGGGGATTGACGCGAGAGTTTCCGCCCGCACAGCCGGCCCCGCGCAAGCCGCGCGTCGTGCTGCCTTTGGAAGCGGTAGAGCGCATAGAAGATGAGGCAAACCTTCGCAGGATCAGCAGAGATAGGCTGGTTACTGAGTTGTTGGCGACCATCGCCCGCGACGATCTGTTCGATGCAATTATGGGGACGAATCCCGGATTGGTGAAAGCTGATGGATGAGACCAGGATCGCGCGTGACGCCTCACGCCCATTATCAGTCGTAGTCGCTGGCGTCGTAAACCAGCCGTCCTCGCCAAAATAAGAATGGACGTTATGACGACGTTTTGGTCAATGCCATGCAAGAAAAAAAGCGAACGTTATCGTCACGGTTGGATGATGGCCCTGGGAGAGCATTGGCGGGTACTGAAAGAGCGTCGCGGAACGTATCGCCGAATCACAAAGTGGTTTTTAGCACACGACAAGAAGCTAAGACCAAACCCGAATAAGAAACGCGATGATCGCCGTTGGCGACGAATGGGATACGGCTGAACTTACGTTAAAGGAGCAAATATGAATAAAATCGACAGGATTTGGTTGCTCCGCGCGATGTGCCATTGCAAGGAGTGCAAATGCGCCGACCGAGGCGGGATGGCCGACGATTACGATATGTGCCGGATCGTGTCGAGACATGCGAATGCCGTCCTCGCCAAATTAAACTCTGAAAAGGTGTCAGCAGTCACGCTGTAGGAGCATTATCGCAAATGAAAACGCGCCGAATCATATTTTTGGATGTGCCCGTGGATGACATGATCTTGGCGTCCCGAGCGGCGAAATGGTTGCATGAGAGAGTGCAGAAGGACGCGATAATCGCTTACGGCGAAGGGCCGGGAGACAGTCAGAAGCATTTCTACGTGCGACGCAACAAGGCCAGCATCACGGTACGGCCAGCATGACCGACGCCACAACCATAGAGCAGGACGAGCGGATGCACGCCGAAGTCTTAACGGTGACGCGGCGTCACCGATTTTAGGAGAGGCAATGCAGACGTGAAACCGCGCTGCGGATACCGGAACGGTAACGTCATGACAACGGCGCTCGAAAAAGTTACAGAAGCTATCCTTCCGGCGTTCACGCACATCGAGGATGTTGGCTATCGACAAACAATTGCCACTTGTTGGGCGCGCGCCGCCATTAAAGCGTTGGGAGAACCGGACGAAGAAATGGTCGTAGCCGGCAATCGATGCTGCGCTGAGGAATGTGTCGACAGGCGTGGCGTCGAAAGAGTGTGGAAAAAGATGATCGCCACGGCCAATCGACCATCGCGATAACATCACAGGACCGCAACACCAATGGCCACCACCGGAACAACAATACCAAAGCCGCCATCACCGATGCTGATTGACGGCATTGCGAAAGCAATCGACAGAGAGCGCGAACGGCGACCCGATCTAACAATTGGCGAAATTATTGAGGCGTTCCGCATTGTACGCAATACGCTGGTCGAAGGAACACGCTAACGATGACCTACCGCCGCACCGATGGCGCTGGCGGCATGACGATCGAACACCTCTGGGTCTGCACCTGCGGCGAGATCGTGCCTTGCAGACCGGAAGACAAACGCATCGGTGCCGTGTGGGAGTGCCAGCGCTGTAAACAGGTCTGGGGCTGCGTCTATCCGAGCCGCGGCGGCAAGGCCTGGGTGAAGATCAGCGACGACGACGTGGCGTTCCATGACCTATTGGGGAAACGACGCGGTGATGACGAGGACGAGGCGACATGATCCTGCGCGACATTACCTTGCCGAAAGCGATGGTGATTTGCGAGCGCCTGGAGGATGGCAGCCGCTTCACCGAATACACATCTACCAGCGTCGAGGCCGTGCGCCTGCTGCGCTCGACATCGCCCGCCTACTATCGCCCGCTGTACCTGATCAGGATCAAGCCGCATGACACCTCACGACATCGTTTCGGCGTTTTGCGCCGGCATGTTGTCCCGCCTGCATTGGCGAAAATTCCCGCGCACACCGTTGCCGCCGCTGCCTGATAACGATGCGACACGGTTGTTGCAGATGCTCCAGCGCGGTGGGTACGTCGTGACGCCAAGGAAGCCGACGCCGCAGATGATCGCCGCCGGTGATGTCGATGTCTGGACTGCCATGCTGGCGGCCTGGGAGAAGGAACTGAAACGCGCCCGCCGCTTGGGCGTTTTGAGCTACGCCCGGCTGCCGCCGGCAATGGAGGAGAGAGAGTGAGCACCCACGTCAACACCTACGCGATGATCGGCGTTGTCCTTCCTGGGGACACGTTCGGCGACGATGCTTATGATCACCTTGAACCGTACAGGGACTCGGCATTCGATGGCATCAAACATCACGACGGGCTCTGCGTTCTCTATGACGGCATGAATGGCTCCTACGTTGCCATTGGCAAGGTGATCGCCAAGACGGAAGACGGACAGGGTTTCGAGGAGCCGATTACGTTTCCCGCGTTGCCTGTAGAAACGATAGAAGATGCGCACGAAATTGTCGATTTGCGCCTCAAGATAGCGCGCCTCATGCCGAGCGGCGTGACATTGCCGCCGATCGGTTGTCACGTCATCTCACATTACCGGTGAAAGACGCCATGTCCATGACGATGGTCGAGGTGCTGAGCTGGATGGACCGCGGCTACCCGCTGCGCCGCTGGTATGACGACAAGGGCAATTACTGGACCATCGCAGGAGAGAAATGCAGCGGCATTGTTGCCGCGATGATCAAGCGTGATCTGCTGATAGTCGGCCGGGATTACGTAACCATGACGCCGGCTGGGCTCGATCTGCTGCGCACTGCGCGCGCCAAGGAGTTAGTTAAGGAGAGAGGTTGAATGAGCGAGGTTCTATCAGGCTGCGCCGTGCGCGCGGCAATCCAGAAAGATCAGGCCAGGGACATCCTCGATCGCCTTGCCGATGTCGTGATCGGCTGGGGTGACAAGTTGGTGCCGCGAGAGAAAATGGTCGAGGTGCCTGCCGGCCTGGTTACAGGCTGCTGGAACGAGATCAAGCGGCTGCGGGCAGATGCTGAACGGCTACGAGCAGTCTCTGATCAACTCATTACCGCCTGGAGGAAAGAATTCTACGAGAAATTCGATATGGGCGATTTCGATCAGGAAGACTTCGGCAGCATTGCGCTCGGCTTCTTTATCGCCAAGGGATGCACGCCAGATCAAGCGCGGCAACTCTATGAGCGGTGCATTGAGCAGGGGGTCCATTGAATGCGACTCCGGCAAGCCATCACCAAATTCTTCGGCAAGTGTCCAGACTGCCACAAGTGGTCACTGGCCATGCTGGGGCAGTTTTGCTTCAATCACGAATGCCCAAGTCGCATTCGCGAGCAACCTTGGATACGGCCGGCAACGCCATGGCCGATACCGCCGAAGCCGGAGGCCGATGAATTGACCGACGATCAGCGCGCCTATCTGCATGAGCGCGCCGAGGAACGTCGCCGTCAGTGGGCGACGCACGCAGCCGTAGCCGCAGAGCGCGAGAGATGCGCGCAGATCGCGGATCGCTATCGCCGCGCGTATGAACGCGGCAGTTCCGTTACCTCAATGGCAGAAGACCTGCATGGGGCTGCGACAGCAAAGGAAATCGCCGAAGCTATCCGGCGGGCCGCATGACGGCATTCTGTGGCACCGCTGTTGTCGTCAAGCGCTCCAAGCGATTGCTCGTCGAGGTGATGGAGACCGGCAAGGTGCTCTATTCGATGCCGGATTTTCTGCGGCCGAAGCTGATCAATCGAGAGCCGCTACGGGCGCTCGCCGCGACGTTCACCGAGAAGCAACGTGCCGACATCGGCGACATCATTGCATTCGAGTCGAAGCTGGATGTATAAGTCGGCGGCGCGTTGGGCGCAGAAATCACATTTGCCTCAGAATAAGGAACCGGCGTTGAGCGAGCATGCGATTGCCGCTCTTGATAAGCCGCAATGGTGCTCGGTCTATATCGTCGGTGCGCGCGCCTGCGGTCCATTGAAGATCGGATATACGACTAACGCATCTCAGGAGCGATTGCGTCAGCTCCAGATGTCAAGCCCAATCAAATTGCGCCTGTTCAAGGAGTTCCATGTCCCAAGCGAACAGATCGCCCGCGAGTTGGAGCGGATGGCGCATCACTGCCTACGGCATCATCGTCGGCATGGCGAATGGTTCGAGCGCAACGTAACGCAAGCCAGCCTCGGTGTCGTTGAAGCGGCTGCCGCCGCAGGTATTGCGCTCTACACTCAGGCGGACATCGAAGCATTTGCCCGCAGCAAATCGTTGTTTAAGTGATCGTTTTCAACCTGGAATCAGGTTGTATCAACCCTGACGTGTCGCATGTCAAAGTGGGCGGTAATGTAGATTTATTTGGTCAAAATCAACCACTTAGCCGAATACCCGCAAAAAAATGCGGTTAAGTATTGACGATACCCGCGTCGCATGGTACTCTGCGCCTCATGATGGACAAAATGACCTCGGCGGCCAGCAACGGCCGCCGTTTTCATTTCAGAGGCAAAGCAATGCGAAATGAGTACGTTTGAGGACCGCGCGAGCGCGGCATCTGCGATTGATACCAAGGCCGCGCAACGTGAGGAACTTGAACGGCTTACCGCGAAATTCCTGGAGCGGGGCGGGGCGGTCAAGAAACTGAAAGCCGGGCCGAACGATCTTGATCCAGCCGGCGACATTTTCATCGACTGGCGTGCAGCCGATGCTATCGCCGACGTGTTCGGCGAACATGCCGTGCGAGAGTCGCGGCTATCGAATCATCCGCGGCGGCTTCTGACCGATGCCGTTGCCGATATGGAAGCCGGCGCGATCGTTCAGCCGATCCGATACGGCGACCTCGAAGAATAATTGGTTCAGCCCCACCGTGGCGCGGCCGTCGTGCCTTGACGCCGAAAGCGGGCAACAAACAACTGCCGATGCCGAACTGAAAGTAAGCACGGCAACATTCAATAACCACAACCGAGCCTGTCTGTAGGGCCGTCAACCTGTTCGCTTTCAGGTTGACGGCCCGCTCGTTTGTCTGGAGCGCAAAGCAAATAACCACGGAGGCAAACGTGGCAGCACTTGCTGGGATTATCATCTGGCTGGGCGCAATTGCGTGCGGCTTCGGCACCATGATCTATGGCTGGGGTCTGCATGCGCAGAGCTGGCCTGCCGTCATCGGCTTCACCGCGGGCAGCGTCGCGCTGGCCGGCGTCGCCGTGTCACTCCTGAAATCGGAGTGACTGACATGGCCACTCACGAGATTCTATATCTGCGAGCCAATGCCAACATTCCGTTCGGCAAAGCCACGTCGACCGCCCGCAAGGGTGGCAAGTGGATGAAGGCGAAGCCGGGCGATCTGCTCGAACTGCGCTATACCGATGGCAACCAGTTGTTCGGCTGGGCCATTGTCATTCGTGCCGAACTGGTCAGCCTCGATCAATGCCTTGGCCGCGCCAGCGAGAATCATAGCTGTCAGGATCGCCCGCTCGACAATGCGTCCGACGTTCTGGCCGACGAATTGCGCGCCGCCTACGGCACGCTGACACTCGCCGATCAGTACACCATGCTGCATTTCGTGCGCATGGGTGATGCGTCCAATCCGCTCGACACGGTCGACTTTTCGATTGCGCGTTTCGCGGAAGACCTGAAAAATCTGCCGCGCGATTTCACTTGGAATATCCTGAAATCGTTCGACGCCATCGTAGCCGAGCGCCAGTATCAGCGGGCCGAGCGCGGCAATGCCAAGCCCGACGTGCTCAGCGGCGTCGGCGACTATCTGGCGGCGATCCACACGTACCTGAACAAGGCGTTCGAAGATTGGCGCGTGAGTCGCGGCAACAACATCGAGGTGCTGCACGGCTTTCGCAAGATTGCCGCCCTCGCCGTCGCCTGCATGGAGGGTCACGGCGCTCCGGTGCGGGAGTGACAGCGATGGGCGAGGCGCATCCGAACTGCTGGGACATCCAGCGCACACCAGAGCGCGCCGACGACGTGCAATTGGCACGCGCTCTGGAGAACATTCTCTGGACGGTGCCGCTCAAAGCATCGCACGCTAACCTGATCAAGGAAGCGTCCAAGCGGCTGCAAGCCGTTGCTGGTGCAGCACCCGGCATTCTTACCGTCACGTTGAACATCGAGACGGACGAAGCCGAGGCCAAGCTGGCGAAAATCTCCGAAGCGGCTGCAAAAGTCGCCGACGCCATTGAGTTGGTCAAATCGGCCGGCAGTGATGTGATGTCTGCGATCGAGCACACCAAGTCGGCGATCCATCACGTCGAGAATGCCGTCGCAGCAAAGTCGGCATCGCCATGGCATCCTTTCAACTGGGATGACGTGCCGCACTCATTCTTGTGGCGTGCTCCTGGGTATCAGGCCGCCGTCGTGTTTCGTCGTAACGACACGCTCGGTTACGTTGGCAGTCTCGGGCGCCAGGTTCCGCAGGAAGCGATCGACCGTTCCGAGTGGATGCGGATTCCGGAGTAATGACATGGAAGCGATTGAGGCACTGTTTGCGGTCGCCGCGGCGTTCATCGCCCGGATGCCGGCCGTTATTTCCGTCGCCAGCGATGTCGTCCTCGCTGTCAACGCGGTGAAGGCCGGCGACTCGATCTATCAAGCGATCGACAAGGAATTCCCGGTGGTGTCGGACGCTATCAAGAATCTCGCCAAGGTGTTTCCAAAGTCGCCGGCCGTCGGCGAGCTTGAACATCTCGACAACGTCGCCAAGGCACTGTTCTCGCAATTCGCGTATTCGCCCGACCAGCTTGCGGCGTTGAAGCCGTACCTGCCGGAGAACACGGGTGGCGGCTCGATCGGCTACAATCAACAGGCCAACGCCTGATGCCAGAGGTCTTCACCAAGACGGCCGATGGAACGTACTACGTGACGCGCCACTGGGCTTGGATGCCGGAATACGCGCAAGGGCGATACGTGTGGATGGGATGGGTCTACGAGACCTATCTCGACGGCGAGAACGGACCTGAATGTCGGGTCTATTTTCCGTATGACCCGCGCACAAAGCCTGATCTGAAATCCGGTTACTGAGAGACGCCAAGGTGGCAGCGAAGGAAGTCAAGATCGGTCTGGTGTGGGGCGTTCGCCAATACGAGGTCAAGACCATCACCAACTCGACTCGGTTCAAGCCGGGCGAATGGCTCAACGTCGACGTGGTCGAGCAGCTTTGCAACGACCCGAACTGGGATGTCTCGATCGCCGACAATCAATTCCTGTCCATCTTGCTTGGCCAGATCGGGCGCATTCCGACGCCGGCCGTATAACGCTTTCGGAGGCAACCGAATGTGCAGAAAGTTGACCAATCTGGCGCTGGCCATTCTCTATAGCGGGCTCGCTGCTGGCTTGCTGTGGCTGTCGTATATCGCCGCCGGAGCCATCGATCCGCATCATGTCGGTTACTGGCTTGCCGTCGACTATTGGCGGGCATGGTTTTCCGCCTTCGGATTGTGTGGTGCCTTTGGGCTCGGATTTGCTGCCTGTATGGGTTGGGCTTTCGTTTTTTCGTGTGGCGAATGACCCGCCGCGAGCGCGCCGTCTTCAAGCTGGCAGCGCACCGGCTTCACAATGACGCCGATCTCCTGGAGACATGGCGCCGCTTCGATCTCGGCACCGAGCAATCAGGCCTGATCATCGAGGTGATGAACAAGCTGCATTTCGGCACCGAGTGCATTCTTCTTGGTGCAGTGCCATGAGCCGCAAAACGCGTCAGTGGTTGGGTTTCGCCGCGCAGGTGATTGTATCCCTGCCGGTGTTGCTGGCGTATGCACCGATTGCGCTATTGCGCGGCGCGGCATATCTGCTCGATAAGGTGCTGGCCTGGGCGATCAGGGATCGCTGGCTCGCGCGCAAGATCAACGCCGCCATCTGGCGCATCGATGACTGGATTGATGCAGCGTAAGAGAAAATGGTGATCGAGCGTAGTTCATGAACTACGCTTAGACATGAAATCCGTACCAGCCAGCAGGACAATGGCCCTGGTGCATTGAGAAAGTCGGGATAAACGGGCGGACGCGCGCGCCTCTGGCCCCGATGACGGAGCAACAATTTCGGTTTTCCACAGTTCGGCGCTATTTTGCGCGAAAGTGTGGAAACGCAATATTCACAGGTGCTTAGCCCCAAGATGGAAGCCGTTGGATGATCAAATTTCAGCGGCTGGTCAAGCTGACCAAGTGGGAATATTACGCCGACTTTCTGATCACGGCACCGGCCACGCTGGGCTTGCTGATCCTTTCTGTCATCCACGGCGTGTCATTGAAATGGTTCGGCGAGGCAGGCATCGGCCTGTTCGTCTGGAGCCTCTACGAATACGTGGTGCATCGCTGGGTGCTACACGAGGCGCCGCTGTTGCTGCGTCGCTTTCACGCAATGCACCATGACGAGCCGCGCGACTACATCGCGCTGCATCCGCTGCTCACCACGTTGATGTATGCCGGCTCCTGGCTGGCCTTCGGCTTGCAGTCGAGCGCCGCCATGATCGGCTTCTCGATCGGCTACGTGGTCTATGCCGCGTTGCATACCTTGTTCCATTACGCCGACATTCGCCGCGGTCATCCGCTGTGGCGTCTGAAACGGCGTCACGCCATCCACCATGCCGTGGATGACACCAACTACGGTGTCGTTACGAGCTTGTGGGATCGCGTCTTCGGCACCGAATTTTGAAGGGATCGTGTCATGGCTTCCACCGAGACCATCATTGATGGCGGCACGACCCTTTACATTCCGATGAAGCCTGTGAATGGCTACCCAAGCGCCAGCCGCGAAGGCTGGGCGTAAATCCTTTTCGCTCGCCTCGCGGCGCACGCAAATATCTGCGTGTAGCTCAGCTTGGTAGAGTCCTCCGTTCGGAGCGGAGTTGTCGCAGGTTCGAGTCCTGCCACGCAGACCAATTCCGCCAGCACGGCGCGGCCGCAACAAGCGACCGCACGTCGACACCGTGTTCTGGCGGCTATAAGTCCTGGGTCGCTCCCAGGCCGGCCGGGCTGATCTCCGGCCGATTAATACCCCGCCGAGTTGCATCGGCGAAACATCGTGGCGCGCCAGCCCTGACAGAGGCTTTGGCCGCCACGCAGTTTCTTTTTGAGCGAGGCGGTATCAGCGCCTGCGCAACTAATTTTAAGACCTGCCCATTTCCGGCGGCGACCGCTGAATTTCATCACGCGGCGCCGCCTCTTATTGACTCGTCGCAGCGAAGCGGCCGCGCCAATGCAGCGCTGCGCGTGACGATGTCCAGAATTCTCTACCGCGCGGCGCTCCTTGAGTCGCCGCGTTCGTCCAATCCCACCAACCGAATGGAGGCATTCGTGGGTAAGCTGTTTGGTTCTTTCGCTATCGTCTACATGGCCGTGGTTGTCGCCGGTGTCGCCGGCTGGATCATGAATCTGATCGACGTGGTGCATCTCGCCGTGGCGAATTCGCCGGTGACGACGATGTTTGCCGTGCGCATCCTCGGCATCTTTGCCTTCCCGCTCGGCGCGCTGCTCGGCTGGTTCTGATCATGCCGCGGCTTCTGGTGATCAAACCATGATCGTTCGCACGCCATGGACTTGGCCGCTGGTCATTCATGCCAGCGCGTCGCACTGGAACGGCAAGCCAGGCGGCTCATGCTGCCACGGCCCTGCATCTCAGCATTGGCCGTGGTGGAAGCACATCGGCTTTTTGTTCTGTCGCCTTGGCAACGATCCTTTCACGCTTAGCCAAGGCAAACGGCTGTGGGTCTACACGCGCCGTGGCGCTCTATACATCGAAGCGTGGATCGATAGGCGACCACGCTGACCCTTCCTTTCAAGGACAGCAACAATGAACAAGACAACTCTGGCTGCGATTGCCCATTACGGCATCGCCGCGCTGGCGCTGCTCGATGCAGGCCTGGCCTATCTCGGCGTTTCGATTCCAGGTGTGACGGTTGATCCGTCGACGGCGTTCGAGTTCGCGCTGACCTGGTTTGCTGCCGGTCACGTTGGCCGCGCCAGCAAGTAATCGGCGCTTCGTGCTTTCGTTTGTGATTCCGGCGCTCAATGAGCGCGAAAATATCGGTGTCTGCATCAACGCCATCAAGCGCGATGCCATCACCAGCGGCAATGCCGTGCAGGTCATCGTGGTCGACAACGGTTCGACCGACGACACAGCGCAGATTGCCGAGGCGCATGGCGCCATGGTGATCAAGGAGCCGCGCCGCGGCACAAATTTCGCCCGTCAAGCCGGGCTAGATAACGCTCAATGCGCGCTGGTGGCGTTCGTCGACGCCGACAGTGAGATAGTGCCAGGATTTATCAATCGCGCTGCGGCAGCGTTTGCCGCCGATCGCGACCTGGTCTGCGTTGGAGCGAGGGTGATCTACACCGAGCCGCGCTGGTTGGCGCTAATCTCGTTTCCCTTTTTCAGCGTCGTCAAGACGGTGAATACCGTCATGCCGACGATGCAGGCCACGGGGTTTGTTGCTCGCCGCGACGCACTGCGTAATGCCGGCGGGTTCGACACCTCGATCACCTTCTACGGTGATGACACCGCAACAGCGCGGGCGCTCGCCAAGGTTGGCAAGTTGCGCATCGACCTCGGCCTGAAAGTTAAATCATCGCCGCGCCGGTTTTACCGGCAAGGCTTCTTCTCGACGCTCTATCACTATTGGGCGATCGGATTTCTCGGCACATATCTGAGCGTAGGACAGAATGACGGCCGCTGTCTTTCTGTCGGACCTGCACCTCGGTAATCACCGGTGCCAGGCAACGGCCATTAGCGCCTTCCTGAAAGGTGAGAGTCGCAAGCTGGAAGGTCTCGGCTATCGATCAATCGATGACGTGCCGCAGCTTTATCTGGTCGGCGACGTATTCGATGATCTGGCGCCCGCTACGTGGCCGAAACCACATCGGGATGTCGTGGCCGACCTGCTGGCGTTCCCGCGCATCAACTATGCGCCCGGCAATCATGACGAATGGGCGCGTAACCTGCTCGGCATCGCCGCCGGCAAGGTGACGATCCGCGACGAATTTGACTACGTCGACGCACGCGGCAAACGGTTTCTAGTGACCCATGGCGATCAATTCGATCCCATGATGCGTTACACGTTCAAGATCGTGCCGCGCTATGTGCGCGCGTTTATTTGCGATTGCGCCAGCGGCTGGCACAGCGGCTCGTATGCGCATCGCATCGAAAATAACGCCGTCGAGGCAGCCGCGAGGCGCGGCTACGACGGTGTGATCTGCGGACACACCCATCGTCCCGATCAATTCGTGGCCGACCGCGTCGGAGCGCGGCCGGTCGAATACGTCAATTGCGGAGACTGGCTGCATCACCGCACCGCGGTGATCGATGCCGGCGTAGGCCCGCGATTGATCGGCTAAGTCTGGAGCAAGGGCAATGAAAAAGTCGTTTATCGACTACGTGTGGGATGCGCTTGGCGTCATCGGCGCCTTCGTCGTCTGCGCAGTGATCGCATCGCCATTCGACTGGGTGGAGTATCCCGGCATCTCGACCGAGCGCTTCACCAGCGATCATGAGGTCCGACAGACCTGCGAGTTGCCGACGCACATCACATTGACCGCGCCTGACGGCCGGCATGTGACGATCGCCATTGCGCAGATCGTCTCGGTGACGGAATTGCGGCCGCGGGATTCGTTCTACCCGTATTCGGCGCACGCGATCATCAGCGAGACATCCGGCAAGGATCAGGCGGTGCGCGAAAGCCGCAGCCAGATCGAGGCCATGGAAGCAACGCCGACCTGCATGGCGAGTATCCCGCTATGAGACGGCTTGCTGATGTCAACCTCACGCTGGCGCAGATTGCCGGCGTGCTCGGCGCCACGCGCCCGACCCGCACCGACGATGATTTCGCGTGGCGTCATGTCGTCAACGGCTTTGTCGCGATGATCCGCGGCAGCGAAGCGCCGTGGGACGAAAGCATGGCCGATGAATTCGAACGGCTGGTGCTCAACGTCGATATTGTCGACGAAACCGGGGATGGCGCGCAATGACGTTCCTCCTGGAGCTGCGCAACGCCGCCAAGGCGTGCAGCAAACCCGAATACGCCGCGCAACTGCGGCAGTGCGCCGACAGTGTCGCCTTCTGCATCAAACAACTTGCCGCAGACCCGACCACCGAGCGCATGATCGAATTGAATTGCGCCTGGGCGCACGCGTCCGCGGCGTTGAAGGCCGTGCCGCCGGAAGGCGATCCGGCGCCTGTGTCTGGTTCTCCAGAGCCGGCAAAGCTGGCGATGGCGGCGTGACATGGCCGACATTCTGTTTCTGGACATCGATGGTGTCCTCAATCATCACAAAACCAAGGAGCGCTGCAACGGCTTCCTTGGTGTCGATCGCGAGTTGTCCAAGCGGCTGCTCGACTGGCTGAAAACGACCGACATTCAGATCGTGCTGTCGTCGACCTGGCGCAATCATCCCGATATGTGGGAACACCTGCATCAGGCCGGCATTCGCTGGCTCGATAAGACGCCGCGGCTCACCACCGAGCGCGGCTACGAGATCAAAAAGTGGATCGACGACCACCCTGATCTGGTCGATCGCTACGCGATCCTCGACGACAACTCTGACATGCTGTCCGAACAACTGCCGCGCTTCGTCCAGACCGACACGTTCGTCGGCTTGCAGGACGAGCATATCGACAAGCTGAAAAAGCTGTTTGGGGGCTGACAGATGACAGACGCTCCGGCGTTGTTCACCATGCCGGATGTTCCGATGACCGTGCGTCGTATGCGCGGTGGCGGCTTCGGTCTGTATCTTGGCGACGTACCGGTCGCTGGCGTCTCTGGCGTCGCCGTCATGGATGACGGCACCAATTCCATCGTGACCGTGCAATTCAACGCGGCCGACGTTTTCTTCGACACGGAAAAAATCGCGCCGGAGAATCCCAACTAACTCAGTGAGGCTCGCGTGCGGCAGGCAGTAACGACGCCGGAGCAGCGAGCCGAGATAGCCAGACTCAAATCAGAGGGACTTAATCGGCATCAGGCGCGCCATCGCGTACTGACTGCCGCACAGCGAAAGCCTGGGCGACCAGACAGAGAACGAGATAAAAAGCGTCGCCATCATGCAAGGCGTGGTGGTTATTTGCC
>Ga0265313_10001756_pt1 | contig 19879 bp, 17 predicted proteins | sample 4123metaG_FD_203122 | JGI IMG/M metagenome (GOLD analysis project Ga0265313, IMG submission 203122) | Rhizosphere microbial communities from Carex aquatilis grown in University of Washington, Seatle, WA, United States - 4-1-23 metaG | ecosystem: Host-associated > Plants > Roots > Rhizosphere >...
GCAGCTCGATCGCCTCCGGCGTCCGGCCCTGCTGGTAGGCGAGCAGGCCGGAAAGATGAATCGCGTCGAAATTTTTCGGCGCGGCAGCGCGGATCTGGCGGTAAAATTTTTCCGCCGCGTCGAACTGGCCGGCGCGGTGCAGCGCGACCGCTTGCTGGAGGAGCGACTGGAGTTTGCCCGGCGACATGCGAATCTCAGGCGAGCGCGACGCTGTTCACCGGCGCGGCCGACGATGGCAGCGCGTCGAGCCGCTCGCGAATTTCCGCGCGATCCGGCTGGAGCGCGAGCACGCGGCGCAGGCAGTCGGCGGCTTCCGCCGGACGTTCGAGCGCGCACAATGCGTTGGCCAAATTTTCCCACGCCTCGGGGTAGCCGGGATGTTTCGCGAGCGCGGCGCGCAGCGGTTTTTCGGCCTCGGCGTAGCAGCCGAGGTCGGCGAGCGCCATGCCGAGGAAAAGTTTGCACTGCGAGGCGCTGGGCGAAAGCCGCAGCGCGCGGGTGAGCATCGTCACTGCGTCGTCGAGACGGCCGGCGTGCAGCGCAAGCGCGCCGGAAAGATACCAGCCGTCGTAAAGATTCGGCGCAGCGCGGCAGACTTGCGCGTAGAGGCGGGCGGCTTCCTCGAGTTCGCCGGCTTGGTGGTGCGCGAGCGCGGCGTCGAGCGTGCGTTGGAGCGTTTTTCGATTCATAAGGCGGCGAGTTCGGGTTGGCGGACGGTGGAGTCGCAGTAATTTTCCCAACACGTGCGCAGCGCGGCGCCGAAATGTGTGGCTTGGCCTGCGTGATCGAGCAGTGGCGACGCCTGAAGCTCGTCGCGCAGTGCGCGGGAAATGGATTCGAGCCGCGCGGAGTCCGACGCGAGGGCAGCGGCGATGCGGACGTAGTCGCCGGGCGTGGCGGCGACCCATTCGGGATGACCGATGACGGTCAACAGCGAGAGCCCGACGCGCGATGCGTGACGATCGCCCGCGAGCGAGATGATCGGCACGCCCATCCAAAGCGCTTCGCAGGTCGTGGTCGTGCCGTTGTAGGGAAACGGATCGAGCGCCACGTCGATGCGGCCGTAGAGCGCGAGGTGTGCGGCGGGATCGGCGGTCGGCGCGAGCAACTCGGTGCGTTCGTCGCCGAGCCCGGCGACGCGCAGCCGGTCGCGCACGTGCGCGACGGTCGCGGCGTCGGAGAGGCCGGCGGCCTTGATGAGCAGGCGCGAGCCGGGAACGGCGTCGAGCACGCGGCGCCACGTTTGCAGCACGGCATCGGTGATTTTGGTAAAGCTGTTGAACGATCCAAACGTCACCGGCCCGCCGGCGCGGCTGGGCCGCAACGCGGGCGCGGGCGCATTCGCGGGCGGAGCGTATGTCCATGCAGTCGGCGCGAAACGCACGAGCCGCTCCGTTGCAAACGCATCCGCCTCACCCGCGGGATCGGTGCACGCATCGACGAAGCGGTAATCGATGGCCGCGACGCCCGTCGTATTCGGATAACCGAGATAGCTGACCTGCACCGGCGCCAGCCGTCGCGCGAGGAGCGGCAGGCGGTTCAGGCCGGTGTGGCCGGCGAGATCGATCAGGATGTCGGGCGCGTCGGCGCGGATCGCGGCCTCGACCGTCGGGTCGGTTTGGCCGGCGAAATTCCGCCAGAGCGCGGCGAGTTCGCGGAGCCGCCGGCTCGTCGCGTCCACGCTCGGGTGATCGTGATAGAGCACGAGCTCGAATTCCGCCGCGTCAAGGTGCCGCAGCAGCGGCTCAAGAAAATACGCGACCGAATGCTCGCGCAGGTCCGGCGACAAAAACGCGACGCATAGCCGGCGGCCGGGTTCGGGCGGGTTCGAAAAATTCGTCACCACCGACTCGCCCATCGCGGCGCCGGCGGCGCGATGTTCGACGAAAATCTCCTCGCGTGAGCGATCCGGCAGTGCGTTGAGCGCGAGCAAGCGGCCGCTCCACGCCTCGAAAAGCCGCGCGTCCTGCGCGCACACGGCGGCGTATTCGGCGGCGGCTTCGGCGACGCGAAAGGTTTTGTAGAGCGTCATCGCGCGGCCGAGGCGGGCGCGCGCGTAGCCGTGATCGAGCGCGAGCGCGCGTTCGAAGCAGTCGAGCGCCTCGCGGTCGCGCGACATCGTCAGGAGCGTCGAGCCGCAGGCGTGCCACGATTGCGCGGAACCTGGCGCGAGCGCGATGGCGCGCCGGTGCGCCTCGACCGCGTCGGCGAACTTGCCCGCGGCGTGCAGCGCGAAGCCGAGTTGCTGCCAGCCTTCCGCGAGCGCGGGCTGGTTCGTGACGACGCGGCGCAAAATCTCCTCCGCGCCGGCCGTGTCGCCCGCGGCCGTCCGCGCGACGCCGAGCGCGAGCGCGGTGTGCGTCGTGCCGGGCTTGAGTTGCAGCGCGCGGGAGAGCAGTGGCACCGCCTCGTCCGCACGGCCGAGCAGCAATGCGGCGATGCCGCCGTGGTGCCAGCCTTCGAAGCTCCATGCGGCCGCGGCCCGCACGCGCGCGAAGCACGCCGCCGCATCGGCAACGCGGCCGTCGCGTTGCAGCGTCACGCCCTCCTGCAAAATCCGCTCAAGCTTCGCGGGGAGCATGGGCGTTCAGCCGGCGTCGGCGTGGGCACGCCAAAGCCAGTCCTTTCCCGCGAGGAGAAATTGTGAGTGTGTTGAGGGCTGCACTGGTTCGCAGCTTCTCCATCGGCTCGACCGCGAGCCGGCTTAAACCCAAATGCGCCGCCGCGAGCCGGCTCGCTCAGTCGATCGCCTCGCGCAACGGCCCGAATTGTTCGAGCGCCTGGCAAAGCGCGGCGCTCGCCTGCTCCCCGTCGATCTCGATCGCGCCCTGGCTGGCCAGCAGTTCCGGCCAGTAGTCCCTCTCGCCGGGAAAACCGTGGCCGCCGCGCTCGGCGGCGCCGGCAGCGAGGTTGAGCAGCTGGGCGAGCGGCGAAGCGCCCGGCGACAGCAGGTAGTGGCCGCGAATCGCCTCGACGATTACGATCGGAAAGCGCCACTCCTTCAGGATCATCGCCGCGGCATCGCAGTTGGTGAGGCCGATGAAGCTGGTTTCCCAATCGCCGAGCCGGCCGTTCTCGCGGCCGTCGTAGCAGCCGGAGTAGGCGCCGTTGCGCGTGAGCCGGTCGAGGGCGATCTTTCCGACCGAGCGCAACAGCCCGGCCGTGTAGGCGACCCGCGGGTCGAGTTGCGCCGGGCCGGCCAGCGCCTCCATGAGCAGCGCAGTGAGCAGCGAATTTTCGCGCAGGCTCGCGCCGGTGATTCCATAAAGCGGCAGTTCGTGATCGCCCATCTGTGCGACCGCCGCCAGGCCCACGAGCCGGTAAACCTCCGTGTAGCCGACGCGCGCGAGTGCTTCGTCGAGCGAACCGTAGGGCTGGCCGGCGTTGTAAAACGCACTATTGCTGATCCGAATAATCCGCGCCGTCAGCGCCGCGTCGCGTCTCAGCAAATCCGTGATCTCGCTCATGTCGGAATTCGGGTCGAGCAGCAGGCGACCCAATCGGGACATGATGCGAGGCGCCGCCGGCAGCGTCTTGACGACGTGCAGCAGCATCTCGCGCGGGAACGGCGTGGCGATCATCAGCCTTCCAATCGGCGCAAATCGCGGCGCAGTAAGTCAAAAACGCCGCGCCGTCGCGCGCCGCGCCGAGCGATCGATCACGGTTCGAGCGCCGCTTCCTCGGCCACGATCTCGACGGTGAACGTCGATCCGCCGCCCGGCGTGCTCTCGACGCGGATGCTGCCGCCGAGCAGTTCCGCCAGCCGGCGCGAAATCGAAAGGCCCAGCCCGCTCCCGCCAAATTGCGGCGCGATCGTCGCATCCGCCTGCGCGAATGGTTCGAACAGCCGCGCGATTTTTTCCGGCGCGATGCCGATGCCGGCGTCAGTCACCATGAAAAACAGCCGGTGCCGCGCCCGTCCGCCCGCGCGCGATGGCTCCGCCGGCAGCGCCTCCACGATCAGCGTGACCCCCCCGCCGGCCGCGGTGAACTTGACCGCGTTGGACAGCAGGTTGGCGAGGATCTGGCGCAGCCGCAATGAATCGGTGACAATCGCCGTCGGCGTGCCGGTCGAAATTTCGTGGTGCAGCGTGACGCCCCTGGCATGCGCCGCCGCCTGAAACAGCTCGCAGAGCCCGCGTAAAAAATCCGGCAGCGTCACCGGCTGCGGGTTCAACTCCACCCGGCCGGCCTCGAGTTTCGAGTAGTCGAGCACGCTGTCGATCGTGCGCAGGAGCTGTTGCGTCGATTGATCGACCAGTTCCACCTGGTGCCGCTGTTCCACACTCAACTGGTCGGCCTTCAGAAAATCGACGAGGCTCGCGAGGCCATTCATCGGCGTCCGGATTTCGTGGGTGAGAAACGCGAGGTAGCGGCTCTTCGCCTGGTTGGCCGCCTCGGCGGCTTCCTTGGCTGCGCGCAGCTTCCGGTTGAGCCGCGCCAGCGGCAGTGCCCAGCCAAGCGCGCCCGCCGCGACGACGCCAAACACGCCGAGCGTCCAGTAAACCCACGCCAGATTCGGCCGCGGGTTCGGGTCGTAGAGAAACCCTTCGAGCGGAAAATCGCGCGGCAGCATGCCGAACTCCGCATACGTGTCGGCGATGTGCCGCCAGCGGCCGGGGTTCATGTGCCCGACCTCGATGACACCCGGGTGCATGAGCTCGGCGGTCTTGGCGGCCTCGAATTGCAGGTGCTCGCGGGTGTGCCGCCCGGGATAATTTTTGAGAATCAGTTCGATGATCGCATCCGGATTCGCGAGCGCGTATTCCCAGCCGCGCAGGCTCGCGGCGCGAAATGCCCGCACGCGTTCCGGATTCCGCCGAATCTGCGCCTCGATCGTGTAAAGGTTGTCGCCATAAAAATCGATGCCGCCCGACCGGGGCGTGAACGCGTGGAAGGCCACCCCCTCGGCCCGCAGCGTGTAGGGCTCGTCGGTGCCGTAGGCGGACATCGCATCGACGCGTCCCGCGATGAAATCCTCGTGCCGGAGCGTATGGGGCACGATGTGCAACCGCGTCGTGTCCACGCCCTCGTATTTGAAATACGCCAGCAGCTCGGCCTTTTCCGATTCGATCATCATGATCGGCCGGTCGTGCAGTCCCTGCAAATCCGAGACGCCGCTCGCCGCGCGCGTCACAAGCAGCAGCGGCGAATGCTGAAAGATCGCCGCCAGCACGACGACCGGCTTGCCCTCGGCGCGCAGCAGCAGCAGGTCGGAATTGCCCACGCCAAATTCCGCTTCGCCCGCGAGCACGTCCTCGGCCGGATCGCGGCCCGGCACCGCCTCGCGCAATTCGACGTCGAGCCCCGCGTCGCGGTAGTAACCCTGCGCGACTGCGGCGTAATAACCGGCGAATTGGAACTGGTGCTTCCATTTGAGTTGAAGCACGACGTGGTCGAGCCCGGCGGAGTTCGGCGCGCCGGCGGCGAAAGCAGCTCGCAGGCACGTCAACCCGAGCAACGCGAGAACGGAAAACTTGAAAGCCCGGCGCACGCCGGACTGTAACGCGCAATCCATGCCAACCGGCAAGCGAAACGACGCCGGTTTCACCCGATCACGCGCCGACCGGGTGCCAGGTGGTCTTGAACTCGAGCGTGTCGCGGATCGCGTAAAGGCTTTGCGCCGAGTCGGCGAACCAGTCGGTCGCCGCGGGATCGGCAAAATGCGTGCGCTTCACGCTCTCGGCCGCGCCGAGTTCGAGCGCTTTCCGCTCCTCGGCGCCCACGGCGGCGACGATCGCGCGCAGGTGCGTGTGCGTCGCGAAGGTCGGCACGAGTTCCTTGCGGAAGCCCGTGAGGATGTTCACCACGCCGCCAGGCAGGTCGCTCGTCGCGAGCATTTCGCCGAACAGGATCGCCGGATACGGCACTTTTTCGGACGCGAGCGCGACGACGGTGTTGCCGCTCACGATCGCCGGCGCGATCAGCGAAATCAACGGCACCAATGGCGGGGCATCGGGCGCGATCACGCCGACGACGCCCATCGGCTCGGTGACGGTGAAATTAAAATACGGCGCAGCGACCGGGTTCACGTTGCCGAGCACCTGCTCGTATTTGTCCGCCCAGCCCGCGTAGTAGATCAACCGATCGACCGCGAGATCGACGCCCTTCGCCGCCGCGGTTTTCTGCGCACCGAAAAGCGCGAGCGTGTCGATCATCTCCTGCCGGCGCGCCTCGAGCATTTCGCCGAGGCGGTAAAGAATCTGGCCGCGGTTGTAGGCCGTGCGCTTCGCCCAGCCGGGGCCGGCCTTGGCGGCGGCCTCGACGGCGTTGCGGAGGTCCTTGCGCGTGCATTGCGGGATGTTGGCGAAGAAATTCCCCGCGGCGTCGCGGATCGGAAAAGTGCGCCCGCTCTCGGAGCGAATGAACGCGCCGCCGACGTAGGGTTTCGGAGTTTTCGTGATCGGCAGACGACTCATGAGGTGGCCTCGGGCTCGAGTTCGGCGGCGGAATGCGGCGATTCGTCCTGCAGGTGCGTGACCTCGCGGTAGCGGATCGCGACGAACGCGAAAACGATGGCGGCGGTCATCGAGAGCCCGGCGAAAAACCAGTAAAACGCCGGCCCCTGCAGTTTCAGCGTGCCGTCGGGGTTGGCGATGAACCAGTGCACCAGCGCGTCGAATACGTTGCCCGCCGAAATCGACAGCAGATAGAGCGCCTGCACGACGGCCTTCAGGTGTTTCGGCGCCTGCGTGTAGGCGAACTCGAGGGCCGTGATCGACGTCATCACCTCGCCGGCGGAGAGCAGCGCGTAGGCCGGCAGCTGCCAGACGATGTTCGGGTGCAGGCCGGCGACGATCTGCGACTCGATCCACGCGCTCACGAGGAACGACACGCCGATCGTGAAGATGCCGAGGCCGATTTTGCGCAGCGGCGTGAGCAGCCAGACTCTGTTGATCAGCGGGTAGATAACGTATTGAAAAAGCGGAATGAACGCCAGGATCATGATCGCGTTCACCGCCTGGATTTGCGACGAATACAATTCGAAGCCGAACACGTGCCGGTTCATCTTCTCGGCCTGCAACACCCATTCGCCGCCGCTTTGGTCCCACAGCGCCCAGAACACCGCGACGAACGCGAACAGGATCGCCAGCCGGCCGAGCGCCGCGAACGTGTCGCGCGTGAACGTCTCGCGCAGGAACGATTTTCCCTTCGGCGGGATGTGCACGAACTTGTAGCGGCCCGCCCAGAAGATGAGCGTCGCGAGCAGCATCAGCGCCGCGGGCACGCCGAACGCGAGCTTCGGGCCGAACTTCGCGAGCAGCCACGGCGTGAGCGAAATCGAGAAGAACGAGCCGAAGTTGACCGCGAAATAAAACCAGCCGAACGCGCGCGAGACGAGATGCCGGTTGGTCGCGCCGAACTGGTCGCCGACGTTGGACGAGACACAGGGCTTGATGCCGCCCGCGCCGATCGCGATCAGCCCGAGCCCGAGGAAAAGCCCGAGCCGCGTGCCGTCGCCCGCGAGCGCGAGGCAGCCGATGCAATAGACGAGGGAAAGCCAGAACACCGTGCGGAACTTGCCCCAGAACGCGTCCGCCACGATCGCGCCCAGCGTCGGGAAAAAATAATTCGACGCGAGGAAGAGGTGATACCAGCCGTTGGACTCGTTCTCGTTCATCGGCGCCAGCGCGCCGGCGCTGTTCCGCAGGTATTGCGTCATGTAGATGACGAGCACGGCGCGCAGGCCGTAGAAGCAGAAGCGCTCGGCGGCTTCGTTGCCGACGATGAACGGGATGCCGGGCGGCATCTTGTCGGTTTTGAGCGGGGCGGTGAGCAGAAGTCGGGACATGGGGTAAAAATCGCGCGCGGTCAGAGGAGCCGGCAGTAATCGAGCAGCCCCTGGCGGCCGCCCTCGCGGCCGAAGCCGCTTTCCTTGTAGCCGCCGAACGGCGACGCCGGATCGAATTTGTTATACGTGTTCGCCCACACGACGCCGGCCTTCAGCTCGGTGGACATTTTCAGGATGCGCGAGCCCTTGTCGGTCCACACGCCGGCGCTCAGGCCATACGCGGTGTTGTTCGCCTTCTCGATCGCTTCATCGACCGTGCGGAACGTCAGGATCGAAAGCACCGGCCCGAAAATCTCCTCGCGCGCGATCCGGTGGCTCATCGCCACGCCGCTGAAAAGTGTGGGCCGAAAATAGTAACCTTTCGCGGGCAACCGGCACGGCGGCTGATAAATCTCCGCGCCTTCCTTCACGCCCGCCTCGACCAGTTCGCGGATTTTTTCGAGCTGCGCCTGCGAGTTGATCGCGCCGATGTCGGTGTTCTTGTCCATCGGATCGCCGACGCGCAGCACGCGGATGCGGTTTTTCAATTTCGCGAGCACCCGGTCCGCGACCGGCTCGTGCACGAGCAAGCGCGAGCCGGCGCAGCACACGTGGCCCTGGTTGAAAAAAATTCCGTTGACGATGCCCTCGACCGCCTGGTCGAGCGGCGCGTCGTCGAAGACGATGTTCGCCGCCTTGCCGCCCAGCTCCATCGTCATCTTTTTGCCGCTGCCCGCGAGCGAGCGCATGATGATCTTGCCCACCTCGGTCGAGCCGGTGAACGCCACTTTCGCCGCCGTCGGGTGCGCCATCACCGCCGCGCCGACTTCGCCCGCGCCCGTTACGAAATTCACCGTGCCCGGCGGCAGCCCCGCGTCGCGGATGATCTCGGCGAGTTTTAGGCACGTGATCGAGGTCGTCTCGGCGGGCTTGAGGACGACGGTGTTGCCCATCGCGAGGGCGGGCGCGATTTTCCACGCGAGCATCAGCAGCGGAAAATTCCACGGGATCACCTGTCCGACGACGCCGAGCGGCGCGACGCGCGCGCCGGGCGCGACGTAGTCGAGCTTGTCCGCCCAGCCGGCGTGATAAAAAAAGTGCGCGGCCGCCATCGGCACGTCGAAGTCGCGCGATTCCTTGATCGGCTTGCCGCCGTCGAGCGTTTCGGCGACGGCAAACTCGCGCGCGCGGTCCTGCAGGAGCCGCGCGATGCGGAAAAGATATTTCGCCCGCTCGCGGCCGGCGAGCTTGCCCCACGTCGTGTCGAACGCCCGCCGCGCCGCGGCGTAGGCGGCATCGACGTCGGCGGCGGAAGCGAGCGCGATCTCGGCGAGTTTTTGTTCGTTCGCGGGATTGATCGAATCGAAATATTTCCCGCTCTTCGGCGCGACGAATTCGCCGCCGATGAAGAGCTCGTAGCGCGGCTTGAGTTTCGGGTCGGCGGTCTCGGGCGCCGGATCGTAGTCCCAGAGATCGCCGAAAATCAGCTCGGGCGCCGGGCGGCCCGGGCGGACGGTTTTCTTTTTGGGTGCGGCTAAAGTGGCCATCGCGTGAAATTTGTTTCTACAGGAGATAACGGAGGTAACGGAGAAGAATCTGAACTCGGTTTTCCCTGTTTCCTCCTGTGATAACTAATAGGATTCCGCGGCTTCGCTGAAGTAATAAGGCGCCTGGTAGGCGCCGGTTTTTTCCTTTTCGAGCTGGCGGACAAGGTCGTTCAGCAGCGAGCTCGCGCCGAAACGGTAGCGGGAGTTGTTGAGCCATGCGTCGCCGAGTGTTTCCTTCACTGCGATGAGAAATTGCAGCGCCTGCTTCGCGGTGCGGATGCCGCCGGCGGGTTTCATCCCGATCGCGATCTCGGTGTCGAGGTAGAAGTCGCGGATCGCCTCGATCATCACCTGGTTGTTGGCGAGCGTGGCGTTGAGCGAGGTTTTGCCCGTGCTCGTTTTGATGAAATCGCCGGCGCGGATCGTCTCCATCGCGAGAAACGATGCCGCGCGGATGTTGTCGTAGGTTTCGAGTTCGCTGACTTCGAGGATGACCTTGAGCGTCGCGTCGCCGCACGCCTCCAGCACCGCGGCGATCTCGTCCTGCACCTTGTCGAACTCGCCCGCGAGAAACGCACCGCGGTTGATCACCATGTCGATCTCGTCCGCGCCGTCGGCGACGGCGGCCTTCACTTCGCCGAGCCGCGTCTTCAGCGGCGCTTGGCCGCTCGGAAACGCCGTCGCGACGGACGCGACCTTCACATTCGAGTCGGCCACATGTTTCTTCGCGTGGCGAACCATCGCCGGATAAACGCACACCGCGGCGACACGCGGCACGTCCGGATCGTCCGCCGGGCGGAGCGCCTTCTGGCAAAGCGAGGCGATTTTGCCGGGCGTGTCCTTGCCCTCGAGGGTGGTGAGATCGACCATCGAGACGGCGGTTTTCAGGCCCCAGACTTTCGACGCTTTCTTGATCGAACGCGTGGTGTATTTCGCAACGCGTTCCTCGACGCCGACCGCATCGACGCGGCCAATTTCATCGAACAAACGGCAAAACGCCGCGGAACCGGCACTGGGCATGCGGCGGACTATCGCGACGCCGCCGGCGATTGCCAAACGAAAATCCGCGCGTTTCGCGCCGCCCGGCCCGAAATTCTTCCGCTCGTCCAGCAGCAACTCGCAACGGCGCGGCAAAATTCCAAACTGGCCGCATGCTCCGCAACAAAATCGCGCGTTACCTTTGGCGGGAGTGGATTCGCCCGCTCGCCATCCCGTTTCTCCTGATCACCGCCGCGAAATCGGCGCTCGCGGACATCAACCCGGTGCCGACCGGCTCGATGAAACCGACCGTGCTCGAGGGCGACGTCGTGTTCGTCAACAAGCTCGCCTACGATTTGAAGGTGCCGTTCACGACGACGCACCTCGCGCACTGGGCCGATCCGGCGCGCGGCGACATCGTCGTGTGCTTCGCGCCGGACGACGGCACGCGGCTCCTGAAACGCGTCGTCGGCCTGCCCGGCGACACGATCGAACTGCGCAACGAAACGCTCCTGCTCAATGGCGCGCCCATCCGCTACGCGTCGCTCGCCGCGCCCACGCCGGGCGTGCTCGCGCTCGACGCGCGCGAACGCGGCGCCGCATTGTTCGCCCGTGAAGAACTCGGCGCGCATGCGCACGTCGTGATGGTGCTGCCGCGCCTGCCGGCCCTGCGCAGCTTCGGCCCGCTCACCGTGCCGGCCGGAAGTTATTTCATGATGGGCGACAATCGCGACAACAGCAAGGACTCGCGCTTCTTCGGCTTCGTGCCGCGCGAACAAATCGTCGGCCAGGCGCTGCGCGTGGTCTTGTCGGTCGATCTGAAACGCTGGGGCGCGCCGCGGTTCGAGCGGTTCCTCAGCCGGCTCGACTGAGCGCCGCCTGCTCACCCCTTCCGCGGCTCCACCGTAAAGACGGTGCGGCGGGTGCTGTCGTCTTTGGGCCAGGCCTGCTCGACTTCCGCCAGAGGGACGGGCGTGGACGCGATCGCGAGACCGGCGGGCACGGTCGCGTGCAGGAGCCCGCGGATCGCGTTGACGAGACGGTCGGGCGGGACGCTGCCCAGGCCGCTGCCCATCAGCGCGATTGGCAGCGAACGCAGCACCGCGGCCGGCAGCGAGATGTCCGATCCGCTCACCGAGCCGACCTGCACGAACCGGATGGACACCGTGTCGGCGCCCGCCCGGGCCGCGGCGATCAGCATCCGCTCCGCACTCTTCCCCCACAAGTAGTCGATGACGACGTGCACGCCGGCGGTAAACTGCTCCGCGAAGCTGGCCTCCAAGGCGGCCGCGTCGTCGACCAGGGGAATCGTCACGTCGGCGCCGAGGGCGGCGACCGCGCGCAGGGCTTCGAGATTGCGGCCGGTGGCAACGATCTTGCGCGCGCCGAGGTGCCGGGCGATCTGCACGGCGAGGCGGCCCGCCGTGCCCGTGGCGCCGTTGACGAGCACGGTCTCGCCGGCCACGAGATGCGCCCGCTCCGTGAAGGCGGCCCAAGACGACATGCCGGGATTGGCGATGGCGGCCGCCGTTACGTCGTCCAAGCCGTCCGGCAGCGGCACGCACTGCGCCGCCGGGACGACGGTCTGCTCCGCCATGCTGCCGAAGGGAGCACGGGGCAGGATGAAATACACCCGGCTGCCATCGTCGAGCCGGCCCACGCCATCGATCCCCACGACGAAAGGGAACCGGCCGGACGAACTGTAGTGCGTGCCGGCCGCCCGGCCCTTGACGAGAGGGCTGATGGCGGCGGCGGTGACGGCGATGCGGCGCTCGCCCGCGACCGGCACCGGCGTTTCGAAATCTCCGTAAACGGGCGTCTGCCCGGGTCCCCGAACGATGGCGGCTTTCATAATTGGTGGTTGCTCCGCAGGCGCTACGCCATGTCGCGAAACTGCAGCGCGTGCAGCTTCGCGTAGAGGCCGCCGGCGGCGAGCAGTTCGGCATGCGTGCCTTGCTCGGCGAGCCGGCCCTGCTCCATCACGAGGATACGGTCGGCACTCTGGATCGTCGAGAGCCGGTGCGCGATCACGAAGGCCGTCCGCCCTTTCATCAGCCGCTCCATCGCCTGCTGGATCAGCCGCTCGGACTGCGTGTCGAGCGCACTCGTCGCCTCGTCAAAAATCAGGATGCGCGGGTCGCGCAGGATCGCGCGCGCGATCGCGATCCGCTGCCGCTGTCCGCCGGACAGCTTCGCGCCGCGCTCGCCGACGACGGTCGCGTAGCCGTCGGGCAGTTTTTCGATGAACTCGTGCGCGTTGGCCGCGAGCGCGGCGGCCTGGACTTCCTCGCGCGTGGCGTCGGCGCGGCCGTATCGGATGTTGTCCTCGAGCGTGCCTGAGAAGAGCACGTTTTCCTGGAGCACGATGCCGATCTGGCGGCGCAACGATTCGACGGTGACGTCGCGCACGTCGCGACCATCGACGAGCACGCAGCCCGCCGCGACATCGTAAAAGCGCGCGACGAGGTTCACGATCGTGCTCTTGCCCGAACCGCTCGGCCCGACGATCGCGATGACCTTTCCCGCGGGGACGACGAAATTCACATCCGTCAAGGTCCGCGGCCGGCCGGCGCCGGGCGGCTCGAGTTCGTAGTCGAACGCGACATGTCTGAACTCCACTTCGCCGCGGATCGCCGGCAACGCGGGCACGCCGGCGCGGTCGGCGATCTCGGGGCGCGTGTCGAGCAGCGCCCACATGTTCTCCAGGGAAGTGTTCGCGCGCTGGAAAACGGCGGCGAGATCGACGAAGCGCACGATCGGTGGAAACACGAACACGATGTAGGCGTTGAACGCCACCAGCGTGCCGACCTGCATCGCGCCCTGCACCGCGAGCCAGCCGCCGTAGCCGAGCACGATCAGCGCACCGAGCGAGCCGAGCAGGTCGGCGATCACCGAGAGGCGCGTGTTGCGCATGACGATGTTCGAGTAGTTGAAATAGTCGGCGTTGATGCCGCTCGCGAAGGCCGACGTCTCGGACGCCTCGCGCGTGAACGATTTGACGACGCGCGCCGCCGCAACGCGCTCCTGCAGGAAGCCGACGACCTTGTCCCAGTTGTCGCGGTGCACGCGGCTTTCCTCGCGCATTTTCCGGCGGTTGTAGAGGTAGTTGATCGCGAAGAGCGGCAGCACGAGCGTCACCGCCAGCGCGAGCCGCCACTCGACCCAGAACAAAAACCCGAGCACGCCGACCACGGTCACGGAGTCGGCGATGAGGTTGATGAGAAAACCGTTCGTGAGGCTGTAAACTTCGTTCGTGTCCTGGGTGATGCGCGAGGCGAGCTTGCCGGTCTGGTTCGCGTCGAAGTAGCGCAGCGAGAGCGTCTGCAAGTGCGCAAAGAGCGCGATGCGCAGGTCGCACACGATCCGCATCGCGCTGAACTGGAGCACGCGGTTGCGCATGAGTGTGAGCCAGGCGCGCAGCAAAAACAGCCCCGTGAACGCCACCAGCAGCCAGCCGAGTTTGCGCAGGTCGTGGTGCGGCAGCGCGTCGTCGATGATGAGCTTGAAAATCCACGGCGCCGGCAGCGTGAGCAGCGACGCCGCGAGGATCAGCGCGATGCCGAAGCCGATCCGCCAGCGGTGCGGCCGCGTGAGCGCGAGGAAGCGTTGAAAGGTGCCTTGGTGCATGTGTCTCGACCCAAAAGGGCGGCACGCTCGCAAAATCGCCCGCACGCTTCCAGCCGATACTTGCCAACTTCGCCACCCCGCGCACGCTGCCCGCTGCCGCCCGCGATGCGACGATTCCTCCAACTTCTCTCGTTGCTGCTTCTCGCAACGACTCACGTGCGCGCGGGCGAGGACGCGGATTTCGCCGCCGTCCGCCGCGCGGATCAGCAACGCATCGTCGCCACGATCGCCGGCGATAAATTGAAACTCGCCGCGCTTCTCTCCGACGACCTGCGCTACGCGCACGGCGACGGGCGCGTGCAAAGCAAAGCCCAACTCCTCGCCGCCGTCGCCGACAACAAGGCCAAATATCTCTCCGTCGTCCCGCAGGACGTCGCGTTTCAAGCGATCGCTCCCGGCGCCGTCGCGATGCGCGGCCGCGCGCGCATCGCCGCACTCGCCGACGGCCGGCGCACGGAATTCGTGCTGCGCTTCCTCGCAGTCTGGCGCGACGAAGCCGGCGCGTGGCGCCTGCTCGCCTACCAATCCTCATCGCTCGCCCAATCGCCGTGAACATTCTCGTCGTCTCCGCGAGTCTGAATCCCGACAGCAACAGCCGGCTCCTCGCCCGCGAAGCCGAGCGCGTGCTCGCCGCCGACGGGCTTGCGCCGGTCTTCCTCGATCTGCGCGACCTGCCGCTGCCACTCTGCGACGGCAACAGCACCTACGAACACGAAAACGTCCTGAAAGCCGACAAGTTCATCGCCAGCGCCGACGGCATCATCGTCGCCACGCCGATCTACAACTACGACGCGAACGCCGCCGTGAAAAACCTCGTCGAGCTCACCGGCGACGCGTGGGAAAACAAAGTCGTCGGCTTCCTCTGCGCGTCCGGCGGCGACGGCAGCTACATGTCGATCATGGCTCTCGCGAACAGCCTGATGCTCGACTTCCGCTGCGTGATCGTGCCGCGCTTCGTCTATGCGACCGGCGGCGCGTTTTCCGGCGAAAAAATCGCCGACTCGCAGATCGCCGCGCGCGTCGCCGAGTGCGCCCGCGCCACCGCCCGCCTTGCTGCCGCGGTGCGGGCGACGCAGATTCCGCGGCGCGCATCTTAACTTTACTGCACCGCCAACCGGGTCACATTGCAGGACGCCATGGCCAACGAGGACGACAAACGATTTTCTGGCGCGTTTCACGAGGCACTCCAGGCGGTGCACCAGGCGGGGCAGACGCGCAGCTTCCCCGCCGACCAGGTGATTTTTTCCGCGGGCGATCCGGGCGACGGCTTCTACGTCATCGAATCGGGCCGGGTGCAGATTTCGGTCGTGGTCGGCAACGGCGAGCCGCGCGTCCTCGCGGTCATCGGCCCCGGCGATTTTTTTGGCGAGATGGCCGTCCTCGACGACGCGCCGCGCTCCGCCACCGCCAAGGCCGAAGTCGCCACCACCGCCACGTTTCTCGGCCGCGCCGAATTGCTCGAACTCCTCGAACAACGCCCGCGCCTCGCGCTCAACCTGATCCGCGAGTTCGGCAACCGCGTGCGCGCGCTGAATCGGAAATACCTCGACGAAGTCATCCAGGCCGAACAGCTCGCCGTCGTCGGCCGTTTTGCCGCGACGATCGTGCACGATTTCAAGAATCCGCTCGCGATCATCGCCCTCGCCGCGGAGCTGGCGTCGGGCGAGCGCTCGTCGCTCCCGATGCGGCGCAAGGCGCAAAACACCATCACGCGCCAGATCGAGCGCATGACGGACATGCTGCAGGAACTGATCGAGTTCACCAAGCCCAGCGGTCGCCAGCCCAAGCTGGTCGCCGTGGAATTTCCCGGCTTCATCAAGCCGCTGGCCGAGGAAATTCGCCAGGAAATCGCCGACCGTGACGTGACGCTCGCGCTCGAAAACGCGCCGCCCGATGTCGTCGTCTCGATCCAGCCCCGGCGGCTGCCGCGGCTTTTCTATAATCTGATCAACAACGCCGTCGATGAAATGCCCGACGGCGGAAAAATCGTGCTCCGCTTCGCCGTCGAGAACGGCCAGTTGCGCACCGAGATCGAGGACACCGGCCCCGGCATCGCGCCGGAGATCGCGCCCTCGCTCTTTCGTCCGTTCGCCACGCACGGCAAGGACCACGGCTCCGGCCTCGGCCTGACGATCTGCAAAAAAATCGTCGAGGACCACGGCGGCCGCATCTGGGCCAACAGCAGCGAGCCCGGCAAGGGCGCCGCGTTTTGCTTCACGCTTCCGCTCGAAGAATCCCCCGCGTCGGACGACGGCGCGAAAGCCTGAGGTCGGGCGGCGGCCGCGAAAATGTCCGTCCGCTTTTTCCCGCGCCCGCTGCGTCTTCTCGCCGCGCTGCTCGTCGCCGGCGTCGTTTCCGCGCAGGAGGTGCAGCATCATGGCCTCGTCTTCGAGGAATGGGTGGACGACGCGTTCTTTGGCGGCTACCGCCCGCCGAGCTACACTCAGAAATGGGATCTACCGGCAGCCGAAAATAAAACCCACGGCGGCGTGCCCGTAAACCCGAATTGGAGAATTGCAGGAAAGATTTGAAGTTGCAGTGAAAGATTTGAAGTTTGCAGGAAAGGTCTGAAGTAGGACGACTTCAATTGTAGCAAACGCCGGCCTTTCTTATTTTTCGGTGGCCCCCTAGGCGCGGGATGTCTTGGAACGCGGAACGGCCATAAAATCAAAACGGCAAATATCGTGTTCCACTACTCGAGGACCAAGGCAAAGCGTGGTTTGTCACGACCCCAGCGAAGGCAGCCAAACTACCGGCGGTGAGAGCTTCGATGCGTCAGCCACCGGCACAATGCGCGCCTGTCAGGAAATGATCTACGGCGGCGGACGCGGCGACCTCGCTGTCAAGGGCGCCTGGCGCGATCTGCTGCTGCAATACTGCAAACTCGACACGCTCGCGACGGTCATCATCTGGGCGCACTGGACGTCCTGAACCTTTCCCTCTCTTTACGGTTCGACCCTGATTTTGGCGGCCTTCATGACTTGAATCAAGCGGCCGACTTCGCTGCCGGCCGGCGTGGTTCCGAGTGCGACGTAGATGTCGCGGAACAGATCGTGCAGCGTCTTGATGCTGATGTGCGACGTCAGTCGACTCCGAAATTCTGCATCGTGGGTCCACAGCGGGATGTGCTCTTTCTCACTCGCGCCGACAAAGAGGCATACCGTCCAATACTCGAACTCGCGCTGGCCGGTGATGGCCTCAATCTTATCTTTGTAGGCAACAGCCCATTTGTCCTTGGCCAGTTCGCGGTAGACCCGCCACCGCTCCCGTCCCGCGTAAAAACCGTTGTTCCTTATTTTTTCGATCTCCCATTTCGGCCAGAATCCATCCTGCCAGCTCTTGCAACTGACGGCGACCACGCGTGAAGGCCCGGTAAGTTTCGGATTGATGCCGACGATGTCGATGTCGCTCGGGACCGAATCTTGTTGTGAGTCGTAGCCGTCCGCTGTCTTCGCGGGCATGAACCGAACGTTCGCCATCGTGAAGTAGCCCTTCAGGTTCAGGTAGTCGTCCACGATCTGCTCCAGAATATCTTCTTTCATGCGGCCTGTTGCTCTACCTTTTAGCTAACGGTCATCAACGTGGAAAGGACTTTCCCCGCGGTCGAGTCTGCGTCTCGCCCTCTCCATTCTCGCGAGGACACCCCGCAACGCCCCGACGCCGGCTGAGGCCGGAATTCTTCCAGTGCGCCGCTCCGCGTGCGGCCTTCCGGTGCTTCGTTACGCTCACGCTGAATCCTATTAGAGACGCGCAGCGGAAGCCTGCACGAGTTAGAGCAGAGCCGCAGCGTCACGCGGAGGCGATCCGCATGCGTGGTGTTGGTGTCCGCGTATGCCAGCACACGTGGCCCGGCCGCAGGCATCTGAGGGGCGTCTGTCCTGTAACCCTGTGGAGGAATCGTGGCAAATTGGCAAAGTTGGGTGACGATTTGCGGACTTCCATGCATCAGAGCGACCACGAGCAATGCTAGGAAATCGTTCGGTTCGAAGCCCGGTCGCGTGGGGCGTTCTTAGTGTGGGACAAGCAATGTCTCAGGCCCTGTGGTAGATTGCTGCCGTTTGCTGTCACACTCACGCCTATATTTTGCGATATTCAAATCATTCGCAGCAAACTATCATATAATCAATGTATTACATAATTACATCAGAACCGGCATTTTTGGACTGGAGGATTCCGGTGTTATGTGCCATATATGATATAACATTAATGGCGCGGGGACCCTCTAATCGAATTGTCGTAGTATTGGACGACTCGACGCTAAAGCGCGATCTCCATGCCGCCCTCGCCGCGGACGACATCACAATGAAGGATTGGTTTCAGGAGCGTGCGGTCGCATATCTCGCGGCGCGCACACAGCCTCCACTGACTGGGTTTGTCGCTGTGGGTGATCCCGCCGCCGCCAATTCCGGCTCACGTCATGTTGTATGACCTGATCACTTCCGTGCTCGGCTATGCCGACTCGCCGCTTTTCAAAGAGGACGAAGCAGTAAGTTTACTTGCTCCCGCGGATCGGCATTGGATTCGCGCAGCTCGCGAGGCTGGGGTCAAGGGAACCTACTTTTTTCGGGTTTCGCCGGAGCAATACGGCTTCCGCCCGGCGGTGCATGTGGCTGAGGCCGCAGACGAGCTTGCGGCACGGGAAATCCACCGACGGCTATGGAATCAGGGTATCAATCCGTTTCTGATCGTTGTGCTTCCAGCTCACGTGCGCGTGTTTGCCGGCTTCGCGTTCGATCCTGCGAACGCCGACGTCGGTTCGATCCTCAATGAACCGTTGCACGCGTCACTCGTGCCTCAGGTCGCAGTGGCGCTGGCAGCGTTCCACGCTGATTCGATCAACCGCGGCGACATTTGGCAGACCGAAGCACGGTTCTTGGGCGCCGAAGGCCGCGTGGACACAACCTTGCTCGCTCACCTTCAGGGCCTGAGCGCGATCCTGCAGCAGAAACACAGCTTGCCAGACAAGACTGCCCATGCCCTAATCGGAAAGTTTGTATATTTTTCCTATCTGCGGGCACGGCAGATTCTATCGGATAAATGGCTGACGGATGAAGCCGAACTCGATCCCAAGGCAATGTTTAATGGCGACGTGTTTTCGGCCGACATTTCCCTCGAAAGCTTCCGCCAACTGGCCAAGCGGGTTGAAGCCCGGTTTAACGGGAAGCTTTTCCCGATCCCTTGGGGAAGTAAGTCGGCGCCAAAGGCCGATGCCATTCGCAAAGTTGCCCGAGTTTTTGCGGGCGAGGACATTCTTTCGGGTCAGCGCCATCTGCCATTTACGGCTTACGATTTCTCCTGTATTCCGGTCGAGTTTCTCTCGTCGATCTACGAGCAATTTCTGCATTCCGAACAAATGGGCGGCATCGGCGCCGAGAGCCATGGTGATCCGGAGCGCCGGGGTGCCCACTACACGCCCGACTCGCTAGCAGACTATTTAGTTGCGGAGGTTAATTCCGTGCGGCCGTTGCAAACCGGCATGAAGGTGCTCGATCCCTGCTGCGGCTCGGGCATTTTCTTGGTCGTGGCCTTTCGCCGGCTGGTTGAACTGGAACGGCAGCGAGGTGCATCTCTGGCGGCGAGCGACCTCAAGCAATTGCTACAAACGAGTATCTTTGCGGTGGAGCGAAACCGCACCGCCTGTGAAATCGCCGGCTTTAGCCTGATCTTGACACTCCTGAGCTACGTCGATCCTCCGGAACTGCACCGGCGCCGCAATTTCAAGTTTCCGACGCTTGTCGGGGAAAACCTTTTCCCTGAGGATTTCTTCAATCCGGCCGGGGGGGTCTGGCGAAAACTCGACCCGGCCACCGGACAACCTATCAAATTCGACTGGATCGTCGGCAACCCGCCGTGGGTAGAGTTGGATGCGCGAGACCCCAAGGCCAAGGCGATACTAACTTGGTCGGCGGCACACGCTGACCAATACGGACTCGCGCGCGCTCGCACGGGAGAGGCC
>Ga0265313_10001757_pt1 | contig 19875 bp, 23 predicted proteins | sample 4123metaG_FD_203122 | JGI IMG/M metagenome (GOLD analysis project Ga0265313, IMG submission 203122) | Rhizosphere microbial communities from Carex aquatilis grown in University of Washington, Seatle, WA, United States - 4-1-23 metaG | ecosystem: Host-associated > Plants > Roots > Rhizosphere >...
CACGTTCCATGTCCCGCCTGCCGAGCGAACCATTGATCTCGCGGCCTGAATGCACGAGCATCACGAACAAGAGATGACGCCGTCAACGCTTTCCTACCAACTTCGCGACACGATCTAGCCTAGCGAGCCTAGCTCACAAGGACGTCGAGGGCTCTTGCGTAGACGCTGTTTTGTTCGGTAGTCAGGTTGTGCAGCGTGGCGCCTCTCTGTAGCACTCTCCGGAGATTCTCTTTCAACGTTTCGGCCGCGCTCGGCTGAACCCGAGCCACCGCAAGATCAACCTTGAATTGCTTGATCCTCTTCGCGGCGTCCGCGCGTCGTCTCCGGAGCGGGAGGTCCGAATGCGCGATCCTTCCGATTTCTGAAAATACCTGCTGAGCGCTGGTGCTGGCCACGGCGTCGCCTCGCCACCCAAATTGCCAGGCTATCGTAGCACCAGTCAGCGCCCGTGTTGATATTCCGCCCGACCGGTCCATATTCGAGCCATGGCGGAAACCACTTACAAGATCTGGCAGCGAGGCCCGACCTATGCTGTCGAAGTGACGGAACCCGATGGCGCGCGCCGGACGGTCTACCGCTTTGCCCGGGAGGCCGGCGCCAAAGCCTGGATCGCCGACGAAAGGTGGAAGGCTGCTATGGGTGCCAGTAAGGAAAGGCCCCGGGCGCTCAAAAAGCCCGGCTGACCGCCACCGGGCCGCTAGGGCTACCGCATGGTATATCCTACTAGCGCTGCAATCGGCGCTTCTGTTCTGTCCAAACGCCGGCACACAATCCAGGCTGCTTGCCGTGCCCGACGGACAGAGAAGTGCGGATGTTATGGCTTCAACATGAAAATATCAGAGGCGATCAGCATCCGCGTTTTTCTCGGCATGTGAGTCGCCGATGATGTTCTCGCCCTTTCGGATTGCGTCAAGCATGTCCGGAGCCACCCTGGCGGACGCCTTGATTGCAAGATCAATCGCGATCCACGCTTGCCGATAGGCTTGTGCGCGTCGCTGGGGCTGCAATGTTGCGAGGAGCGCCGCACACAATGCGACGGCTAGCGCTACGCCATCGCGCACCACCGGGGGAACTATCTGACTCGCCACCGCGGCACTTCCGCCAGAGATAAATACCAAAAGGCCCCAGCTGAAATATTGCCATCGCTGAAAATACTTGAACCACGCGTCGCGCCGGCCCTTAACGTCCGTCTCCTCTGAATTGGAGTCTCCGAGCATCGTCAATGCCCGCTAGCTAATCGGTTTGCGCCATGAATGCCGAGTCCTTTGCTGACGTTTTTTAGCGGCTTCGGCACTCAATTATAACTCCCGATGCGCGAAGATGAATTGCTGACCGAGCCAACCGGCACGCAGAGTGGCGTAATTCACTTCTACTACACTCGCATTGACATTGGCCGCCTCAAAGGAGCAACCACCGCATCCATCTAGCTGTCCGACTATACCGCTAGAAAGCAGGAAACCAAACATGACCGCCTGGATCTACCGCCCCATCCAACGGTCCTAGAGCTTTGCTTCATCCCCCAGCCCCGCTGGCAGGGGGCCTTTCCTTGGGGTAGAATCGTGGCTCACGGTCGCGGGTCGAATTTGGGCGGCAAATCCAACTGTGGGAATGCAGGGGCCGCTCCCTGATCCGGCGCCACTAAAGCTCGCCATTTCGAGAGTTCCTTCATCCAGGCCCGAACCTTCCTCAGATCTTCCTCGCTAAGCCTGCGCCGAAGTCCGGCAATCACATTGTCCGCGCCCTGTATGAAGCCGCGACGAAAGGCGATCTCACTCGACGTGCCGATTTCCCGCTCGTTCTGCGCCAGCATGGTCCCCTCCCATATCTACCCGTGACCAGCATAGCACCATCCCGAGGTGTCTCGCAGACGAACCCAGGGCAAGCCGTCATCCTGTCTACCTTCGCCTCGCTGGGCCGCACGGCTACGAGATGAGCCTGCACTGCGGGCGGTGCGAATGGTGAGTGATGGCGCAGCGCGATTCCAGTCAGCGCTAGAATCGCCCGGTGACGGCCTACCTGTCTTCGTTGGCCTGGTTGGTGATCCAGTTGCCGCCGGAAGAGATGTCTTTGCCGGCTCCAGCGGTCGTATTGCATCCGGCGAGCAGACCAGCAGTGCCGAAGACCATCGCTGTCATGACGGCCACCGAAGCTGCCTGAGCGATCCGACGGGAGAAACGATTGAGTATGGTCATGATGTACTTTCTCCGATTGTGAGGCTGATGAGATCAAGGGCTACGAAAGAAGGCCATTGGCCTCACCGAGCCTCGGTAAGGCGACAGTTTGTGTGTCGCGCTAAGATGTTCCAAATAATTTGTATAACTCACTTCTAATTACAACCGATTAAACCACCAGGTCTAAAAGTAATCAGTGCCGAATTGTACACCGGAATTCCTCCCCCGTCGGTCTTTCCTATGGGAAATATTCAACCATGATGCCAAACTGGCATAAGTCATAGGCGCCGCTGCGGCAGGGTTGTCCGATCTTTGGCGCTCAGTGCGCCTAGAGGGCAGCAACCTGGGTCACAATGCTTGTTGCTGGATCGTGACTTGAAAGCGGAGACCTGGGCGCCACGTGAGGTGCAGCCTCCCTTACGGGAGGACGCGCGCAATGCCATACATGGCGAAGCCCGTTGGACACCAAGGCCCGGGGAAGTTCCATGGGTCGGAGCCGCACGTAAGCCCAACTGAGGCTCTCGAGTGCCATCGTAAGTTAGGCCAGTTGGTAAGTCTCTCTGGTGAGCAATTTTATACATACAGCATCGGCACTTGCGCAGAACCTCCTTACTATCTCATCCGCTATTGATCTCGTAACTATCTCATCCGCTATTGATCTCGTAGCAGAAAAGGAAATCACATGGACAAGGATCGGATCAAAGGCGCGGCCAATCAGGCCAAGGGCGCCGTCAAGGAAGAGGCAGGCAAGCTGACCGGCGATGCCAAGCTCAAGGCCGAAGGTAAAACCGACAAGGCCGTGGGCAAAGTGCAGAGCGCGGTCGGCGGGTTGAAGGATACGGTTCGCGGCAAATAGGGTTCATCAGCATACGGCACCAAGCAGGTGTCCAATGGAAGGTAAGCAATGTTCACAATCTTGATAGTTCTGTTAGTAGTTGTGTTGCTTGGCGGCGGCGGTTACGGCTACTCCCGTTGGCGGAGCTGACATAGTAACCCGCAGAACTGGGGGAATTCAGTCGTGTTGCGACTTTTGCTTATAATCGTACTCGTCCTCGTCGTCCTTTCATTCTTTGGCGGATACACAGGCTACGTGCCTGCCCACTACGGATACGGAGGTGGTGGCGTCGGCCTCGTTGTCCTGATCGTTTTGGTCGTCTTGCTCCTGCGGTGATCTCTCGGCCGCAGCCGGTGACATGATCGCCGCCAGAACCGCCGACTTGACGGCGCAGGAATCCAGGGCTCCGGGCGTACAGCTTTTGACAGACTCCATCCCTACCCTATCAGGAACCTGTCCTATCACACGCCACACTAGTCCCGCGCCGGCGGCGCCTTTCTTTTGGGGGCGACGGGGTCCCCGTTTAATCTCTCAGTAAGAAGTCCTTAAGGATCTGCGTGTCGCCCAGGCAGGATCCGCAATCGTAGCGCCATTCGTTGGCAGGCGTCGTCTTGACCTGAATGGTTGCGTCGGCAGCCGATACGAGGTCTGCCGGGGCAACCAAAGCGACCCAACGCGAAAGGAAATTGAACTTTCCCGTCGATGCTCCTCCTCGGAGCTTAGGGGCGGTATACCAGCGACAGGCGTCAAGGGGCCAAGTGAAGTAGCGGCCGGAGCAGGTTTGCGATCTAGCTCTGCCCCGACGACGCTATCTGTATTCGGGCCGGTTCCGAACGCTCTACCGCTATTGAATGTTGATCTGCAAACCTGTCCCGGGCTGCGGAGCATAGTAGACGGGCGCTTGCTCCTGGTAATAAACGCGTGGCTGCTGGTAGTAATGCTGATCATCATGGCGGTAGCCATTGTTGTCGTGGTTGTCTCTCTGCGACTGGTTCGGATGCTTCCAATTCTGATTGTCGTTGTCCGCCAACGCGGATGTTAGCGGAATCGCCCCGGCCGTTACGACCAAGACAGCCACTGACGCAGCTAGAGCGAACTTACGGGGAAAATTGGTAAATTTGGACACAGTGTATCTCCCGGATGTGAGGCTGATGAGATCAAGGGCTAGGAAAGAAGGCCATTGGCCTCACTGAGCCTCGGTGAAGGCGACAGTTCATGTGTCGCGCTATGACGTTCTAAATAACTGGTAAGACCGACTTCTAATTACAATCGACTAAATCACCAATTCGAAAATTAATTAGTGCTTTATTGAACATTGCAATTCACTCCATTTTAAGTCTTTCTATAATAAACATTCAACCATCGACGCCAGGCAGGCATATGTCATTGGGCGTTGCTGCGGCAGGTTTGGCCATATTTGGCAGCCAATGCGCCTATAGGGGAGCAACCTGGATCAGACGCTTGTTACTAAACGTGACTTGAATACGGAGACCTGGGCGCAATGTGAGGTGCAGCCTCCCTTATGGGGGCACGCGCGCAACGCCATGCATGGCTAGGCCCCGCTGGACCCCTCTGGCGGGGCCTTTCTTTGGGCGCTATTGACCGACGGCAATCTGGTTCTGCCGTGCGGCAGGCGAGCAGGCGACAGGGCAGGTTGGTCTTTCGCGGGGGCGATTGAGGCGTTTAGTTGCTGTTGGACCTGCCATCCGCCTCTGGTTCTGGGAGTTTCTCGCCGGTCAGGATTCTCTGAATTTCCTCATCGGTGACGCCGTGGCGACGAAGTTCAGCCACGCTCGGCAATTGATGCTGCCGCAGCTTCGCGTCGAGGTCTTCTAGGGTTAACTTCTTCCGGGGCATGCCGTCGATGTGGAATCCCTGGCGGTAAACGCGATTTGGCCCAGCGGAGTCTTGGGCGCGTGGCCGGCTTGTTAACAACGGATAACGACGGAATTTATTCCAGTGAACTTCACGCTCAGATCCTAGGCAACCTTCTCGTACCTCCTGGCCACCAGTGACCTCCGACGCCGATATCTTCCGCGCCGCCAAACTGATGATCGACTGACACGGTAAGTATGCGCCCCTCCGGGCAGCCCGGAGCGCCGATGACCCGTTTGCGGCCCAAAACATCAAGGGGCCGGAGCTCTGGCGCCGGATCCTGGCGGCGATCAAGGAGTTGAGACGGGACAGCCGGGAGGGGGAGACGGTGAATTGAGGGGCACGGCCCGGCGTCGAGGCCGACTACGTTATTGTCGGCGGAGCTTTTGGGAGCTCAGCCTCTCATGAGGTGCCCGAGGCGCTCGAAGGTCGTCATTACCGCCACCTCAGATTTGGCCGCCTGACCCAGACTTCGCCTCGCGGGGCCGCACACTGTCGTTCGGCGATCCATGCCTCCGCCGCCGCTTCATCGGCAAACCCCCTACTCACCGTCTCAGCGCCGCTACCAAGCTTCAGTTCGACGGCATACGTGAGGTCATGCAGCAAGACCAGCCGATAGGCAACCTCTCCCTTGCTGGCGCTCATGGTGGTGCTGGTGCCCCTTTGCCGAGGGAAGGGAGGGCCGGGAAGCCACTCGGGACGTGTAGCTTCCCGATAGCCGAGCGGCGGCATTAGCGGCAGACCACCGCGCGGCTGCCCCGAGCCGATCATCCTCTCTCTGGCTGCGCGGCCAAGTGAAAGTTTGGACATGGTCTCCCGATGGAACTGGAGGCAGTAAATCGAGGCCTTGCATCGATCAATTCCTACCGGCGGAAATTCGTCAGTCCGCCCCGGCACCCCTTGGCGACGGCGTCCTGGCCGGCGTCGAGGCCGTCCGCGCGCTGCACAGCGCGCCTGGCGTGGCGGCCGTGCCAAAGAAGGTGCCAGCGGCGCCAATGCAGCTGTGGGGGCGTCCTATGAGGCCGCCGGCGTGGGCATCAGCTCGGCACCAAAGGAAAGGGCTGGCGTCAATCCTAACGGCTAAATTTCGGGGCAATGCCCGACACAATGCCGGCGAACCGGCCCATAAGCGCCATGCCGCGAGCGCCGATTAACCCGACGGTGATCGTCACCGGCCACGCCAGGCCGGCCGAGCGCCACGCTACGGTAGGCGCGCCGGGCGCCTACGTCTCCATCGTTGGCGTGGCCTCCAGCGGCCCGGTAGGGCGACTGCCGTCAGGTATTCGCCGACACCGAAATTTCAATGGCCGGCGTGATGCCACAGAGCCGATATGGCGTATGCAGCCCCGCGAATTCTAGCTGGTGCTTGGTTAGCATTGCTTTGGTGGGCATTGTTCAGGGCGAGGTCGGCCCTCGTTTGGCCCGCCCCGTGGAGCGATGTTCGCTTCTTGGTGGCGAATAGGCTTGGCCACGGGTGCGCACGGCGCAGGCCGGGCGTTGCAGGGAACGTCTGCTGGACGAGCTTAACACTTGACCTGGCACCGGCTGCCAGTCGCCGTTCCTGCGGTGGTCGATCGTGTCGCCCCGCTACTGCATGTATATATCTGTAACGCGGTTGCCCGATTCCGGAACACCGCTGTAGGTGCCGACATCCTGACGTTCCTCGCCGGTCCAGGTCGTGTCGATATGAGTTGGGTCGATCTTGCCTGTCGCAGCCAGGGCATCGCGCACGGCTAGTGCCCGCTCTTTGGAAAGCTGAACATTGGACTCGGTGCTGCCTGTCGCATCGGTACGGCCAACGATTGTCACCAGCGCCTTATTGTTGCCACTGACGAAGGTCGCCACGTCTCCGATCGCCCGCTGACCGGCGAGATTGATAGTGTAGGAGCCTGGATCGAAGACGACCTGGTACGCGCTGGCCTGGGCCGTAGCCGGTGGTGGCGGCGGGCTGCTGGTCAAGTGCTGATTGTCCATGCCGCAGGCGGAAAGAAACATGACGCTGGCAACCACTGCGATGCAGCCCCAAGATTTCGAGGATTGAAACATCATTATCTCCATCGACTAGGTGAAATTGGCCTTCAGGCGTTGCCCCTCCGCGTCAGGATGTGGGGCTGTGTACACCAGTAAGAACACCCATAAACCAGAGCACGATAAGGACTAATAGAACCAGGCCAAGGACTCCGCCAAGCCCAGCGCCCCCATTGTCTGCCGTCAGCGATCGTGAGACAGAACGGGTGAGTTGAACAAGGGAGGATTTCTGGCTCATCGTAGCCTTGGAAGGAGCGAAGATGAGACAGAAATCCGGACCGGCAAAGGAGCCGGCAGAGCAGGTCGTGAAGGACGTCCGCCGTGCCACGCGCCGGCACTTCTCGGCCGAGGACAAGATCCGCATCGTTCTGGAGGGTCTGCGCGGCGAAGACAGCATCGCCGAGCTGTGCCGGCGTGAGGGGATCGTCCAGAACCTCTATTACCGCTGGTCGAAGGACTTCCTCGAAGCAGGCAAGAAGCGGCTGGCAGGCGACACGGCCCGGGCTGCGACTTCGGAGGAGGTCAAGGACCTGCGTCGCGAGGCCAACGCGCTGAAGGAGGTCGTGGCCGAGCTGACCCTCGAAAACCGAGTGCTCAAAAAAAACTTGATCGGGGATGGGGGAGACGGCGCATGAGATACCCCGCTTGCGAGAAGCTCGAGATCATCCGGCTGGTTGAGCAGTCGCACCTGCCGGTCCGGCGGACGCTGGACAAGATCGGTATTCCCCGGGCGACATTCTATCGCTGGTACGATCTCTATCGTTGCGGCGGCCCCGAAGCCCTCGAGGACGCTCGTCCAGGCCCGGATCGGGCCTGGAACCGCATCCCGGGAGAGGTCCAGCGCAAGCTCGTCGACCTGGCGCTCGAGGAACCGGACTTGTCACCCCGGGAGTTGGCCGTGCGCTTCACCGACACCGAAAAGTACTTTGTGTCGGAGGCATCGGCCTATCGGCTGCTCAAGGCCCATGATCTGATTGCCAGTCCAGCCTACATCGTCATCAAGGCGGCCGAGGAGTTCAAGGACAAGACTGCGGCGCCCAACCAGCTCTGGCAGACCGACTTCACTTATCTCAAGGTCATCGGCTGGGGATGGCTGTACCTGTCCACGGTCCTCGACGACTTCTCGCGCTATATCATCGCCTGGAAGCTGTGCACCACCATGCAAAGCAAGGACGTCACCGCGACGCTCGAGCTCGCCCTCAAAGCATCAGGCTGCGACAGCGCCCAGGTCGCGCTTCGACCCCGGCTGTTGAGCGACAACGGACCGAGTTACATCGCCGGCGACTTGGCAAAATGGCTCAAGCATCGGGGCATCGGCCATAGCCGCGGTGCGCCCTTCCATCCTCAGACCCAGGGCAAGATCGAGCGCTGGCATCAGACGCTCAAGAACCGGATCCTGCTGGAGAACTACTATCTGCCCGGCGATCTCGAAGCCCAGATTGCCGCCTTCGTCGCCCACTACAACCACCTGCGATACCACGAGGCCATCGCCAACCTCACCCCGGCCGACGTCTACTTCGGGCGCGGCCAGACCATTCTGCTGGAAAGAGAAAGGATCAAACGACAGACCATCCAGAACCGACGCTTGATGCACCGCGGCGCTGCCGCATAACATCATTCAACAGATGCGCCAGATCCTCCCGACGATCATGCCGCCATCTGTCTCAAATAATCTGACGACGGACACCTTCATCCTGCGGCTCACACGAATAGCCTAGGTGACCCCAATCAGCAGGGGAGCTGGTTTGAGACGTGACGCGCCTTGCGCAGGTCACTTTCATTTAGGACCTACAACAATCCGGGCGACGTTCAAAAAGGGACTCTTATGAGATTACACCGGCAAGGTATGGACCTTCGTCAAGCCTGCTTTGATCCGCCTCTGGCTGCGCACTTATGAGTTCACGTCTTAGCACTACTTTGGCACATTTTTAACAGAGGCTTCGCTTTGGGGATTCCCTGGGGGCGGTTTGCGTGATTCATAAGAGGTCGGCATCTTGGAGGGCCGGCCATGAACAAAGGTTGGAAGAGCGATCTGGAGGAGTGGCTCGTGCCGTTCCTTGGCGCGTTGGGACACAAGGCGCGATCGCGTATGTGCCCAGCCTATGTGGCGGGACTGATCGGCTCCGGCGATCGCAAGAGCATCCAACCCATGGCAGCGCGCGACGGACAAGTCGGCTACGATCAGCTGCACCACTTCATAGCAGGTGGCGTATGGAATGCGGCCCCGCTGGAGAAAGTCCTGCTCGCCGAGGCGGATAAGATGGTCGGCAGTGATGACGCCTGGCTGATCATCGACGACACGGCGCTGCCGAAGAAGGGGGAGCGCTCGGTCGGCGTGGCGCCGCAATACGCTTCTTCGCTTGGGAAGACAGCCAACTGTCAGTCTCTGGTCTCGGTGACGCTGGCATCGCGCGAAGTGCCGGTGGTGGTGGGGCTGCGGCTCTTTCTGCCCGAGACCTGGGCGAACGATCCCGAGCGCATGACGCGAGCCCAGGTGCCGAAGGATCGGCAGATCGCTCTCACAAAGCCGGAAATCGCGATCGAAGAGATCGACCGTGTCATCGCCTCCGGCGTGCGCTTCGGCTGTGTGCTTGCCGATTCAGGATACGGATCAAGTGGGCCTTTCCGCCAGGCTTTGAGCGAGCGCGGCCTGCTATGGGCAGTGGGTTTGTCGCGACGCCAGAACGTCTACCCAGCGGACGTTGACCTGGTCTTCCCCGTCGCAAAAACCGGAAAGCGCCGCAAGTACCACATTCCTGACCGGCCTCCGCTTTCCGCCGAGGCGACTTTGGCCGGCGAGAAATGGCGAGAGGTCAACTGGCGACGGGGCACCAAGGGCCAGCTGACCTGTCGCTTCGCGGCCCGCCGTGTTCGGGTTGCAGATGGTCATAAACACCGCATGCTCGATAATCGTATGCAATGCATGCCTGGCGACGAGGTCTGGCTCGTCGGCGAGCGGCGCGCAACCGGAGAGCAAAAATACTATGTGTCGAACCTGCCGGCCGATGCCACCATCATGATGCTCGCCGCTGCAATCAAGGCCAGATGGATCTGCGAACAGGCGCACCAGCAGATGAAGGAGGAACTGGGCCTCGACCACTTCGAAGGCAGATCCTGGACGGGGTTACACCGACATGCCTTGATGACGATGATCGCCTACGCCTTCCTCCAATCCCGCCGCCTCAAAGCAGCGGGACGGAAAAAAAAGAATCGCAGGACCGCCACCACAGCCGAGCATGCCCGCCATCAGGCAAGCCATCCTCGACCTCTTCGTGCAGCCTCCACCCCTGCGATGCCCTCATTGTGAAATGTTCCTCACGGAAACCGCTAAACCCAAAGTGCCAAAGTAGTGTTAGCTCTAGCTGCGGGTTGCAACCAGCGTCCAGTTTGGGTCGCGCGACCGGGTATCGCGGGAGAAGGTCCAAATGTCGGTGATGGCCGGGACGGCGGTGGGATCGCCTTCCACCGTCTTGCCCTGGGCGTCCTGGGTGACCTTGATCTGGTCGGAGACGATCTTCACGGTGACCACAGCGTTATGATTCTTTACATCGGCTTCGACAATGTCGAGGGAGCGGATGCCCACGAGGGTCGTCGAGAGGGTGTGACCGGCCTTGCGCCGTGCTTCGATGGCGCCCTTGAAATTGGCGAAGACCTCGTCGTTCAGCAGCAGGCGCAGGGTCGCCGCATCGGCGGCGGCGAAGTCATGGACTATCATCTCGAAAGCCCCCCGGGCACCGGCAGCGAATCGGCTTTCGTCGAAGGACGGATCGGCCTGGCGAATGCGAGCGATGCCGGCGGCGAGCGGCGTGGGCGGCTCGCCGCCAATGGCGGGCTTAGCCCCCAGATCCGGCAGGGACCGGGGCAGCTCCTGCGGGGGCGCCGGCTGGTTGGCTGCGGGCCCGCCGGAGAAGGGATCGCGGTGCTGCTCCTTGCCGGTCCGCCGGCCGAGTACTCTGCGTAGGCGCATCACTAGGAACACGGCCACGACCGCGAAGAAGATCAGTTCGAGAGCGTGGAATCCGTCGCCCATGAATCCTCGCGCTCCCGCGCAGCAAACCACCGGACAGGTCCTTCAACGTTCTCCCGGACCGGCGGTTGCCGGAGAACTGACCCCGCACCGTCACGAGACTCCTGTGCCACTGACAATCTGAATTGCCAGACATTCCTGAGGTGGCCGACTAGACTGATCCTTCTCTAGGGGAGCAGTATCCGTGGCGAGGTTGGAGAAGTGGTTTGCGGCCAATCCTCTCCTTCGCTACGACGGCACGTGTTCAATGCACTGGCCAATTCCTTATCACGGTGGTTGATCACGATAGTGATGCAATTCATACAACGATGGGCGGGCGGATAGTCAGCGCTTGCACGCGACCAAGCAAAATAGCGAAATCAACCCGTCTTCATCCCGGGGAACAGCCTGCATAATAGGGTCCTCGTCCTGCTGAGGTGGCCGGCCTCTCACATAGTCGCGCAGCAGATCGCCGCTCTCCGCCAAGAACTCGGCGCATCGCACGTCGACTACCCCGGCCTTCTCCCAGTGAATCTTCCACCACTCGACGGAGTGCACGTAGGACCAATGCTTCTGGTACTGAGGGCGCAGATAGTCTGGAGCATCGTCGATCGACCGAACGTTTCGTGTGAAAGCGATGTCCACAATACCGATAAAGCCGCCCGGCTTTATGAACTGGGTGACGTAGCTCAGATAGCGGTCGTCGGTCCCATAGTAGAGAAACGAATCTATCGCGATCACCGCATCGAAGAAGTTTTTGGCGAAGGGTAGATTGTGCGCGTCCCCTCGCAGGGGAAAGACGTTCGCCTCGCACCCGAGGGCGACCGCGCGCCTGCGATTCTCGCTGGGGCACGTTGTGGCATCCACGGCCCAAACCTCGACCCCGAACTCGCGTGCCAGAAAAATGGAGCTGGTTGCCCTGCCACATCCGAGATCCAGGACTCGCATGCCAGCCCGAAGGGGCAGCCGGCGCGCTAGGCTCTCAGCCTGACACAGGGCGTTCTCACCAAGCGCGTTCTCTCGGATCCATTGTGGGTCGTACTTTGCCGTTAGCGGGAATGCCTCTGGCGAGATCGAATCCCAGCTCACCGAATCCTCTTTCTTGCTCTCTCAGGCCCGATGCCCGTCAGTCTACCTACGTCTTGTCCGTACATCTTGATGTTCAATCGGGCACCTATTGATCTGGCAATGCCGGGAAGCTGAAAGGAGAGATTGACCAGAGATAGCCATAACGAGTCGCCGCTAGGCCGATTTTCGACAAGCAGCAAGATTGACCATGGCTTCCGGTCGTTGGCGATTGAGTATCCTCTATTGCACAGCCGAGCTTTCCTTGAGCTGGGATACTACCAAGCGCCGCGATCAGTCATCGATGGCGAGCACGGGAGACAGGTTTGGACCTCGACCTTTGGATCACCGAGCGGAACATCGCTCACTACAAGCAACAACTGCTCACCGAAAATGACGACGGCAAGCGGAAGGAAGTCACCGAGCACCTAGCCGAGGCTCGGAAGATGCGGGCCATACTTGAATTGAAACGACGCTAAAAGCCGGAATCTGACGCTTGATTCCCAGACCTGAAGGTGGACTTTGGGTAGACCCTAGTTATAGCGACGTTGGCGGAGACGATCGGCGCGGCGTGATCCCCGACGCCCTGCGAACCTAAAGCAGCCATCCGCCGTTGGGCGGCAAGGCCCAATGGTCCGCCACGCTCAAGAGGCTTTAGACATGCTGGAACGCCGCAGAGAAAGGCACCGCGCGGGAAAAGCCGGTTGCTCCGCGCGGCGGTATTGGGCGCGAACGACGGCATCCTATCGACGGCAAGCCTAGTGCTGGGTGTTGCCGCTGCGCATGGAAGCCGCAGCGGCGTCTTGATAGCAGGCGTCGCTGGCTTGGTCGCCGGTGCTATGTCGATGGCCGCCGGCGAGTACGTTTCTGTTCACTCCCAGGCGGACACCGAGCGAGCGGATCTCGCGCTTGAGCGCAAGGAACTTAGAACCGACAGCAAGGGCGAGCACCGGGAACTCGCTGCGATTTACGTCGGTCGCGGTCTCGATCCCGCCCTCGCCAAACAGGTCGCCGACCAGCTCATGGCCCATGACGCCCTGGGTGCGCACGCACGCGACGAACTCGGCATTTCGGAAACTATGAGAGCCCGTCCGATCCAGGCTGCACTCGCTTCGGCCGCCAGCTTCTCCGTCGGAGCTGCAATTCCTCTAGTTGTGACCGCCATAGTCCCTCAGGCGAGCGTCATCATCTTCGTTGCATCAACTTCCCCGGCCTGCCTGGTGGGTCTGGGGGCGCTGGCGGCGCGCGCTGGCGGGGCGAATGTGGCGACGGGCGCAATACGCGTCACATTCTGGGGCGCCCTGGCGATGGCTGTGACCACCGGCGTCGGCACCTTGTTCGGAGCGATTCTGTGAGTGAGCCACGCGTGTAGTCTCGGCGGGCCGAGTTACCGGCCAAACGAATGTTTTGCTAATTACCGCCAGGACCGGCGCGCATTGCACTCATGCGGCGACCTGGACCTGCAAACCCATCGACCAAAATTCTATTGGCCAACCCCGCATCCTCCGGCGACGGAGCCCGTCTCCAGAGCGACCAGCGTCATGGACCTTCCGGCTATCGTGACATTAGCAACGATAGAGGGGCTGCCGCCGAGGATCGGCGGCAGCCCGAGCCTCGGAATCGGAAGAAACGTCTCAGCTATTGTGGGTGGTGAAGGGCGCGCCTCCCGGTGGTAGCACAACATCGACGGGCGTGCCGTCCTTGATAGCCCGCCCATACCAGTAGTTGTCACAGCCCTTATTTAGATCATGGGGCTGCATATAGCCGGCGTCTCTCATCACCATCGCCGCGTGACCGGCGGTGCTACCATCGATTATGTCCGTGGGCAGACAAGCGTCGGCTCGTGCCTCGCTCGCGGTCCATGGTCCGGCCGCTATGGCGCCGGCGAAAAGGGTAGCAGCGAAGGCCGTTCCAAGAACAATTGATCTCGGATACATGGTCATATCTCCTTTTGGGTTGTGTGCTTGGGCTGTAGACGGGAAGCCGGCCGGCGATTCGAGCATCGCGACAAGCGGCCCTTAGTTGCACTCTACTGGCTTTGATTGCTGGGACTGTTCCCATTGGAACAAGCGTACGTCGAGCTGGACGATGATCACGAACGGGGGGCGGCCGGCCACGTCGCATAGCCGCCGTCGCCGCGACCGCGGTGAGTTGAGCGAGCATATTGCCTACCGTGCCGCCGGCCAGGCGGGTGCCGCACCACGGTAGGCGCGCCGGTCGCCTATGGCGACCTCAGACGCTTAGCGAGGCCGAACGGGTGATATCCCCCTGAGCCCAGCCTGAGGCGTGTCTACAGGGCCCGCTGGCGGGCTACTCGGCGGCATGGGCCTCAGCTGGGTCGAGGATGATGGTTCGCGCTGGGTGGCCACGGCAGGCGGCATCTCCCCGTCTCACGGCGGCTATCGGGCCGCAGGGATGGCATGAGGTCACTGGCAAGCTAGTGTCCCGATTTGCACTGTCGAGCTTCTCTGACGGGAAGACACTATCTCTAGCGGCTCACGGCAAGCGATGGCCTGACGAACGCTCATCGAAACAGGTCGAAGTGGGAGAATCCGAATGACTACCACACCCCCAACAGTGCCCGCCGATCCCGCCTTGGACAATGAGTGCGTCAACACGTTGCGCTTCCTCTCTGTCGACGCTGTGCAAAAAGCCGACAGCGGCCATCCGGGGTTGCCGATGGGCGCTGCTGCGATGGCCTACGTGTTGTGGACTCGGTTTCTCAAATACAACCCGGCCAATCCCGGATGGTTTGACCGCGACCGTTTCGTGTTGTCACCCGGGCATGGTTCGATGCTGCTGTACAGTCTGCTTCACCTCACCGGCTTCTCTCTTCCGCTTGAACAGATCAAGCAGTTTCGAGAATGGGGCAGCATAACGCCTGGGCATCCCGAGCGTGGTGTTACGCCAGGGGTCGAGACGACGACGGGGCCTTTGGGCCAAGGCTTCGCCAATGGCGTGGGTCTCGCGATGGCCGAAGCGCACCTGGCCGCGTGCTACAACCGGCCCGGCACGGAGATCGTCAATCATTTCACCTATGGGATCGTCAGCGATGGGGACCTTATGGAGGGCGTATCCTCGGAGGCCGCGTCCCTGGCCGGCCATTTGAAGCTCGGCAAGCTGATTTACCTCTATGACGACAACCGTGTGACGCTGTCGGCTGGAACCGACATCACGTTCACCGAAGATCGCGCACGCCGCTTTGAGGCTTATGGCTGGCACGTCCAATCAGTGGCGGACGGCAACAATCTCGCGGCGATCGACGAAGCGCTGAGCGCGGCCCGCACGGAAACGCGGCGTCCCTCCCTGATCCTGGCACGGACCCATATAGGGTATGGCGCGCCCGACAAGCAGGACAGCTTTGAATCGCATGGGTCGCCCTTGGGCATCGACGAAGTACGACTAGCGAAGCAGAATCTTGGCTGGCCGACCGACCCGTCATTTTACATCCCCGAAAAGGCGGTCGAACACTTTCGCAAGGCTATTCAGCGTGGCAAGACGGCCGAGATGGAGTGGAGCAATAAGTTCACAGCCTACAGCCGTGCGTTTCCGGATCTGGCGAAAGCGTTCCAACAAACCATTCACAGCGAATTGCCCGATGGATGGGATAAGGATATTCCGACTTTCCCCACTGATGAAAAGGGCATGGCCACCCGCGTTGCTGCTGGGAAGGTAATGAATGCCGTTGCGCCTCGATTGCCGGCACTTATTGGCGGTTCGGCGGATTTGAATCCGTCGACCTATACCGCCCTTTCGGGACTGGGAGACTTCGAGTCCGCCGGAGTGACCGTACGCGACAAGCAGGGCGCGGCGGAGGGCGTTTGGAGCTATGCCGGTCGCAATATCTATTTCGGCGTACGCGAGCATGGCATGGGAGCGATCCTGAATGGTTTGGCGGCGCACGGCGGCGCGATACCGTTCGGCGCGACATTTTTGATTTTCTCCGACTACATGCGGCCACCGGTCCGTCTTGCCGCGATGATGAAGCTTCATGTCATCTATGTCTTCACCCACGACAGCATCGCTTTGGGGCAAGACGGATCAACTCACCAACCGGTGGAGCAGCTCGCCGGCCTGCGCACGGTTCCAGGTCTCACGGTCATCCGTCCTTGTGATGCCAACGAGACGGCTGTCGCCTGGCGGGTCGCGCTGGAAGTGGCTGATCGCCCGGTCGCATTGGTTGTGACGCGCCAGAACGTGCCAACGCTCGATCGCAGCCGATGTGCCGCGGCGGATGGGCTGCGCCAAGGTGCATACGTCCTGGCCGATGCCCCGAACGGCAGACCGGACGTCATTCTGATTGCAACAGGTTCGGAGGTTGCGTTGATCATGGCCGCTCGACAAATGCTGGGGGAGCGCAACGTCATGGCACGCGTTGTCTCCATGCCGAGCTGGGAGCTCTTCGATGCGCAGCCGCAGAGTTATCGTGACCAAGTATTAGTGCCGTCAGTCCACTCGCGGCTTGCAGTCGAGGCGGGTGCGTCGCAGGGCTGGCATCGCTACGTCGGCGATCGTGGTGATGTGCTGGGTATAGACCGATATGGCGCGTCGGCTCCTGGTGATGTCATGATGCGTGAATACGGTTTTACTGCGGAGATCGTATGCGAGAGGGCCCTGGCGGTGATGGGGTGAGAAAGTATTTGGACATGCACCTATCGGATGGAGACAAATCCTCGCGCGTTGTCCTGGCAGTGTCGGCGTCTTGAAGCACCCATCCATCGGGCTCGCTGGGATGCATTGGCGAGATGAAGCACAGCGGCTCGAAGTACGCGCGCTTCGATACTGCGGGACGCGGAATCGAGGGACCGCGTGGCAATTCACAAGGTGTCATCGTCCGCAGCGCGTCAGCCATATAAACCGAAAACGCGGAGGGTGACATGCCAGCGCACCACAGAGAAAGTTCCAGGATTCCCTGCGTGGCCTCGTGATGTAAGGCGCCATTTGTGAATCTACCGAATCAGCGAGACACGTTGCCATCGATCGTAACCATTTTCTGAGAGCTTCGTGGAGTGTTTTGCCCTTATGGGCACCATGAGGGCTAGCGAGATTATAGAAGCGCTTCAACTTGGCCTTGAGATCGACGTCGTCCTTGGAGTAGCGCGGTGCGCTAGCGATAGTCTGGCAACGGAACGTCTAGGGGCCAGTTATGCGTTGCCCTCGGACCTCAGCTATTTCAGCGCGCCAATGTTCGGTTCGGAACAGCGGCGACAATTGAGACCGGCACAATCTCGCTGAAGGGCGCTATCTCAACCTGAGGCCTCATGTGACCGACACAATTCCGGCGAAAGTGTTCCGCCACTCTGCACTATCAAGGTCGGGGCCGATACGTCCACAAGGTCGGGGCGAACAAGCAGGACCGTCCGGCCCGGATGTGGCCCAAAGCCAAGCAGGTTCGTCAGGTCAGGGATTGCGCCGGAATCAAGCCTATTTTCCCGCAGCTAAAGGAGAAGCAGCACATGAGACGCTCGATTCTAGCCGGTGCCATGGCAACGTGCTTTTGCCTTGGCGTTGTCGCCCCCCTGCTCGCCGCTCAGCCTGCGGCGACCGACACGGCGAACCAGCCGCCTCCGAGCGCAATGGCCATTTCCGTCGCTGAGCCCGCGGGGAAGTGTCTGAGCGATCTGCGCGCCTTCGATACTCAGATGGAGAAAGACGGCTACTGGATGGACGGATCGGGTTACGGATACGGTTATCCGATGGGCGAATCTGGGTATGGGTATCAAGGTACGATGGCTGGATCCCCAGCGGCCAACGCGACCGGCTACCAGGACGCGCGACCGGGATACGAGGTCCGGATACTCGTCGCCTCCGCTAACATTCTCGCCCGACATGGCCAGCAGCAGCCCTGCGAAGACGTGCTCGCCACGACCCAGGGCATTTACAAACTCTACGCGGCCGATATGCGCAGCGGCGGAATGCCGATGGCTGACGTGCCGAGTTGGCGGCAGCAACAGATTGCCGCTGCGGAACCGGTCACCAGCAAGAACACCGCGTTCCGGTCCGACGAGTTGCTCGGCACCGACGTGCGCAGCCCGAAGAACGAGGCTCTCGGCAGCGTTCAGGACCTCGTGATGAGTCCCCAGACAGGCAAGATCGCCTATCTGGTAATCGAGCGGGGCGGGATTTTCGGCTTTGGTGAAAAGTACGTCCCAGTGCCCTGGGAAGATTTCAAGGTGACTCCCAATGCAAGCCTGCTCGTGCTCGACACGACCAAGGTCATCCTGGACGCCGCCCCGCAGGTGAGCAACGACCAGTTTCAGACCCCTGGTCACTTCGATCAGGAGAGCCAGAAGGTGGATGCATACTGGAAGCTTCACCTCTCCGTCGTCGGCAGCAACTGATCCAATGGTCGATCCCATTCTCTAGTGCCCGGATTGGCGGGTACGCGAACACACGAGGAGCGCGCAATGCTGTGCAATGCATCAAAGGTTAGGGGTTACGCGATTGCGGCAAGTGATGGAATGTTGGGCACCGCCAGCGACCTCTTGTTTGACGATGCCAGTTGGCTGGTTCGCTGGCTGGTCGTCGATACCAGCAATTGGCTTACCGGTCGCAAAGTCCTTCTCCCCACCTCTGTCCTGGGGCACCTCGATCCGAAGACTGAACAATTCTCGGTCAAATTGACTAGGCAACAGGTCAAGGACAGCCCGGATGTGGACACGGATCGGCCTGTGTCGCGCCAGATAGAGACCAACGTGTATGATCATTACGGTTGGAGTCCGTATTGGGGCAACGGGCTTTACATGGGCGGCTTCGGGTATATGGGTGGCTTCGGCTACTTGGAAGGCGACATGGCGAGGTCACCTTCCGCTGGATCCGTGCGGCGCGAGGAGGAGATTGCGCGTGCTCAGCGGAGCGAGGGAGATCCACACCTCCGCAGCGTCAAAGCCGTTACTGGGTACCACATCCATGCCACCGACGGCGAGATCGGCCACGTCGAGGATTTCCTTTTGGAGGATGCCGATTGGAGCATCCATTACCTTATCGTCGATACGATGAATTGGTGGCCCGGCAAAAAGGTTCTGATCTCTCCGCGGTCCGCACGAGATATCGATTGGACGGACAAACTGGTGAACCTCAATGTCGATCGCCAGCGGGTTAAAGACAGCCCGGCATATGATGTGTCGACCACAGTCGATCGGGCTTATGAGAGTCACTTCCATGAGTACTACGGCGATGTCCGCAGAGCGCAGCGATATGATCTGGCGCTTCCGCCCAGTGAAATCGGGTGATTACCCCTCGCTGCGACAGCATCGGGGGAAGATGGATGTCGGTTCCGATAGGCTGAATTTTTGCTCACGGAAACTATGCCATAAAAGAACGTCATAGAGGTGCGATTTAGGATTGCCGCGGGTAGTGTCCCGGACACTACCCGGCCGGGGGCCTAGTTCAGTTTCTCTCCCTCCCGCCTTCCTCGCCTCAACTCCCGGATCCCGGCCAAGATTCGCTGCCACGTCGCGGCTCCGATGATGTCGCCGGCCTCGAGTAACTCGTCGGCCCGTCGAGCTGCTCGAAGGGGCGCATACTTACCGTGCTGGTCGATCATCAGCTTATACCAACCATCGGTGATTGAGACTCGTTGAGCCTCTTGCGGGGGATTCCCAAGACGGCTCGGACGTGATTCAAGTGGCGAACCAAGGAGGTTCGCCATGTCGGTACCGATCCCCCTGCGTCGGGATTTCGATGCGTCCAGCCTTCGCCGCTTGGCCCGGAACAGCAAGGATGCCAATCAGGCTCGCCGGCTCCTGGCCCTGGCCGCAATCTACGCCGGCGGCACGCGCAGCCAGGCAGCAGAGATGGGCGGCGTAGGGTTGCAGATCGTCCGGGACTGGGTCGTGCGGTTCAACGCCGATGGACCGGCGGGCTTGCTCGACCGCAAGGCGCCCGGCCAACCA
>Ga0265313_10001762_pt1 | contig 19844 bp, 16 predicted proteins | sample 4123metaG_FD_203122 | JGI IMG/M metagenome (GOLD analysis project Ga0265313, IMG submission 203122) | Rhizosphere microbial communities from Carex aquatilis grown in University of Washington, Seatle, WA, United States - 4-1-23 metaG | ecosystem: Host-associated > Plants > Roots > Rhizosphere >...
GCTGCTCGAGCAGCTTCTTGGACTCGTCGTATTGTTTGCGGATCGCCTCGATCTCGGCCATCAGCTTGTCGTTCGGCGAGGCGAACAGCCACCACTGCGAGCGCGGATATTCTTCCAGCACCGCCTTGGTAATCTTGGAGTCTTTCTTGAAGCCCTTCGGGCCGGCAATGCCTTGGCGGCCTTCCAGCAACTCCGACAGACGGCCATAGACGTTGCGGTCGAGGATCGCCTGCTCGTCGTCGCGGTCCTTGGCGAGGCGTTCGATCTCCTCGCGCTCGATCGCGAGCGCGCGCTCGTCCTTATCGACGCCGTGACGGTTGAACACGCGGACTTCGACGACGGTGCCCTGCACGCCCGGCGGCACCCGCAGCGAGGTGTCGCGAACATCCGAGGCCTTTTCGCCGAAGATGGCGCGCAGCAGTTTTTCTTCCGGCGTCATCGGGCTTTCGCCCTTGGGCGTGATCTTGCCGACCAGAATGTCGCCGGCGTGAACTTCGGCGCCGATATAGACGATGCCCGCTTCGTCGAGGTTCTTGAGCGCCTCTTCCGACACGTTCGGGATGTCGCGGGTGATTTCCTCCGGGCCCAGTTTGGTGTCGCGGGCCATGACTTCGAATTCCTCGATGTGGATCGAGGTGAACACGTCGTCCTTCACGATCCGCTCCGAGAGCAGGATCGAGTCTTCGAAGTTGTAGCCATTCCACGGCATGAACGCGACCAGCACGTTCCTGCCGAGCGCGAGCTCGCCGAGATCGGTCGAGGGACCGTCGGCGATGATGTCGCCCTTCTTGACCTGATCGCCCACCTTCACCAGCGGACGCTGGTTGATGCAGGTGTTCTGGTTCGAGCGCTGGTATTTCATCAGCCGGTAGATGTCGACGCCGGGCTTCGCCGGGTCGGCCTCTTCGGTGGCGCGAATGACGATACGGGTGGCGTCGACCTGATCGACCACGCCGGTGCGGCGGGCGCCGATGGCGGCACCCGAGTCACGCGCGACCGTGCCTTCCATGCCGGTGCCGACGAACGGCGCCTCAGCACGAACCAGCGGCACCGCCTGGCGCTGCATGTTCGAGCCCATCAGCGCGCGGTTGGCGTCGTCGTTCTCGAGGAACGGGATCAACGCCGCGGCCACCGAAACCAGCTGTTTCGGCGACACGTCCATGTAGTCGACCTTGTCGGGCGGATAGAGCAGCACGTCGCCGGCATGGCGGCAGACCACCAGATCTTCGGTGAGGCGGCCCTTGGCATCGATCGGCGCATTGGCCTGCGCGACCGTGTAGCGGCCCTCCTCCATCGCCGAGAGGTAGTTGACCTCGTCGGTGACGCGGCCATCCTTGACCTTGCGGTACGGCGTCTCGACGAAGCCGTATTTGTTCACCCGCGCGAAGGTGGCGAGCGAATTGATCAGGCCGATGTTGGGGCCTTCCGGCGTCTCGATCGGGCAGATGCGGCCGTAATGCGTCGGATGCACGTCGCGCACCTCGAAGCCGGCGCGCTCGCGGGTCAGACCGCCCGGGCCAAGCGCCGAGAGGCGGCGCTTGTGGGTGATCTCCGACAGCGGATTGGTCTGGTCCATGAACTGCGACAGCTGCGACGAGCCGAAGAACTCGCGCACTGCGGCGGCGGCAGGCTTGGCATTGATCAGGTCCTGCGGCATCACGGTGTCGATATCGACCGAGCTCATGCGCTCCTTGATCGCGCGTTCCATGCGCAGCAGGCCGACGCGATACTGATTTTCCATCAGCTCGCCGACCGAGCGAACCCGGCGGTTGCCGAGATGATCGATGTCGTCGATCTCGCCCTTGCCGTCACGCAGGTCGACCAGCGTGCGGATCACCGACACGATGTCTTCCTTGCGCAGCACCCGCATGGTGTCGGGCGCGTTGAGGTCGAGGCGCATGTTCATCTTGACGCGGCCGACCGCGGAAAGGTCGTAACGCTCGCTGTCGAAGAACAGCGAGCGGAACATCGCCTCGGCGGTGTCCACCGTCGGCGGCTCGCCCGGGCGCATCACGCGATAGATGTCGAACAGCGCATCCTCGCGCGTCATGTTCTTGTCGGCGGCAAGGGTGTTGCGGATGTAGGCGCCGACATTGACATGGTCGATGTCGAGCAGCGGCAATTCCTTGTAGCCGGCCTCGATCAGCACCTTGAGGTTCTTCTCGGTGATCTCGTCGCCGGCCTCGAGATAAATCTCGCCGGTCAGCGGATTGACGAGGTCCTCGGCGATGTAGTGGCCGATCAATTCCTCATCCGCCATGCGTAGATGCTTGAGGCCCTTCTCGGACAGCTGGCGGGCCTGGCGCACGGTGAGCTTCTTGCCAGCCTCGACCACGACCTTGCCGCTGTCGGCGTCGATCAGGTTGTTGACGGCCTTGTAGCCCTTGAGCCGGTTGGCATCGAACGGGACGCGCCAGCCTTCCTTGGTGCGCTTGTAGGAGACGTGCTTGTAGAAGGTGCGCAGGATCTCCTCGCCGTCCATGCCGAGCGCGTAGAGCAGCGACGTCACCGGAATTTTCCGGCGGCGGTCGATGCGCGCATAGACGATGTCCTTGGCGTCGAACTCGACGTCGAGCCAGGAGCCGCGATACGGAATGATGCGGGCGGCGAACAACAGCTTGCCCGAGGAATGGGTCTTGCCCTTGTCATGATCGAAGAACACGCCGGGCGAGCGATGCATCTGCGAGACGATGACGCGCTCGGTGCCGTTGACGATGAACGTGCCGTTGTTAGTCATGAGCGGAATGTCGCCCATGTAGACGTCTTGTTCCTTGATATCCTTGACCGACTTGGCGCCGGTCTCTTCATCGACATCGAACACGATGAGGCGGAGCGTCACCTTCAGCGGCGCAGCGAACGTCATGCCGCGCTGACGGCACTCGTCGACGTCGTATTTCGGCGGCTCGAATTCGTATTTGACGAATTCCAGCATCGACGACCCGGAGAAATCCGAGATCGGGAACACCGAGCGAAACACCGCCTGCAATCCCTCGTCGGGACGGCCGCCTTCGGGCGGCTTCACCAGCAGGAATTGGTCGTAGGACGCCTTCTGAACCTCAATGAGGTTCGGCATCTCCGCGACTTCTTCGATTTTGCCAAAAAACTTTCGTATGCGCTTGCGACCGGTAAACGTCTGCGCCATTCGTCTCTCTCTAATAGATGCGAACACCGGCAGCGGTAGCGATTCTCCCAATAGCCGCAATCCATCGCGGCCATTAAGACAAGCGCCCAGCTACCTCGTTCAATGTCTGATTCGGGCCTCGCCCGAACCGCCGCACTCTTCACATCACCGTGTGACCGGGCCTGGACCCGTCACCGACTCTGCTTCGCCTCTTATCGGCCTCTCGGCCCTTTTGGCCTCGTGCCGGGATTGGCTCCCGGGTCGCCATCATATTTTGGGGTCCCCGGGCGCGCCCGCCCGGGGATAGTCCTCAGATAGTCACTTTTTACTTCAACTCAACCTTGGCGCCGGCCTTCTCAAGGGTGGCCTTGATCTTGTCGGCCTCTTCCTTGTTCACGCCTTCCTTGACCGGCTTGGGCGCGCCCTCGACCAGATCCTTGGCCTCTTTCAGGCCGAGACCGGTGAGCGCACGCACTTCCTTGATCACCTCGATCTTCTTCTCGCCGGCAGCGGCGAGGATCACGGTGAACTCGGTCTTCTCTTCGGCCGGAGCGGCAGCAGCGCCGCCGGGACCGGCGGCGACGGCCACCGCGGCTGCGGCGGACACGCCCCACTTCTCCTCGAGCATCTTGGCCAGATCGGCCGCTTCGAGGACGGTCAGGGTCGAAAGTTCATCAACGATTTTCTGGAGATCAGCCATTTTACTGTTCCTCAAGTCCTATTGGTTCGAACCAGGTTTCAGATCACGCCGCAGCGCTCTTGGACGCGTAGGCCTGCACGACGCGAGCGACCTTGGCGGCCGGCGCACTGACGAGCTGGGCGATCTTGGTCGCCGGAGCCTGGACCAGGCCGACGATCTTGGCGCGCAATTCATCGAGCGACGGCAGCGACGCGAGTGCCTTGACGGCATTCGGGTCGAGCGCGGTCTTGCCCATCGACCCGCCGAGAATGACGAACTGCTCGTTCGTCTTGGCGAAATCGGTGGCGGCCTTCGGCGCGGCAATCGGATCGCCTGAATAGGCGAGCACGGTCGGGCCCTTGAGCAGGTCCGAAATCACTGCCGCGTCGGTATCCTTGAGAGCAATCTTGGCGAGACGGTTTTTCGCGACCTTCACCTTGGCGCCCGCCAGCCGCATCTGCTTGCGCAGCTGCTGCATCTGGGCAACGGTGAGGCCGGAATAGTGCGCCACCACGACGACGGACGAGGTCTTGAACACCCCGTTCAGCTCGGTGATGGCGTCCTGTTTAGCCGCTCGATCCACTGCAAGCTCTTTCCGGTTGGCGGTCCGCGTCTTTGGTTGCGGGGGCCGCCGGTTGCGACTGCCATCCCGTTTCGAGTTCAGACGCGAACCCGGACAGGACGACGCTTCAACTAGCCTGCCCCCCGGAGCGGAATGCACCGCCCTCGGGTCTCCGAGGTTCGAACCGATAGGACCCTCCCTAAGGAGTGTCCGTCACCAGTCTTCATCCCCGTCTGTGCTGGCCCTTTTTCAAACCGATCTGCTCTCGCAGGGCGGTTTGCAGGATTAAGCGTCAGCCTTGCGGCATCGGCACCGGCAGTCTCGGACAGGTGCGTGCCCGAAATCTGAAATCTCTTGCCTTTCCTTTCAGATTGATCCCGCGGGGATGTCCAAAAGGAAGAAAGCTCCTGACTTCGAGATTTTGGGACGCGCAAAGGCGCGCCGACATGAGGGGCCGGCACGCCCGGACCGGTCATCTAGACCGTCCGCGCCCTCTTGCCAAGGGGAATCTGAGGATTTCGCGGCGGTCAGGCCGGCGGGGTCGGATCTAGTTCACGCCCAGGATCTGGAACCTTTGGGCGTAAACCCCCTTTTTTGATCCGTCCTGGCCCGCCGAACTCCAGACCATTACGAATTTACCGGTAGTGAAGGCGGCAACGGCGGGCTGGCTCTGAGTGCCCGATTTGGTCGTGTTCGCCCGAAACTCGGAATTGACGGCTTTTGCTGAGTCGTTGAACGCCTGCGCGAAAATACCCTGCCCGCTGCCGTCCTGACCGACCCAAGTGACAATGAAGCCGCCATCCTTGAAGCCAGAAGCGGCCGGCGCGCTCTGATTGCCGGCCGTCGCGGTGTTGACGAGCTTGTTGCCGGACACTTTGACGCCGGTCGGCTTGTAAAGCTGCATGTATATGCCGAGGCCGGAGCCATCCTGCAGCGCCGATTGCCAACCGACAACAAAGCCGCCGCTGTCGAGCGCCGCCACCGTCGGCTGCGATTGGTCGTTGGCCGTGACCGAATTCACCTTGAGCTCGGAGCCGCCCACGCCATTGGCGTCGAACAGCCGGGCGAAGATGCCGAGACCCGCCGCGTCCGGCCCTTGCCAGGCGGCGACGAAGCCGCCGCCGGACAGACCTGCGACCACGGGCGCGGACTGATCGCCGGCGGTCGTCTTGTTCACAGCAAACGCGGCACCGACAGTCTTGCCGCTCGCATCGAAGCGCCTGCCATAGACGCCTAGCCCAGCGCCATCCTGCTTTGCCGACGTCCACACCGCGACGAACCCGCCATCGTCAAGAGCCGCGATCGCCGGCGAGCCTTGATCGTTCGCCGTCACGCTGTTGACCTTGAATTCGCCTCCAAGCTTGCCGCCGGTTGCGCTGAAGCGCTGTGCGTAGACACCGGTGCCGGAGCCATCCTGTCCCGCGGATTGCCAGGCGACCACAAACGTTCCGTTCTTCAGCCCAGCCACTGCCGGCATGGTTTGGGTGTCGCCCGTCGTCTTGTTGACCGCGATCTCGCTGCCGGCCTTCGCGCCAGCGGACGTATAGCGTTGCGCGCGGATATCGAAGCCTGAAGCCGTATTCGCATTAGACGCCCAGACCACGACATAGCCCGACTTGAGCGCGGCGACCGCAGGCAGTTGCTGCGACCCGATCGTGGTGGTGTTGACCTTCGTTTCGGCACCGACCCGGGCATTTACTTTGACCCTCGTGGTGGCCGAGCCCGCCAGCAGATTGCCGTCACCGGTGTACCACGCCGTGATGGTATGGCTGCCGATCGTCAGGCTGGAGAGACTCGCCCTTGCCTTGTTGGATGAGACCGCGATGGCGTCGCTGAGCGCCTTGCTGCCTTCCTTGAAGGTCACCGTGCCGCTAGCTGTTACGCCCGCCGGTGGCATGATGTTGGCGGTCACCGACACTGACTGCCCGGCTTTCGCCGTCGCCGGCGCTGCGCTCGCTGTCACGGTCGGCGTCGCCTTGCCAACGCTGATGGTCTGCTCGACCTCGGGAGCTGCATTATAACCGCTGTTGCCGCTCTGATCCGCCTTCACGTTACAGGTGCCGACAGCAGTGAAAGTTACGTTCGTGCCGTCGAACGAGCACACGCCAGACACGCTGAAGCTGACCGCAAGGCCCGAGGTCGCGGTCGCGGCAGGTGTATAGGTAGAGCCGACGACCGCACTGGTTGGCGCAGTCGAGGTAAAGTTAATAGTCTGATCGAGCTTCGCCGGCGTGTAACAGAGATCGACCTCGCCGTTACCGCCATGGCCCAACTGACCATCGTGCGCGTAGATGGGACTTACGATGCTGTACGAGCCGCCGCCGCCACCGCCTGCGACGTGGATCGCCGCGCCACCGCCGCCGTTATAACCGCCGCCGGCGCCACCGCCGCCGCCGCCATATCCGCCCGATCCAGTTCCCCCCTGAAAACATTGGTCCGATCCCTTGGCGCCGGCCCGCAGTGAGGCGCCACCGTCGCAGTTCGAGGCGGTGGTTGAGTCGGCGCCGTAACTCAGCAGACCGCCGCCACCGCCGCCACCGGCTGCGCCGCCACCATTGCCGCCGGTGCCGCCGGTGCCGGGGATGCTGTTCGCGCCGCCGCCAGAGGCGACGTTGCCGTCACCCCCGTTAATCGCTCCAGCCGTGCCAGCTGAAAGCCCGCTGGCCAGACCCGGACCGCCGTTCTTGGGGTTGTACATGCCACCACCGCCGCCACCACCCGCCGCAACGAGGAGTTGGGGCCCAAGATTCCCGGTGCCGACATTAGTCATATTGCCTTGGCAGGTACCACTTTGAATGGTGTAGACAAATGAACCGCCGCCGCCCTGACCTATGCTGACCGTGGCGCCTCGGACACCGGCCACGATGCAAAGGGTGTTGCCGGGAGTAACCGAGACCGTCGCCGCCACCTCGGCACCGAAACCGCCGGTGCTTAAACTGCTTGTGGCGGACCCACCCTGTCCGCCGATGGCGTCGATAGTGAGGCTCGTCACGCCGGGCGGCACCGTGAAGCTAAACGGTTGCGCAACATCAAGCTGCTGGCCCGCAACCGCACTGCTCACAAAACTCTGCTGCACGTTCGGCGCATTGCACGCCTGCGACAGTGCCCACGCCGCCGTGGTTTGCATAGCCAAGAGCGATGCCGCGGTCGCGGCAAGCGCGCGCACCAGACGTGGCCGCGCCACGCGATGCATCCAATCCATGTCGATAGTTCCACAACCCCTAACGCCTGCAATTATGAGCGGCACTATGGGCCAAGGTCAACCGCGAGCCCTCGCCGGATAGATCGGAATAAGCCGTCGCGTGCGTGGCCGCCGTATTACCTGGCGGCTACGACACTAGCGACTGGCTCTTTAACTCAAGAGTTTTTTAAAAATCGCCCGGAGGCAACGAGCCTCCGGCCGTTTTCTCTCTAGTCGGTTATTGGCCTGAGCCGAACAGGCTCGCGGTATCGATCTTCACGCCGGGCCCCATGGTGGAGGACAGCGACACCCGGCCGATATAATGGCCCTTGGCGCCCGGCGGCTTCGCCTTCTGCACCGCATCGGCGAACGCCCTGATGTTGGCGACCAGCTTGTCCTCGGAGAACGAGGCCTTGCCGACCCCGGCCTGGACGATGCCGGCCTTTTCGACCCGGAACTCGACCGAGCCGCCCTTGGCGCCCTTGACCGCATTGGCGACATCCATCGTCACGGTACCGACCTTCGGGTTCGGCATGATGCCGCGCGGGCCGAGCACTTTGCCGAGACGCCCGACCAGCGGCATCATGTCCGGCGTGGCGATGCAGCGATCGAAGTCGATCTGGCCGCCATTGACCTTCTCGACCAGATCCTCGGCGCCGACGACGTCGGCACCCGCAGCCTTCGCCTCCTCGGCCTTGGCGCCGCGGGCGAACACGCCGACCCGCAGCGTACGGCCGGAGCCATTCGGCAGCAGAACCACGCCGCGCACCATCTGGTCGGCATGGGTCGGGTCGACGCCGAGATTCATCGCGATCTCGATGGTCTCGTCGAATTTCGCCTTGGCGCGCTGCTTCACCATCTTGACGGCTTCGTCGAGCGGGTAAGCCTTGGTGGGGTCGACGCCTTCGCGAATCGCCTTTGTGCGTTTTCCGGTTGCCATGGCGATTACTCCTTGACCTCGAGGCCCATCGAACGGGCGGAGCCTTCGATCATCTTCATCGCGGCATCGATGTCGCTGGCGTTCAAATCCTTCATCTTCTGCTCGGCGATCTCCTTGACCTGAGCCTTGGTCACGGAGCCGACCTTCTCGCGGCCCGGAGTCTTCGAGCCGCTCTGCAGGTTCGCGGCCTTTTTGAGGAAGTAAGACACCGGCGGCGTCTTCATCTCGAAGGTGAAGGAGCGGTCCTGATAGGTGGTGATGATCACCGGGATCGGGACGTTTTTTTCCATCTTGGAGGTCTGGGCGTTGAACGCCTTGCAGAACTCCATGATGTTGAGGCCGCGTTGACCGAGCGCGGGACCGATCGGCGGCGCCGGATTGGCGGCGCCGGCCGGCACTTGCAGTTTGAGGAATCCAGTGACTTTCTTTGCCATCTCTCACTCCGTTAGTGGTGCGGATCTTGATGGCCGGCAAAGCCACCTCACCTCCCACGTCTTCATCTCATGCGGCACTCATGCGCCGCATGTTACAACGGTCAGAGCTTCTCCACCTGACCGAATTCCAATTCGACCGGCGTGGCGCGGCCGAAGATCGACACCGCGACCTTGACGCGCGAGCGGCCCTCGTCGACTTCCTCCACCGTGCCGTTGAACGATGCGAACGGCCCGTCCGACACGCGCACCTGCTCGCCGACCTCGAACGAGATCGAGGGCTTCGGGCGGTCGACGCCTTCCTGCACCTGCTGCAAGATGCGCTGCGCCTCGGCATCCGAAATCGGCATCGGCTTCTTGTCGCTGCCGAGGAAGCCGGTGACCTTCGGCGTGTTCTTGATCAGGTGGTAGATCTCGTCGGTCAGGTCCATCCGCACCAGCACATAGCCGGGGAAAAACTTGCGCTCGGTCTCGACCTTGCGGCCGCGGCGCGCCTCGGTGACCTTTTCCTTGGGCACCAGCACGTCTTCGATGTGCTCGAGCAGGCCGCGCTGCTTGGCCTGCTCGCGGATCGAATCGGCGACCTTGTTCTCGAAGTTCGAGTAAGCGTGGACGATGTACCAGCGCTTCGGCTTGCCGGTATCGGTGGCCGCGCTCGTCGTCGCTGTCGCAGTATCGCTCATCTGTTTTCTGTCTCTAGCTCTAAGTCGTGCCGATGCCGAGCACGAGCGTCACCACGACGCGGATCAACTGGTCGGCCAGCATGAAGAAGATCGACGACACGGCAACCATGACGAAGACCATCGCCGTGGTGATCATGGTCTCGCGGCGCGACGGCCAGGTGACTTTGTTCACCTCGCTGCGCACTTCCTGCAGGAACTTGAACGGTGACGTGCGTGCCATGTCTTCCGAAACTTTGTTGTCCCGGTCCCAAATACCGGGTCTCTATCTAATCACTGCCGTGTCTTCCGCCCGCCCCCGGACCCTAAAAACTTAACCGTGGCCCTGCCTAGCCTTGGCAGGAGTGGCAGGACTCGAACCTGCAACCCCCGGTTTTGGAGACCGGTGCTCTAGCCATTGAGCTACACTCCTCCGGAAGCGGTAACGGCGGAGCATAAATGCCCCGCCGCGGCGTGTTCATGCATCAAAGCGGCCGGTTTTGCAAGCGCCGAGGCCTGAAATGCTGGCTGTAGGCAGACGACGCGGAACTGGAGCGGGTGAAGGGAATCGAACCCTCGTCATCAGCTTGGAAGGCTGTTGCTCTACCATTGAGCTACACCCGCGAACCGGCCCTTATCTATCGAATTACCCGGCTTTCGTAAAAACTTCGGTGGCGGTCTGCACGTCAGCCGGCTGCCGAGCCGTGGCGCCGTGAAGGCGCAAAGCAGAATGGTGGGGGAGGTAGGACTCGAACCTACGAAGGCATAGCCAGCGGATTTACAGTCCGCCCCCTTTGCCGCTCGGGACACTCCCCCGCTCGTCGCGCGGCGTATAAAGCCGCGGATCGCACAGGAATTGCGCGGTTTATGGGGAGCCTAATGCCGCAAGTCAACCAAAGTCAGCTAAAGGCGGTCTTGCGGACGCTAGCCTGGTTCTAGCCGGGCGCTCGGCGTCGGCACCACTTCCACCGGGACGATGCTGAAGTTGTCGAGTGCCAGACCATTCATGTTCGAACTCACGCCAAAATATCCGAGCACGCCAGTAAAGCCCGTCCCGTAGCTGCGGTCTGTCGCGGTGCAGATCGTCGTGCCGTTGATCGAGAGCGTGTGAATGCCGCCTCGGGTCGACACCAACACATTGTTGAAATTGCTGCCGCTCAGGACGGCGGTGCCGCTGCACAGATCGGTAGCCTGGCCGGTCTTGTCGACGAGATCGAAATTGTCATAGCGGCGGATCACCGCATTGCCGGTCCGGTCGTAACCGGCGAAATATCCAGATATGGCGTTGCTGTTCACGACCTGTGCCTTGAACAGGACCCCTTGCACGTCGGTGTTACTGGGACCGACGCGCCAGAGATTTTGTGCGGTGATGTCCGCGCCTTCGTTGCAATTCAGCGTCACTGCCAGTTTGTAGCCGGCGTTGTTGTCGAAGACTTGATATCGATTCGATTGGGCGTGCCACAAACCGAGCACGCTGACCCAACTCGGCGGTGGATCTGAACTAAAGTTGGAACTGAAGGTGCTGGTCGGCGGACTGAGCAGATAGGCCTTTGCCGCAAGGACATCGATGCGTGGCCGGGCGAGGCCCGCGCGAGTGACCAGCGGCCCGGTGCATTCGAGCGCCGCGGCAATATCGTCGACGGTGGCCCTGCCATAGATGTCGCGCAACAGCGCGAAGGCGCCGGCGACATGCGGCGCCGCGCTCGAAGTGCCGTCGGCAGCCTTGAAGCCGCCGCCGGCCTTGGCCGATACGATTCCCGTACCGGGCGCCAGCAGGCGCACCCACGGCGCATTGTTGGAATAGCCTGCAAGCGTGTTCGCGGTGTGAAGCGTGGCGCCGACCGAGATCACCTCGCTGATGCACGCCGGCTCCGCAGTGGCGTCGTCATAGCCGTCATTCATGGAGGCGGCGATCACGGCAATGCGGGCCTTGCGCAATTTCTGGATGATTTTTTTGGCCGCCCGATTCTGTGCATCGCAGGGTCCGGTGAATTTGCCGGATCCGAAACTGATGTTCACGGCCGCAATCTTGTAGGTCTTGCGCAGCGCATAAACGCGTTCGAGACCGCGGATCCAGTCGCTGTCAAAGGTGACGGCTGCGCCGCCTTGGGCCGAGAACACCTGGACGGAGATGAGGTTGGCCGCCGGCGCGATGCCGATGAGTTTCGTTCCCGGGGATTGCTTCACCGCTTGTCCGGCAGCAATGCCGGCGATATGCGTGCCGTGCCAGCACGGATCGATGGCCGACGGGCAGTTGATGCCAGAGCCGACCGCGATCGATTTGTTGTGCCCGTGCGGGCAAAACGAGGTTACGCCCTGATCGGCATTATTGGTCGAATAGCATGCTTCCGACACGATCTTGGCGCCGGCGAACATCGGATGGGTCTTGTCGATGCCGGTATCGAGGATTGCGATGGTGAAGCCTCTGCCCTTGAACTTTTGCTCCCACACTTGATCGGCGTTGATGAACGGCGCGCTCTTGTTGAGGCCGGCCGTGCCCGGCACGTCCTCCTGGATATTGACGACCAAGCGATCGGCCAGCACGCGGTTGAGCTGTGCGACGGTCACCCACATCGACACGAACGGGATGTAATCGAATTGAGTGACGTATCTTGCCGCAACGCCGGCGCGCAGCGCCGCCGCGTTTTGTTCGGCGTGCAGCCGGGTGATCTGATCGGCGGATTCGGATTCATTCCGCGTGTCGTCGGCTTGCAGCGTCAAGCCGAGACCGACGATGACCCGGACCTGGCCGCGCGACCTTGCCTTGCGCCGCAGTGCGTTCATCGCCGCCGCACGTGACGAAAGCGCAGCGCGCATGTCGATAAAAACCGCGCCATCGGCCGCCGCCCGGGCAGCGAGCGAAGCGGCTGGAACCTCTGCCTGACCGGCAAAAGCCATTACGGCAACCGCGCCAGCCAGAACACCACCGATGAGCCAAGCGCGCCGGTTTAGCGACGTCATTGCATTCTCGTCCCACCCCGAATCACGCTTTCCTACCATATGCCTCGCTGAGTCGGACCGGTCGCGAGTGCGCAGCATCGGATTCGGCGAGAGCTGCGTTTTTCCTGCACTTCGGTGCTATCGTCAGCGCCATGGAACCCCGGCGTCGCCCCCCACCTAAACCGGCGAAGCGCAATTGGCGGAGCGGCCGTCCCGACCGCGCGCCGCGCGACGTCGCGATTCTCTATGGCTGGCATACCGTCAAAGCCGCGCTGGAAAATCCCGCGCGGCAAGTCCGCAAGCTCTGGGCGACCGAGAACGCCGCGCGCCGGCTGGCCGAGAGCGGCCTGTCGATCGCGCCGGAAATCGTGCGGCCCGATTTCATCGACGCCCGCCTCGGCCCCGACGCGGTGCATCAAGGTTTGCTGGCCGAGACCGACCCGCTGGTGGGTCCGGAAGTCGACGAACTTCCCGACGACTGCACGGTCATGGTGCTCGATCAGATTACCGACCCGCATAATGTCGGCGCCATTCTGCGCTCGGCCGCCGCATTCGGTGTGAATGCCATGGTGACAACCGCCCGGCACAGCCCGGAAGCGACCGGCGTGCTGGCGAAGTCGGCATCGGGCGCGCTCGAATATGTCAGCATGATCACTGTGCAAAATCTCGCACGCGGCATGGAGGAGCTGCGCGGCCGCGGTTTCCTTTTGATCGGCCTCGACAGCGAGGGCACCAGCGATCTCGCCGCGCTGACGCTGCGCGCGCCGCTTGCGCTGGTACTCGGCGCCGAGGGAAAAGGCTTGCGGCAACTGACGCGCGCGACCTGCGACCACGTCGCGCGCATCGAGCTTCCCGGCGCGATCGTCAGCCTGAACGTATCGAACGCGGCGGCGGTCGCGCTTTACGTCGCGACGCGAAGCATTGCTGCGAAATAGAATGATGACATTGCGGCCGGTGCTCTGCGCCGGCTATTCTTTTCTGGTCTTGCCGACCACTTTGGCATTGGCGTCGGAGCCATCGCCTTTGCGATAAAGACGGATGCTCATCCGGTCGGGCCCGAGAATTGTCACTTCTGCCTCGGCATGGATCACGCGGCCGCCGCTCGCCTGCTGGGCGCGCGGCTGCGGCGCAGGCGCGGGCGCGGGCGCCAATTGGCTCTCATCGATCTCGCGCTGAACAATGACCGGCGGATCGTCGACGACACGATAGTGATTCCGCACCACCGGCTTCTCGCGCACGATGATCGTCTTATCGATGTGCTTATGCTGGAGCGGCGCCTCCGTTTGGCGCGGCGGCTTTGCCTCGGCCTTCGTCTCGTGCTTGAGATCATGCTGGCGCTTGCGCAATTCCTCGATCAAGGCCGGATCGACCTTGCTCTCGGCGCGCAGCGTCGGCCTCGCCGCGGCCGTGGAGCGCACGTAAGGATAGGGCTGCGGCACGGCCTGCGGCGTTGCGTAAATGACTTGCGGTTGCGCGGCATAGGGATAGAGCGGCGCGGGTTGGGACGGTTGGACGTAATAGGTCTGGGCCTGCGCGCTGCCGCCGCAACCGAGCGTGGCGAATGGGACCAGGGCCATCAGAGCCGCGGCGATAGACTTGGTGTCGAACATTGCCATTGTCACTTGAGAGGAAGATTGCTCGGTGCAGGCGGCGCGGCCCCATGCGAATAGGACGGCGCATAAACCAGCGGCGGCTGCTCGATCGTGTCGATCGGACCACTCGACCACTGACGATGAAAATTCAGCTTGCCGTTCGATACCGGCGTGGGTCCCAGCACTTCCTTGCGTCCGACCACCGGCATCTTGCCGCCGGACGGGAAGTAGTGGCGTCCGGCCCATGGCGTCAGCCAATAGGCGCGAATTTCCACTCCGGGCTCGAAGTCGTATTCGATCACCGGCCACGCATGCACCGCGCCATAGCCACCGCCGCCAAACGAGCCGCCATCAAGATCGGCGGCGCGCAGCGGCGTCGGGCCGACCAGGCCGAAGGCGATGACGATGGCGGCAAACAAAAAGCGCACGGAAACAAACTCCAGACCGCTGCAAATCCGAGCACATTTTATACGAATGATTTTTGTCGACGGTTGCTTTCGCCGGGTAACATTAACTCCCGGCGCGATTGCGCAATCGTGCCGCATCCGGGGCCGGCGCAGCGTGTTAACCGGTGCGGCCTCCGATGGACGGCAAAGCCAGCCGCGGCTTTCCGCCCGGCAGCCGTTTTACCGGATATTTGAACTTTATTGTAAGATGATGGCTCACCTTGTGGCACGAGGCGGGCGCTGGTAGCCCTCCCGGCGGGCCGGGTTAGCTCAGCGGTAGAGCAGTGGTTTTGTAAACCAAAGGTCGGGGGTTCAATCCCCTCACCCGGCACCGCCCGCCGGCCGGTTTCCGCGCCATTATGACCGATCACAAGCGCAAATCGGGCCAAAAACTGGCCTTGGCGAGGCGTTCCAGACTGTGCCAAACTATCGATGTTTGGTAACTCGGAGATCTAGCAATGCCGCAGGGCACCGTTAAGTGGTTCAACCCGACGAAGGGCTATGGCTTCATTCAGCCGCAAGAAGGCGGGAAGGATGTGTTCGTTCACATCTCCGCAGTCGAGCGCGCCGGCCTTAGCACTCTGAACGAGGGTCAGACCGTTCAGTTCGAGCTCGTCGAGAACCGCGGGAAGACATCCGCGGAGAACCTGAAGGTCAAGTAGACCTCGTCGCCCGCGTCCTTCATCGGCCGCATCGATGCAAGCAAAACCGCCGAGCCTCGCGCCCGGCGGAACTCTAGCCATGCCCGCGGATCGCGCTAGCGCGTCAGCTTTTCCATGTCCGGGAAAGGATCCAGCGCGGCGTCCTTGCAGACCTCGCGCACGATCAGCGGCGCGTCGAGAAAGCGGTCGAGCCGGCCGCTGGCAAACACCGCGACGATCGTGTTGTTGCCGGCGTATTGCCCGTCGCTTTTCCTGGCGTTGTAACGGACGCACGACACATAACGATCGCCGGGATTGCCCGGCACCAGCTTGAGCGCCGGGGCCGAAATCACCGCGCCCCGCACCTTGGCCGGATCGTTGAGATAGGTGCGCATATAGGCAAGCACATCGCCCTTGTAGTCGGCGGGCGGGATGTTGCGCGCGTCCCACGATGATTTCAGATATTCCTGCGACGGCTCGACATCGGTCGCGCAGCCAGCAAGCGCCACGCAAAGCACCGCGCCAAACGCCATAACTGCGACCGGGTTGATGCGCGGACCTGTCATCTCCGGAATATATCGGTTGCCTGCGGTGTCTTGCTAGCACGATCATCGTCACCGCCTGACGTGGCTCATCACATGGCGAGGTGCATCATGCAATTCTCTCGCCGGCAATGGCTGCGAGCCGGTCTCGCCTCCGGCGCGGCAGCCCTCGCCGGTCCGGTTATCGCCTCGGCGCCGATCGCTCCGGTGCAAGGGCCTGGCGTCTATCGCAGCGTGCTCGGGAGCTATCAGCTCACCGCGCTGTATGACGGGCTATGGCGGGTCAAGGTCGACGAGCATTTCGTACGCAACGCCAGTGCGGCGCAAGTCGACGAGGCACTGGCCGCCGGCTTTCTCCCGCCCCGCATCTTGCCGGTATCATTCACCGCTTTGCTGGTGAACACCGGCGCAAAGCTGGTGCTGATCGACACCGGCACCGCCGGACAGATCACCGACAGTGCCGGCACCCTGCTCGCCAATCTGGCGATTGCCGGCGTCAAGCCGCAGGCGATCGACACCATTTTGATCTCGCATTTCCATCCCGACCACATCAACGGCATCAGGAGCAAGGACGGCGACAAGGTTTTTCCCAATGCCGAAATCGCCGTGCCCGAAGGTGAATGGGCCTATTGGATGGACGACGCCAACATGGCCGGCGTGTCCACCACGGTACGACGCTATTTCCTCAACGCGCGGCGAATCTTCCGCGACATCGGCGGCGAGGTGCGGCGCTTCGAGCCCGGCGCCGAGGTTGCGCCCGGCATCACGTCGATACCGGCATTCGGTCATACACCAGGACATGCCGCGTTTGCGATCTCATCGGGCAATGCATCGCTGCTGGTGATCAGCGACAGCGCGCGCGAGCCATGGCTGTTCGTGCGTCATCCGGAATGGCAGCCGAGCTACGACATGGATGCGGCGATGGCGGTCGAAACGCGCAGGCGCCTGCTCGATCGCGCCGCGGCCGACCGCATGCCGGTGCATGGCTATCATTTCCCGTTCCCAGCCATGGGCCACATCGCCAGGACCGCGACCGGCTACGATCTGGTGCCGGCGCTGTGGCAGCCGCTGTGACGGCGGCTTGCTACATCTTCGACAGCTTGTCGAAATTGACCGCCTGCGCATAAGCCAGCTTCGAGGCCGCATCGCCCGAGCCGTTCACCGTGACCAGGAATTTATTGGCGGCGACGATGTGGATGTCGCCTTCGCGCGTCTGAATCGCGCGTTGATTGCCGATCTTGGTGATCTTGCCCATCGCCCCGGCGATCGCGGGATTGGCGAGCAGCGTGGCGAATTGCATGATCATGGCGCTGTCGCCGGTAATGGTGACTTCGATGCGGTCGCCTTTGTCGTTGTTGTAGGTGCGGCTCGCCGTCGACGCGCCGAAGCCGACCTGGCCGATCGCGCTGGTCTGCGCGTCGTCGGCCTTCCAGCCCGACAGCGGCGCCGGCAGCAGCGCGGCAAAGCCCTCGGCATTTTTCTGGCCGACCAGTTGCGAGGCCAGATCGAGCGATTGCTTGGCGGCCGCCAAATCGCCGGACTGATAGGCTTTCCGCGCCTGGTCGATGGCGTCGACAATATCGTCCGCGGCTATGGCCGGCGCTGCCGCGGCCAGAAGCACCAGGCCGCACACCATTCGCACCAGACTCATGATCGTCCCCCGCATTCATACCGGGACAATCCTAGCAATTTGAAACGGCTTGTGCAGTGGGCCGCCGCACAAGCCTGTTCAAAACATCGCCCCGGCCCGCACCATGACGGTGCGGCCGGGCTGTGGATAGGCGGTGAAATATCCGGGCGTGAACGCGCTGGCGATCGCGTAGTCGTAGTAATGCGAATTGAACAGGTTCTGCACGGTCAGCGCCCAGAAATAGTTCCGGTACTCGCCGCCGAGCTTCACATCCATCGTCGCGGTCGCCGGGATCATCGACTGGGTGTTGGCTTGGTCGTTGTCCATGCGGCGCGCTCCGTAGAAGCGGCCGGTGACGTCGAGCGCCAGTTGCTTGCCGACAATATTCCAGGAAAATCCGGCATTGCCACTCCAGCGTGACACCAGCGGCACGTCATTGCCGGCGAACGGCCCGTCGCGGAACGTCGCATGCGTATAGGCGGCGCCGCCGCGCAGGCGCACGTCATTCGTCAATTGATACGTCGCGCTATTCTCCCAGCCGACACGCTTGGTCGGGTCGAGATTGACGTCGACGAACAGCGCCGGGATGAAGTGGATCTCGTTCCTGAGCGCCATGACATAAGCGGTGCTTTCGAACGTAAAGCGCTCCCATTTTACCCGGATGCCTTGCTCGGCGTCATACGAGGTCTGCGTCTTCAGATTCAGCGTGGCCGGATTGGTGACGCCGAACGGATTGCCGGCGCCGACGCGCTCGTCGGCATTGGGCAGCCGGAAGGCGTGGGCGACGCGGCCGAACAACGCGAAAGCTGGTGTCAGCCGGTATTCGTAACCGAGATGCGCAGCGTATTGCCATTCCGAGCGGTCGACCGGCGGCGCCTGCGGATTGCTGGCATAAAATCCGGCATTGGGATCGACCGCCGCGTCATAGGCGTCGTGGCCCTTGATGATGTTGTTCTGCAGACGGCCGCCGAACGAGATGTCCCATTGCGGCGTCACCGACGTGGTGTTCATGGCGTAGATCGCGCCGGTGGTTTGCGTGATGGCGTAGTGATGGATCGGCGGCAGCCCCTCCGCCTGATCGCGCTCGGAATCATATTGCGTGTTGTAGAAATCGAAGCCGGTCAAAAGCCGGTTCGGCACGCCGAACAAATGATGCGAGATGTCGAGACGCGGCGTGAACGATGTCGTCGTTAGCACGGTATCGACGAAATTCATCGGCACCGCGGTCGACGGATCGAATGTGAAAGCCGGATTGTTGAAATAGTTGTAAAACAGGCTCTGCTGATATTTGCGCCGCACGCCGCCGTCGACGATGAGGTTGACGCCCGGCGCAAGGTCGCCGTTGAAACCGGTGGTGAAATTGATGTCCTGCTTCTTGCCCCAGTCGAACGGGGTCACGCTGGCGCGCGGCGTCGCCAGCGTGATCGGGTACACCAAAGGGAGATTGGGCAGGCCGGCCGGAAAACCCTGGTTCTGCCCGTCGACCGCGAGATTGAAATAGCCGCTCCAGGCCGGACCTTTATATTTCAGCTCGGCGATGACGTCCTGCTGATTCAACTCGCTGTTCTGGCGATAGCCTTGCGAGTGAACGACATTCGCATAGACCGATGCCGACCATGGTCCTGACGCGGTCGCGGCCGAAATCCTGCCCTCTTGATAGCCGTACGAGCCGACAATGCCTTCGACTTTGCCGGACGAACCGGCCGCTGGCGCCGTCTTGGTGACGATGTTGATGACGCCGCCGACGGCGCCGTCGCCGTACAGCACGGTCCCGCTATTGCCGCGCGTGATCTCGATGCGCTCGATGCTGTTGAGCGGAATCAACGAGAAATCGAATCCCTGCAGATCGAAATCCTGGTAGCGCCGGCCGTTCACCAGGATCAGCACGTTCGACTGAGCGAAGGCGCCGAAACCGCGCAGATCGACGGTGTCGTTGACGCCGGTCGGGCTGCCATAGAGGTGGGTGACCTGCACGCCGGCCGCCTGGCCGAGGATTTCCGGCAGCGACTGCGCGGGCGAGCGCTCGATATCTTGAGATGTGATGACCGAGGTCGAACCGCCGATGATGGCGCCGCCGAGCCGCGACGACGTCACATCGATCGCCGGCAATATCTCAACCGCCTCCTGCCCGTGCGCGGCAGACGCCACGCAACCGGACACCGCCAGCGCGGCGCCGATCGCTCGCAGGTTCACGTCCAATCCCCCAAGACGTCCCATGACTCAACGCTCCTTCGTTTGCGCAAACGCGAATGCGTTGCGCATCGGGTGAGACCAAGCCCGATGCGAAGGAGCCGTGAACGAGACGCAAACGGCGCGCGACGGTCACATGCTCGAAGTCGTGGGAGTTTCGTCGCCCCTCACGGCCTTCGCACCGGCATTGACGTCACCGCTGCGAAAGACCGCTCCGTATGGACGCCCCGTCCACCGGTTGGGTGACCGCGCTGGCAGGTCTCCTGGCTCGCGGGTCGTTGCCTGTTATC
>Ga0265313_10001763_pt1 | contig 19838 bp, 19 predicted proteins | sample 4123metaG_FD_203122 | JGI IMG/M metagenome (GOLD analysis project Ga0265313, IMG submission 203122) | Rhizosphere microbial communities from Carex aquatilis grown in University of Washington, Seatle, WA, United States - 4-1-23 metaG | ecosystem: Host-associated > Plants > Roots > Rhizosphere >...
GCAAGCCGACGATGCCAATGGAAAGACCCATGATCTGCGCGGGGGCAGCTATCACGAGCGATCGACGCTCGCAAGGTCGTGGGCTAGATTGACGCTCTTGTGAAAGACCTTCTGCGCGGCTCGCGGCCGCAGGGCGGTTCGTGTTCGGGGCGCACAGTCGCCCTTTGCGTTACGGGAAGCATCGCGGCCTACAAGGCTGCAGAGCTCGCGCGGCTGCTCGGAAAGGCGGGGGCGGTCGTTCTCCCGGTGATGACCGAGTCGGCGGCACGATTCCTCGGCCCGGTGACGCTCTCCGGGGTGACTGGCGAGGCGGTCACGATGGATATGTGGGACGAATCGGTCCCGGGAGAGGTTCACGTCCGACTCGCCGAACGCGCGGACCTGGTCGCGATTGTTCCGGCAACGGCCGACGTTTTGGCGCGTCTCGCGCACGGCCGCGCCGATGACCTGGTCACGGCGCTCGCTCTCTGCACGCGCGGTCCGCTGATCGTCGCTCCGGCCATGCACCCGCGAATGTGGGAGCACCCCGCCACCCAGCGCAACGTGGCGGAGCTTTCGACGCAAGATCGCGTCACGTTCGTCGGTCCGGTGCGGGGCGAGGTGGCCTCGGGCGACGTCGGGATGGGACGAATGGCCGAGCCGGACGCGATCGCCTCGGCGATCGCCACGGCCCTGTCCGAGCGCGACCTCACGGGCGTGCGCATCGTCGTCACCGCGGGGCCCACCCTCGAGGACATCGATCCGGTGCGCTTCATCGGGAATCGCTCGAGCGGCCGAATGGGCTTTGCCGTGGCCGAACGCGCGGCCGCGCGGGGGGCCGCCGTTACGCTGATCGCGGGCGTCGTCGGCGTCCCAACCCCGTACGGGGCACGGCGGGTCGACGTACGCGGCGCGATGGAGATGCGCGCGGCCCTGCGCGACGCCCTCGGCGCCGATATGTCCCGCGCCGATGCGCTGGTGATGGCCGCGGCGGTGGCGGACTACCGCCCGATCGAGACGAGCGTCACCAAGATCAAGAAAGGCGACGATCGAGTCGCGCTGGAGCTCGTGAAAAACCCGGACTTGCTCGCGGAGATGGGCGCGGCGCGGGTGGGCACGAGACCGGTGCTCGTTGGCTTCGCGGTGGAAACCGGTGCCCAAGATGTTCTCGTGGCGTCCGCTCGGCGCAAGCTCATCGAGAAAGGCGTCGACCTGGTCGTTGCCAACGAAGCGAGCGAGTCGTTCGGTCGAGAGGACAACCGTGCGACGTTCGTGACGGCTGCAGGCGCCGAGCCTCTGCCCACGATGTCCAAAGTCGGACTCGCCGACGTCCTCATCGACCGGCTGCGCGTTCTGCTCGGGAAAGGGTAGTCAAAGGGCAGCGTAGACCGCCCGAGTGCGCTTGCCCGATCGCGCGCTGCGGGGCAAGGGGTCGGGATGGAACCTGAGACGGGTCGTTCACGCGAGTGGGAAGACGTAGTCGAGCTGGCTCGCCAGATCGATCACGGGGTCGCGTCCCGGAAGGGGGTCGAAGGCAGCGAGGTCCTTCGTTTGGCGCGGGCGGTGCTGGAGTTTCACGTCCGCCTCGCGAGCGGGCCGTCGGTGACTCCCAGGGCCGAGGCCGTGGGCGACAGCGGCAAAGTCGATGGTCCGGCCGGCGATTGACGTCTCTCAAGGCGGAGCACATGCGGCGTGCACACCCGCGCCGAGATCCGTCGGCACGAGACGGCAGGGGCCGAGGTTTTCCGCGGCGCAATCCAGCGTGAACGCGGCGCCGCGCGCGCACCCGGTCAGAGAAGCTCCGGCGCAGGACTCCGTACACGCGGGCGGGACGACCGCGCAGGGGCTGGTCCAGTCGAACGGCGGGGCGAGCGCGCCCGGCTGGCATCCCGCGTCGGCGCCCAAGAGGCTCGCGCAGTCGATCGTTTCGGGCGCGCCCGTGGGGCACGAGAACGCCACGCCGTTCGCGCACGAGGCTGATGGCTCGGGTGTGCACGAGCCGGCGTCGCTCTCGACCGCGCAGGCCAGCCAATCATGGCCCGCGTCCGGAAAAAGGCCGACGCAAAACTGTCCCCCGTTGTCGGCGCAGTCGATCCCGATGTCGCCTCCGTCGACGCACCATTCCAACTGTGACCGTGGATCCCCGAGACATGCCTTCTTTTCGTCGCAGGCCGTCCCCGCCCGTCCGCCGCAAAACGCCTCGGCTCCGTTGGAGACGCACGTCCGGCTCCAAAGCGCGCAATTTTCGCCGTAGGCGCCCGGGTGCAAGACACCGCCGTCGGCACACGCGAACCGCACATCGGCGTTGCCGGCCATGGCGTCGCTGCCGACCCCGCAGGCGGTATAGCTCGTGGAAGGCTCGCATAGGGCGGGGCCCTCGGGAAGGATGCAGCTCTCGACGTCGCTGCAGTGGTTTGCCCGCCACAGGCAATCCCAGATTGCGCGAGCTTTGCCTTTGACGCGATGGTTGGGGTTCGCCCGGCAGTCGTACGCGAGAAGCGCTTGGACCATGCATGCGCCAAAGGCGTTGCCTCCCATTGGTGTTTCGCAGGCGCCCAGCCAGGCGCACGCGTGCCGGGCATGGGCGCGGGCTTGGTCCGGGGTCCACGCGCAGAAGTCCGTCGGGCTCGGGTTCGGTGGCGTTACGACGGCGGCTTCTGGGGCGAAGCATCCGGGAGTGCCGGCATCGAAGGCGCACGCGCTCAGAACATCGCTCGTCGAGTGAAACAAGTCGAAGCACGCGGCGAGGACGCCGGCGGAGGCCGCCGTTCCTACCGCGAAGGCTACGATCGCGGGTCGCATCTCAGAACCGCCCTCCCACGCCGACGGCGGTCGGAGCAATCACGAGAGCCACGCCAAGAGCAGCGGGAGCCGCAGCCGGTCTCGTCCAGAACACGAGGCCCGTCGTCGCCGCGATGAGCGCGCCGCCCCACCCGCCGGCCGCGGCGAAGTCCCAAGCCCGCACTCGGTTCTTCAACCAGTCGCACGCGTTTGGCGCGGGGTCGGCGCGGAGCGCGCACGTTCGCACCGCTGTGTCGTGCTCCGCGCCGGCGATCAGAAACGCCGCCGTGCCGCCGCCCGCGAGGGCGATCGCCAATGCCGTTGCGACGATCGCGGGGCCTTCGGAAGTCTGGGTCGTCCTTGCGGGAGCCGATGGCGGCGATGGCGGGAGTCGCGAAGGAAAAGGAGCCGGGGAGGGGGCCTGCACCGGGACGGGTGCGGGGGGGGCTGGCTCGCGCGGGGCTTCCTCCAGCTCGAGCTCGAGAACTTTCGATTCGCCGGCTCGAACCGTGACGGCGGCCGCCGCCGGCGGTCGGTCGGGCGCCGTGGCCACGACGTAGTGCACGCCTGGGTCGACCTGCATCGGGACTCCGACTGGGTTCCCCATCGGTTCGCCATCGAGCTTGAGGGCGATCTCCGAAACGTGCGGAGCGACGCGCACCGTCAGGTGCGGGATGCGCGGCTCGAGGGCAGCCACTTGGTTGCCGACGATTCGCAGAACGTCCTGCGCGTTTTCGAGGCGGGCTTGGTCCTCGGCCTCGCGATAGTCGCCTAGAGCGCGTACGAGGCGCCCCAAATGCTCCTCGCAGAGCGCGATGTGATATCGAACCCCCGCCGTCAGCTTTACGCGCGCGACGTCACGGAGCTTTTCGAGCGCTTCGGACCAGCGCTCACCGTCCTCGTCGGCCTCCGCCTGCTCGAACAGCACGCGCGCCCGTCGCACGTCGTCCGAGGGTGCGGCGTTCGCGGTTGCCGCCGCCAGCGCCCCGGCTAGAACGAGCCGGAGCCCCACCGGGGCGATGCGCGTTCGTCGAGGACGAGGCATGGTCTCTATCGAGCAGGGTCCGAAAACTATCAACTCACCCGCCGATCCGCGATAGCTTTCGCCTCGTCTCATGGCCCCCCGCGTGCTGACCGATCCAGCCGAGGTGCGCGCCGCCGGCGATGCGGCTCGGTCGCGCGGCGAGCGCGTAGCCATTGTACCGACGATGGGTGCGCTGCACGCCGGTCACCTCGCCCTCGTGGCAGAGGCAAAGCGGCGCGCGAGTTTCGTTTTGGTCTCGATCTTCGTCAACCCGACTCAATTCGGACCAGGCGACGACTTCGCCCGCTATCCGCGCGACCTCGATGGCGACGTCGGCAAGCTTGCCCGGTCGGGCGTGGACATCGTCTTTGCCCCGGATGCCGAGGCGCTCTACCCGCGCGACGACGATACTCGCGTTCGGGTCGGCGAGCTCGCCGCGGCGCTGGAAGGGGCGCACCGACCCGGCCACTTCGAAGGGGTGGCCACCGTCGTCGCGAAGCTCTTGGTCATCGTAGGGCCCAGCGTCGCCGTCTTCGGTCGCAAAGACTATCAGCAGCTTCTGGTGGTGCGGCGCATGGTCCGTGACCTTTTCTTTCCGGTCGACGTCGTGGGGCATCCGACCGTTCGCGAGGGCGACGGATTGGCGATGAGCTCGCGCAATGCATACCTGTCTCCCGACGAGCGATCGCGCGCACTGGGCATCGTGGCGGGTCTCGACGAGGCGGCCCGGCGCTTCCAGGCGGGTGAGCGCCGCGCGCGAGAACTCGAGCGGCTCGTGCGCGAGCCGATCCAACGGGCTGCCTCCTCGGTCGACTACGTCGACGCGCGCGACCCGGACAGTCTCGCGCCCGTTGCCGGCGATGTCGGCGCACGGGCACTGCTCGCCGTCGCGTGCCGAGTCGGGTCGACCCGGCTCATCGACAATCTGGTGCTCGGAGAAGATCCCCCGCCGCTGGCCGGCTAGGGTGGTCGCCCGCCGGTTTTGATTGGCCGGCTCGGTCGACGACGGTTTCTTCTTTGGGGCACCTGGGCTACTGCGAGCGAAACGCATGCACGCTGGCGGTAGGTTCGTGGTGCTCGAAGGGATCGACGGGTCAGGGACGACGACGCAGGTCGCTCGCCTTGCCGACCGGCTCCGCGGCATGCGCGTCGCCGTCCGCGCGACGCGCGAACCGAGCGACGGTCCGATCGGCAACCTGGTTCGACAAGTGCTCACCGGGCGGGTCGTCGCGCCGGGAGGGCGTGCGCCCGGGTGGGCGACGATGGCGCTTCTCTTTGCGGCCGACCGCATGGACCACGTAGAAAGCGAAATCGGGCCGTTCCTCGCGGCGGATGGCGTCGTCGTGTCCGATCGCTACGACGCGTCGAGTCTCGCGTACCAGAGCGTGACCAGCGGTATCGAGGGCAAGGATGCGGTCGAGTGGATCCGATTGCTCAACCGGCACGTACGAAGGCCCGACCTCACGATCGTGCTCGATCTGGCGCCGGAATTGGCCGCAGAGCGTCGCGTGCAGCGAGGCGACGCAGCCCAGCTCTACGAGCAGAGCGAAATGCAGCGTGAGCTCGCCCTCTTTTACAAGGACCTCGCCAAGCACTTACCGAAGGATCGCATCGCGATCATCGACGCAAGCGGCCCAATCGAGGACGTGCACGCCCGGGTATGGAACGCCTACAGCCACACGTTCGGTTAGAAAACACCGGGGAGGAAAACTTGCGTTTCGTCGTCTTCGCGACGATAGCTTGCCCCTCATGCGCTCCGTTCTTCTGGCGTTGGGCACCCCCGCCCTGGTGCTCGGCGCGTGCAGCGGTTCTCCGCCGCGGCGGGCCCCCGCTCCAACGGCGGCGCCGAAAGTCGAGGCGGTTGCGCCCCAGACGACTTCCGGCTTGCCGGCCCATACGGTCGCTCGCTCGGTCGTCCGAGCGGCGGTCGCTCGCGGGTTGGGCGCCTTCTTGCAGCACGTCGACCTCGACGACAATCCGGTTCGAGTGAACGGCAAGTTTCGAGGCTTTCGCATTGCGGCGCTTCGCGACGGGGATTTCTGGGCCGGCGTCGACTTGAAACCCGGGGATGTGGTCACGCGCGTCAACGGCTTTCCCATCGAGCGCCCCGAGCAGGCCCAGACGGCGTTCGAATCGCTCCAAGTGGCGAGCGAACTGCGCGTTGCGTACGACCGCGATGGCGAGCCGCGCGAGATCGTGTACTCGATAGTCGAAGACCGATGACCGCGGAGGTGCGGCCGGCACCGGCCGAGGGGCATTCGGGGGGCGTTCTCTTCGCATACGCGGCCGTTTCGCTCGTCTGGGGATCCACGTATCTCGGGATCCGAGTGGCGCTCGAGAGCTTCCCGCCGTTTTTCATCGGCGCGCTGCGCTTCTTCGTTGCCGGCGCGGTGCTCTTCGTCTTCGCGCGGGTTCGCGGGGAGCGAGCGCCGACGGGCCGGGAGTGGGGAGCGGCGGTCCTCGCGGGGATGCTTTTTTTCGTCGTCGGCAATGGGTTCGTCAACCTGTCGGAGCAATCGGTCTCCTCGAGCCTTGTCTCGGTGCTCGTCGCGACCATGCCCCTCTGGGCGACCGTCTTCGCGCGCCTCTTGGGTGAGCCCGTCGGACGCGCCGAACTGGCGGGGGTCGTCTTGGGTCTCGCGGGCGTGGCGGTCCTCAACTTCGGCGGTGAGCTGCGGGCCAGCCCGACGGGGGCGGCCTTGGCCTTGCTCGCTCCGATGGGGTGGGCGCTCGGGTCGATGGTGACCCGCCGTCTGCCGGCTCCGCCGGGCATCATGAGAACCGCTGTCCCCATGCTGACCGGCGGGGGCCTGATGTGGCTCGTCGGTCTTGCGGCGCATGAACGTCTCAGCGGCACCCCGACGGCGCGATCCATCGTGGCAGTCGCCTACCTATGCCTGTTCGGTTCGATTCTGGGCTTCTCCGCGTTCTCGTATCTCCTCAAACACACCCGCCCCGCGCTGGCGATGAGCTACGCGTACGTCAATCCCGTCATCGCGGTGCTTCTCGGCGTGACGTTTGGCGGCGAACGCTTCGGTGGGGCGAGCTTGCTCGGCACGAGCATCGTGCTCGTTGCAGTCGTGGTCGTCGCCCGTGCGCGCTCGTGAGCAAAGCGCCGTGTCAAAGGTTGGCCAGCGCTTGCCGGTCTCGGTCGGGCGACGCGCCAGGTAGGTCCTCCGCGGGAAAGCGCAGGATCAGGCGTCCTCCAGAATCGACGACGACGTGCTGCCGGTCGACGCGTCCGTGTGCCCCCCCCGCTGCGTGCAGGGCATCGAGCGCTTTCATCAAGAGCTCGCCCTCTTCCGGCGCGAGTGGACGGTCGAGGGGGCGATCGTCGAGCGCCTCGAGCCAAAGCGTTCCGGCGATTGGTTCCGCGCGCCACACCGTCTGAAGCGCGGGGTGATCGGCGAGGGCGAATGCGCGAGCTCGGGCGGCGGCAGGTTCCGTGAGCGAGACTTGTTCGATTCGCCGTTCGGTCCAGCGATCGACGAAAACCCCATCTGGCCGCAGCTCGAGCCGTCCGAGAGGGGCGGCAGGCAGCGGCTCGCGTGCCGGCGAGCGTCGCGGGCCGGTCGCGTCGGACGTTCGCGGCCAGGGCAGCGCAGCCAGCACGGCACGGGCCTCGAATGCATCGACCGGGCGAGCGAGAGAATCGTGCGCCGTCAGGCGTCCGACCGCGGCGTCGTGCCGACCGTCCAAGCCGCCGTGGGCTTGGCTCGGGAGTAGACGCGGCGGGTTGTCCGGAGTCGGCGCCTCGCCCGTCAGCATCTCGCGAAGCATCATCCCGACCGCGTAAACATCGCTTGCCGCAGTCGCCGGCTTGCCACCGCGCTGCTCGGGACTGAGATAGGCAAAGGTCCCCGAGACCCCCGCGTTCGCCGTGGACGACACGTCGGCCAGATGGGCGACTCCGAAGTCGCCGAGGTGCGCGCTTCCCCACGCATCGAAAAGGACGTTGGCGGGCTTCACGTCGCGGTGCAGAATCCCGAGGCGGTGAACGGCGCCGAGCGCCGCGAGCACCGCCAACGCAATCTCGACCGCGCGTTCTGGAGCCACCGCGTCCGAGCGCGCCAGCATCTGCTCGAGTGTGCCGCCCGCCATCCAATCGAGCACCACCGCAGGCCCCTCTGCAATGAAGTCGCGCACCGCCACGACGCCTTCGTGCCGGAGCGATGCGACGGCGCGGATTTCTTGCTCGAACCGCGCGAGTGCCTCGCGCCTACTTCCGTCGGACTCCGACATCCCGAACCACTTCAACGCGACACGCTCGGCGCGAACCACGTCCGAGCACTCCAGCACCCGCGCCGCTGCCGAGGACGCGACATGACGCAGGAGCCGATAGCGGCCGAAGAGAAGCTCCCCTTGCGAAGCGGGCGGCTGCGCTGCCGGAGGTCTGGTAGTCCCGAGGCCGGCGGCCCCCAGCCGCTCCAGCTCCTCGGCAGCGTCATTCGCGGCGCTGGCGAGCCCAAGTCGCCCGAACGCCTGCACCAAGGTGGCGAGCGCCTCGCGTCGCTCGGCCGCGTCCGCGGGCACGCGCTGCAAGAGACGGACGGCTGCTTGCCACTTGCCGAAGCGCCCCAGCAGAGCACCCAGCGCCACCGCCGCCGCCCAAGCATCCGAATCGCGCTGCAAGGCCCCTTGGAGCACCCGCGCCGCCTCGACGGCCTGACCTGCATTCTCGAAGAGCCGTGCCGAGCGCAGGGCGTCGCCGGCGCGCTCCCACGCGCGCGCTGCGTCGACCTCCCGGCCGCTGCCCTCGAGGATCCGCGCTGCCCAAGCGTGTTGCCCGCGCTGCGCCAGCCTCGCCGCCGTGCTTTCCGCCGTCGCTACGTCGCGCGTGACGATCGCCGCCGCTTGCCCCGCCAAGGACTCGTCCCCGGCGTAGACAGCGAGTTCCAGCGCTCGGGGCACTTCGCCCGCGCGCATCGCCTCGGCTGCCGCCATCTGCCATTCGCACGCTTGTTCGTAGATCGCACTCGCGCCGTGCGCGTCGCCCCGGTCGCTTGCCAGCCGTGCGGCCTCGGCAAGGCGCTGCTCGCGCACGAGCTGGGCTACGTCGGCATCCAATCCGCGCACTCCCTATTCGTCGTCTTCTTCCTCTTCCGCCGGCGGGGCGCCGGCGGCCGCCAGCCCGCGAGCCTGAAGCGCCGAATCGACGCTCGTCGCGACGGCGAACGCCTCGATGGGAGGCCTGCCGCGCCGCAAGGCATCGGCGTCGCTCTTCGCCGCGAGATCGCCGAGAATACCGACCTCGCGGTTTTTCATGTGGGGACCGCTGTAGTCCACCCAGAAATAGCTTCGCGGGCGAACGTCGACGTGAACGAATTGGCTCGACGGATACACCCCTACGCCCACGAACCCAAGACCGCGCGCAAAACGCGCAACCTCTTCGTCGGCAACGCCGGGCACGACGATATCGAGCGCGCGGCCTTTGCCATGGTTCGAGCGCGATCCCGGCTTCGGAACGCGATACCCGGAGACCACGTTGATCTCCGGAACCGCGAAGTGGGTCTGAATCGCGTACACCAAGGAAAGGACGCGCGGATCGATCGGATACTCCTCTCCGCTCGCGGCTCGCAGCAAGTGCGCCACCCGGTCGAGGTCCGCTGCCGCGAAGCCGCCGTCGTCCATCGCGGCGGGTACGGTGAGCGACTCACCGCGGTTGACCGTCGTGAGCCCGAGCAGGGGCCGACCACTTTCCTCACGCAGAACCGCCTTTGCAGACGGCGCATGCAACCCGACGAGGGCTTGCTTGCCGGCCATGTACGCAACCGCGGATGCGCTGTTCTGCCTTGCGATGGCGGCGGCCATGGCGCGCCTGCCGCGTGGAGGCGGCTGGGCCATCGCCGCGGCCGCCGAGGCGATTGCGGTCAGGAAGGCTATCGGACGGGCAAGGTGCGTCGCACGCATCGTCGCTCGGACTCTGTCTATCGTCGGGTATAGACAACCGAACGCGCAAAGTCGAAGCGAACCTCGCCCGAGTCGATACCAACGGCGCGAAGCGGCTCTCGGTGCAAGCGGTGGACGACGAGAGTTCCCGTTTCATCGAAGAAAAGCGTCGACACTGCAGCGTGGCCGCTATTTGCGAAGACGCAGCGGACGCCGTTCGGCCGAATGTCGACGTAGACAATGTCGTCCGAGGCGTCCGTCGCCCACGCGAGATCCACCGTAGGCCCCGTCGCGACGACGCTTCCGAGTGGACTTTCTCCCGAGATTCGCACCGCGCTCGGATCGCCCGGGGCGGGCGCCACGACATCGAACGCGCCCAGGTCTGCGCCACCTGCGACGTGGATCGTATAGCGCGCTGCAGCGGGGAGGAGCGCCGGCTCAGCGGCTCGAGCGTACACGACACCGGTTACGACGTCGGTGACATCCGGGAGTTGGCGCGGCAGAAGGTGCGTCTCGACGCCGCCCGCCTCGAGCGATACTGCCCCGACATCCACCAACTCGACGAATGGGGCCGGCTCTCCCCTCGTCATCCCACCACTCAGCGAAGTGAGCGTCGCGCAGGCGCCGCGCGCCGGAAGGTCGAGCGAAGCTCCGATGGCGCGGAGGGCGTCTTCCACGGACGCGGCCGCGGCGATCCGGACGAATCGGGCGCTCGCTTCGGCGCGCGAACCCTCGTTCGCCGTGTTGGTCCGCTCCACGACGACGACGGCGTTCGTCGTCGTCGCGACTTCGGCGTCCGCGGTGCCCATTGCGTTGCCCGCGCAGCCGGCGACGGCAGACAATAGGAGGCAGGTCGCGACTCCGGATCCGCGCGTCATGGCCCATACAACGCTAATCGCCGGCGACCCCCCGGGCAAGGAGGCTGAGCTCGCAGCCGCATTTCTGCTACGAACGCCCACGTTGTCCGGATCCCCTGACGTTCTCCTTGTCGCGGCGTTCCACCCGGAGCTCGCGGCCCTAAGAGCGCACTTGGCCGGCGCTTTGGACGGCTTCGTGGGCCAAACGCGCGTCGCGGCTCGCGTCGTCGGAGTCGGGCTGCCGATGGCAGCCGCGGGTGTGGCCTTGCAGGCAAGCAAACTCCACCCCCGCTCGGTGGTCGCACTCGGAACCTGCGGCGCGTACCCGGGGTCCGGCCTGGCGATCGGCGACGTCATCGTTGCGCGTCGGATTCACCTCGTCGACCCGTCCGCGCTCGAAGGCCGCGCCGAGTTCCCTGCGCCCATGCAGGTCGTGTGCGATGCCGACGGGACGTTGGCAGAGAGCATCGTGGAAGCCACGGGCGCGCGGAGGGCAGACGTAGGCACGACCGTGGCGGTGACCGTGGACGACGCGACGGCGGTCCGCATCGCACGGGCGACGGGCTCCGAGGTCGAGCATCTCGAAGTTCACGGGATGGCCATGGCATGTGCGGCGCTCGAGCTCCCGATGGGAGCGGTGCTCGCGGTGGCGAACTTCGTTGGATCCCATGGTCGAAGCGAGTGGCGGTCCCATCACAACGAGGCTGCCGCGCGCGCGGCGGAGGTGGTCGCTACCTGGTTGCGTTCGTCGCCGGGCTGAGGGGAGAAGGCACCGTGCCCGCGCGTAGACTGGCGTCGGTGGCTGCCCTTCTCGTGGCATGCAAGGGCGCGGCTCCCGAGCCCCCCGCTCCGGCCCCGCCGCCCCCGGATGCCTCGACACCCGCGGATGCCTTGACACCCGCGGATGGCTTGAAACCCGCGGATGCCTTGACACCCGCGGATGCCTCGCCGCCGCCCGAAGCATCGCCTCGCGGGCCGCCTTCCACTTCGGCGATTTCGGCTCCGGACCCTCCCGACGGGTCCGCCCTCGACTGTCGCGTGCTCCGGGGCCCGATCGAGCTGCCGATTCGGGCGCCTCCCGCACTCGGCTTTCGGGGTGATGTGATGGAAGCCGTTTTCAACGACAACGGCCTTCCGCGCACGATCGCGCTGCAAGCCGGGCCGGTAACGCTCGCTCCCGTACCCGCGGGCCGAGAACGCGCCGATGGCGACAAGGCACTCGGTCTTGCAATCCCCTGTGCCGTCGCGGCCGACCAAATTTTCTGTCCCGACCGATCGGGCGCCATCCACAGGTCCACGCGAGGCGCAGCCGAAGACCGCGTCGTTGCGAGTAGCCGCGTCGCGACCCGAATCGCCGCGGCGCCCATCGGCGGTGCGCACACTGCACTCGCCTATCTGGCCAGCCGACAGACCTCCGAAGGTTGGGTCAGCGAGGCGTGGCTCGCTCTCGACGACGCGCCTCCGCTTCGCGTCTCGGACGACGGAAGTGGCGCGACTGGGGTCGCGCTCGGCCAGCGAGGAGGCGCGATTCTGGCGTTGATGATCGATGCCCGAACCGCCCTGACCGCGATGCATGCACGGACCATCTCCTACGGGAACCCGCCGCGATTGGGCGAGGATTCCGTCGTTTTCGTCGGAGGCCCCGGCGACCGACGGACCCGTGCGGCGTTCTCCGTGGCTGCGTCCGGGCCGTCATGGGCCTTCCTGCCGATCGCCAAAGACGTCGGGAGTTTCGGTCTTGCGATCGTCAGGATTGACGATCCGCCCGGCGTCGACGAGCCAGTGGTCTGGTCGATGTACCCGAACGGGCTCGATCCCGCGCCCATCGCGGCGGCGACGAGCGGTGCCGGTAGTCCGGTGACCTGGGTCGCGCGCGTCCGTCCTCGGTCCTCGGAGCCCTCGTCGCCGCGGGTGCTCGAACTCGGTCGCCTCGTGGGTGCCGGTGTGTTCGCGACGCGAGGCGTACTCCCCACGACCGGAAACCCGACCGACGTCGGGCTCGCCGTCGACCCGTTCGGGGCTCTGTGGCTGGCGTGGCTCGACGGCGGTGGCAGTTGGATCGAGCGCCTCTTCTGCCGTTGATCGGGGGGAAAAGCCGTGTGCGCCCGATCCCGCCGCCGCTCCCCCCTCTTGCAAATCTTGCAACGTGCTTGCCAATGAACAAGCATTCACCGATGACGATTCGGAAGGAGCGGGCATCCCTCCGGCGCTCCTCCGTCCGCCTGCCGCGACGTCGCGCCGAGTCTCGTGCGCTCTTGCGAAGCAGCATCCTCGACGCGGCCGAATCGGTCTTTGCCGAGCGCGGTTTTCGCGGCGCCCGCATTCAGGACATCGCGGCGCGCGCGCGAATCGCGGTGGGCACCGTCTACAACCACTTCACCGACAAAGACGACGTACTCGGCGCCCTGCTCGAGGAGCGGACCCAGGAACTCGTCACCGAGCTGAAAGCCAAACGAGAGGACCCGAAGGAGTTCCGCGAGAGGCTCGAGGTGCGCGTCGGACGAATGCTCGCTTGCGTCGAGAAACACTGGGCCTTTTTCGCCGTTGCCAACGAACAGGGGCTCTTTGCCGGCTCGGCTGTTCCGTCCGCCCGGGCCGCAACGCGCCGACTGCGCCACGTCGAGCAGTTCCGAGCGGTGTTTCGTGCCCTCGTCGACGAGGGGATCGCGTCGGGCGATCTCGAACCGATTGGAGGCGATGCGCTCGCCCGTTTCCTGGGCGGGACGCTCCGCGCGTTCTTGCTGTCCTCGCTCGTCGAACGAAATCCCGACGTGGGTCGGCGGGCAGCCACCATCGTGGACCTCTTCCTTCATGGGGCCGCACGTCGGGCTTGAAACCCCGCCAGGCGGCGGTCGAGGGAGACCTCGACCATGCTATCTGGGGGGACGTCCATGACCGCCGCCGACCCCCATCATCACGCGACGCGCGCGTACTACGACGAGTTTTCGCCTCGTTACGAGTCGGAGCGTCGGCCGAACCGACCCGACGGCTACCACGCGCTCATCGACGACCTCGAAGTCGATCTCGTCGAGCGCTACGGCACGGGCGGTGACGTGCTCGAGTGCGGCTGCGGAACGGGCTTGATCCTCGAACGTATCTCGAAGTTCGCGCGGAGCGCCAAGGCGATCGATCTATCGCCCGGGATGCTCGTCCACGCCCGAGGGCGCGGCCTCGACGTGCGAGAGGCCAGCGTGACGGCGATCCCGTTTCCGGCCGACAGCTTCGACGTGACCTGCTCGTTCAAAGTCTTGGCCCACGTGCCGCAAGTCGGACGAGCCCTGGCAGAAATGGCGCGTGTGACGCGCCCGGGCGGAGTGGCGATCGCCGAGTTTTACAATCCGGTGAGTTTGCGCGGGCTCGTCAAGCGCATCGGGCCGGCTCGGCCCATCTCGCACCGCGCCAAGGAAAGCGACGTTTACACGCGCTTCGATGCTCCCTGGATCATCCCGCGCGTTCTTCCTCCTACGCTCCGGATCGAGGCGGTGCGCGGCGTGCGTATCGTCACGCCGACCGGTGCGGCGGTGAGCGTGCCGGTCCTCGGGGACTTGCTCCGAAAAATCGAGTGGAGGCTGGCCGACACCCAGGCGGCGTTCTTCGGGGGTTTTTACCTGCTCGTTCTTCGCAAAATCGTCGAATGATTGTCCGCGCCTGCGCGTCACGCGCCTTTCAGCGCGTCGATCAGCCGATGAGCCACACTCGGTGCGTCGCCTTCGTCGTGCTTGAGGTACACGAATGCTTCACGCCACGGTTGGGAGCGAATCTTCGCGGCCCACGCGGCCACGAGCTCGTTCGGGTACGCGTCTCGCCGGAGGCGCACGTAACCCCAGTCGGCGGTGGCCACGAGCGGCGACTCGAGCGACTCTCCCTCGGCAATGCAAAGAGCGGCACGGTTTTCTCGAAGCGCGGCGAAAACTTCTTCGTCGAACCATGAGGGATGACGAAACTCGAAGGCGATTTTTTGTGTTGGAGAGAGCGCAACGGTCGACTCGAGGAACGCGACGAGGCGCGGCGTGTCTTTCCGCAAGAAGGGCGGCAGCTGGAAGAGGAGCGGCCCGAGCCGCGGTCCGAGCTCTCCCGCGACACGAAAGAACGCGGCCGTGGTCTCGCCCGCATCCTTCAGCCGCGCAACGTGCGTGATCCGCTGAGGCGCCTTCAGGGAAAACGTGAATGACTCGGGCACTTCGGACGCCCAGCCGCCGACGAGCTTGGCCGTCGGCATACGGTAAAACGTGTTGTTGATCTCCACCGTCGGCAGCTGCGCCGAATAGAAACGAAGAAAGCCTCGGGCCGGAAGGTCGTCTGGATAGAAAGTGGGCTTCCACTCCTTGTACGAGTAGCCGCTCGTGCCGACCAGAACGCGCATGGCGCGTCCAGCCTACATGAATCCGGCCGCAGCGCTGAAATCCGATGGCGACGACTACATTCGGCTGCCTCGATCGGCGACGATGGCTTCGGCGATCTTCCTTTTTCACTCTGTCGCGCGGTAAGCTGGCGCGCGTGACGGACGATCCAAAAACAAGTCGGCGTGGTGTGATGCGAGCCCTCGTTGTCGGCGGCGGGGTGGTGGGATGCGGAGCGGTCGCCGTGCCGACGGTGCGTTTCCTCCTTGCCCCCGCGCGCGGCGGTTCCGATTCCGGGCGTTGGATTCGCGCGTTGCGCCTCGACGCTTTGGCCATCGGAGAGCCAAAACGGGTGACCCTCATCGCCGACCACGGCGATGCGTGGACGCTCGAGAAGGCCGTCGAGCTCGGGGCGGTCTGGCTCACGCGAGTCGGCGGCTCGGAGGTCCGCGCTTGGAGCGTCACGTGCCCCCATTTGGGGTGCGCGATCGACCGCGCGGCAACCGCTCCGGGCTTCTACTGCCCGTGTCACGATTCGTCTTTCGATCCCGACGGGCGCCGTCAGACCGGCCCGTCCCCGCGGGACCTCGATGCGTTGGCCACGCGCATTGAAGACGGGGTCGTCTTCGTCGAGTTCAGGCGCTTCCAGATGGGGATGCCGGCGAAAGTGACAATCGGTTGAGCCGCGTGAACATGCTCCAGGACCTCGACAACTGGTTGGACGAGCGCGTCGGCTGGCGCACGTGGCTTCGAGCCACGCTGGGTCAAAGCGTCGTCGTGGGTGCGCCGTGGTCCGCGGCGCTCGGCGCGTCCGTCGGCGCGTGCTTCGCCATCCTGGTCATCACCGGGGTGGTCCTGATGACAGCGTACGCTCCCTCGCCGCAGTCGGCCTGGGCGAGCGTGCACTACGTCGAATACAAGCTCGCGGGCGGGTGGATGATCCGGGGGATGCACGTTTGGGCGTCGCAGGCGCTCCTTGCGCTGTCGGCGATCCATGTTGCGCAGGGAGCGTTCGCCGGCGCTTACCGGCGGCCGCGCGAAATCGCGTGGTGGCTCGGCTTGCTCGTCATCGGGCTCGCCGTGGGCGAGGCGATTACCGGAGGCCTTCTGCCCTGGGACCAGCGCGGTTGGTGGGCCCGGGTCGTCGAAGGCAACATCCTCGGGCTAGCGCCGGTCATCGGCCGCTTCACGCAGCAAATGATGCTGGGCGGATCGGAGCTCGGCGCCCTCGGTCTCGCCCGGGCGTACGCCGTGCACGTCATCGTGCTGCCCCTTTTGATCGGAGTCATCCTCTGGGGTCGAGCCAAGCTCGTCGAGCGTCACGGTTGGACCGACGGGGGTAGGAGCGCGACGTACGCGGAGCTGCTCTTTCGGCAGGCGGGGATCGCCGCCCTGGTCGTCCTGTTCCTCTCGGCGCTGACGTTGGCCTCCCGTGGAGCAACCCTCGACGCTCCTGCGGATCCCATGAGCGACTACCCGGCGCGTCCCGAGTGGTTCTTGCTCACGATGTTTCAGCTCCGAAAATTCTTCCACGGCTCGCTGGAGTTCTGGGGCACGTCGCTTCTGCCGGCGGCCGCCGGCGCGTACCTCGCAGCGCTTCCATTCCTCGATCCTCCCGCGCTGGGAGACGGCCCGTCGGTCGTCGCGGCGCGCGATCGCCGGCTCTTCGTCTTGGCGCCCGTCATCGTGATCTTCGGAGGTGCCGTAGGGCTCGGTGTCTTTGCTTGGCGGAAAGATGCGCGCGACGCGCAATACGCAAAGCAGTCCGCGAAAGCCGACGCCCACGCGCTCGCTGCCGTAAACCTCGCCATGAACGGTGTACCTCCGGCGGGTGCGCTCGAAATGGTTCGCCACGATCCAGAGCTGCGTGGGCACGATCTCTTCGAACGGCACTGCGCCGGTTGCCACGTGCTCGGCGATCTCGGTGATCCGAAGAAAGCTACGGCTCCGACGCTGGACGGGTGGGGAACGACCGACTGGATCACCGCCATGATGCACGACCCGGACGCGCATCAGTTCTTCGGCGAGGGTCCCTACAAGGGCGAGATGCCGAGCGTCGACGTTCGCCCCAAAGACCTACCGACGAACAAGCAGTGGAAGCCGATGTTGAAGTCCGACGCCGAGAAACGCGCGGTGGCGGTGTTTCTGGCGTCCCAAGGGGATGAGCCGGGCGACGCGCCACGAAACGAAGACCCCGCAAAGCGAGCGCTCGCGGAGAAGATCGTCACGGAGCGATGCACCGGGTGTCACATGTACAATGGCAGCGGCGACGACGACGGAACGGGCAACGCACCCGAGCTCCTGCATTACGGTTCGGTCGCTTGGACCCGAGCGCAAGTGGCCAATCCGGCCAGTGACTCCACCTATCGCAAAGACGCGCTCGATCCCGAGAAGAAGAAGCACATGCCGCGCTTCGACGGGGACCTCTCCGAGGCTGACGTCGACCTCGTGGCGCGGTGGACGCGCTCGCACGCTCGCGCTCTGCCCGCGCCGCGATGAGTTGCGCGAGCGCGATTGGCGCCGCACGTTTCCCGCCATGAGCAAGACCCGACGGGAAGTCCTCGACGAATCTCGGCGCAAGGGGGCCGTGGCCGGAGCGGCGACGGTGGCCACGGTCGCGCTTGGCGCGGCTGTCAGTTTTCCGATTGCGGTCGTCGCGGCCGTTCCGACGGCCTGGCTTGGCTGGCGATGGTGGAAGCACCGCGCCGAGAACGGCATCAAGTTCTGAGTCCGTCGACTCGCTAATCGCACCTCGACCGTGATCGAGGGATGGGCGATGCGTCCGGTGGCATGACGGGGCGGGGGTCCTGCGGCCATCGGGTAGACACCGGAGTTGACGATCCTACGCCACACGCCCTCAATTGAGGCAACCGCCCCCGTCCTCGTGCCACAAAAGTTGGCGGAGCCCGACCTCATGCGTTCGGCCATTCTCGGCGGCTGGCAGCTTGTGCGCGTCATTGGCGAGGGGGCGACCGCCGTGGTTTGGAAGGCGCGCCACACCTCGCGCGGACAAATGGTCGCCCTCAAGGTGGCCAAAGCGGAGGGATCGGCCCGCGAGGCCGTCGCGCGCGAGGCGATGCTCCTCGCGCGCGTCGGGAGGCGCTGGGGCCCGGCGTTGGTGGACGCAGGTCCGGGTTTCGTTGCCATCGAATGGATCGATGGGAGTCGATTGGAGCGCAGACCGGACGCCTCCGAGGACCGAGACAAGCTCGCCGCCCTCGTCGCGCACGCGGTTGGGCGCGCCCTCGAAGAGCTCCATCAAGCGGGCGTTCGCCACGGCGATGTGAAACCCGACAACATTCTCCGCGCACCCACCAATCCGGAGCGCGACGCCGCCGACCATCGCGCGGCGAGTCTCATCGACCTCGGTCTCGCGACCGGGATCGAAGGCCGCGCGCTCGGCGGTACACCGCGCTACGCGGCTCCGGAGCTGCGTGAGCGCGGCGAAGCAGGCATTGCCGCAGACTTGTGGGCCCTTGGCATCGTCATCGCCGAGCTCGTCGACCCGCGTGTCGGGATTGCCGCGGATCCGCGAGAGGCCATCGGCCCCTCATGGGGCGCCTCGGAGAGTGAGCCCGCGCGATGGGCGCACGCCCTGGTTGCTGACGCCCCTGGAGGCCGGCCGAGCGCGGCTTGGGTGGCCAATCGAGCCGCGCGCTGGCTGGGGCTTCGTGTCGACGAGGCGGAACGCAGCTCGGGCCGCATGGACCGGGTTCGGCGAGCCTACCTCGTGGAGCGCGGACGCGACATCAAGCAGGGGGCGACCGTATCGCGATCCATAGCGCATCCCGCTCGCGGCTGGCTCGAGGACGCCGTGACGTGGGTAGAGCGGCTCACCAGTGACGTAGCCCCGGGAGGCTCGGTGGAGATTCAACCGCTCGGGCCGGTGCGGCGCGCGCGCTGGCTCGTTTCGCTCGTCGGGCCGAGCGCGGCGTCCTGGCCGATGGGGGACGACGAAAGAAGGGAGGGGGAGCTCGCCGGGCGTGCGGTGGAGCTTGCTCGAGTGCGCGATCCGTCATCGTGGACGCTCCAAGACGTCTTCGGCGTAGGTCTCGCCTCGGTAGAGGCGTGGGAGGCTGGCGTCGGTGACGATCGACTCGCGCGTCTCGTGCGCGAGTTGTCGCGCGCCACGCCAAACCCGGAGGCAATGGCCATTGCAGAGGACGACATCGCGGCAGGACGGGGGACCTCGACGCTGGCCGTGCAGCTCGCGTCCGCACTCGTTCGGGCGGGTGAAACCGGGCGTGCGCGTGCGGCACTGGCGGGGGCGAGCGGCGGGGAGGTCGAAGCGCTCCGCGCCGAAGTGGCACGTCGCTGCGGCGACGCCGCGGGCGCAGAGCACTCTGCGCGGAGTGCCATGCAGTCGACGGATGCGGCCAGTCGTTGGAAAGGGCAGGCGACACTCGCACGCTTGGAATGGGACGCCGGAAACCTCGACGAAGCCCAGAGTCGTCTCGTCGGCGCTCGTGGACCCGCGGTCGCCGAGGTTCGCGCGCTCATCGCGTGGCGTCGGGGAGCCCACGATCTCGGGCTCCGCGAAATGGAGAGCGCGCTCGCCGAACCGCTCGACGCCGACGCGGAGGGGCGGCTCGAGGCTGTACGCGGTTTGCTCGAGTGGTCGAAGGGCAGGGCCGGCGCCGCGCTAAGCGCTTTCGCTCGCGCGGTGGAACTCGCTGCGCGGGCGGGAGCCGTCGTGGATGAGGCGACGTACCTGACGAGTGAAGCCGCAGCGGCGACGGACGCCGGCGCCGTGGCTCGAGCCCTGGCGAGCGCCACCCGCGCCGCGCTCCTATGGGAAAGGCTCGGTCGCCCGGCGCAGGCGGCGCGGGCGTGGCTCGACCGTGCGAGCATGCTGATCACGGTTGGAGCCGCACATGCCGCCAACGACGCCGCGGACGAAGCCCGAGCGCGCGCGCTCGAGTCGGGCGATGTCCACGCCCAGGCCTATGCGCGGCTGGCCCAGGTGGA
>Ga0265313_10001770_pt1 | contig 19788 bp, 13 predicted proteins | sample 4123metaG_FD_203122 | JGI IMG/M metagenome (GOLD analysis project Ga0265313, IMG submission 203122) | Rhizosphere microbial communities from Carex aquatilis grown in University of Washington, Seatle, WA, United States - 4-1-23 metaG | ecosystem: Host-associated > Plants > Roots > Rhizosphere >...
AGGCGGGGCAGCCTTTCGTCACTTCGAGGTCGATTATGAAGACCAACACTCGATACGTAGTTTCCGGTACGCCGCGGCGCGGCACAAGGCACGGGATTCTCGCCCGTGCCATTTCGCATCTATTATCGCAGCAAGCAGTTGCGACGCAAAAGCTGGAATCGCAAGTAGTTGCATGCTTGTGGATGCTTGCGGTCATTTGTGGTTGTTTAGGGTTGATTGGCATTGGTTTCAGCACATTTTCAGCACATTTTCGGCGGCCCGATTTTGTTCTCCCGCATGAGCCGCGTTCGATCTGTCGTCGTGCCCGGCGCGATGGCGGAAGCGGGCCGGCCGTCGGGCCGGCGGCGGGCATCGCGGCCAGCTACGCCCGCTATAGCTCCGAGATGCAGCGGGAGGAGAGTATTGAAGACCAGCGCCGCAAGTGCCGCGAACGGGCCGGTCAAGAAGGGCACCACCTGCTGCCCGAATTCGAATTCTCCGATGAGGCCGTATCGGGAACGAAGCTCGTCCGGGTTGGGCTGCAGGCCATGATGGCCGCCGCCGTGGCCGGTCGGTTCCAGGTGTTGTACTTCCACAATCTGAGCCGGCTTGCGCGGGAATCCGTGATCACGATGCCGATGCTCAAAGAGCTGGTCTACAACCACAAGATCCGTGTCATCAGTGTCACCGAGGGAATCGACTCCGACCGGGAGGGTTGGGACATGATGGCCACGATGCTGAGCCTTCAGCACGAGAGGTACATCAAGGATCTGAGCGACAACGTCTTTCGCGGCCAGGAAGGCAATGTGCTGGCGCGACTGTCGGTCGGTGACTACTGTTTCGGCTACACGTCCGTCCCGGTGCCGGGCGGCGAGCAGGGGCGACGCGGCAGGAACGCGAAGCCACGGATGGTCTACGCTGTGGACCCGGAGACCGCCGATTGGGTGCGGCGGATTTTCCATTGGTTTGTGGTAGAGCGGCGGGGCCTGCGATGGATAACGCGAGAGCTAAACCGTCTCGGAGCCCCCAAGGACCATCGTTCGACGACCAAGCAGTGGCACCACCAGTATCTGCCACGCCTGTTGCGGAACCGCAAGTTCGTCGGTGTCTGGCCCTGGGGCGGCAAGAAGAACGTACGGAATCCTTTGACGGGGCAAGTCCGCCAGGAGGACCGCCCCGACGAAGACATCGAGCAATGGACTAGGCATTTTCCGGAGCTACAAATCATCGACAACGAGACGTTCGACATCGCTCAGCGGCTCCTTCAAGAAAATGTTGACACTCTTGCTAGCCGGCGCGGACCGAACGGTAAGGTCAACGGTTCCGCTGTCGGTGCCGGGGCGAATCACCCACGCCACTTGTTGTCGGGCCTCATCTGCTGTCAGACTTGCGGGGCGCGCTTTTACGTCGGTGGGGCGAATGGCAAGTACCTCTTCTGCCCCAACTACCATCGTGGCACCTGCCAGTGCCAAACCCAGCTTCTCCGCGAGCGGGCCGAGCGGCTGATTCTTGACGCGATCGGACAGCGCATGCTGGCGAATCCCGCATGGCGCAAGGCGGTGCTCGATGCCACGTTGGCTTCCTGGGCAAACCGCGAACGGGAACGCCCCGGTCGAGTCGAGGAAGTCAAGGCAGGGCTTGCGACGTTGGATCGGAAGATCGCGAGGCTGTTGGATCAGCTCGAAGATGCCGATGAAACCGACTTGCCGGCGATCAGACAGCGGCACAAGGAGCGCGTCAAGGAGAAAAACGCCTTGACGGTCGAGCTTCGCCAGCTTGATCGGACGACGGAGCAGGACCAGGATCGGCGGATCGACATTGATCCGACGGAAGAGTGGGTTATGAATCAGCTTCGTAGCCTGGCTGACGTCTTGACGGCCGGCACCCCGGCCGCTGCCCTCGCCCTGCGAGAACTCGTTGGCGGCCAAATCGTGGTCGAGGAAATCCGCGAACCCGGACGGAAGCGGTACTTTCTTCGGGGCCGCTTCACCATCAAGTCTAACTTGTTGGCCAAGGTCATCTGTCCATCGTCGGTGGATCCCGCCACTGTCGATGGCGAGGAGGCTGGCGAACTTGCGGAGGAGATTGTCATCGACTTCGTCGACGCTGACCCTCTCGACGAGTTGGCCGAGAAGGCCAAGCAGCTTTATGACCAGGATCTGTCGAACCAGGAAATCTCGCGTCAGATGAATTGCTCCAAGAGCCAGATCACCAAACTCCTGGGCCATTGGTCAGAGTTGCACAGTCAACCACTGCCGGACGGTCGAAGCCGGCGGTGGAAGCTGCCTCGAGCGCCACAGGTCGTACCCGCGTACCAGCAGATTGCGGACGATGTCAGTCTTGGGCAATCGAGGCAGGATGGCACGTCTCCATGTCAGGCGACGCCGGAGGAGCCACCTCCTCCGGGTTGCAGCAACGACGGAAACCGTAGTTGCTAACACAGTAATACTGACTGGCCATCATGCGCCGGGGCCGGATTGATTCTGGCTCCGGCGTTTTCGTTCTGCGCATCGGGCAATTGCCTTGCCTCAATCGCGCTACGCTTGGAATGTCCCGACGATTGTTTTCGTTCGCCTGCTACCGCGGGCGGTTGTGTTTTTTCTCAACACGACCGCCCCGCACAGGGGCGGTCCCTGACCCAAGGAGATCGACCCAATGGATTCTTGCGCCGAATCGAACTCGACCACCAAGCCCGCCTGGCACGACGGCTTCCTCGCTTTGCTACCGGAGATTCGCAGTCAGATCAATTTTGCTTTCCGCGGCTTCACGCCCGATACCCGCGAGGATGCGATCCAGGAATCGCTGGCCCTTGCGATGGATGCGTTCGTCAAGTTGTTCGAGCAGGGGCGGGCCGCCATCGCCTACCCTGCACCGTTGGCCATGTATGCGGCACGCCAGTTCCGCGCCGGCCGGCGGGTGGTCGGTGGCCAGCTCAGCCGCAAGGATGTTCTTTCTAGCGATGCCCAAAAGCATCATGGCATTGTCGTCAAGCCGCTCGTTCGCCGCGACCAGAGCGGTGCCTGGAAGGAAATCCTGGTCGAGGACCGCCGTTCGACGCCCGCCGCCACGGCCATCGCCAGAGTCGATTTCGCCAATTGGCTCTCCAGGCTGTGCCATCGCGATCGAGGCGTGGCCAGGACGTTGGCCAGCGGCGAAACCGGTCGCGACACGGCCAAGCTGCACGGCATCACCGCCGGCCGCGTCACACAGATCAGAGCCAAACTTCGGCGGAACTGGCAGGCGTTCCAGGATGAGCCGGCGGACGAGGCCGGCGAGCTGGCCATGGCGGGTTGCTGACCGGGAAGCTCCGTGGCCCAGGCTGCCCCGTCGCCGAAGAGGCGGCGGGGTGGCCCGGGATCGAATTCACACTGGCCCCGCTCTTACTGGCGTCGGCGCGATTGCCACTTCCCTTTCCGCCGGCGCATTTCCGACGACGGTCAACCGCCGTCAGATCGCCGGCTTGGCCTTAAAGGAGTATGAATAATGATCTCGAATCGTTTCTTTGACCACCACAGCAGCCGGCCACTCGACCAGCCGGCGTCGCACCTCGACAACCGGTTTCAGACTGGTGTCAAGCTCCTCGTCGTCGTCGAGGGTCAGCATGACGTGACCTTCCTCCGCGGCATCAGTCGCATCCTGCACGCCGACGACGCCACCATGCCCGACCTAGGCGAGCTAGACCGCGCCGGCGCGATCGTGATGCTGCCGGTCGGCGGCGGCGACATCCTAAGCTGGGCCACTCGGACGGCAGCGCTCGGGCTGCCCGAGTTCCAACTCTTTGACCGCGAGGTGCCGCCGGCGACCGCGCGGAGGCAGAAGGCGGCCGTGATCGTCAACGGGCGGCCCAACTGCCGGGCCTGCTTGACCCAGAAACGAGCCCTTGAAAACTACCTTCATCCACGTGCGGTGCAGGAGGTCAGCAGCCTCGACCTGGTTTTCGACGACCACGACGACGTGGCCGATCTGGTTGCCCGATTGTGCTTCGAGCGCCAGGACCACGAAGTGGCCTGGAAAGAGTTGCCAAGCCGTGCCAGGAAACGGTTCCGCGAGACCGCAAAGCGGTGGCTCAACCGTCAGGCCGTTAATCGGATGACACCGGCGCTGCTCGACGAGCGCGACCCGCAGGGAGAGGTCCGTGAATGGCTGCAGGCGATTTCCAGACTGGCCGGTCGAGCAGCCTAACAGCTCGGAACCACAAACGCGATCAATTTCAATCCAAAAGAGAGGAGCGAGCCATGGAAACCTTGATAATTCTCATCGTTGTCGTACTATCGGCTTGCTGGTTGGTCAGGCCCAAGGCCCGCCGCGGACCTCGGCATCATCGTGGCAGCCGGTGCCGATGCAGGCGTCGATAAGCCCAAACAAGGATTCTCCTTATGAGTGAGCTACCGCTGCCGGTGACAGACACTGCGACAGCCCTTGAATTCGTTAGATGGTGCGTCAAGGAGATCGGCCTAGGCTACCACCCCGACACGTCATTCAACGATTACGTTGATGTATTCGGCCAGCCGTGTTTTTCTGCGATCGAAGCGAAGATGCTCGACGCCTTCACCGATGCGGCATTCGACCATTGCGATCCATACGACGTGGGCGCATCCGAACTGCTCGTTTTACTTTCGGATTAGGCGTGTTTCGCCGCGGCCGGAATGGGGTGCCGATGGGCAAAGCTGGCGTCGAAGTTCGGGCCGACAGCAGCGCGATTAGCGCCGTTGACACCAGAATTGTCAAGGTCACCGGCAGTGCGCTGCGCGGCCTGGCCCCCCTTTGCCCAGCTCTCCCGCCACCGGGGCTGCTCCCGACCTTGGCCTCCACCACAGCCCGGCGATGCGGTTCGGCTTGAGGCGAAGCCAGTCTCAGGAGCAGCCCGTGCGCGGCCTGGCTCGGCGAGGGCTGCGGCGAGCGGCGCCCTGGTCAGCAGACCTCACCAACTCGCTTGGGGCGGGCGGGAGATCCAGACACTTGTTGCTTGCTCCTCGCCCAAACGGCGTACGGCGGCTCGGTATTGCGGCGCTAGACAAGGCGAGGCAGCGCAGCGAACCCGGAACCCAACAGCCGCGCAGTGCAACCAAGCTCGTCCCGCAGCCTGGACTCAGGGGCGGCCAGCGTTCGGGCCAGGCGGAGGTGGGCAGCCGCCATCCATTATATATTGTCTCCGGCTGCAAAACCCGCCCGCGGCCTCGCGCCTAGCGCAGGCCACCCGCGGCCTGGCTCTTCCAGCTCCTGGGGCCTTGCGCCGATGGCTTGGCCGCAGCTTAGCACTCGGCGCTGGCGCGGCCTGAAACCGTGTCGTCAAGCCCGCTCGGTCTCTCGCCGCTGAACGGCCATCGACGCGGGCCGGATGCAAGGCGGCTTGGCGTTACGGACCACCGGCGATATGCCCGCCGTCTTCGATGCATCGGTCGATGTGATTGCGACAAGAAAGCTTGGGAAAGGAGGATGAGATGTAAGAAGCAAATTTGAAACCTTTCATCGGAACCTTGCGAGTGGAAAGCCCGTCCGGCAGCGCCTGGCCAGCGACCGGAAGCGAGTCTTGCGTGGGTCGGGGTAACCCGCACTGCGAAGCGTAGACAGCGAGTCCGAAAGCCATGCTATTGAGCGCCGCAAGACCTTTCGTGGGAGCCTTTGCTGTTCACATACCAGGGGCCACGCTGCTGCACCGTAATGGTCTGGTGACAGCAGTCCCGCCGGCGTCGACTGAACATGGGCAAACGGGCAAGTGGGGTTCCCCAGGAACTTGTGAGATCCTGTCGTTTCCTCAGTGACATCCCGGCTGGAGATACCGGGTCACCAACTCCAGGCCTTGGCGGCACACTCGTCTGCCAAGGAGCGAAACGAACGAGTGAACGCTGAGGTACCGCCAAACGAAGGCAACGAAGTGCGGCGGGACAGGCGGCAGGAAGTCGTAGCGCTTTGATAGTACCGTTGAAGCAGGGGAACTCGCCCCGGAGGATCCTGTGGAGGGAAGCGAAGCGTCGGTCGGCAGACTCGATCGAGGGAAACATGTTGAACACATCGAGGTTCTTAAGCATGTCCATGTCGCTCGACCGGATCGCTTCGGGGGCCACTTGTGGATGGCGACTGTCGGCTGAGGAACCGGATGCGCTAATGTGCGCACGTCCGGGACCGTGGGAGCCCTGGCGGGCAACCGCCAGGGCCACCCGGCCCGACGCGCGCAAGGCGCGGCCGGCCCCGGTGTCAATAAACGGTGGTTAAATCGGATCTTCAAGAAAGGGTTGAGTTATTGAGACTGCGGCACGAGGCCTGGTACAGCTACGGCATGGTCTCAGGCTCTTTTGGCGTGGTGGCGTCCAGCTTAGTCTGCCACTCGGCGGCTTTCTCCGGCCGGTCGGTGGCAGCATGAAAGTCGATCAGCCGCTGGAGGGCTTCAGTCAGGCGGAACTTGCCTTGCGGCGGGATCGTGGCTTCGTTCTCTTTCAGCCCCTCATAACCGGCCAACAGCAGCGGCTCGGCGTCGGCGTATTTCTCCTGGCCAGCCAATGCTTCGCCGAGCATCGACTTCGTGTTGGCGATCTGCCACGGCAACACCTGCTGATTTCCACCCGTGGCCAGCCTCTCGCGCAAGGTGAGGCACTCGCGCAGCACCGGCTCCGTGTCGGTCCATCCTTCTTGCTTCAGCAGGTTCAGGCCGAGCATCGCCAGTTCGCCGGCCGGGCCGCGGGGCGAACTGGCCTGGCGCTGCGCTCCAGCGGCCTGGCCCCCGGCGGGCCAGCGCGGGGCTGCCGCTGTGTTCCACTGCGCCTCGGCGCGCCAGCGCGAGTGGGCCCTCTCGGCTGCGCCTCCGGCGGGCCAGCGTGGGGCGGGCCAAGGTCCGCCGCCAGCCGAGCTGCGCTTGGCCAGGCCGTCGGCACAAGGAGCGAGCTGGCCACAGCAACGGCGAGGGTCCACAAATCCCCCGCAACAATCTGCCTCCGCGCCCTTGACGTCCTGTCGTTGTTACGCAATAATGCGTACCAATGATCCCGTAGGAGGCGCCGATGGCTGGACGCAAGACCCTGACGATGACGGAGCGCCAGTTTCAGACGCTCAAAGTGCTGTGGGAACACGGACCGCTAACGGTTCGCGAATTCCTTGAGCATCTGCCGGAAGACACACCCTACACAACGGCGCTCGCGCTGCTCCAGAACATGGAGAAGGCGAATCTCGTGGCCGCTGACAAGGACGGCCCCGCCCACCGCTACCGCCCAGTGCCATCGGCAGAGCAGGCGACAGGCGATTTGCTCCGCGACTTCGCCCGCCGGTTCTTCGGTGGCTCCGCCCGGCAATTGGCGGCGGGCCTGGTGGACGCGGGCGAGTTGACGCCGCGTGATCTCGACGAGCTTGAAGCGAAGCTGAAGTCCAGGTCCAAACCGCGAAAGGGAACACCATGAATGCGATGCTCGATGCCGCCTTGGCATGGCTGCTGTGGACTGGCGTGTGGTGGGCGGCGTTGGCGCTGGGAATGGCCCTCTGGTTTCGCTGGCGGCCGCCGCAGACCGCAGCGGCGCGGCACGCGGCGTTGGCGGCGGCGATCGTGGCGGGAACGCTGGCCGGGCTGCTGCCGAAATGGGGCAACGGCGTGGTGACGGCGCCGCAGACGGCGACGCCCCAACCGCTGGCGCTAACGGCAATGGTCGAAATGGGAGTTGTGCGAGACCCCCTACTTGCCCCCCAAGATACCACTTCCCGCGAAGAGGGAGCTGGGAATTTGGCAGCGCGGTCCCCTGTCGTGGTTCCGGTGAAAGTTGCGGAACCCTCTCCGCTTCCAATGGTGTGGAATTGGCCGTCGCTCGGCAAGAGCCTCGTGGCCGACGCGTGGTTGGCGGGAGCGTTGCTCCTGAGCGTGCGGCTGCTGCGGGCGGCAAGGATCACCGTTCGCTGGCGGCGCGAAGCCCAACCTCTGCCCGCAGGAGAACTCGCGGTCTTCGCGGCCTTGCGGCAAGAGCTCCGCGTGCAGCGCGCGACACGGGCTGGGTCGCATGAAGAGCCGGCGTCGCCGCTGGTGCTGTGCGGTTGGCCGCCGTTGGTGCTGGTGCCGAGCGATTGGCCGATGTGGGACGAAAACAGTCGTTGCGCCGCGTGGGGACACGAGCTCGCCCACGTTCGGCGCCGCGACGACTGGTGGCGAATCTTCTCGGAAACCCTCCGGGTGGTTTGGTGGTTTCACCCCGGCGTGCGCTGGTTGCTATTGCGACGCGAACACGAAGCCGAGCTTCTCAGCGACGAGGCCGCGGTGGCCGCGGGGTGTCCGCCGCAGGAGCTCGCCCAGGTGCTGCTCGACGCTTGTCGCCGGCCACATTCCGCGGCATGGCCCGCGCCGGCAGCGACGTTCTTCTCGCCGCGGACCATGAAGCTCCGCATCACACGGCTGCTGGAAGCGCCCTCCGCCGAAGCGCTCTGCCGGCCCGCCCCGCGCGGCTTGTGGTTGGCTGCGTTCGCGGGCATGGCGCTGCTCGCACTGGCCGGCAGCATGCGTTGGATTGCTGCTGCGAACGAGGCCAACGCCGCGCCGCCGGCGACGGTGCGGGTGGTCGGCCGCGTCGTCGATGCCGAGACCGGGTCGCCGATCAATCAGGTCGGTTGGCAAACTGGAACTTTCAATCCGCCGTGGTTCGCCGGCGAAAACGTTTGGCCGCGCCGCGCGCCGACCCACGAGACGTTGCAGGATGGCAACTTCGATCAAACCATCGATTGGAACCGCAACGAACGCCGGCGCGTGCTGGCGGTGGGCTACGAGCCGCAGTCGCTACTCGACGAATTGCCGAACCCGCTGCCGGAGCCGCCGGTGATCGAACGGACCGTCCGCCTCGTCAAGGGCCGGGAGGCCACCGGTACGGTGTGGAACCACCGCGGCGAACCCGCGCCGAACGCCAAGGTGTTCTTCATTCCGGTGAAGTCCGGCGAATGGACGAATATCACAGAGGGCATCGCCGGCGCCGCGGCCGACCGTCCGCCGGACGCCAAGACCGCTGTGGCCGATCCTTATCGGTACGAGACGGTGGCCGACGCGCAAGGAAAGTTCACGCTGCCGTTCGGCCGCCGCACCGGCCGGCTGGCGGTTTCGACGCGCGAGATCGATTGCTGGGCGTTCGAATTGCCTCCCGAAGGGCAGCCCGCCGAACTCAAACTCCCGGAACCGGGTTTGCTGCGGGTCGATCTTTCACATTGGCTGCTTCTCGATGCGGCCGCGGCGCCCGCGGCGCCCGCGTTCGGCAAGGACGGGCCGACGCACGTTTCCCTTTGGATTCGGCGCATGAACGAGCTTGGCGCGGCGTGGACCGAGTGCCACAACCTGCGCTCGCTGCTCGTGCCCGCGCGAAACCCCGGCCCGCGAGACGCCGACGGTGGGCTCGTCGCCGGGAAGTTCCGCAACGTTTACGTCGAGGCGAATCTCGAAATTCCGTTGCCGCCGAACGGCGTCCAAGACAGCTACGACCTCTTCGTCCTGCGCGGCGGCAAATGGACCGACGGCCATTACTTCAACGTGAAAGCGGGCCAGACGACCACACTCGACATGCGGCGCGCGAAGGGCGCTGCAGTCCGCGGCAATGTGACGATGCCGACGGGCGTAGCGTTCGCCCGGCAGCCCGGCGAAGCGCCGCGGCGGCTCGATTGGACCGTTCCGGTTTTTGGCGAGGTGGGCATCGTGCCGATCGACCGGGAGTTCCCGAAGGAGGTCGTCGCCATCCAGCGCGACGGCAGCTTCCGCATGGACGCCCACTTGCCGCCCGGAAAGTACCTCGCGCGGGCCAGCGTGCAATTGCCCTTTGCCGACCACGGCAGTTACGGCCCTGGCACACCCCTTTCCATGCCTGATTGGGCGTCGAACGGCGTGGAGTTCGTCATCCCTGAACCGCCGAACGATCCCGCCGGCCCGCAGCCGGTGCAGGTCGAACTCAAGATGCCGAACGACAACCCGCGGTTCGTAGCCGCCGCTCTCGCGGTGGTGCCGCCGAACTCTCTCGATCGACCAAAGCAGGAGGCCGCGCCGATGAAGGAGAGGCCGAACTACGTGAAGGTCGTCGGGCAGTTGCTCGACGCCGACACTGGCAAGCCGATCGAAAAGGCGTCTTGGGAATGCGGTCTGGCGAGCCTCGCGAAGCCTGCGGAGGTCGCGTGGGGACACAGCAAGACGTTGGGCGGCACCTATCCCGATGGCAAGTTCGAGCAGTTGGTCCACTTCACGCCGGACGGCCGGTTTGATCGGCTGCGCGTATACGCCGCGGGCTACGAAACGACGATTGTCGTCGATGAGTTGCCGAATCCACGGCCGCTCCAGGTGCAGCGGATCATGCGGCTCAAACGCGGTCGCACCGTGACCGGAACGCTGCGCGACCACCAGGGCAAACCGGTGGCGAACGGCTGGGTTTTCTTCATCCCCGCCGGGCATAGCTCCAACATCGTGGAGGGCATTCCCGGCACGGATGCCCACCAACTCCCCAGCGAGCCACGCGATGGAGCGGTGGCCGAAGCCCGCACGAACACCGATGGGCAATTCGTGCTTTCCGCCGGCAGCGCAGGGACGCTCGCGGCGTCGACCGATGCCGTCGATCTGTGGCCGTTCCCGCTGCCCGACGACGGCCACGCGGAACTGACCATGCCGGCGCCGGCCCATCTGGTGATCGACTTGACGTACTGGTACCTCGACGAACTGGCCAAGAAAGGCAAGCGTGCGTTCTCGCCGAACAGCGAAGATCCGAACCAGTGTTGGATTCAGGTGGATCGCCCCGGTGAATTCAATGGCTCCTGGAAGGGCCTCGAATACCGCCGGCAGATGTTCGTGTTCGCGCTCGACCCGCGGGCGAAGCTCTCCAAGGGTGTGAGCGTCGGCCAAGTCATTGAGGGAGAGTGGGATAGGTCGATCCCCGACGTGGGTCACAACAAGAACACCTCGGCGAAGATCCGCATCGCGTTGCCGCCCGGCAACTACCGGGTGCAGCGCCTGCGGAGCGGGCCGTTCGCGCCGGTCGATGAGCGGATCGTCGAACTGAAGCCGGGCGCGGAGACGACGATGCACTGGGGTCGCGGCGACGGCTCCGCGGTGCGCGGCATGGCCAAGTGGCCGGCGAACATGAAGTTCGTCCGCCAACCGGGCGAAGAGCCGCGGAAACTCGATTGGACCGTACCCGACACGGCGACCGTGACGATCGCGAATGCCGAAGGCAACGCGATCGAGGCGGCGAGAATCCAAGCGGACGGCAGCTTTTTCGTGGCCACGCACCTCGACCCCGGCAAGTACAAGGTCACGGCGACGGTGTACATGCCGGAGGGCGACTTCTTCCGCGGAGGAATACGCGGCGCCGACGTCGTGGCCACGCAGGAACTCGTGATCCCCGACCCGGTGAAGGGCCCGTCCGGTTCGTCGCCGGCGAACGTCGAATTGGCCATGCACGTCGGCGAGCCGCGTTTCGTTCCTGCGGAGGCACCGCCCGTCGATACCTCGAAAGCGGCGGCGCCGCCGATGAAGGAGAAGGATAATGCCGACCGAGCGCATCAGCTAACGGGTTCCGCAATTGGCCATGGCCATCGACCTCTTGATAGCACGCACGGCAGGAGTCCGAGGAGCGGCTGAGGGACGAGGGCTGTCGGGCGAGGGACAGAGGGAAGCGACATCGCCGAACGAAGAGGCCAAAGCGGCAGTGGCTCCTGTCGCGGACAAGGTTGCTTTTGTCCGTGAATTCCATCCTCGGTTGGCGGGAGTGGTCGCGATGGGCGTTGTGGCCTGAGCAGGCGGCTGGTCGCTCGTCTCATCAAACGGTGGTTAAATCGGATTGCGCCAAGCAAAGCTTGGGAGAGGAGGTAGTGATGTAGGAAGCAGAACGAAATCCTCTTGCAGGAACCCTGCGGGTCGAAGCCCGCCCAGGAGAGTTTAACCAACGACTGGAAGCGAGTCTTGCGTGGCGTCGGGGCAACCCGCACTGCGAAGCGTAGACAGCGAATCCAAGTGCCATGCTATTGAGCTCCGATATAAGCAACGCCGGCGCCCTTGCGTTTCCGATAGTGGGGGCCGTGGTGCAGCGTCGTTTTGGTGAGACGCACGCAGCCGACCGGGGTCGTAGAACATGCGCCGATGGACAATGGGGGTTCCCCAGGAACTTGGGAGATCCTGCCGTCTCCGTCCTAAATCGCGGCTCCAAGGGGGTGCCGCACCCAAACCGCCTGGCCCCGAGACCGTGCCGGGTCTCGGCGGAGACACGAAGCCACCGGCACAAATGGATGGTATCGCCAACCGAAGGAAACGAAGGGCGGCGAGAAGGACGTCAGGAAGTCGTAGTGCCTTGATAGTACCGTCGAAGCGCGGGAACGGGGGCCGCCCGGACTGCGTGAAGGGAAGCGAGGCATCGTGATCATGGACCCGTTGAAGGAAAACACAACGAATGCGTCGAAATTCGAACTCTGTGTCACTGAAACAACAACGGATAGCGGAGCTGGCGAAACAATCGCCGCAGATGGGATTCACCTCCCTGGCCTACCACATGGACATCGAATGGCTGCACGATGCCTACCGCAACACCCGTAAGGACGGGGCGGCGGGCGTGGACGGACAAACGGCCGCGGAGTACGAGCAGGACCTCGACGGGAACCTCCGTCGGCTGCTCGACCGCGCCAAGTCCGGCACGTACCGGGCGCCACCTGTGCGACGGGCACACATCCCGAAGGCCGGCTCGGATGCCGAGACCCGACCGATCGGAATCCCGACCCTGGAGGATAAGGTTCTCCAGCGGGCGGTCGTCATGTTGCTGGAACCGATCTACGAGGCGGCGTTTCACGACGGCTCGTACGGTTTTCGGCCGGGACGATCGGCGCACCAGGCCCTGGAATCGCTGTGGAAACAGTCGATGGATCAGCGTGGAGGTTGGATCTTGGAGGTGGACATCCGGAAGTTCTTCGATCATGCATCTTGATGCCCCTTTCCACAACCCACTCTGCTTCGATACTCGCTAACCAAGGCGTTTAGCTCCGCTAGCATTGCTGGCGTATCAGGGAAGAGATAGCACTTTGCCGTTTCGTCCTTCTTCGCTTGTATCGTCCCGTTGGCAATTCGATCGCTAATCCACCAGCGCGAGACCCCGAGTTTTTTCGCCATCTGTGGAATCGTCAAAAAACCGACAACGCGACGTGGGTGCGATTGACGCGCCGATCGCAAGATGCCAAGACGCAGACGAGTCAGACGGACCGTACTCTCAAGCACTTCGTCGGCTCGCGGCGAACGATGTCCATTGGTCGTCAAATGCCGTGCGATCTCCGCGTCGCTGTGACCTTCGGTCGCCATCCGTTTGATCGTCGCTTCCATCTCCGCCGCGCCACTGAGCCGTGCGAACGTGCCGACTGTGACGCGCACGACATTGCTGGTGACCGCACCGCCTCGCCAGACCACGCGAGTGTGGACTTGATCCGGCGCCAACCGATGGATTATCACTTTGTCGATCAAGCTCCGCAACAACGCTTTTTTTTGCGCATCGCCGAGCAGCTTGGCGTTCCATAGTTCCGGGAGTCGCGGCCCGATGTCGCGTAGGATCTCCAGCAAGTCTTCCGGGATGATGTACGACGGCGCATCATGCCACAGGCGCTCCAGTTCTTCCTCTGCCGACTTCAGTTGCCGCAAGCTCGCTTCCCACCGTCGTTCGAGTTCACCGGTGACCAGGCGGTTTTCCGGATCGGATTGCATGAACTGACGCTCGGCCCGCTGCGACTCATATTGCAATCTTTGGACTTGTTGCCGGTGCGCCGTGACGACTTGCGCGTGTTCGTTATCGGTGCTTTGCAAAGCCGCGGCGGCCACGTCGATTTCGGCGACACTCAGCGCCTCGAAGAACCACGATACGACTGCATTGTCAATCGCATCGCCGTAGATCCGCTGGCAGACCGGGGCTCCGGTCTGTTGCCTGAGATGATTGCAGAGATATTGCGTGCCGCCTTTGTACTGCACGCACATCTTGTGTCCGCACTCGCCGCAGTACACGATGCCATGCAACAAAGCCTTGCCTTCGCGCGGTACGCCGCGGGTCTTGTTGCGCGCGTACTCGGCGTAGTTGTCGTGGAGCATGGCTTGAATCCGTTCGAATGTTTCCCACGAAATGTACTGTGGATACTTGTTCTGCACGCAGTACCGCCATTGCTTTCGGGGCAGCTTGACTTCGTGCATTTTGCCGGTGTTTTCGGACTTTTTCCAGCGTGTTCGGCCGTAGGCCGCGGCTCCCGCGTAAGCCGGATTGTTGAGGACCGAACTGACGCTTGCGGCCGTCGCGCGCTTCCAGCGGATGTCGCCGTGGCGGTCGCGACGCGGCACCAGCAAGTCGTTCTTGATGAACCAACGGACCGTCTGGGCAACCGACTTCTGCTCGAGAAAGGCGGCGAAGATCAGGTCGACGCGCTTCCACACTTCGGTGCTGGGATGTTTCGTGACCACGCCATCGGTCCGTATCAATCCCGTCGGCAGTGTGAGGCCCAGCTCGCCGCGCTCGGCCTTACTCAGGATGCCGGCCGTCAATCGCGCCCGAATCGTATGCAGTTCCAGCTCCGAGATCTGTCCTTTCAGGCCCAGCAATAATCTTCCATTGATCGACGCCGGGTCGTAAACGCCGTCGCGGTCGGCGATCAAGCAGTCATGACGGCCGCAGAGATCGAGCAACTGATACCAGTGCGAACAGTTGCGCGCCAGCCGTGTGGCATCGAAGGCGAGTAAGATGCCGACGGCGCCGAGTGCCACCTGCGCGACGAGATGCTGAAATCCTTCACGCTGGTCGACCGTTGTGCCGCTACGTCCAAGATCGGCGTCGATGACGTACGTGTCGTGTTCGTGCCAACCGAAAGTGACGGCCCGTTCACGCAGCGCGTACTGCATGCGTTGACTTTCTTTGTTCGTGATGACCTGATTGGGGCTCGACTGCCTGACATAGATCATCGCCGCGCGGTCGAGATGTCGCGGCTGGATCAATTCGGAAGTGCTCATCAATCATCTCCTTCATGGTTCGACGAAACTGCTCTACGACTTGTTGCGTTTCCTCTCGGTCGAGCGCCGGCCAGATTTGGCGGGCGCTTCCGCGGGTTTCCTCACGCATGGCTCGTACTCCTTCACGAGGGCCAAGAACTCTTGCACGGCGCGTTTGCAGAGTTTGGCTCGTGGCGCGAGACGGACCAAGGTTGATAAGCTGGTCGCGCGCAGCGGGACTCTCAAGACAATGCCATCTTCGCGTCGCAGCAAGACGTGGCCGGCCTCTTGGGGGGTGCTCGCGACACTCTCGACACGAAGTCGTTTTCCAAACAATGGCTCGGCCGGATCGGTCACCTCGGCCCACTGGGTGCTAGCATCGCCCTGGTTGTGGAGGCGGGTATTAAGAAATGTTGTCGTTCGATACTCTGGATCATGCCCGGCTGAGGGAATTTCTCCAGCATCGGATTCGAGACGGTGTGTTGCTACGCCTGATCGGGAAATGGCTGAACGCGGGCGTGATGGAAGATGGGAGCGTGAGCTACCCAGAGGCCGGATCGCCGCAGGGTGGGGTGATCTCACCCCTGCTGGCGAACATCTATCTGCACTACGTGTTGGATAGCTGGTTCGAGCAGGAGGTGAAGCCTTGCCTGAAAGGTCGTGCCTTCCTCATTCGCTACGCGGATGACTTCGTCATCGGCTTCGTCCGCCAGGACGATGCGCGGCGCGTGTTTGAGGTCTTGCCGAAACGTTTCGGCAAATACGGCCTTACGATCCATCCGGACAAAACACGACTGATTTCCTTCCAGCAACCGGCCGAACGCCGAGTTGCCATGGGTGGGGAGTCAGTCGGTCCCGGAACTTTCGACCTGCTGGGTTTCACCCACTACTGGGGACGATCCAGAACGGGCCGTTGGGTCGTCAAGCGGAAGACGGCGAAAAGTCGTCTCAGTCGCGCGGTGCGGAGCATCGCGGAATGGTGTCGATTTCATCGGCATCTCTGGGTCAAGCACCAGCATCGTACCTTGTGCCAGAAACTACGCGGCCATTACGCGTATTACGGGATCACCGGCAACTCTTCGGCGTTGTCGGCCTTCCGAACGGCGGTCGTGCGCACGTGGTGGAAGTGGCTCAACTGCCGCAACCGCGAACGGACGATGACCTGGACTGTCTTTGGCCGGTTGCTGGCGAATTATCCGCTGGCTCCGGTCAGGACCGTTCACTCGGTGTATCGTCATGAAGCGAACCCATGATTCGAGGAACCGTATGCTCTAATGTGAGCACGTACGGGTCTGTGGGAGCCCTGGGCGGGGAACCGCCCAGGGCCACCCTGCCGTCCGACAAAAGGTATGGGTAAACGAGATCGCGTCCGCAGTTGAGGCTATCCAACAAAACTGAGGCTCAAGAAGTCAACGAGTTTCGCTCTCCCGGAGCGACTCCGAGCCTTCCTTGACTTTGCGAACCTCGCGGCGGAGCTGCTCGTTCTCCGCACGCAGTCGCGCATTTTCGGTTTCAAGTTCTCGCCGGGTTGTGTAGTATCTGGTTAATTGACAACGAATTCCGTCCTGGTTTTTCGACTCTCTATCAAGATCGTAAGTCTGGCCCAATCACTTGGAGTGAAGCACGATGTTCGTCGCTGGACTGCCAGATGAATTCGACCGTTGCTCAAGCCGTGATGCGTTCGGAATAAGTCGACGCTGCCTGTTGGGTGCGAGCGTCGCGGGGTTGACGGCATGCGTGGTCGGACGAGAGCAGGTCGCTCACGCAACCCCCGCCGCGACGTCCTCCCAATCGCACAAGGCGGTGATCCATATCTACCTGAACGGCGGCCCGTCACATCTCGATACGTTCGACCTTAAACCGTCGGCACCAGCCGAGTATCGCGGCGAGTTCCAACCGATCGCCACCAAGGTTCCGGGCATCGAAATCTGTGAGTTACTCCCCCGGATGGCGGCCTCGATGGATCGAATGTCGATCCTCCGCGCGGTGGTTGCGAACGAACAGCACTGCGATGCTGAAACGGTAACCGGTTACAGTTCGCGCGTCCAACGTACGGGCGAGCATCCGTCGTTTGGCGCCGTGGTGTCGAAGAAACTGGGGCCCGTTCGAGACGGAATTCCGCCGTTTGTCAGTCTGCGGGCCGAACGCTGGTTGAAAACCGACGCAGCGGACTTCGTTCACTCGACGGGCTCCTTGGGGCCGAACCATCGCCCGTTTGTACCCGACGAACAAGGGCTCTCCAATCTACAGTTGTCCGGCGAAGTAACCTTGAGGCGTTGGGCCGATCGTCAATCGCTTCTCGTCCAATTCGAAAGCCGGCGTGAAGCATTTCAACTGGATCCGACGATTCGCGATGCGGATTCACTCACGGCCAAGGCGATTGATTTGATTTCGTCCGGAACCTTATACGAGGCATTCGACGTTTCCCGCGAACCGGAAAAAGTCCGCGAGCGTTACGGTTCGACTTGGCCCTTCACGAATTATAGCAAGCCGCCCGGCACAGCGATGTTGGCCGCCCGCCGATTGATTGAAGCGGGAGTTCGCTGCGTTTGCATGGGATTCGTCGGTTGGGACACGCATGTGAACAACTTCAAAACCCTGCGGACAACGCTCCCCCTGATCGATCAAGCAGTCACGGCCTTGATCGACGATTTGCACGAACGCGGACTCGGTCAGGACGTTGCCGTGATCATGTGGGGTGAGTTCGGCCGCACGCCGATCATCAACAAAGACGGCGGCCGCGATCACTGGGAACCGGTGATGTCGGCCTTGATTGCCGGCGGCGGGATGAAAATGGGGCAAGTGATCGGCTCGACGACCTCGCGCGGCGAAGTGCCGCAAGATCGTCCCTACACGGTTTCGCAAGTGCTCAGCACGCTCTATCACAACATGGGCATCGATCCGGCTGCAACGTTCATTAATGCAAGCGGTCGCCCGATCCATATACTCGACGATCGGCAGTTCGTTACGGAATTGCTGTGATTGTCGAGCCTAAAAAGGGCTCATTTCAGAGAATAGTCGGGGCGACAAGACGGCTATTGAACTTTTTATCGCCGGCATCAAGGGCTGGGAAGCTCACATTAGGCGACGGCTGGTGGACTGAAGGTCTTTTCGTTTATGGAGTTCCGTTCGCACCCGACCCGGTTACTTCATACCGGCGGCTTTGTTTATTTCCTTGAGCGACTGTTGTTTTGCTGCCTCCAGGCAATCATAAAGCTTCCCGGCGAGGTCTCGGCCGTTCCCTGTCACCTCCGGAACCCCCTCGGGGAATGATACCTCGCGTTCACCTGCCTGGCTGATTGAGTACGCATCCTCAAGCATTTTCCGAACGTCCGCAGAAAGTTGAGCCTCGTACTGTCGCAACAGCCCCCGAACTGATTTTCCAATTGATCCAAAATCCATTGCGATGAACTCACAAGCGTCTCCCCAATCGTCAATGTGTGATGGAATGCCATCGAGAAGGCTGGCCACGAGTGAGCCGAAGTCAAGCTGAGCTTGATACCGTGCCATCCAGATTTTGTCCTGAAGCTTTTCCTGGACACCAGGCTGTATGCCGTCCGGCAGGGAATCAAATGCGACGAACTGTGGAAAAAATTTCGCAACCTGTCGAGGGTCGAGCGCAAGATCGTTCCAAATGTCAGGCCAAAACAGGAGACCGACAGTGAATTTACCGGCCTTCTTCCGCTCCCGTGAAATTCTGCGAACCTCCACCTGCAATTTCGCATCGCGCTTCGTCGAGCAAGCGTAATAGAAACATTCCAGAGGCGCACCTGTACCGGGAAGCTTAAATGCTTCAGCGTCCTCAATCGCCTTTCGTACCATCTGCAACGTCGGTCGCTTCTCCAGATTACGACATTGAATTGCTGTTAGGCGATCCGTGTCATCGTGGCCGACAATATCGACTCCATTCTGGCGTTGGCCACGTGTGCCATGTCGCTCAAAATCGCTGCCCGGCCAGCGGAGACGTGCAGCGGTACAGGTAATATCCTCAAATTCGTCTTCGTCCTTGGGGGGCGGCACGCGAAGTCCAACCAGTGTTCCCATATCCATCCTCTCGTAGTTTGTTCCACCGACACGTCCGTAAAGGTCCGTCGAAACATCGTTAAAGGGTGGCACCTACTTGTCTGCGTCGAAGCAATCACCTCAAAAGGTCGTGGCGACGAACTTCAGGCTCTCCGAGAAACTCGAACTTACGCTGAAATAACATGGCGAGCTTCTCGTTCGCTGTAGCGAAGACGATTTGCCTGTCTCCAGTCACCACAATCTCTCGGAGATAATCGAGAAAGGAAAGGCAGTTTAGGTCATCGACATGGGCAATTGGATCGTCAATCAGAACCAGTGGTGGTGCCGACCTAAGCTGCGCATTTTGCGCGAGGAAAAGTGATAACGCGAACGCTGCACGCTGCCCGGTGCTGATTTGCTGGAGAGTAGCGTTTGTTCCCCCGTTCTTTCGGATGAGCGTTGTTAGCGAATTGCCAAGACCAGAGAATTCGGCAGGTGAATGTATGCGTTCAAAGATTGCCTCAATTGCGGATCGATTCTGCCTGAGTGCTTCCTCCATGCCCCCTGCCAATGAATGCTCTGATCGTATATTGGTTAAGACATTCTCCGCTTCCTTAAATCGGTCAATTCGGGGGACTAATCCCGCCAATTGCTTTTGAAGCTGCTCTTTGCGCTTTGTTGCCTCGGCTAGGACTGTTACTGATTTGCGCTCGTTGGCGAGAGTCGCTTGGAAGTCGCTTGCAAGCTTTCGGATTGAACTGATCTCCACCAACAAATCGGAAAGTGCGTTTCCGGCTGGCCAGGGGCAACGATCAAAATATGGATTGATTCGTTCCAGCACTCCTTTTACTGCTGCTAAACGCTCTCGGAGCATGGCC
>Ga0265313_10001771_pt1 | contig 19787 bp, 17 predicted proteins | sample 4123metaG_FD_203122 | JGI IMG/M metagenome (GOLD analysis project Ga0265313, IMG submission 203122) | Rhizosphere microbial communities from Carex aquatilis grown in University of Washington, Seatle, WA, United States - 4-1-23 metaG | ecosystem: Host-associated > Plants > Roots > Rhizosphere >...
CCTGCTCGCTGTGGAGCATGCTGCTGCTCGTGGCCGGCACCGCGGCCGGGGCGCGGGCCACCGGCTGGTACTTCGCGGCAGGCGCCGCCGGCGGTTGCGGCCTGTGGCTGAGCGCGATGGGAGAGGCACCGGTCATCGCGGGGACCGCGGCGGGCGCCATGCTCGCCGCGCTGGTGGCGCGGTCAGCCCCGGCGCAGGCCGAGGCGCCGCCTCCGCCCGCATTGCCCTGGAGGGCCTGGGCGTTCGGCGGGGCGGTCGCGAGCCTTGTCGGCTACCTGGTCGAGTACTTTCCCCGCCACATGGGGCCGCAGCTCCGGGTCAATTATCCCCTGTACGGACTGGCGTGGCTCGGGCTGGGCGAGCTGCTTTGGCGGTTTGCATCGTGGGCGCGGGGCGAGGGACCGCGGGGCGGCCCCGGGGTCGCGGGCATCCTGGCGCTTTCCGCCGCCGCCGCCGCCTCGCTCCCTGTCGCCGTCTGGCGGACCGGGGTCCGCGCCTTCCTGGCGGACGACCTGCTTTCGGCCCGGCTCACGGGCCTTCCGGATCCGGCGGCGGCGGGTGGCATGCCGGCGTGGCTGGGCGGCGGTCCTGACGGAGCCCTCGCGGCGGCCTGCCTTCCCCTCCTTCTCCTCGGCCCGGCGGCGTGGTTCCTCCTTCGCCGAAGGTCGGGCGCGGCGAGCCGCGGGGCGATCGCCATCGCCCTGGGGCCGGTCCTGGCCGCCCTCGCGCTCGCGATTCGCCTGCCGCGCTGGTGGAACACGCTCGACGCCATGTTGCTCGTAGTGCTGGTGGCGGCCGCGTCGGCCGTCCCCACGGCGGCACATGCCCGGCGGGTCCGCTGGCTGTGGTCCGCGCTCCTGGGCGCGGTGCTCGCATCCGGACTGGCGCGCCTGGTGCCCACGGCGGGGGCGGACGGGCTTGTTCTCACGCACGCCGAGGTCGAGGGCCTCTACGAGCGCGCCTTGGCCCACTGGATCGCGGACCGCGCGGGACCCGACGGCGCGACCGTCCTCGCGCCGCCGTTCCGCACCTCGAGCTTTTGCTTCTTCGGCGGGCTGCGCGGGCTCTCCACCCAGAATTGGGAGAACGCCGACGGCATGTCGGCCACCTTCCACATCGTCACCGCAATGCGGCAGGGCGAGTCGCTCTCGGGCATCAGCCAGCGCGGGGTGACCCACATCGTGCTCCTGCCCTGGGACACGGAATTTGAGGACTTCGCGGGCCTGAGGCTAAAGGACCCGGCGGCCTCATTCGTCTACGCCCTGCACAACACCAACGGCGGCGGCTTCACCTGGCTGCGCGCGGTGCCGTACGAGCTGCCTGCGATCGGCCGCCTTGAGGAGCAGCGGGTGATGGTGCTCGAGGTGACGGAGGAGACCGATCCCGCCACCCGACAGGGCCGCTTCGTCGAGTACCTGCTGGAGACGCACCAGCCCGGGCAGGCGGCCGCCGCGGGACGGGTGCTCCTGCGCTACCCCGCGGACCTGGGCTGCCTCGCGGCGCGGGCGCAGCTTGCAAAAGCGAGCGGAGACGACGGGGCCTTCGCGAGGGCGTTCGAGTCGATCGTGTCCAGCCTCTCCGGACGCGCCGACCGGGGCCTGGCGTGGGACAGGCGGGTGAGCCTCGCGGTCGTGCTGGCGATCGGCGGACGCAGCGATCTGTCGCGGGCGCAGGTGATCCGCTGCTTCCGCGAGGCCGACGGGGCGCACCTACGCTTCCTGACGACGGAGTCGCTCTACCACCTCCTCCTGCTCGGCAGGCGCGCGGGCGCCGAATTCCCAGACCCGGCCCTGCGCGCGCTTTCGCTCAGGCTGCTGCCCGCGACACTGCGCAGGGGCCTCTGATCAGGCCCGGGCAACCTCGGTACGCCTGCCGCCGTGCGCCGCCGACCTGTAGATCGCCTCGATGATCGCCATGTGGTCGCGCCCCATCTCGCCCGGTATCGGCGTCTCGCGGCCGGTCAGGATGCAGGAGGCGAAGTCATCCATCTGGAGGGCCTGCTGCGGCACCGGCGTGAACCTCACGGGGCCCCTCGAGGTCCTGGTCGCCAGCCCGCGGTAGCCGTAGGCGGGTTCAAGCCGGATCCATCCCTTCTCGCCCTCGGCGCGGAAGAAGTTGCCGTCCTGGTTGTAGCTCGACAATGCCTCGCAGGTCACGCCGCCGGGAAATTCCATCGACCACTCGATCGCCTCCTCGACCTCGTTGAAGAGCTCGGGCCGCGTCTTCGGGAGCTCGCGCGCCGTGACCGCGACCGGCTGGGCCATCGCCGCGCGGCAGGCGGCCTGGACCACGTAGATGCCGACATCCATGAGGGGTCCGCCCCCGGAGAGCGCCCGCTCGATCCTCCAGGCCCTCTGCCTGAAGGTCCAGCTGTCCTCGCCCGAGAGCTTGGTCAGAGTCCCGAAGTCCTTCTCGCGGGCGAGCCGGTCGAGCTCGATGTGGTTCGGGTCGAACTTCAGCCGGTAGCCGATCGACAGCTTCACGTTCGCCTTCCGGCAGGCCGCGATCATGGCGTCGCAGTCGGCGACGCTGTTCGCCATCGGCTTCTCGCAGATCACGTGCTTGCCCGCCTCGGCCGCGCGGATCGTGTCGCGGGCGTGCAGCCCGTTGGGGGTCACCACGTAGACGATGTCGATGTCCGGGTTGTCGGCGATCTCGTGGAACGAGTCGTATTGCCAGACGTGCCTCTCGGGGAACCCGTACTGGCGGCTCCAGCTGACACCCTTCTCGCGGGATCTCGTGATGACGCCCGCGAACCGGCAGAGCTTCGTCCTCCTCAGGGCCGGCCCCAGCTCGCCCCGCGAGTAGAGCCCGAGGCCCATGAGGGCGACGCCGAGCTTCCTCTCGCCCCCTTTGGTCGCCTCTGCAAGCTCGGCGGCCAGGCTTCCCGCGGCCCCGCTCCCGAGAAACGCGGCGCCCAGGCTCATGTTGCGGACAAACGTGCGTCGTGAGAGTGCGGAGTCATGGGAATCGCGGCGGACGTTCATGGCATGCGGGGGATGGGGACGGGGACGGGGTGCCTCCGGTGACAGGGACCAAGGAATGGGAGATTTCGAAAGGGGCAAGCACCGTAGTCATAGGGGGCGGTCTGCCGCCTCGAGCCTCGCCAGCTCGCCCGCCACGTGGGCCATCAGCGGCCGGTGGCCCGGGAGCAGGGAGTGGAGGGGGCACCAGAGCACCCGCTCGGAGGCCGCGGCGATCCGCGCGCTGCGCGACGGGACGACCATGAGGTCGAGCGGCGTCCGGTAGGTGAAGACCGGCAGGCCGCGAAGCGCGCCGGCGCCGGCGTCCAGGTCGCGCAGGAACGTGCTGCCCGGGCGCATCTGGCGCACCCCGGCCCCGCCGTGGAAATAGGCGCTGAGCGTGCCGCGGTGGGGTCCCGCGATCGAGAAGAACACGCGCGTCGAGCGGGCGCCGCCCCGCGCCTGGAGGTAGTGCCGGGCGACGACGGCGCCCATGCTGAAGCCGACCAGCGCCACGGGCGCCCCGCGGGCGACATTGGCCCGGATGAACCACGCGAGCTTCCCGGAAAGGTCCTCGAGCCCGAGGCCCCCGTCCCTCGGGTGGAAGGTCGGGGCGTGGCAGAGGTGCCCCCGGGCCTCGAGGTGGCGCCAGAGCCGACGGAAGAGCCGGCCCGTGTCGCCGAAGCCGTGGACGAGGACGACGTTCATGTCGGCCCCCGCCTACCCCCGGGCCTCGTCGCGCAGGATGCTGAACAGGTCCATGTCGTGGAACCCGTCGTGGCGCAGGTGCGAGCGCCTGAGCCTTCCCTCGTGCTCCATGCCGAGCTTCTCGAGGACCCGGCGCGACCCTGCGTTTTCCGGCATGCACGTCGCCTCCACCCGGTTCAGCCCGTAATGCTCGAACGCATACCTTAGCACGAGCCGCGCGGCCTCGGTCGCGATCCCCCGCCCCCAGCGGCCCCGCGCCACGTTGAAGGCGATCTCCGCGCGCTGGTGGTGCCTGTTGAGGGAGTGCAGGAAGACGATCCCCTCCAGCCGTTCGCGCCCGCGCGGGAGGATCGCCCAGCTCAGGATGTCGGGCCCCATGAGCATCCTCAGGAAGCTGCGGGTCTGCTCCTCCGAGTCGTGGGGCGGCCAGAGCGTGTAGCGGGCGACCTCGGGATCCGAGGCGTACGCGAAGACCGACGGCGCGTCGTCGCTGCGCAGCGGGCGCAGCGTCAGCGTGTCGGATTCCAGGACCGGCGAGGTGGTGTCGAAGGGGTCGCTCATGCCCTGCGGCGGACCCTGCCGGGCATGAGGAGATCCCACTTGTTCCCGTAGAGGTCCTCGAAGACGGCGACGGTGCCGTAGGCCTCGGTCCTCGGCTCCTCGTTGAACTTCACGCCGCGGGACCTCATCCTGCGGTAGTCGCGCCAAAAGTCGTCCGTGTGCAGGAAGAGGAACACGCGGCCCCCCGCCTGGCGGCCCACGGCGGCCCGCTCCGCCCGGTTCTTCGCCCTGGCCAGCAGCAGGCGCGCCCCACCCGAACCCGGCGGCGCGAGCACGACCCACCGCCTCCCGCCGCCGAGCGGCGCGTCCTCGACCACGCGAAAGCGGAGCGCCCCGGCGTAGAAGCCCAGGGCCTCGTCATAGTCCCGGACAAGGAGGCAGACGCAGCCGATCGCCTGCCTCATGCTCCGGGCGCCTCCCCGCGCGCCATCCGCTCAAGCGCGGTCACCGTCTGCCAGTTGCGGGTCGTCGCGCGGGTGGAGAGCTTCCGCTCGAAGAAGTTGTTGTTGATCTTCGTGACTCCGTATCCTGAAGGACAATACACATAAACGACGTCCCCGGCGAGGACCGCCGCCTCGCCCGGCGCAAGCGGCAGCCCGATCCCGTCCAGCGAGGCCGCGGCGGCGCGCCCTACCAGGAACGTGACGTGGAGGAACCTGGGGTCGACCCCGGGCCGCCCGAGAAACGGGTTCGCCCCGGCCACCGCCGTCATCTCGCCGGCGGAGCGCACGGCGACAGCGACGTCGTAGCCGCAGTCACGCAGGATCCTGCGCTCGATCGCGGGGCCGTGGCGTCCGGCGCCCGTTCCTGGCGCCTCAAAGACGGCGTTTCCGCTCTGCAGGTGGGTCCGGACCTTGCGGAAGCCCAGGGCCTCGTGGAGGGCCCTGAGCGCGTCCATCTTCAGGGGCCGCCTCCCGGCGACATTAATGCCGCGGATCATCGAGACAACGGTGGCCATGTGCTGCGGCGATTGAGGCGGAAAGCCCCCCGCCCGGCGAGGCCCAACCGGCGGCCGTGCGCCCCGGCCCTCCGCGGGTTGCACGGGTCGGCGGGGCGGCCCCTGTGGCGGGGTGCCGTCCGTCCGGGCTATGACACGAATCGCATTGGGGAGGCTTGTAAAAAAGGGCCTAATACTGCACATTAATTCCCCGCCCTTGATGAAACTGGCCTCCGCCATGGCAAAAGCAGCCCACGCTCCCTGCGTTTGTGATTGCTGCTGCCCATTTTAGATAATGCCAACTGCGGAAACTCTCTCCACCGCGGTTGATCCAGCCGCGGTGGACCGGAGGCTATCCGGGCTGTCAGCCGGCGAACGGATCGCCTGGGCGTTCGCGCACTTCGGGGACGGGCTCGTCCTCAGCACAAGCTTCGGGGCCCAGGCCGCCGTGATGCTGCACCTGGCGACGCGAATCGCGCCCAACCTGCCGGTCGTGTTCGTCGACACCGGCTACCTCTTCCCGGAGACCTACGCCTTCGCCGACCAGCTGACCGAGCGACTGAGGATCAATCTCAAGGTGTACCGGGCCGTCGAGTCGCCGGCATGGATCGAGGCCCGGCACGGGAGGCTCTGGGAAAAGGGGGCCGCGGGCCTCGCCGCCTACAACCAGGTCACGAAGGTCGAGCCGATGAAGCGGGCGCTTTCCGAGCTCGGGGCGCGCGCGTGGCTCGCGGGGCTCAGGCGCGTGCAGTCGAGCACCCGCGAGCGCCTCCCCGTCGTCGCCAGCCAGGACGGGCGCACCAAGGTCCATCCGATCGTGGATTGGACGGACCGCGACGTGCACCGGTACCTGACCGAGAACGACCTGCCCTATCACCCGCTCTGGGAGAAGGGCTACGTCTCGATCGGCGACATCCACACGACCCGGCCGCTCACGGCCGAGATGACGCCCGAGGAGACCCGCTTCTTCGGCATCAAGCGCGAATGCGGGCTGCACGACCCCGCCGCGAACATCTGAACCGCCTCTGCAATGACCCACCTTGACGAACTTGAGTCCCAGAGCATCTACCTCATGCGCGAGGCCTACCACGCCTTTGAGAAGCCCGCGATGCTCTGGTCCATGGGAAAGGACTCGAACGTGCTCCTGTGGCTCGCGAAGAAGGCGTTCTGCGGCCACATCCCCCTGCCGGTCGTCCACATCGACACGACCTACGAATTCCCCGAGATGCTCGAGTTCCGCGCGTGGGCGCAGAAGCACTACGGCTTTGAGCTCACGGTCTGGACCAACCTCGAGGCGCGCGCGCGCGGGATCGGCTACGAGACGACCGACCCGGTCACCGTGACCCACGAGCTGAAGACGGTGGCGCTGCAGCAGTGCCTGGCGGCCAACGGCTACGACGCGCTCATCACGGGCATCAGGCGCGACGAGGACTCGACCCGCGCGAAGGAGCGCTACTTCTCGCCGCGCAACGCCGAGTTCGAGTGGGACTACAAGGACCAGCCGCCCGAGTTCTGGAACCACTTCACGACCGAGTCGGGGCCGGGCGAGCACGTGCGCGTGCAGCCGCTCCTCGACTGGACGGAGATCGACATCTGGAGCTACCTCGACCGCGAGAAGGTGCCGCTGCCGGGGATGTACTTCTCGCGCAACGGGCAGCGCTACCGCTCGCTCGGGTGCATGCCGATCTCAAAGCCCGTCACGAGCGACGCCAAGACGATCGACGACATCATCGAGGAGCTGAAGGTGACGAAGGTCTCCGAGCGCGCCGGCCGCGCGCAGGACCACCACGAGCGCAACGCGATGCAGAAGCTCCGGGCCAAGGGCTTCATGTGACCCCGGGATGAACGCACCACCCGACACCGCCCCCGCGCCCAAGGCCGCGGCGCCCGCCGAGCCCGCCATGCCCGCGGCCCGTCCGACGCAGTCGGACCACCTCCAGCTGGTCGTCGTGGGCCACGTGGACCACGGGAAGTCGACGCTCATCGGCAGGCTCCTCTTCGACACCCATTCCGTGCCCGACGGGAAGGCGGAGCGGATCGAGGCCGCCTGCAAGGCCGAGGGGATGGAGTTCGAGTACGCGTTCCTCCTGGACGCGCTCCTCGAGGAGCAGGCGCAGAACATCACGATGGACACGACCCGCGTGCCCTTCCGCACCGAGCGGCGCCCGTTCACCATCATCGACGCCCCGGGCCACAAGGAATTCCTGAAGAACATGATCACCGGGGCCGCGAGCGCCGACGCCGCGATCCTGCTCGTGGACGCGCAGGAGGGGCTGCGCGAGCAGACCCGCCGGCACTGCTTCCTTCTCTCGCTCCTCGGGCTGCGGCAGATCGTCGTGGCCGTCAACAAGATGGACCTTGTCGACTACCGCCCGGACGTCTTCGACGCGATCCGCACCGAGCTTTCGGAGTTCCTCGCCCGGCTGGGCGTCGAGCCGGCGCATTTCATCCCGATCTCGGCGAAGCACGGCGAAGGGCTGCTCCGGGGCAGCGCCCGCATGGCCTGGTACCGCGGGCCGACGCTCCTTGACGTCCTCGAGCAATTCCGGGCCAATCCCCCGGCCTCGGGCGGGCCGCTGCGGCTGTCGGTCCAGGACGTCTACCGCTTCGACTCGCGCCGGATCATCGCGGGGCTCGTCGAGTCCGGGAGCCTCTCGGTCGGGGACGCGATCGAGTTCGTGCCCGGCGGCAAGCGCAGCCGCGTCAAGTCGATCGAAACCTGGCCCCAGTCGGACCCGCCGCCCACGGGCCCGGTCGGCTCCGGCAGCGAGGTGGCGCTCACGCTCGAGGACGAGCTTTTCGTCGAGCGCGGCCAGATCGGCGCCCCGCTCGGCGACAGGCCCTACGAGGCCAGGACCTTCACGGCGCGCGTCTTCTGGATCCACGACACGCCGCTGCGCTCGGGGGAGTTGATCCCGCTCAAGCTCGGGACGCAGCAGGCCGAGGCCCGCGTCCTCGGCATCCAGCGCACGCTCGACGCCGTGACGCTCGAGAGCGGCACCGGCACGACGGGCGAGGTCAAGGTGCACGAGGTGGCGGAGATCCGCCTGCGCGTGCGCAAGCCCATCGCCTTCGACGTCGGCGGGAAGGTGCCGGCGCTCGGCCGCTTCGTCCTGATGCGGGGCCGCCGGATCGGCGGGGGCGGCGTCATCGATTCGGTCGTCGACGAGCCGCCGGACCGGCAGGGCATGAGCCCGGTGAGCCGCTCCGCCATCCTAGGGCACCGGGGCTGCATCATCTGGATGACCGGGCTATCGGGCTCGGGGAAGTCGACGCTCGCCCAGGCCCTGGAGCAGCGCCTCCTCACCTCGGGCGTCCTCTCCGCCGTCCTGGACGGCGACGTGCTGCGGACGGGGCTCAGCAGGAACCTCGGGTTCACGCCCGACGACCGCAGCGAGAACCTGCGCCGCGCGACCGAGCTGGCAATCCACCTCGCCGACGCCGGCGTCGTGGTCATCGCGGCGCTCATCTCGCCCTACCGCGCGGACCGCGCCATGGCGGCCGAGCGGGCCAAGGAGAAGGGGATCCCCTTCGCCGAGATCTACGTCAACGCCCCCCTTGCAGAGTGCGAGCGGCGCGACCCGAAGCAGCTCTACAAGAAGGCGCGCGCCGGCCAGATCCCGCAGTTCACGGGTATCGACTCCCCGTACGAGGCCCCGCTGGCGCCCGACCTCGAGCTGAGGACGGACCGGGAGTCCGTGGGCGATTCGATCGAGAAGCTGACCCAGGCGGCGCTGAGCCTTGCCCGGCCCCAGGAGCAGGCCGGGAGCGGCGCGGACATATGAACCCCGCAACGGTGTACCTGGTCGGCGCGGGACCCGGGGACCCGGAGCTCATCACGCTCAGGGCGCACCGGGTGCTCGGGGAGGCCGACGCCGTGGTCTACGACCACCTGGTCGACGCGGCGCTCCTCGAGCTTACGCCGCCGGGGTGCGAGCGCATCTTCGCGGGCAAGACGGGCGGGCAGGCCTGCCGGCCCCAGAGCGAGATCGACGACACGCTCGTGCGGCTGGCCCTCGAGGGGAAGACCGTCGTCCGCCTCAAGGGCGGGGACCCCTTCATCTTCGGACGGGGGGGCGAGGAGGCGTCCGTGCTCGCGGCCGCGGGGATTCCCTTTGAGATCGTGCCCGGGGTCACCGCGGCGCTCGCCGCCGCCGCGTACGCGGGCATCCCCCTCACCCACCGGGAGCACAGCTCGGCCGTCGTGTTCCTGACCGGACACGAGGACCCGGCCAAGCCCGGCGCGACGGTCCGCTGGGAGGACTTTGCCCGCCTGAAGGCCACGCTCTGCGTCTACATGGGCGTCCGGAACCTGCCGGTGATCGCCCGCCGCCTCGAGGCCGGCGGCATGGCGCCGTCGACCCCGGCCGCGATCGTCGAGTCGGCCACCACCGAGGCCCACCGGAGGATACTCGGGACCCTGGGGTCGATCGCGGGCCTCGCCGCCCGCGAGAATGTGCGGGCGCCCGCGATGCTCATCATCGGCGAGGTGGCGGCCTTCGCCGAGTCGCTCTCCTGGTTCGAGAACGCGGCGCACGCCCCCGCAGCGCGATGAAGATCGCCCTCATCGACAACGGGTCGCTCGAGCCCGCGGCGCACGCCTGCCTGCGGGCGGCGGCGGCGGAGATCGGCGCGCGCACGGGAACCCGCGTTGACGCGGTCTCATGGCGGCACAGCGGCCGCATTGCCGCCGGCGCCCTGGGCGGCGGCCCGGCGTGGACGCTGGCCCCCTGGATCCGCGCCCAGGTGGAGGCGGGGGAGCGCGAGTTCCTCCTCGTCCCCTTCTTCATCAGCCCGCAGGGCGCGATCGGGAGCTCGCTTCGCCAGGACCTCGACCGCCTGCGGGGGACCGCGGGGACCTTCGACTATGCGTTCGCGGACGGACTGCCCGCGGACTCGGTCCTGACCGCAATCGTCGCGGACCGCATCCGGGAGTCGGCGTCGCGGCTCGGGCTCCGGAAGCCCCCCGTCGTCGTGGTCGATCACGGCGGGCCGTCGCCGGCCTCCGCCGGGGTGCGCAACCGGGTCGCGGAGCGCGTCCGCGCCGGGCTTGGCGGCGCGATCGGCCCCCTCCTCGCGGCCTCGATGGAGACCCCCGACGGCCCGGACTTCGCCTTCAACCGCCCGCTCCTCCTCGAGGCGCTCGCGCGGCCCGGGTTCGACTCGGGCGACGTCGTGGTCGCCCCGCTCTTCCTCTCGCCCGGCAGGCACGCGGGGCCCGGGGGCGACCTCGCCCGGATCACCCGCGAAGCCGAGGCGCGCGCGCCGCGGCTTCGCTGCCACTTCACCGAACTGGTGGGGTCGCACCCCCTCGCCCTTGAAACCCTCGCCGGCGCCCTTTCCCGGGCGCTGCGCGTCGGCGCCCTGCCATGAGCGACGCACCGCAGGCGGCGCCCGCGCCGCTCCACAAGAACGAGCAGATCAAGGCGGAGAGCCGCTTCCTGCGCGGGCACATCCTCCAGGACCTTTTGGACACGTCGTCCGGAACGATCCAGGACGACAGCGCGCAGCTCACCAAGTTTCACGGGGTCTACCCGCAGGACGACCGCGATCTGAGGGTCCAGCGCCGCCGCGAGGGCAAGGAGAAAGCCTACATCTTCATGGCGAGGGTGCGCGTGCCCGGAGGGGTCTGCACGCCCCAGCAGTGGCTCGCGATGGACGCGATCGCGGACGCCCGCGGGAACGGGACGCTCAAGATCACGAACCGCCAGTCCTTCCAGCTCCACGGGGTCATCAAGAGCAACCTGCGCGCGGCGCTGCGCGAGGTGAACCGCGCGCTCCTCGACACGCTGGCCGCGTGCGGCGACGTGAACCGCAACGTGATGTGCAACCCCAACCCGCACCTCTCGGGCCTCCATGCCGAGACGCTCGGGATCGCGAGGGCCGTCGCGGACCGCCTGCTGCCCCGGACGAGGGCCTACCACGAGCTCTGGGTCGAGGACACCCTGGTCGCCGGCGGCGAGCCCCCCGAGGACGAGGAGCCCCTCTACGGCAGGACGTACCTTCCGAGGAAGTTCAAGATCGTGTTCGCCGTCCCGCCGAGCAACGACGTGGACGTGTTCGCGCACGACCTCGGCTTCATCGCGATCACGGACGATGCAGGGCGGCTGGCCGGCTTCGACGTGACCGTCGGGGGCGGCATGGGGATGACGCACGGCCAGGCGGAGACCTATCCCAGGATGGCGGACGTGCTCGGGTTCTGCCGCCCCGACCAGGTGGTCGCCCTCGCCGAGGCGGTCGTGACCGTGCAGCGCGACTTCGGCGACAGGACCGACCGCAAGCACGCGCGGTTCAAGTACACGATCGCGGACCGCGGGCTCGGCTGGATCCGTGCGGAGGTCGAGCGGCGCCTGGGGTGGGAGCTCGGTTCGGTCCGGCGCTTCGAGTTCACGGGCACCGGGGACCGCTACGGCTGGACGGAGGGCCCGAACGGCGACGCCCATTTCACGCTCTTCATCGAGAACGGCCGGGTGAAGGGGGCCACCAAGGCGGCGCTCCGGGAGATCGCGAAGGTCCACAAGGGCGATTTCAGGCTGACGCCGAACCAGCACCTCATGATCGCGAGCGTCGCCCCGGCCGACCGCCCGAGGATCGACGCGCTGCTCAGGGAGCACGTCCTCGACGGGGCGCACCGCGCCTCGGGGCTTCGGCTGAACGCCATGGCCTGTGTCGCGCTGCCCACGTGCGGCCTGGCCCTGGCCGAGAGCGAGCGCTACCTGCCGGACCTCGTGACCCAGCTCGAGGCCGAGGTCGAGTCCGCGGGCCTCACGGACGACGCGATCGTCATCCGGATGACGGGATGCCCGAATGGCTGCGGTCGGCCGTTCCTCGCCGAGATCGGCTTCGTCGGAAAGGCTCCGGGGAAGTACAACGTCTACCTCGGCGCCGCCTTCAACGGGACCCGGATGAACGCGCTCTACAGGACCTCGGTGGCGGCCGCGGACCTCGTGCCCCTCGTGCGGCCGCTCCTCAAGAGCTACGCGACGGAGAGGCTCCCCGGGGAGCGGTTCGGGGACTTTGCCATCCGCGCGGGCTATGTGAATCCGACCGGGGCGCCCGCGGACTTCCACGCCCAGGCCGCGATCGGCGAGGCGACGGATCTCTAGGGCGGACGCACCCTTCGCCCCGCAAAATGAAACGGGCCGCCTAACCCAGGCGGCCCGTTTGCTGTGCTGACTTACCCTGATTACCCTAAGCGGTGTGTCCCAGCTCTTGAGAGCGGCGGCACATCAGCCTCGTTACGGCAGACGCCGGCCGGGGCAAATGGTTTCGGGCTCCTAAACGATAATCCATATTCTCTTTACGGATATCACCTTAGGGATGCACAAACTCCCTCAAAAGGCCGCTCGGCCGTCAGGGCATGGCCTCCGTCCCGGCGGCGGCCGGATTCCTCGGCTTTGGCTCGGTCCAGAGCCGCACCAGGAGCTCCGCAAGATTCTTCATGCTCGTGCGCTTCAGGCCGTAGGCGCGCACGGCGGCGACGAAGGCCGGGGCCACTGCGCTCCGCTCCTCGTAGTAGCGCCAGAGCTCCGCATCGATCCGGGCCACGGCCCCGTGGACCTCGGCCGACGCCGCCACAATGCCTCGAACTTTGTGCTGAAGGTGCTGTCTCTCATCCTTGTGACCCTGGACGTAATCGTACAGAAGCTGCTCGCTTCGGTTGAGACTCATGCGGGCAACGTGCTGCAGCTATTGTAAAAAACAACCGTAAAACCCGCGGTCAGCATGGCATTGCATTTGCTGTCCATTCGTGGTTAACCAATTACCTAGTAGACGTAACAATACCCCAACCCATGTGGCAAAAACTCAAAGAGCAATTACCTGCCATCATTCTTACCGCCATTCTGATTTCCGGCGCGGCGTTCTGGTTGCATACGCAGACGGTTGCCGAGATGACCGCAAAGGAGGAGGCGGACCTGGTCCCGCTCCGTGAGCAGAACGAGGCCCTGAAGGCCTCCTCAGAGGAGAACCGGCGCACGATTGAGGCGACCAACAAGCTGCTCAAGGATGCAATTTCGAAGCGCGAGGCGGACATGTTCCGCACGGACGAGGAGATCCAGAAGCTGAACGGCGAGCGGATGGACGCCCTCGCGGAGGCGATTGCGAAGAAGGTGCAGCCGTACAATCCCCTCCCGAAGAGCCCGGAGGAGGCCGAGAAGATGCAGAACGAGCAGGTCGACAAGGTCTCCTCGAGGCTGCAGCTGAAGATCCAGCCGATCCTCACGGAGATGGCCAAGGACCAGAACCTCACGCGCGCGTCGATCGAGAAGTACACCCAGCGCATCTCGGACCAGGTGGGCACCGCCCTCACGGGAGAGATGGCGCGCAATCAGAAGCTCAACAACAACCTGCAGGAGACGCAGGCCGCCGCGGAAGACGCCCTCAAGCTGAGCCATGAGCTGACCGCCCTTTACCTGAGCACGTTCAAGGACGAGGGAATCGTCACGCGCCTCCTCATGCTGCCGGCCAACGTGGTCAAGGATGCCGCGAGCTTCAGCATCATCACCAGCAACGACCGCAAGAAGGTCGAGCAGGACCTGGTCAACAAGGAGAACGAGATCGAGAAGCGGCTCTCCGACCTGCAGGCGCAGGCGCCCAAGAGCTGACGCGGCCGCAGTGTCCGCCCTCCTAGTCCGGCCGCACGCGCGTCGGCAGGAGCGCCGCGTCCTGCATCCCGTGGATGATCTTCTTGTCCGGGGGGCAGAACGTCGCGAGCGCCCCGGACAGGCGCGCCTTCCCCTCGACCACGAAATAGTAGGGGCATAGCCGCAGGCGCCCGTCCACCTCGGCCGCCTCGTGCGGGGCCGCGGCGCCGTAAAGGCTGTGCCGGACCCGACGCGGCTTGCGGTAGGCCTGCAGGACGTGGAGGTTCGCCGGGGCAAGCGCCAGCGCGCGCTCGACGCCCTGCTGCCACTCCTCGCGCGAGGAGTCGCTCCCCAGGACGACGCTGCGCGCCCCCCATGCGGTCTCGTGGAACCCGCTGATCTTGATGATCAGGTCGCGCTCCTTCTGCGACGCCGAGGCAAGGTCGCGCCAGTCGGCGAGCGCCCGGCCGCCCGCCTTGGGCCCGTCGAGGACGGCGCCCGGCGGCAGCGGCGCCGGGTCCATGATCCACGTGGGCGGTATCAGCGCCCTGAGGAGCTTCAGCGGTCGGGCGCCGAGCGCCTCCTCCCAGTAGTCCTGGAGCAGGTGGTGGTGGAAGAGGCCGAACGCGAGCTTCTCCTCCTGGAACGTGCGCATGGGCGGGGCGACCGCGACGTCCCCGGATTCCCAGGCGTCGAAGATGTAGGGTGCGGCCTTGATGCTCGGCAGGTCGAACAGCTCGAAGAAGCGGTAGATGATGTCGATCTTCTCCGGGTTGCCCTCGACGTCGAAGAACAGCGCCCCGCCGAGCGGGAAGAGGTCCTCGGGCCTCATGCAGAACACCCGCTGGCCGGCGACCTGAAGCTGGTGGGCGATCCACTCCATTTCCGGCCTGTAGGTCGCCGCCTCCTCGCTGACGACGAGCGCGACCAGGGGGTTGCGGATCCCGGGCCTCAGGGCCGCGAGCGAGGCGTGGAAGTTCCTTACCATCGCGTCGTCCCCGCCGATGATCCCCTCCGTCTCGCGGTAGAGGCGGTTCAAGAACCCCGTGAGGCCTATCCCGCCCGGCACCGAATCGAGCTCCGTCATCACGAAGCCGTCGTCCGTCAGCAGCAGGTCGGGGCGGAGCACCGTCGGGAACATCCCCCGGGTCTTCGGGCTGCGGGCGTGCGCGACGAGGCCCGGCGGCTTGCCCCGCTCGAGGTAGTCGGCGACCCACGGGGCCGTGAGCGGCTTGTTGCGCAGCAGGTTCCTGCCGGAGGCGGACTTCAGGTAGAGCGCCTCGAGCGCCTGGTGGAACTCGAGGCACGCGGCCCCGATCGCCTCCAGTTCCTGCGCCTGCGCGGCGAGGATCGGCCACGCGTCCTGCGAGAGCCGCCACGTCTTGTCCTCGAAGAGGGACTGGGCGGCGAAGGCGGCCTTGAGCGTCTCGTACTTGAGCCTGTGCATCCCGGCCTCGTCAGTCGTCGATCTGGATGTCCTTGTTGCGGTGCCTCGGGCTCCCGGCGCGCAGCCACGCCGTGATGAATTTGTCCAGCTCGCCGTCGAGGACGCCCTGCGTGTCGCTCGTGCTGTAGCCCGTGCGCAGGTCCTTGACCATCTGGTAGGGCTGCAGGACGTAGCTGCGGATCTGGCTTCCCCACCCGATCTCGCCCTTCTCCCCGTAGAACCGCTCCATCTCGCTGCGCTGCTCGTCGAGGCGCTTCTCGTAGAGCCTCGCCTTCAGGACGCTCATCGCGCTCGCGCGGTTCTTGATCTGCGAGCGCTCGTTCTGGCAGACGACGACGATCCCGCTCGGGATGTGCGTCACGCGCACCGCGGAGTCCGTGGTGTTGACGCCCTGGCCGCCCTTCCCCGACGAGCGGTAGACGTCGACGCGGATGTCGCTCTCCGGGATCGCGATGTCGATGTCCTCGGTGATCTCGGCGATCACGTCCACCGCGCAGAAGGAGGTGTGCCTCCTCTTGTTCGAGTCGAACGGGCTGATGCGCACCAGGCGGTGGACGCCGCGCTCCGCCTTGGCGTAGCCGTAGGCGTTCTCGCCCTTCAGGAAGAGCGTCGCCTTGGTGATGCCCGCCTGGTCGCCCGCCTGGACGTCCTGGACCTCGATCTCGAAGCCCCTGCGCTCGGCCCACCGGTTGTACATGCGGAAGAGCATGTCGGCCCAGTCGCAGGACTCGGTTCCCCCCGCCCCCGCCTGGATGGAGAGGAAGGCGTTGTTCTTGTCGAACTGGCCGGTCAGGAAGGACGCGATCTCGAGCTTGTCGAGCTCGTCCGCCATCACCGCCACGGAGGCCAGGAGTTCGCGCTCGTGGACCTCCCGCTCGCCGCCGTCCGAGAGCCCGAGGAGTTCAAGCATCACGTCGGTGTCGTCGACCTTCTTCTGGAAGGCGATCACGGGCAGGATGGCCCGCTTGAGCGTGTTCAGCTTGGCGATGTGCTTCTGGGCGCGCTCGTTGTTATCCCAGAACGCGGGGGCGCCCATCTCGGCCTCCATCGCCTCTATCTCGCGGCGCTTTTGGTCGACGTCAAAGAAACCTCCACAGGTGGCCTGCGCGCTTCTTGATGTTCTCGATCTGGTTCAGCGTCTCGGTGGGGATCATGATGAAGGGTCGAATAAAAGCCGGACCCGGCCCAACCGCAAGCGGACAAGCGGGAGTGCCCCGGCCTACATCCGCCACATCGCGAATCCCATCATCGGGTCGCCGGGCATCTGCCGCAGCTCGTTGAAGAGCTGGATCACCTCGTGGTTCCTCTCGAGCTGGGCGCGCAGCGCCGCGAACTGCGCCTCCGAGAGGACGCCGCGGGCTTGTCCGAGGACCTGCTCCGGGTCCACGGCCTCGGCCATGGCGACATGGGCGACGAGGGAATCGTCGAAGCTGTGGACAATCGGGTCGTCCGCGGTGCCCCCGGCGGCGTACGACGGATTCGCCCCGGCCATGACCCGGGCAAGCTGGCTGGCCTGCGGGCCACTCAGCGGATCGCCGATGATTGCAAGGCCTCCGGCAAGGGCATCCACGAAGGAGCGCATCGGCGCCTGGCGCTCGCACTCCTTCAGCTGCTGGTAGCCGGGTTCCCCCAAGAGGTCGATCTGGGCCGCGGCCTGCTGGTCCTCGGCCTGCCTCCGGAGGCCAGCAACGGCGGGATCGGACTCGTCCAGCCCCTGGGCCTGCGCGGACGACGTGATGTCGAGCATCCGCCCCGCCCCCTCCATGGCAATCTCGCTGAACCTGGCAATCTGGTCGGCTGACAGCCCGAGCGACGACCAGAGCGGGCCGAACTTCTGCGCGAGGCCGGCGCGCTCCGCCGCCAGGCAGAGCGCCTGCAGCTTGGGGTCTCGCGCGAGGGCACGCTGCTCCCAAACCCTCCGGGGGATCGAATGAATGGACAGGTCTATCGCCGCGGCATCAGCCGGCGTCACCCTGGGGACGGGGCCGCCGAACCTGGAGCGGACGCCGTCGAGGAGGCCGCCCAGCCTGGACGCCTCCCTCCTTGAATCGGCCGTCCGCAGCTCGGCCCGCCCAATCGAGGCCTCGAGGAGCGCACGCTCCCTCGCCGCGGCATCGAGCCCCGCGCTCGCCCCCGGGATCGAACGCGCCGCGAGGACAGCGACGATTGCCGCGCCGGCGAAGAGCGCCCCGGAGCCCAGCAGGGTGATCCCCTTGGCGTTCATCGGTCACCTTGAGCCACGATGCCCGCCGCAATCCTTGCCTCGTTCGCGGCCTGCTGCATCGCCTGGTCCACGGCCTGGCTCAGGGCCAGCTGGTACTGCACCTGCCGACGGAGTCCGGACAGCGCGGCGAGCTGGGCATCCGACAGCACGCCCCTGGCCCGGGAGATCGCCGCGTCCCAGTCCGGATTGCCCGCGGACGGCCCGCTGGAGCCCAGGATCACGGTCAGCTGCGCGGCCTGCTCCGAGGTCAGCGGCGTGGGTGTCAGGTAGAGGGCGCTGCCCAACTGCATCGAAAGCATCCGCGGCGCCGCCGACGCATTGTAGTCCTGGTACTGCCTGTAGCCGGCGTCGCCGAGGAGGATGCGCAGCTGGGTCTCCATCTGCGCCGCCGACAGGTCCCCGGCGGAGAATCCGCCGGCCGGCGCCTGCGTCGCCGAGGCCCAATTCACCCCGGCGGTGCCCCGCACCCTCAGGTCTTCAAACGCCTGGATCTGCCCGTCCGTCAGGCCAAGGGCCTTGAACAGGCCGCCGTACACGTCGGCTGTCCTCTGCCGGAAATAGGCCGTGAGATGCCGCGCCGCCTGCGGCCTTGCCGCGAGAAGATCGCGGCCCGCGGCCCTAGGGTCTCTTAGGACCACGCCCGCCGCCGCCGCCTCGCTGGCGGCCCGCGCATCCGCGGCGCCAACTGCGGCCTTGGCCGCACCGAGCGCCTTTTCCGCGGCGGCCCTGTCGCCTTCGGCGGACCTTGCCTCGCGCTCGGCGGCAGCGAGTTCGGCGTCAAGCGCCCGGTTCCCCTGCAGAACGGCCTCGAGCGCCCGCCGGGACAATAGGTCCGCGCGAACCTCGTAGACGGCGGTTGCGACGGCGAGGGCCGCGACGACGGCAGCCGCACCGGCGGCGAGCTTGGAATGGCTCATGAGGTTGAGGAGGTCTAGGGCCGAGGCCGCCGGGCTGGACAGCGCGACGCCCGCGACCGAGGCGGCGAGTGCCGCGGGCGCCGCCGTGACTGCGTTCGCCTCGATGAGGGACGCCACCGCGGCAGCGGTCGACGCGATCCCCCGCCGGGCCAGGAGGACCCTCAGCCTGCCGACCGCCCGGTCGACGCGCTTTCGCGCGGCGTCTTCCGTCAGGCGGAGGCGCGCGCCCGCCTCCCCATAGGACCGTCCCTCGAAGAAGCGCAGCAGCAGCGCCTCCCGGTCGGCTAAGCTGAGCTCGTCCATCGCCTCGTCCAGGACCGGCCTCAGGCGGTCCCAGTCCGGGTCGGCCTGCGGATCGGCGCCCATCAGGTGCGCCTCGTGCTCCCTCGCCTGCCTGCGGCGCTCGGCGCGGACCGCGCGCAGCGAGGCGAACCGCGACGCGGTGTGGAGCCATCCCGCGAGGACCGGCCGGTCGACAAGCCCGGGCGCCTTGCGCGCGAGGGCGACGAACACCTGCTGGGTGACATCCTGGGCAAGGTGCCCGTCGCCGCCGACCCGCCGAAGCGCCGCGCAATAGACGAGGTTGACGTGCCTGCGGACGAGCTCCGTGAACGCCTCCTGGGAGCCGTCCTCTGCGTAGTGTCGGAGCAATTCGGCGTCATCCTCCATGGTCTTCCACCCCGTTAGTAGCCGCCGGCCACGGAACCGGACACACAATTTTCCGGCCTTCTCAAGGTCCGGGCCAAACGGGCCGATGATCCAATCGGCAGGGCCGCTTGCGGCCCGGGGAGACTGTGCGAGCTTACCGCTTACCCAACACCCATCCAAACATGATCGAACGCACACTGGGCAGAGGCGGGCTTCGGGTCTCGGCAATCGGGCTCGGCTGCATGGGCATGAGCGAGTTCTACGGCCCGTCGCAGATGGACGACGCGGAGTCGGTGCGCGTCATCCACCGGTACCTCGACCTGGGAGGCAACTTCCTGGACACGGCCGACATGTACGGGGTGGGACGGAACGAGGCGCTTGTCGGGCGTGCGATCGCGGACCGCCGCGACAAGGTGGTGCTTGCGACCAAGTTCGGGAACGTCCGCGGGCCCAGGGGGGAATTCCTCGGCGTCCGCGGCGACGCCGCGTACGTGAGGCAGTGCTGCGAGGCGAGCCTCACCCGGCTCGGGGTCGACGTGATCGACCTCTATTACCAGCACCGCGTCGACCCCAGGGTCCCGATCGAGGAGACCGTCGGCGCGATGGCCGGGCTCGTGAAGGAGGGGAAGGTGCGCCACCTCGGCATGTCCGAGGCGGCGCCCGCCACCCTACGGCGGGCCGCGGCCGTCCACCCGATCGCGGCCCTGCAGACCGAGTACTCGCTCTGGAGCCGCGACCCGGAGGACGGGCTCCTCGGGACCGTCCGCGAGCTCGGCATCGGCTTTGTCGCCTACAGC
>Ga0265313_10001773_pt1 | contig 19769 bp, 14 predicted proteins | sample 4123metaG_FD_203122 | JGI IMG/M metagenome (GOLD analysis project Ga0265313, IMG submission 203122) | Rhizosphere microbial communities from Carex aquatilis grown in University of Washington, Seatle, WA, United States - 4-1-23 metaG | ecosystem: Host-associated > Plants > Roots > Rhizosphere >...
ATGATGGACGACATCATGTCCACCAACGAGCTGATTGACGTCATGATGGCTACATCAGCCATTCCCATGGCCTTTCCGCCCCGCCACATCAACGGACACGGACTCTGGGTGGACGGCGGATTGGTGCGCAACACGCCCATGGAAACAGCTATTCAGATGGGCGCTGACGAAGTTTATATGGTGCTTTTGCACCCTGAGAAAATCAACGTCTGCCCCACCAATATGTTCGAAGTAATCGTGCGTTGTTTGGACATTGTCCTTGACGCATCAGCACGCAAAGAGATTCAGACTGCCGAACTCTACAATCGTCTGATCAAAGAAGGCAATATCGAATCAAAAGGCAGAAAGAACGTCGATATCAGAGTTTTTCAACCGAAGCGAGCAGTGAATACGACTCTTCTGGAGATCGATCCCTTGCGCTCGCGCAAGTTGATTACTCAAGGCTATGAAGAAGCAATGGAATTGATGGTCGACTATAAGCCAGGAGAGAAGGATAAGGACACGATCGCGGCCCGTGCTTCTTAGCGTCAAGTTTGAGTGAGAATGTTCTGATCTGCTCGACGTGCTAAAGAAGGCTTTAGTGCATACGAGGAAGTAATCGATATGTATCAAATTCCGTCTGTAAAAACAGACGACAAATATCGAGAACGTCTGGTGGACGTCTTTTCTCGTGAAGCGATTCCGCAAGAATGGCTGAACTCGCCAATCGAGTCTTTTATCATGTGGCAGAATTTCGGTTGGCCTTTGCATACCGGAACGAAACCGGAAATGCTCATTTCAACTTGCATCGAATTTCGGTATGCACTGCCGATTCCCAGGCAGTACGCATACGTCATCAGAAGAGCCAGCGGGCGCATGAACGGCTCCGAATTCACTATCGGCTACACGCTTGCCAAAGGCGTTCGCCATGTGATCATGATCGGCCACAATGATTGCGGCATGGCCAAAGTGCCTGAGAATGCACCACATGTGGTGGACGCTTTTGTCGAGCAAGGATGGAGCAGAGAAGCGGCACAAGAGTACGTGCGCAAGCAAGGAGCAAACTATGCGATTGGCGATGAACTGGAGGCTCTGAAAGAAGAATACATACGCCTGAGTAGTTATTTTAAGAAACTGACGATCGCTCCATTGTTTGTCTGCCTGCACGACAACAAACTCTATATTCCGCACTGGTACAAAGAAGTCAGCGAATCAATCGCAGCAGCAGGTGAGAATGGTTCCGTCTCAGACGAATTGATTAAGAATCTGCGATGACAGACGGACCCCAGACTGACTTCAGCGTCCCAGAAGAGGAACAAGCGCAGCAATTGCGCGAACTGAAAAGCAAGCTTGAAACTGCCGGCATTGATGTTTCCAAACTGGTTTCAAAACCACTGAGCTGCGATTACTCTGATTCATCCGAGTCTCCGCCATTCTACTCAGTTTTTCACATACCGACAAAAAATTCCGATGCCGTCACTCTCTGGGAAAAACTCAAAGAATTGACCGCTCAGACCGGCTATTCACCAGTCATAAATCAATATAGAGAACTCTATTGGCAGGCTCCTTTCGATCAAAGATTTCCCTGGGATCCCGAAACCGATCATCCGCCCTACGAACCAAAAGAAATTCAACGCGAGCGGTTCTTGAGTGCGGTCAAACAAGCAGAAGAATTTGATGCCGACCAATGGTTCAAAGAAAGATTGGCTCAAGAACAAAAGCAAATGGAAGAGCCCATGTCCAAGGGGCTTATGGATTGGCTTGAGAAAGCGGCGGAGCAGCAACCGGCATTTTTTACTATGTCTAGATTGCCGAGCACTGTCGAAGGCTTTCAAAAGTGGGCGGCGGAAGAGAAAAGGCAACGTTGGGATCTTGATGTGGAAACCTGGCCGGAAAACGTTGAGCCATCGAACTATCTCTACACAGTGTCAAAATCCCCACACGTGTACATCGATCTTTTTCAGACCGACAAGGCCTGGGAAATTTTAGAAATGCGTCAAAACTGCCCCGGCAATAATTACTACATGACTCCCATCGAGCATATGGCAGTCTTGAAAAAATGGCATAAAGAATACGGCGCCGACCTAATCGTTCATGCCGGAGATACGCTTGAATTCAGGGTCTCACGACCGCCTCAGACTAGGGAAGCGGCGATCAAATTGGCAGTCGAGCACTACCTGTATTGCGTTGACTGCGTGGTGCAAAGCGTCAGCCCCGCCACCATTAAACAACGCGCGGCTAGGATTCTAAATGGCAGCACATGGTATTTCTGGTGGGATTAATACCCAAAACCATTTTTGCGCAAATGGATCATCGGTTCGTCTTCGCTCAGCTGTTCACCATCAATGGCTTCTGCAATGAGAAGCTGGTGGTCTCCGGCTTCCGCATATGAAATAACTTTGAGCGTCATGTAGGAAACGCAATTGGCAAGAATCGGATGTGCGGTTCCGTCTTTAAGAGCAATACCTTCAAAACGATCCATTCCTTCTTGATACGGCTTGGCGAAATTCTTGTAGGCATCCATGTTTTGCTTGGAGAGAACATTCAGTGCCAGCGCATCGCCAGGTTTCAAAATTTCCAGCAAGGGCCGCTTATTGTTGACTGCCACTACCACAACCGGCGGATTGAAGGCACCCTGCATAACGAAGGTGGAAAGCATGCCGTCTTTCTTTCCGCCATTATTGAATGTGACGAGGAATACGCCCGAGGCAATGCGACCAAGTGCCTTACCCAAACTTTCTTTCTGTGTTGTTTCCGTCGTCACGGGTAAATCTCCCTCTTTCAGTTTTAGCGAATGCCAATTATACCGTTTGCCGTGGATTTGTACTGTTAGTGGGATGATTCAGCGTTTCAAAGCGAAACAGTGTATGCGGAGCTGGTTGCGCCTAATTAAGTGAAATCCGTCCGGCTAGTAGTTCTCATCATGATGATGCTGGATCAACAAAAGTTGCTTAATGACACTGCACACTGTCACACTGGGCTGATTCCACTTGAATCGTCGTGTGATTGATTTTGAAATCGTGCTCGCAAATTTCGGCAATTGCATTCAGTATCTGCTGAGTGTTCACGCCTTCTTTCACTAAGACGTGTCCGGACAGCGCATCTAGTCCTGAGGTGATTGTCCAGACATGCAGATCATGAAGATCGACAACTCCTTCCACTGACATAATAGACTGGCGCAATTCGCTGAGGGCAATATGACCGGGCGTTCCTTCCATGAGGATATGCACGCATTGCATAAGCAGGCTCCAGGTGCGAGGAATCAGTCCCAGAGCAATAAGGGTACTGACTATCGAGTCGGCAGCACCCTGCCTTGTCCAGAGGACGATGATACCGGCGACAATCACTCCAATACCGGCAAGCATATCGGAGAGAACTTCCAGGTAAGCTGCTTTGGTGTTGAGTGATTCTTTGGCGCCTTCACTGAGAAGTCGCATTGAAATCAGATTTACTATTACTCCAGCTGCACCGATTAGAATCATCGGCGTGCCGTGCACTTCTTCTGCGTGGAAGAAGCGCTGATAAGCTTCATGGAGGATAAAACCGGACATTCCCAGCATGCACAAAGCGTTAAAAGTGGAAGCGAGAATTTCGGCTCGATAATAGCCGTAAGTTTTTTCGCTGGTGGCGGACCTGGTGGCGAAAATGTTGGCAATCAAGGCGAGCACAATTGCTGCCACATCACCCAGCATGTGCCCGGCATCTGCTAATACCGCCAAACTGTGGGTGTAAAGACCAGCGATCAATTCGACAATCATGAAAGTGCCAGAAATTACCGCCACGATCGTCAGGCGCCTTCTGCTCAATGTGCGCAATTCCGACAAGTCATTGTGAGAATGCTTGTCTTCGCTGTGCTTGGAATGCCCTGCGGTGCCTTGCTGCAAATCTTTTCCTGTGGAAATCGAAGTCGTTTTCATTTCGATGCCGAATATCTAGTCCAGGCCTATCTTTGCAGGAATTAAAGAATCAGGCAAGTCCGTCTAATTAGGCTCCCGAAACGCTTTGGTCGCTGCTTTCGCTGGCGCTCTGTTCCTTAATGCCGACAGCAACAAAAGGCGACTCTGTCGATTCATTTTCTATTGCGGATTCTGCCTGTGAGGCGACGGGCTTGGGGTTTTGAGTTGATGATTTAAGAGGAAGCTTGGCCATGGTTTGTTTGATCGGTTGTTTCCTGCCATGGCGCATGTGCCACAGCATGATCGTTTTTGCCAGCTTGTCTGAGTCATGGTGACCGATCGCTTGCTGGCTAAGAAGTGAGCGTTTGAGAACCACCACTCCAAGGTCGCGCACATGGTCGCTGTCTAGATTGACGGGCTTGATATCGGGCGGTATCTTGTCTTCCAACTTGGGAGTTTGATCGTTTACCAAAACCGCTTCCATCAATCTATAGCCCAGGTTGGCCGGAGTTCCCGAATGCAAAAGTATCGCTTCTATGTGATCGCCGACTGTATATCCGGTTGTTTCTCCCAATTGAGTGAGAACATTGGTGACGTATATCTTATCGGCGTTGGAATCTCTGATTGCTTGCGGAATGCCGTCCACTAACAGGTTCGGAATGATAGAGGTATAAAGACTGCCGGGTCCAAGCACGATCAAGTCGGCATTGTGAATTGCTTCAATCGCCTCAGGTGTCGCTCTGGGTTTTGCCGGAGCGAGAGAAAGCGTTTTGATGCGTCCGCCCGCATGGGAGATATGTGACTCGCCTTCTACCACTGTTCCATCCGACATTTCCGCCACCAGGGTGCAGTTCATTAAAGTGGATGGCAGCACCTGGCCGCAACTGTTCAATACCCGGCTGGCCACTCTTGTTGCTTCCAGCATGTCACCATTGGTAATGGCGCATACGGCGGTGAGAAATAGATTGCCGAATGAGTGTCCTTCCAATCCTTCGCCGGACTCGAAGCGATAGCGGAAAAGCTCGGTTACCAGTCTTTCTTCATCGGCCAGTGCGGTAATGCAGTTTCTTATATCACCAGGCGGCAGTACGCCAAGCTCTTGCCTGAGGCGACCGGATGAACCGCCGTCATCTCCTACTGTGACGATGGCAGTAATATTGTTTGTAAAAGCTTTGATGCCGCGCAAAAGGTTGGAGAGACCCGTCCCGCCACCGATTACAACTACTCTTGGACCTTTGGCTAAGTGCCTTTTTCGGTAGAGAACATCAGGAATGGATTCTCGATCGTCGGGCAGATATGCCCCCACCACTGAAAGCGTCATTCTATAAATGGCGATACAGACAATTAGTGCTCCGCCTACTATTACAATGATGCCGGAGCGCTTGTGGGGAACGAGATCGGCGGCTTTCTCGAATGTTTCATGTATCAACATCGTGGTGACATGAACGGGATGATAGCCAAGGAAAAGGAAAATGCCCACCACCATGATGGCAATGCCGGCCAGAATGATCACTATCCAGCGTTTCAGTCCGGGCAGCATCATGCGAGCGATTTTGGAGTTCATCGAGCCTTTCATCGCCCGCTCTCCTTGTTATTGCCGGCATGACTGTGTCTGCCACCATCAGCGGTGATATCGGCGACTTCATCCAGTTCGCGGTGCATGACGCGCACATGCGCTTCCGGGAAAAAGTGGGCTAAAGAGAGGGCGATGTTTTCTGCAATTGTCGTAGAGCGATGCTGACCGCCGGTGCAGCCGAATGCGATAGTGAAGTGTTTCACCTTTGCATGACGAAACTGCGGGATGATTTTTACGGTCAAATCGAGAATGGAAGTTAAGAAATCCTGGGCCGGTTCTTGCTCGAGCACATAATCCTGCACCGGTTTGTCAAGCCCGGTCAGGGGGCGCAGGTGCTCAACCCAGTAGGGATTTTTGAGAAAACGCACGTCGAATATGGCGTTAGCGCTCGGCGCGTCACCGCGTTTGTAGCCGAAAGACATCACCGTCACTTCCAGGCGGTCAGTTTCGGCGCCATTGGTGTCGGTATGCTTCACTGCTTCCGTTTCCGGCGATTTCCCTCTCATGGCTCCGCACATCTCAACACCTGAAGTATAGGGCGACTGTCCAGTCCTTGGCAAATTGCCCCCAAACGCCGTAGATGCTTGCTTTCGCGACTGCGTAGCTGGCCCCGCCGGCAAACAAGGTTGGCGAACCGCAACTAGACTCTAACCAAAGACCGTTGTTTGGTCCTTGATCTTGATGGTGGTTCCAGCCTGACCCGAATTGGCCAGTTCGTGTTCCAGAGCTTCAACATCACCGGCAATGAAGCCGTTTTTCACAAGTTCCAGGTCAGCAGCAATCGGAGATACCGCTTTGTTGATAAAGAGCTCGCCGTCCAGATGGTCGATTTCATGCTGTATGGCGCGGCAGAGCAAGTCGCCTTCCGCCTGCAGTTTGACGTCCTTGCCGGCCAGGTTTTGATACTTAACGGTAATACGATTGAAGCGCCTCACTTCAAAAAATACGCCCGGGAAGCTCAAGCAGCCTTCCAGTCCGACCAAGGAACCTTCCTTTTCAACTATTTGAGGATTGATGAAAACAATCGGCTCATTCGGGTCGTCTTCGCCCGACACGTCGATGACCATGATCCGTTTCGAGACGCCAACCTGCGGCGCAGCCAGACCGACGCCGTTTTCTTCGTACATGGTTTCCAGCATGTCGTTGGCCAATTTGCGCACGGTGTTATCAAAGGTGGTCACCTTCTTGGCCTTCTGCAATAAGACCTGTTCTGGGTAATACTTCAGCCGCAGCTTAGCCATTTAAAGGTGTCCTCCTGTCGCCCGCCGCCCCGTCCAAAGGTGCCGTCGCGGCTGTGAAACCAAGCCCAATTGGGCATCTTCAGACATATTAACATATACTTGTCATGATTCGGCCCAGAAAGTCCGGCATGAAAAGGAGTGTTGAGCGCTTTTTTCGAACCTTTTACTTGAGCTGAAGTTTGAGCCCGGCGCACATGAGAAAGACTGCATGAGCGCAGGAGGCGACAGTTTGATTGGTCTCCCCTAAAAGATCGCGGTAAGAGCGTGCCAGAGCATTTTCAGGGACTATGCCCGAGCCCACTTCATTAGTTACTGCCAAGAAATTGACTTCCTTGCGGGCGCCAATGGCGTTGAGAACTTCGGCAATTTCGGCTGAAACCTGAGTGCGAGCTTCCGGCAGCCGTGCCCCTTCACCATTGGTTCTCAAAAGAATATTGGAAACAAGCAGCGACAGGCAGTCGATGATGCAGGTTTGCTTTTCAGGAGCCAGGGCGGCAATGGCGGCACCGAGATTAAATGGCGCTTCAATTGTCGTCCACGACGGGGGTCGCCTGGAGCGATGCAGCCCGATGCGCATAATCGTCTCGGGATCGTCATGCATCTCTTCCATGGTGGCTAGATATACAACTGGCAATTTCGATTCTCTGCCGAGCTGCTCGGCCAAAAGAGATTTACCCGAGCGGGCCCCGCCGGTTATTAATGTCAGATTGCTAAAGACCTGTGTCTTTGCGGCATTAGACAATTTTTCAAATTCTCCCTGGCCTGTCTTGCTTTGAAACTGCTGGCGTTTGTTATCTTTGAGTTGAAGCATTTAGTATGCCTGGCTAAAAGATTGCTTGTCTATTTCATCGGTTCCTTAAGTTACAGAACTCCAGATAGTGGCCAACAAAAGCCGGACCAGTCGCTCCATCAGCTCCAACCGTACCGGCGCAGCCAATTCAGGCGACACGGTCAATTCTCAGCGTGCCCTCAATGAGATGTATCAGCATTTCATGGCCGGATATGTGCGGCGCATCAATGAAGCCACTCTCAATGTCACCATAGGTGGAGTCAGAATCGGGTCGGCGAAATATACACGCCTGGCGCAGATCAATTTGAAATCGAGGATTATTACCTTTTCGCGCCATGCTGTAGAAAATGTGCCTGAGCGCGGGCGCAGATACTTAGTATTGCACGAGCTGTCGCATGTCCTGGAAGCAAGCCACAACAAGAAGTTTTGGTCTTATGTGGAAAGGCACGAGCCCAATTATCAAAAGATTGGCAAAGAACTCGACAAGGCATTTAAGCGCAATGTGAAAGCGGATATGGAAACCCGTGCTGCTGAAGAGAGACTTAATGGACTTACTGCCGGCGAAAAACTGGAGCAGCTCAAAGGCATCGCCACCCCGCGATTAATGGGTGGTTATGAGCGAGGTAAGGACAAATTGCTTGATGTCAGTAACGAGTCGGTATTGATACACGGCAAGCAAGCGCAAGCACTTTTCGAAGGTGACGACGAGGATGAGGAGTCCTACATTTGCATGGAGGACGAATTCGGCATGTACGGCGACGGCGTTATCATCAGCGGCGGCTCAGCTTTCGGCGGCGACTATGACGGGATAGAGGAAGCAGATTTCCAGTAAAGAGTCGGTGAATTCGCTCCGGGTTGCAAAGGGTGCCGGCAAAGAAATGAGTGTTTTTGCGGCAAAACGCGCGCAGTGTTAAGCCTCTTGTAAAGGTTTTCCCCAGACTTGAGGATGCATTTTGATGCGTGAAAGCATATCCCGCGCTCTTTCTCCGGCACTTCGCCATACTAATTTATTATCAGGAAGGAAGCGAAAAACCTCACGGTGGTGCGGCAGAAGCGTTAGAATGACGGAGTCTTTTGGCTCTTTCGGTCGGTAAAACCCAGGACGGGTGCTCTCAAATTCCGGTCAGTCAAAATGTTTGTCCAGAGCAAGGAACGCACGAATTGCGCTCCCTACTGAAGGAAAGTAAAACCGCACATGAATAGTAGAAGAGTAGTGGTAACTGGCATCGGAGCTGTTACGCCCATTGGGCTCGGCCGCGAGGATGTATGGAAAGCATTGCTTAACGGTGAGAGCGGTGTGGCGCGCATCTCTCAATTCGATCCCGATGAGATCGGCTTGGACGTTAAGATTGCCGCCGAAGTAAAAGGCTTCAATATTGCTGACTTCTTTCCCGACAAACGCAAAGTCGGCTCCATGCTCAAAGAAATGGACAGAGTGACGCTCTTTTCCATGGCCGCTGCCAAGCTGGCCCTTGAAGATGCAAAATTGGAAATCAAAAATACTATTGCCGAACGTGTTGGCACCTACATCGGCACCGGAGTGGGCGGATTGATCACGACCACTGTCGATCACATCAAGCTGATGGCAGGCGGCCCCAAGAAAATCGGCTTGCGTTCGATTATTCGCTTGATGCCCAATGCTTCCTCCGGTCAGGTTGCCATTGAATATGGTGCAAAAGGTCGGGCTAAAAACGATTCCACGGCCTGCGCCAGCGGTCTGGACTCATTGCTGGATGCCTTCATGTACATTCAAAGCAATCGCGCCGACGTCATGATTTCCGGCGGTTCGGAAGCCTGCATCAATCAATTCAGTGTGGCTTCCTTCAACAATATGATGGCTTTGTCGAAGCGAAACGATGATCCGACTAAAGCATCGCGACCGTTTTCAGGTGACAGAGATGGTTTTGTAATTGGAGAAGGCTCCGTTGTTCTTATCCTTGAAGAATTAGAGCATGCACTCAAGCGCAATGCCCCAATCTACGCAGAAATCGTCGGTGGCGGCGCTTCATGTGATGCCACCCACATTGTTGCCCCTGATGAATTTGGTGAAGGCGCTGCCCGAGCGATTACTGAAGCGTTGAAGGACGCCGAAGTCGATCCAACCACCATCGACTATATCAATGCTCACGGCACATCAACTCCGCTCAATGATGAACGAGAAACATTGGCGATCAAAAAAGTGTTCAAAGAACATGCTTACAAAGTGGCGGTCTCCTCAACCAAATCAATGGTCGGTCATTTGCTGGGCGGAGCCGGAGCGCTCGGCGCTGCAGCCACTGCGCTCACGCTTTTCGATCACAAGATTCACCCGACGATCAATTACGGCACGCCCGATCCCAAATGCGATCTGGACTATGTTCCCAACGTTTATAGGCAAGCTGACGTCAAACATGCAATTTGCGAAGCTCTCGGTTTCGGTGGACACAATACCGTTTTGGTCATGAAGTCCTACGCATAAAGAGCGCCGCTTTGATCGTTTAGAACTTGCGGTCTTTCAGTTTTTCATTATTGCGCTGCAATTGCTCGTCGTAGATTTTGACGACGTCCTGACCTACATAGTTAGGAATTACCTGCCAGGCTTGCATTTTCAAACTGTTTGTAAATGCCCCGCCAATTTCTGAAACCGCTGGACCTGGCTGACTCAGCATGTATCGAGGCAATGCGTCGACCGTGCGGCCGACTATCGTAATCGGCATGCCCAGAGTGGCCCATGCCTTCTTACCGATTGATGGGTTTGCCATGGGGTTGAGCGCTGAAAAAGGCTTGATCAAAAGGCTGCCTGGTTTGGCAATGAATGCTCCCAGCATCATTCCGTCCATGAAACTATTGTCGTTGGGAGCTTTGTAAATCGGCTTTACGACCATATCTGCAAAAGTCGGCATGATCTTATTGCCGTTGTCGTCATAGGCCTCACCGCTGAGAATCTTTGGCCAGAGGCGCGAATAATTTGAGCCAGCATCCATGACAGTATTGACTCCACCGGCTGCCAGACCGCCCGCCCACATGCGACGCATATTGATGCCGCTGGATGAAAGAGTCTCAGCCGCTCTAAACGGTTGACCGAGAATGTTGTTGGGCAAATTGAGTTTGTCCGCCCAACCGGCCGGCTGCAGCTGATCGGCCATTTTGGCAATGGCGGTCGCTCTTTCGCTCTCACTGACGCGTGCGGACCATTGTCCGAAGGTAGTGATTTCTTTTGGTATTACCAGCCCCGGTTGCAGCTCCTTCAGTTTGGACAATTGGAGGGCGCCGTCCGGACCAACCATTTCAGCCGCTCTGGCAGTGGCGACTTCAGAGGTAAAGCCGCGCAAGAAGACTTTGTCTGCCAAAAGTTTAGGCGCGCTAAAAAATGCCCGAGCTCCAAATGTCGATCCGAAGCCATTGGCAATGCTCATCGCCAGAGTTTCATCTTTTCGATCGAATACATTGGTCATCATTTGATTGCGCGTCACTGAAGCAAGCGCAGCGCTGGTGACGAATTCAGCAGCCTTGCCTAATCCGTTCAGCTGGCCGGCCACGGCTCCTTCTTCAAATAATCCCGGCAGTGCTTTGGCAACAAGCCTTCCTGCTCCAAACTTGGAAAGGACGGCGGTGCCGAAGAGTCCCACACCCATGGCGGCCAGATTCGACAAGCTGCTGTCGAAACCGTATGTCTTTTCCTCTCTTTTCTGGCGGATAGCCTCCGGCAGATTATTGTCGATGGTGGCGCGGAAAACCTGAAATTCAACGTCTTTTGCAGGATCTTGCACGAGGTCGAAGTTGTAGATCTCTTTGTATTTTGCCGTTACCTGGTCGACTAGCTTATCGGCTTCTTCCGGTTTGAAGACGACGCTTTGATCGGCAATGAATCTGGGAATTCCATTCTTATCCGGATTGCCCATCATCGCACTGCCGTCTGCTTGCATGGTCGGGCGAACATAAAACTCAATTAGATCTTTGCGTGCGCTGATAGGCAATTTGAGAGCGCCGGGAACATCATTACCGTCTGCATCTTTGCCGCCCAACAAATTTTGCGAAAAGTCGGTCAGGAATTTTGTGTATTCGTTGTTTTGGTAGGCTCTGCCCATCTCTTCGGCGATCAACTGGACTTGCGTTTTCATCTCGGCAATCGGAAGGGCATCCGCCTTTTCAATCGCATCCTTATATGCGGCCTCAGCCGTGCTGTTTTGCTCGGTCTGCCTGAGCACGGTTGCATAGCCGGCTTGATCCTTAAGCATGCTGCCGGAGCGCAATTGATAAGGAAGCACGGCCGCGGCAAAACGATTGAGCAGCTCAGCATGCACTTGCATGCGCTCATCTTCAGTAAGTTGCTTGCCGTTAAAATTGCCTGTCTTCAGCATCTCTTGCAGCTGGCGAATCTCTTGCACTGTCTTTGTGGCGTCATAGTTTTTGTCCGCCATGTCGATGGCCTGGCGAAATGCGATTTTGCCGGACTCGACCTCACCCGACTTTATCAAATCGCCGGCTTTCTTGAGCTGTTCTTGTATTTTCGGCAGGCCGTCCGGCTCAGCTGCAACATTTTCTCTGCGCATTGCCGGTTGAATGTTTTGCTCGCTGCGATTTACAGAGCCTTGAACCCCGCCCTCTTTAAAGCGGTGAATAAAGTGCTGATAGCTTTGAGAAGCTTGCAGATCGGCGACGCTCAGGGTAGCGATCATTTTTCTAAAAGCATTGGCCAGAGCTGTATTCTCAGTAGCGGCAAGACGATCGCTGTCTGCAATCTTTGCATCAATACTGACGACAGGTTCTTTTGAGTCTGCGATCAGTGCCTTTTCGATTGCTCGCGGCCGACCAAAAATGTCAATGACGGTTGTTTTCACTCCGTCCGCGGCGCCGTTCAGAAAATCACTTAGTAAATGTGCGCTGTCGGTATTACCTGTAGTATCGCCTTGAAGGGCGACGCTGGAGTCGATTGCGCCGTCGTAAGAAATATTTCCTACCATTGTAGAACTCCTATTGCTTCAGAGAGCGTTAGAAATCAGCATTCTAAGCGCACTCAAGTTGTGAAGCCGCAAGGGAGTTCGGCAGACTTGAATTATAATTTGAACTGGTTGAGTTTACGTTGGGAAAATGAAAAAACTGTTTTAGTTTTTCTCTCATCGGTATTTATACGGCGGCGCTATTTTCTGGACAAGAACTGTTGCTTTCTTGCCATTATTGCGCACGGTCATAAACCAAAATCGCTCTATATTACTATACGGAAGCGGTATTCTTCTGCTCATCTTGAGCGGCTTGCTGTTGCTGTTGGCTGGCTAATTGCAGGGCTTGAGCCGGGTCATTGGCATTAGCAGAGGCTTGAGTAACTGTGCCGCCGCCCACACCAGCTTGATCGTTTTCAGGATGATTTTCCAGTTGCTTGAAATCACCGTAAACATGCTTGCCGCTTTGTTCGGAGCCTGTCGAATATTTTCGTCCGCTGCTCCAGGCAACAACATTTTGCCAAGGTTTGGACGAGCCGGCCGTGTATGGTCCGATGGCATTGGGACCAGTGGTGCTGAACTGTGCAGATCTCAGCCCGCTTTGATTGTAACCAATGTTGTTGCTCATGTCTCTGATCTTGCCGATATCAAAGTTTGTCGTGGCCGGCTTTCTCTTGTTGGCGCCTTCGTCGATGCTGGCGCTGGTGGTGGCACGCACTCTCATCTGAGGGGCTGTGTATACTGGCGATACTGACTCTTGTGCGGCAGGAGCGCCAGGTCCTTTCAAAGGTCCATGTGCATTGCCGTACTGAACTTGATTGTCGTAGTCTTTCTTGGCGCGGATTTGACCGACAGTCAATGTCTGATTGGCCCGGCTCCAGACTGCTTGTGCTGCAGGGTTTTCGCTGGTGCGCTCGGCGATGATCTTCTTGATCTGTTCTCTCAGTGCGTCGATCTGGCTTTGATCTTTGCCGCGGATGTAGTCGGCGACCATCGTTGCCAACTCGGCGCGATATTTTTCGCGGTCGGCATCGGTCTTGGCGGCGATTTCTCTTTCCATCCACTCAGCGATCTTGTAAGGAGCATTGAGCTCATCGTAAACAACGTCCTGAGCTTTTCCTTTTAGTGTGCTGATTGGACCAAAATAGGTGGCCGTGCCATAGCCTACCGTCTTGGCTATGTCTTTGAGAAGCTGACGCTGCATCGCTTCTTGTGCAAGACCCGGATTGGCTAACAAGGCTGCTCTATCTTGTGTCAAACCTCTAACCGAGAACTTGAACTGATTGGCGGCGATATTGTTGTTGACGCGTTCGATGGCGTCCAGCAGTTCCCCTTTGTTTGTAACCAAACCGGATACCGGTCTGGTGTTGATGGCGCCGTTTTGCACGCTGAGAATGAACGGGCTGCCGCCTGTCGAAGTGCCGAAAGCTCTTTGGGCGATAGTTTTGCTGCCGTAGAAGCCTTGCTCTTGAACGATGCGGAATGCCTGCTGATCGAGAATACTTTCGCGCAGTTGCAGAAGCTTTCTTTGCACATCAGGAGTGGAAATCGTGTACATATCGGCGATGTGGTTCAAAGCCGTACTGTAAGAATTGACGCTGCGGGAATTCATTGCTTCAGTAAGAGCTTTGAATTGTGATTCGAAGGCTGTCGATCTGGTTTTTTGCATATCGACGGCGGCTGTTTCGATGTCTTTGGCAGTCTTTTGCAGAGCGGAAAGATTGCGTGCTTCTGTCTCGGTCAGTGCAACAACCGGTTTAAACTCGTTGATCTTTTGGGCAGCTGCGTTGACATCGGCAATAGTGGCTTCGCCCTTGCCGAATTTTTGAACAGTAGTACCGAATTCGGTGGCGACATTGCGCACTTCGGAGTTGGCTTTGAAGCCGAGATTGGCAGCTTCGTCAGCCAGATTCGGAAGATTGCGAACTTTGGCAACAGCCGTTTCGGCAGCTGCCAGTTTTTGCGTATCGGCGATGGCAGTCACTTTCGATTCGACCGCGGCAGTTGTGCCTTTGGCGATGTCTTCCAAACGAGTCGAAGACTTTTGCACAAAAGCGAGCAGGTCTTCTTGTTTGGTTGCCAGTTTAGCCGCATCGGTAGTTTTGGCGACATCTTCGGACATAGTCTTGATGACGTTCAAACGCTCTCTAGCCGGATTGAAGGCTCCGCCTGCGGCTTCCAGTTCGGCCGCTTTGGCTTCCAATGAACGTTTTAGTGCAGCATCTTCAGTTTTGGCGGACAGTTGTTTGATGTCGTTAATCAGTTCGTCGCCGGCATTTCTTGCCTTGTAAGTAGCGAGTTTTGCAGGATCTTCCAGCTTCGGCGCCAGATTCTCGACGACATTGGTGATCGAGCGCGAGTTGTTTTCGACGGTGGTCAGACGACGGACATTGGCTGTTTCATCACCCAAAAGCTTGGCATCGGAATTGAGTTTTTCCACAAGATTGGTGGTTCTGGTTTCGGTGCCGGCAGCCTTCGCTTCCATTTCGGCAACTTTGGCTTGCATGGATTCGAGGTGCGTCTTGTTCTTTTCAATAGTTGCTGCCAGGTCTTCAGCGACGCCGTCTGTAGCCACTCTTCTGGCGGCTGCTCTGACATCTTCAATGGCTCTGAATTCAGAGCTGGAGCGTTTGGCTGCTACTTCCGCTTCGTCCAACGCATTGGTTATTCTGGTCAGCGCAGGATTGGAAGTGCCGGTTTCAGAAACCTTGGCGGCATCAGCCATGAGCTGCTTGGTGATGCCGGGTTGAATCTTCTCGAGGTCAGCCAGTCCTTTTTCAGACTTGGAAATGGCAGCCGTAATCTCTTCAGCATTGCCCGATCTAACGGCACGACGCAGCTCATCGATGGCTTTGAATTGATCGCCCTGTCTGACTGCCGCTTCCATGAGATCGGTAGTGGCTGCAATGCCGCTTGTGGCTTGTCTGGTTTTGGCGACGCTTTGTTCGATGGCTTGCAATCTCGGTACGCGCTCTGTGGCTACAGCCAGGTCGTCGACGTGTCTGGAGAAGTTGAAAGGAATTTCTGCTTCCTTGGCGGACTGCACAGCAACCTTCAAATCTTCAACAGTCTTGGTGCCGTTCTTGATGCCTGTAGCTGCTTCTTCAATTTGTCTGAGCGCTTGAATCTGGCTCTCTGCCTTTTCAGAACCGCTCACCACCTGTGATTCCAGACGCTGGGTCACTTTGACCAGATCGCTGGAGACGGTGGAAATATCGTTCAAGCCGTTTCTGATCGCCAGTGCGCGCGTGCTGTCGGCCGCGGCATCGGCGATTTTGGTGCCGTTGGCGGTGAGGATGTCGGTGGATCCCGGTACAACACGTTCCAGCACTTTCGAATTGCGGGAAATTGTTTGCGCCAATTCTTCTGCCGAAACATTGCCCTTGATGGCGCCATTGAAGGCTTGCTGTACTTCTTCGATGGCCTTGGCTTGTGGTGTGCCGGCGACCACTTTCTTGGCGGCTGTCTCAAGAATAGGGGCCGTTTCGGAAATGCTTCTCTCCATAACAAGGGCCGGGCGGGCCTTTTCTACGGACTCGACCAGATTGCTCACTTGAGTGGTCAGTTTTTCAGTAGCTTCAGCGCCTATTGCTTTGTTGGCAGTCAATTGTCTGACAGCAGCGTTCAACTCTTCAGAATTACCGCTGCGGCCGGCAACGAAGTCGGCTACGGCATGTTCGACTTTAGTTACCTGTTCGGCTGCCAGTTCCGGATGCGCCGCCTTTAGATCGACAAGCACTTTATCCAATCCGTTGGATGCTTGTCTGACCGGCTGGACCAAGTCGTCCATGCCTCTGAACAAATTGCTGAGATTGGCTCTTTCAACGACTCTGGTGGCATCTTGCGTGATGGCCGTGATCATTTCCGGATTGATACTCGGGAATTTCTTCAATTCTTCAACTGTGCGTGTAAATTGTTCCGGGCTGATTGCACCGCGCGCCAGATCTTGAGCTGCCGTTTCAATGTTTCTCACCGCCAGCTGTTCCGGCGAATTAGTCTTTAAATTACCGGCGACGGAATCAACTGAGCTGCGAATTTGCGTGACCGCTTTGTTGAGGTCTTCAACAGAATTTTCAAAGGTGCTCAGTAATCGGCGTCCTGCAGTCGCGCCTTCCAGCTTGGATACGTCGGCAACCAGACCGTCCATCAATTGAGGATTGAGAGCGGGCGCGTCTTGCTTTAAAGCTTTAATAGCTTGAAGAAGTTCATCCGTTTTACTGCTGTCGCCGGCCGCTTTTGAAGCAAGTTCTTGAATCCTCTGCAGTGCCTTTGCTTCTGGCGAACCTTTGGCCAGACCGCTCGAAAGTGTTTCCAGCTTGGTGCCTATGTCTCTGGTTGCCGTGTCTATGGTTGTGCCAAAACGTTCGATCGTGGAGGTGTTTTCCAAAGCGCGAAGCAGCGTATTGCCCCGGCTGGTCAGTTCTTCGGCATGAACGCCTGTGCCTTCGATCGCTTTTAAGAAATTGACTTTGGCTTCAGGACTGCCGGTGGCGAGGGCCTCTGTAGCCGCTCTCACTTGATTGATCGCACCTTCACTTTCACTGCCGGCGGCAGGAGCTAAACTTTTCAGGAAGCTGGTGAAGTCTTTGGTGGCGTCGGTAGCAACCACCCTGCTTGCGTCGGTAAAGAGCTTCGAAGCATCACCTGCCGGTCTGACGTTGGCAAAGAGGGGAGAAAGGCGGCTGGCAAACCTCTCTGAATTGACAGCACCCTCGGTGCCTGCCAGAGATACGGTTTCGGCTTTGCCGACATTGATTCCTACAGCTTCAGTGATGCGGCTGAATCCGGTCGAGACTCGTTGAGTGAGAGTTGCGCCTTCAATAGCCGGCGAGAATACATGCGAGCCGTTTGCCACTCCGGTCTCGCCGACTCGGGCGATGGTGCGGCTGGCATTGGCCAGATCATCGGTGGCAATACCGACTCTTTCGGTGACGGTGAGGGCCCGCGTGGCAATCGTACCGCCGCGCAGGTCATTGACTGCAGATACGGCGCTCTTAGTGGTGAGGGTAGTACCGGCCGCCAAGGTGGCCAGGAAGCTTGTTCCGGTACCGACCATGTGAGCTTTTTGATCGGCAGTGCCGTTATTCCAGTCTTGTGCCGTTTTGTTGGCCAGCACGCTCCAGTTGTTTCTGCCCTGGGCAGTAAACGGGTTAAGCGCCGGGACCGCATGGGCGACTTCGCCTGCGGTTCTTGTGAAAGAGGCGCTGATGCTGGCTCCGGGAGTCAAAGCGGAAATGCCACCCTGGTCGGCTTCGCGAGCGAGGGTAGCTTTATCCTTCTTAAATATGCTGGTGACCTGGTCGGTCAGACCGCCGGCAAAACCGCTGACGGCATTGCCAGTCACGCTTAAAAAGGTGGAATTATCCGGCTTGGGCTTGGCTTGCTCTGTCTTGAGCATCTGATCGGCGTTGGTGAGAGCGTCATTAAAGCTGCTGCTGACGACCGAGTTAAAACTTATTCCGGTAAAAGGTTTGGGATTTTCGGTATTTTCGGTTGCGTCAGCAACATTGAGGGTGTTTCCATCCCCAGCGTTGGTGGCCGAATTTATACCGAATCGATTGCTCATTGCTGTTCTAAATGCCTCTACGCGCCTGCCATTTCAGGTTTTTTTCCTCGTAGTATTCGGCGTTTTAGCACCCCTAAAAAGTTGGTCTAAGTGAACGCATGTATCCGCTTGGCAAGGAAATTTGACAGTTCGAGGGGAACTTTTAACCCAGAATAGTGCCAACTGTGCCCAATTTTGATGGGGAAAATACGCATGTCAGGAGGTGGACCCCCAGCAACGGATCAGATTTAATATAAATACTGATCTACACCTTATAAATTCCCTTAAATACGCTCCTCTTAAACCCATGACAACCCCGAGAGGGCGACTCCGGCAGCCTGAAAGATAGGAAAACTAATTTGAGCCTCATCGAAAACATAGACAACATCCTGGAAAAGGACCCGGCCGCCCGCAGCCGTCTGGAGGTAATCCTTTGCTATCCAGGGTTTCACGCCCTGGCGGCTCATAAGATTTCCAGCTTTCTCTGGCGCCTGGGGCTGACGACGCCGGCCCGCTGCGTTTCTCAAGCCGCCCGTGTGCTCACCGGTATAGAGATACACCCGGGCGCTACCGTAGGCCGGCGGGTCTTTATCGATCATGGGATGGGGGTGGTAGTTGGAGAAACAACCATAATTGGCGATGACGTCGTCATTTATCAGGGCGTCACTCTGGGAGCCGGGGCTGCCGCCCGAATGGGATCGGCCAGCCGGGGCAAAAAGCGCCATCCCACCCTGGGAAATGGCGTCGTGGTTGGCTCGGGCGCCGAAATTCAGGGCGATATCGTTGTCGGAGATAATGTACGGGTGGCTTCAGGCTCGATTGTCCTCAAGGACGTCCCTCCCAATTCCGTGGTTGTCGGCGTGCCCGGGCGCGTCATTTATCGCGACGGCGTGAAAGTGACCAGCGAATCAGTGCCCGATATTGAAGCCGAGGCGATCAAAAGCCTCAAACATCGCCTGGAAAAACTCGAACATATTATGGCGGCGACAGCCGATATAAACAGAGAGTCTTTCGAAGTGCCCAAGGATGATTTCTCCACGGACGGCTTGAAAGAGACGGACCTGGCCGATGACGGTGCCGACCCGGTAGATGTCTTCCTACATGGCGCTGGTATTTAAAACCCCTTTGCCTGGCAGTAAAAACGGCTTTTTAAGTGGGTAGAATAAAGGTGTCTACTTGTTTGTGCGATTTTCGACCTTTGAAACCAAGGAGAGGGGCAAACTGGGGGTTGGGCGAACGCACGTCAGATACGTTGGATCTGGATATATATACAAACCGGTTGTTTAGCGGAAAGGAATGAATACCGCATGGTAGAAAGCGAGTTGGAAAAAGCATTTTCGACATTGGCACAGGCCTTTACTTTGACTGAGACGGAATTGACAGAAGAAATTTCCGTCATCGAACAGCAGATAACAGATCTGAAGGACAGAATTGCGCAGCTTAATGGTAAGCAGCAGACCCTGGCTCACGATAAATCTTCAATCGAAGAGATGTTCAGTCGATATTGTGCCACTGAAGGTGGTGCCGGCCAGCCGAGGGTGGAGTTTTAGAACGATTCGAAAAAGGCATCTGGCACCTGTTTTCATTCCTCCGCTTCGCAAAGTCAGCCATAGGCCAGACCTTAAAAGGGATGAGCTTATCGAGTTGTTATTCAAAAGCAGGCGTTCGACTGAAGTTTTGTCACCTGGTAGCTGAGAGTCTCAAGTAATGTCCGGCAATTGTCCTCTATGTGGAGCACCATTAAACCTCGGACTCAACTTCTGCGTCGTTTGCGGCAGACGCTCCACCGGCAGTGAATCAAGCAAAATAGTTGGACTCCGATC
>Ga0265313_10001774_pt1 | contig 19756 bp, 14 predicted proteins | sample 4123metaG_FD_203122 | JGI IMG/M metagenome (GOLD analysis project Ga0265313, IMG submission 203122) | Rhizosphere microbial communities from Carex aquatilis grown in University of Washington, Seatle, WA, United States - 4-1-23 metaG | ecosystem: Host-associated > Plants > Roots > Rhizosphere >...
CTATTGACCACCATCGGCCTCGCCGCCAAGAACGCCATTCTCATGGTAGAGTTCGCCAAGGATATGCAGTCGGAGGGCAAGACGGCACTCGAGGCCATCGTAGAGGCCGCGAAGCTTCGCATCCGCCCGATAGTGATGACTTCCCTCGCGTTTATTCTCGGTGTGCTGCCGCTCGCCGTCGCGACAGGCGCGGGCTCCGGGGCGCAGAATGCGATCGGCATCACCGTGCTCGGCGGCATGCTCTCCGCGACTCTACTCGGCGTCTTCTTCGTTCCGGTGTTCTTCGTTCTCGTCCGGCATCCCTGGTGGCGAGGAAAGGCCCGCGCGCAATCGTTTGCGTCCACTCCCGGCAGCCCGAGTGGGCAATGAATGCGCAATCGTCTGTCCGCCTGTCTGTCCGTGGAGCATCACGTCGGCAGAGGCCCAGGAATAGCCTGCCTGTTCCTGTCTCCCTCTCCGCCACTTCCGCCGCACCCAGCACGTCCCAAAATGCTGCTATGTCCGCGTAGCAGCGGGGCTATTGCATAGGGTGCGTAAGGGCTTGGCGGAGATGCCGGGAGCGGCTTTCCGCCACTCGCAGCACAGGTGCCCAAAGCTCTAGGGAGACACGCCGCGACAGACCGTCTGTCCGACTGTCTGTCCACTGGCCGATACGTTGAAGGGCCGAGTCGTCGGCCCGTCAGTCACAAGCGACCATCTCCCGCTGCCGGCTTATCGAGTCAGGCCGCGATCCCAGACTGGCATAACTTCACCATTCTCTCGTGGATCAGAGCGGCACGTTTTTCTAGAAAGGCAGGGTAGTCGCCCGTAACATCTCGTCGTAGGGGATCAGATGGCTCGAGAGCCGTTGGCGCACCTCCGCCTCACCGAGGGGTGTCCCCTCCAGCCGTTCCGCAAGATATCGCTCAGGCTCTTTGTCGGAGATGTTCCGATTGGTCTGCCAGGTGACCAATGCGCGATTCAACGACCGATAAACCTCGGAGTCCGCGAATTTGAGACGTCCCAGATACGCGTCAGGAAACAGGTGATGGTATTCGCGCTTTGGCAGATTGGCACGGCTGACCGTGCCGCCATCGGCGAGGTCCAGGCCACCTTGATGCAGGGCTAGCGCAAGAATGGCCCGTCCCAGGGGGACTCCGTGACAGGGAACGGTCGTTGCGGGCAAAACGCGCGAATCCACGGCACACGGGCTTAGCCGGTTATGATCGCAGGGAATGGGGATTCCCTGCACCAGCCCCCAACTCGTCGCCTGATTGTGCGCTCGTGACGCTAGATGCCGAAATTTTCCGAATCCTAGTCCGTGAAACGTTCCTTCTACATTGATGACCGCTTCGCGCCAGAAGCGGACGCTCAATAGACGTCGACCTGGTAGCGGCCGCCCGCTTTCAATATCTGAACAAAGGTTGCCGCCGCATCTGCGCTCATCCCCCCGTGAACGGCGGCGACGTCTCGCACCGCCGTTTCGACGTCCCTGGCCATCTTCTTGGCGTCACCGCAGACATAGATGTGTGCGCCACGTTCGAGCCAGCTCCACACCTCGGCGCCGGCTTCGCGGATGCGATGTTGCACATAGGTCTTCTGCGCGCCGTCGCGCGACCAAGCCAGCGATAGGTTGGTGAGCGTGCCATTTGCCCGCAGCGTCTCCCACTCGTCGCAATAAAAGAAATCATGAGCTTCCCTCTGGTGGCCAAAGAACAACCAGGCGGGGCCGGCTGCGTTGGTGGCCATGCGGTCGTGGAGGAAAGCCCGGAACGGCGCGACGCCCGTGCCCGGTCCAACCATAATGATCGGGGTATCGCCCGACCTGGGCAGCGAAAAATTGTGCGCCTTTTGCACATAGACCAGCAGCCCGTCCCCCTCGGCAATGCGACCGCCCAGGAAGCCCGATGCCACGCCGAACCGTTCACGGCCAAGCGCGGTGTATCGCACGGTGTCGACCGTGAGACTAACCCGGCCCGGATTGGTCCTGGGGGAGGACGAGATCGAGTAGAGCCGCGGCTGCAGCGGCTCCAGCACTTCTATGAGCGCTTCCGGATCAGGACGGATGCCTGAGAATTTTTCGAGCGCGGCAAGGACATCGATATGCGCCAGATCACCATCGGGGTCTTCGCCTTTGGCCAGAGCCTGCGCCTTTTTCCGTCGCTCACCCCCGGTGAGACAGGAGATGAACTGGAACAAGGCGTCGGGCGCCGCACCGAGCGAGGTTCTCTCGATCAGCGCGTTGCGAAGCGGCTCCCCGGCGATTGGGAAGTCAGGCGGTACGTCGATTGCGGCGATCACCGCATCGGCCAGCGCCGGATCGTTGCGCGGAAAGACGCCGAGGCTATCGCCGGGCTCATAGGCAAGACCACTCTCCGAGAGGTCGATCTCGATGTGGCAAGTGTGCTTTTCCGACCCTTCGCCATTGAGGCGGTGCCGGCTGACGAAGCGCGCGGTGACCGGAGTCGCGCGCGAATAGCCCGCCCGTGCGTCGTGTGGCTCCTTGGGTGCTGCGGCCGCTTTGGCCGCAACCTCCTCCGGATCGATGACGCCGCCCCCCATCTCCTCGACCAGGGACTTCAGCATCCGGGCGGTGGCCTTGCCGCCCGGCGCGCAGAGGTTGAGGCGCGGTTCGGCCTGCTCGAAGATGGCCCGCGAATAGTCGGCGCAGTTATAGCCGCACTGCCCGCAATCCTGCTGCGCCATCGCCGCCATCAGCCGGTATCGCACCGGGCGCGGCGCGGCGAGCGCCATCCGCTCGTCGAGCGGCATCGCCGGATCTTTCCAGGGCGTCGAGTCGTCTTCACGCGGTGGCGAGGCGACCGCCGGTGCTTTGGATACGGGTGCGTCCCCGAGCAGGGCCTCTGCCAGCAGCCGATTGAGCCAGGCGCGCTGCGCGTCGTTGAACGGCGCGTCGGCGCCGATGATCTGGGGGGCGAAGTTGATGCTCACGGTGCGGACTGCCCGGCGAGCAGCTTGAGGGAATCGATCTGGTGGCGGCCGGTGAATTCGAGGAACGTCTCCTGGGGCGTCGCCCGGTATTCGAGATAGGTCGCCAGCAGCTTCTCGATGGCGCGCGGGCAGCGCTCGGCCTCGACATTGGGCCAGAGCTCGCGGCCGAGCCGTGCATCAGGTCCCGACCCGCCGCCGACATAGATAGAAAATCCCTCGACGGGGTCGGCATCGTCGCCTTTGGCGACCTTCACGGCGAGCATGCCGATGTCGCCGATATAATGCTGGGCGCAGGAGTGATGGCAGCCGGTCAGGTGAATGTTGAGGGGCGTATCGAGCGTCAGCCGGGCTTCGACGTGCTCGGCGATGGCCTCCGCCGTGCCCTTGGTGTTCGAGGCGGCAAACTTGCAGCCGGTGCTGCCGGTGCATGAAACGAGGCCTGCACGCAGCGGCGTCGCCTGGGTGCCGAGCCCGAGGGCTTCGATCGCAGCGAGCGCCATCGGCAGCTTTTCGTCGGTGACGCCGGAGAGGATGAGGTTCTGCCACACCGTCAGCCGGATATCGCCGTCGCCGTGGTCGCGGGCGATCCGGGACAGCCCTTCCATCTGCGCCGCGCTCAGATGGCCGCTCTTCAGCACGACGCCGATCCAGCTTTCCCCGGGCTGCTTCTGCCGGTGCACGCCGATATGGGCAAGCCGGTCGGGCCCTGGCCGGGGCTTGACGCAATCCTCAGCAATGCGCGCCAATGGACGGCCGAGGCGCGCCTCGATCTCGGCGACAAATTTGTCGATGCCCCAGGCGTCGAGCAGGTATTTGAGCCGCGCCTTGCTGCGATCGGCCCGGTCGCCGTGATCGATGAAGATGCGGACGATCACGTCAGCAACCTCGGTCGCTTCTTCAGGCCTCACGTAAAGACCTGCGGGACGCGCGAAATCCTTGTGGCCGGTAATGCCGCCGAGCAGCAGGCGGAACCAGATCCCCGGCTCGGCGCCTGCACCGTCGACCACTTCGACGGCCGAAAATCCGATGTCGTTGGTATCTTCCAGTGCGGCGACGCTACCGGCACCGTCGAAGGCAACATTGAACTTGCGTGGCAGCCCGTAGAGCGCCCGTGAGTTGAGGACGTGAAAGTGCCAGTTGCGTGCGTAGGGTCTAGTGTCGATCAATTCCTGCGGGTCGATCCCGGCAGTGGGGGTGCCGGTAACGTTGCGCACATTGTCGGCGCCGGAGCCGCGGGTCACCAGCCCCAAGTCCTGGATGGCCTCGATCAACGACGGCCCACGCTCAGCCGAGATTTCCCGTATCTGCAGGTTGGCCCGGGTGGTGACGTGAGCATAGCCGCCGCCATGTGTCTGGGCGAGCAATGCAAGGCCGGCAAGCTGCCAGTGATTGAGAATGCCGTTGGGCAGCCTCAGCCGGCACATGAAGCTTTGCTGGTTCGGCGAGACATAGAACAGGCCATGCCAGCGCCAGCGATAATTGTCCTGCGGCTTGGGGTAGCGGCCGGCGGAAGCCTCGGTCTTCAGCCGGCCGTAGGCGTCGAGCGGATGCTCGTCCCGCTTGAACTTCTCCTGCTCCGTCAGCGTCTTGCCCTCGGCCTCGGCGCGCGCCATGGCAATCAGCTGCGGCGCGTCCGGGCCCGTGGGCAATGTCTCGGCGGGACCGGCCGCCACCACCGATCGCGCCGCACTCATGCCGGCGACGAGACCCTCGAGATAGCGCCGTTGTTCAGGCGTAAAATCGGCAGCGGCGGCGTCGGTCATTCGGCGGGCACCGCGAGCGGATTGGCGATGGATCCCGTCTTCGTCTTGCCAGACGACAGCGCGTAGCCGGCGGCGACGAAGACCACTCCGGCGATGACGTTGCCGAGCGTCACCCAGGCGAGGTTATAGAACGCGCCTCCAACCGTGATGGTGTCGGGGTGATTGCCGAGCAGCGCGATCGCAAACACGGTCATGTTGGCGACCGAGTGCTCGAACCCGGAGGCCACGAAGGCAAACAGGCACCAGAAGATCAGCAGGCACTTGGCCACATCGTTGGTGGTACGAGCGCTCATCCACAGCGCAAGGCACACCAGCCAGTTGCACAGGATACCCTTGGCCACCAGCGCGAGCGGGGCGGCATGCATCTTGGCATCGGCGGTGCTGAAGATCAGATCGGCGCCGGACTTGAGGATTGAACCACCCCCGCCCAGCCAGAACAGCGTCGCGACGAGCATGGCGCCGAGCAGATTGCCGAGCCAGGTCATGATCCACGACGACGCGAGACCGCCTGCGCTGGCTTTGCCGCGCAAGACCCCGAGCGTCATGATCATGGTGTGGCCAGTGAAGAGCTCGGCGCCGGCAAACACCACCAGGGTCAGGGCAATGGCGAAGGTCAGCCCCATCACGAGCGAGCGGATGGAGGGATCGAGGCCCTGACCGATCGAGAAGATGGCGATGATTCCGAGGCCTACATAGGCGCCCGCCATCATCGACGCGATGAAGAAACCGAGCGGATTGTCGGCGATCGCCTTGATTTTTTTGGCGGCTAGGTCGGCGAATTGGTCGATGGTGTCCTGATACATCTTCGTCCTCTGTTGGCCCTGCACCGGGCGCGAAATCAAAAACGGCCGCCTAAACGGTCGTACGATCCGGACGAACCGGATGACGTGCCACTTGGCGGCCGTGCCTGTTGGGGGAGCGCCCGTCGTTGGACGCATTCAAGCGCAACACTGCGCTGTGAGAAGTGATGCACGAAGCGTGCCAGGGACGCGTGCCAAGCAGAATCAAAGGGTTATTGACAGAGGACGAGGTCGGACGCGATCGGTGCTGCCTAATTGTGCGGCATGCAGGCGACCCTGCCTAGGTTTTCCTCAGACGCGCTGACTCTCGATGTACGTATCAAAAGAGTCCGGATCGAAGGGCACGCCGTCAAAGAAGGTTCCGGCACTGAGTAGCTTGCGATCGCCGGTCGGTAACGCGGCTCCAAAAGGCGCGATAGCCGAGCGATAGAGATCCGGCCGATAGCTGTCGGCGGCCCGCCGCGCATTTTCGTCACTATGTGGAACATCACCCCAGCGAACCATCTGCGTATAGTACCACAGCGCGTGGGTGATCCAGGGGAAGGTTGCTGATTGAGCGCTGGGCACATAAAAGTCGGGGATCCGAACGCTCTCGCCGCGAATGAGCTCGAGCCGTCCGCTCAGGCCGCGTAGCAACAGCTCGGACGGCCGATCGAGATAGGCCGGGCCGCCCAGAATTGCCGCGGCCTCGGCATGGTTTGCTGGATCGCCGCACCAGACCGAGGCCGCATAAAGCGCGCGGAGCAGTGCAGCCAGCGCCTCGGGGTTTTGCGTGGCCCAGCGCTCGCCGACGCCCAGCACCTTGTCCGGGCTTTCGGCCCAGATGCGCGCCTTGACGGTGACAATGCGGCCGGCGCCGGAGGCAACGCCGGCGCTGTTCCAGGGTTCGCCGACACAATAGCCCTCGACCGTTCCAGCAGCCAATGCGTCGGCCATCAGCGGCGGCGGCAAGATGACAATGTCGACATCGCGATCGGGAACAATCCCGCTGGACGCCAGCCAGTAGCGCAGCTCGTAGTTGTGGCCCGAGTGCGGATGCGTCACGGCAAAGCGGAGGCGCGGTCCGCCGCCGGCAACAACCATACGCAACGCTGCGCCCGCCGGGCCAGGATCGATATTGCCGGGCGCGCCGGCATCGAGCATGCGCTGCCAAAGGGCGACGCTCACGGTGATGGCATTGCCGCCTAGCCCCAGGGTCATCGGCGCAACGATCGGGACCGCAATAGGCGACAGTCCCAGGTTTGCAGCAATCGGCATCGGCCCGAGCATGTGAGCGACATCGAAATGCCCGACGGCCACGCGGTCGCGGATGTTGGCCCACGATGTCTCCCGCACCAACGCCAGGTCGATCCCCTGCGTCGCGGCCAGCCCTTTCTCCCGCGCGACGACGAGTAGCAGGCTGTCGAGCAGCGGTAGGAAGCCAGCAGTGATCCGAAGGTCGCTCATCTATGGCTCCAACAAGCCGGCGGCGGTGACCAGGCTTTGCGCAATATCGACGATACGCCGGTTCTGGTTCATGGCGGTCTTGCGCAAGAGACTGTAGGCGTCCGCCTCCGAGAGCCCTCGCTGCTTGATGAGAATGGCCTTGGCCTTGTCGATCACTCTGCGGTCCTCGAGCGCGGTCCGCGCTTCATCGAGCTCGCGTTGCAGCCGCGAATAGGCATTGAAGCGCAGGACCGCCATGTCCAGGATCGATTTGACGCGGTCCTTGCGCAAACCATCAACTACGTATGCCGAAACGCCAGCCTCGATGGCCGCACCGATGGCTGCGGCGTCAGACCTGTCGACGAACATCGCCACCGGCCGGTGCAGCGCCTTTGACAGGGTGAAGAAGTGTTCGAGCCGGTCACGGTCGGGATTTTCGAGATCGATGACCACCACGTCCGGCGCGATCTCGGTGATGCGCCGCGCGACCTCCTGGGTCGAGTTGATGACGGTGACCCGCTGGTGTCCGGCCTCACGAAGACCGTCCTCAATGATCGTGGCGCGCACCCGGTCTTCATCGACAATCAGAATTGCGAGTTCATCGGACGGCATCTTCGGGAATTAACTGGGCGAGCCGACCCAAGCAAGCCGTGTTTGTCACGCTCTGAACGCTGACGACGGCTGCTCTTGACCAGCCTGCCGTCGACCGGGAACGAACGTCCGCAATGGGCCAAAAGCAAACACTCTAGTTTGTTGATCGCGGCGCCACTGACGCTTGGACCGCCGGTTGAGCCGCTCGAACTCCCGAGCGAGTACTGTCATCGGCGCCACCTTTGCCGCTCGCGCCCGCGCCGGGCGCGCCTTGCTGGTCTTGGCCACGTCTTCCCCTCAGCGACGCAGTTCGGCGCCTCCGGGCCACAAAGGCCGGACAAAGGTGCCAAGTCGAGGCGAGCAATCGAACCGCAGGGGATAAGGCTGGAGGGGTCTCAGGAAGCAGCTTCGGATGGCGATCTCCCAGCGTCTCCTTTCGGGCGGGCTACGCTTGGGCGGAAGCTGTTCGGTCGCCACCATCACGAGAGCGTGCCGCGCCGCCGGCGACCGCCGCTCGAACTGTTGAGTGAGGGGCACTTCCAGCCGACGTTTGCCCGCCAAGAGCGCGGTTCTATCGGCGACGCATCCCAGCACGTGCCAGGCCAGTTACGTCAAGTCTGTTGCCATATCCGGTGTGCCGAGTAAGCTAACGCGGCGATGGTCTCGCGAGCAAAATCCTTCATTCTCAAGCTACTGGCTGACTGCGACATAGAGGTCGGCGGCTCGCGGCCGTTCGACGTCAGGGTCAGCAACGACCGGCTATACGACCGGCTGATGACGCAGGGCACGCTCGCCCTTGGCGAAGCCTATATGGACGGCTGGTGGGACTCACCGGCGGTCGACCAGTTCCTCTACCGGCTGATCCGCGCCGAGGCGCAATCCAAGGTCAAGATCGACCTCGCCTTGCTGTTCAGTGCCGCCCGCGGCGCGCTAGTCAACATGCAGCGGCGGCGTGTTACTGAAGTCGGCGAAAAACACTACGACATCGGCAACGACCTCTACCGGCTGATGCTCGACCCGCGCATGATCTACTCCTGCGGCTACTGGAAGGACGCGCACACCCTGGCCGAGGCGCAAGAGGCCAAGCTCGACCTCGTTTGCAGGAAGCTCGGTCTCCAGCCCGGAATGCGCATTCTCGACATCGGCTCGGGCTGGGGCGGATTCCTAAAGTTCGCGGCCTCCCACTACGGCGTCGAGGGCGTGGGGATCACCATCTCCAAGGAGCAGGCCGCGTTCGCCAACGCCGATCGCGACGGCCTGCCGATCGAGACGCGACTCACCGACTACATGGCGCTCGACGGGCAGTTCGATCGGGTGGTCTCGATCGGCATGTTCGAGCATGTCGGCCACAAGAACTATCGCGCCTACATGCAGAAGGTGCGCAGCCTGCTGGCGCCCGATGGCCTGTTCCTGCTGCACACGATCGGCGGCAACGTCAGCGTGACCCACGGCGAACCCTGGAGCGAGAAGTATATCTTCCCCAACGGCATGTTGCCCTCGATCCACCAGGTGGGAACGTCGATCGAGCGGCTCTTCGTGATGGAGGACTGGCACAATTTCGGTGCCGACTACGACCGGACCCTGATGGCCTGGCACGCCAGTTTCGAGGCCGGCTGGCCGCAGCTCAAGGCCACCTACGGCGACCGGTTCTACCGCATGTGGCGCTACTATCTGTTGTCGTTCGCCGCCGTGTTCCGCGCCCGTGATGCCAATCTCTGGCAGATCGTGCTCTCGCCCAACGGTATCCCCGGCGGCTACACCAGGGTGAGCTGAGTCACAAAGCTCGGCGTTGATGACAACGCGCCTATCAGGGCGATCTGCTAGTGGCACATCGTCGTTTTCCGCGTCCGTTTTGTCCCGCGAGAGGTGGAGGCCGCAACAGGGGCCGCGATTGCCCCCACCTATCGCGCGACGGCGGAATGGGAGATATAGGCCCTAAAAGTCTGATAGCTGCTGAGACGATGAGGCTCGTCCCGCCCACATAGCCCTGCGGCCGCCGGGGGAGGACCCAATAGCCTCATAGCCTCCAGGTTTGCATCGTACTGGTGGGGTTGGAACCAGTCTCTCCAGTGGGTGATCACAGCGCATGGTGTTGACCCAGGCGACACCGGTCATTCCTGCAGTATCCTTCAGGTCGGGCAACCGCGTGCGAGGCATGCTCAATGGACAAGAAGAACGCCATTCGTTTGTTCTGGTATCCTTACTAAGGGCCTCGTCGATACCGTCGCGACCATCTACTCGTCTGCTCATGCATGCGACACAATCACTGCGATCACCAAGTCCGACTAACCACGATACGACCGCACTAGCACGATTGGTCGAGGAGGGAGCAGCTATGGCCAAAATATGACTCCCTACCGGTGGCGGTCGCCGTCGCCGGTAGGAACAACGTTCTGACAGATGGACGATGAGAGACTACGCCAGCCTAGGCGTTGGTCGGGAATGGAAGAGACCGCCGACAAGATGCCTCGTGTTTCCGGAGGCTTGAGGCCTGACGTGACAGTTGTGAGCTCACCGCCGCTCCCAATCAGAGTTTGCTGCCGGCCGCGTTAACCTGCGACGGACTGGGCCCCTCGGCCATCCCCGCAAACACCTCGTAGTCGCGATACTTCCGCAGTATCGACCTTTGCGCCTCGTCGAGCAGGGTGGCAGCCTCCTCCGGATGGCTGGCCGCGAGCGCCCTGTAGCGCAACTCGTTGTAGGCATAATCCTTGAAGGCCAGGGTGGGACGCGGCGAGTCCAACCGAAAAGGCGCTTCGCCGATATGCTGCATCGCGGGGTCGTAGCGCAGCAGCGGCCAATATCCGCTGGCGGTCGCCTTGTCCTGCTGGGCCAGGCCTTCGCGCAGGTCGTAGCCATGGGCGATACAGTGCGAGTAGGCGAGGATGAGCGAAGGTCCCTCGTAAGCCTCGGCCTCGCGGAAGGCCTGTAGCGTCTGTTGCGGATTGGCGCCCATGGCGACCTGCGCCACATAGACGTTGCCATAGGCGATCGCCTGCAGCGCCAAATCCTTGCGCGCGACGCGCTTGCCGGCCGCCGCGAACTTGGCCACAGCGCCAAGCGGGGTTGCCTTCGAGGCCTGGCCGCCGGTGTTGGAATAGACTTCCGTGTCGAGCACCAGCACGTTGACATTGCGGCCCGAGGCGAGCACGTGGTCGAGCCCGCCATAACCGATGTCGTAGGCCCAGCCGTCCCCACCGACGATCCAGATCGAGCGCCGCACGAGGTGATCGACAACCGAGAGCAGGTCACGGGCGGCCTGGTTGTCGGGCCATTTCAGGAGCGCCGTCTTCAGCTGCGCGACGCGCTCGCGCTGTCCTCGGATTTCCGACTCGTGAACCTGCGACGCCGAAAGGATGGAGCTAGCGAGCGACTCGCCGACCACTGGCGCGAGCTGCCGCAGCAGGGCGTGCGCCAACGCCAGGTGTTTGTCCGCTGCGAGGCGAAATCCAAGACCGAATTCCGCGTCATCCTCGAACAGGGAATTCGACCACGCCGGGCCTCTTCCCTCGCGGTTCTTCGACCACGGCGTGGTGGGCAGGTTGCCGCCGTAGATCGACGAGCAGCCGGTGGCATTGGCGACCATCAACCGGTCGCCGAAGAGCTGTGAGAGCAACCTGAGATACGGTGTCTCGCCGCATCCTGCGCAAGCGCCCGAAAACTCGAACAACGGTTCGAGGAACTGCACGCCGCGGACATTGGCGAAGTCGACGCGCGCCCGGTCGTTCACCGGCAATGTCTCGAAGAAAGCGATGTCCTGTCGCGCCTTTTCGATGAGGTCCGCCTTGGGCGCGAGGTTGATGGCCCTGATATCCGGTTCAGTTGGACTGGTGGCAGGGCAAGCCTCGACGCACAGACCGCAGCCAGTGCAGTCCTCAAGGTAGAAACCGAGGGTGAAGCGCTGGTCGGGATAGCCGCGGGCATTGATCGGGGCGGACTTGAAGCCATTGGGGGCGGCCTCCAGAACGTCCTGGTCGTAGTAGCGCGAACGGATAACGCTGTGTGGGCAGACGAAGGCACATTGGCCGCACTGGATGCACATGTCCTCGCGCCAGACCGGCACCTCGTCGGCGATGTTGCGCTTCTCCCAGGCGGCGGTGCCTGAGGGGTAGGTGCCGTCGGCGGGCACCAGGCTCACCGGAATTTCGTCGCCGCGGTCGGCCAGCATCAGCGCGGTGACATTGCGCACAAAGTCCGGCGCCTTGAGCGGCACAATGGATGGCAGGTCGAGCACGCCGTCCGCGCTACTCGGCACGACCACGCGCTGGAGGCGGGCGAGCGCGCCGTCGACCGCGGCGAAGTTCCTCGCAACGACCTGCGGACCCTTTTCGGCGTAGGTCTGTTCGATGGCGTGCTTAATGCTCGTGATTGCCTCGTCGCGCGGCAGTACGCCCGAGAGCGCGAAAAAGCAGGTCTGGAGGATAGTATTGGTGCGCGCCCCGAGCCCTGCTTCTCGGGCCGCCGCGGACGCACCGATCACATAGAAGGTGAGCTTCTTGTCGATGATCTGCTGTTGAACGGAGTGCGGCAGCCTGCTCCAGACAGCATCGGCAGCGAATGGGCTGTTGAGAAGGAAGGTCGCTCCCAGTGCGGCAAGCTTCAGCACATCGATGCGGTTCACGGTCTGGAACTGATGGCAGCCGACGAACTGGGCCGCGTGCACCAGGTAGGGCGCGTGTATCGGCCGCGGGCTAAAACGCAGATGCGACACGGTCTGTGTGCCCGACTTGTGGGAATCGTAGACGAAATATCCCTGGGCAAACCGCCCGGCGTCCTCCGCGATGATCTTGACGCTGTTCTTGTTGGCGCCGACCGTTCCGTCCGATCCGAGGCCGTAAAAGACCGCGCGCACCACATCGTCCGGCTCGATCGAATAGCTGTGATCGACCGGCAGGCTGCTGTGCGAAACGTCGTCGGTGATGCCGACGGTGAACGAGCGGTGGGGATCGTCCGATTTCAGCTCATCGAAGACAGCCTTCGCCTGAGACGGGTCGAAATCCTTCGAGCTCAGCCCATATCTGCCGCCGATGACGCGCGGCATGGTCTGGCGCAGGCCGCGCGCCACCGCATCGGCGAGCGCCGCGACCGCATCGAGGTAGAGCGGCTCTCCAGTGGCGCCGGGCTCCTTGGTCCGGTCGAGCACTGCCAGCGCCCGGCACGTCGTCGGCAGGGCCGCGAGCAGGCGGGCGGCCGAAAACGGCCGGAAGAGGCGCACGGCGATGACGCCGACCTTCTCGCCGCGCGCGACGAGGTCGGCGACGGTCTCGCGCACCACCTCGGCGCCGGAGTTGAGCACCAGGATGACCCGTTCGGCATCGGGAGCGCCGGAATAGTCGAACAGGTGATACTGCCGCCCGGTGAGTGCGGCAAACGCGTCCATGGCGCGCTGGGTGATGTCCGGTACCGCCGCGTGGTATGGGCTCGCGGCCTCCCGGCTCTGGAAGAAGACATCGGGATTCTGCGAGGTGCCGCGGACGAAGGGGTGCTCGGGGTCGAGGGCGCGCGCTCGGTGGGCCCGGACGAGATCATCGTCGATCATCGCCCGTATCTGGTCATCGGTGAGCAGCGTCAGTGTGTTCACTTCGTGTGAGGTGCGGAAGCCGTCGAAAAAGTGGATGAAGGGGACGCGCGACCGGAGCGTTGCTGCCTGGGCGATCAGCGCCATGTCGTGGGCTTCCTGAACCGAGCCGGAGCCGAGCATTGCAAAGCCGGTCGGTCGCGCCGCCATGACGTCCGAGTGATCGCCGAAGATCGACAGCGCCTGAGTCGCGATCGAGCGGGCCGCCACGTGGAAGACCGCCGGAGTGAGCTCGCCGGCAATCTTGAACATGTTGGGGAGCATCAGCATCAGGCCCTGCGAGGCCGTGAAGGTGGTCGTCAGGGCGCCGGCCTGAAGCGAGCCGTGGACGGTCCCGGCGGCGCCGCCCTCGCTCTGCATTTCCTGGACCACTGGGACGTTGCCCCAGATATTCGGGATGCCCTGGGCGCTCCACTCATCGGCGAGCTCGGCCATGCCAGACGAGGGCGTGATGGGGAAGATCGCGCAGACTTCGTTGACGCGATAAGCGACATGCACCACCGCCGTGTTGCCGTCCATGGTGGTCTTGGCGGGTGTTTCACTCATGGAGATGAATCTCCGGAATCATTTCGATGGCGTGGCAGGGACATTGATCGAAGCAGATGCTGCAGCCGGTGCACTTGGCGTCCTCGATCCGATAGCGGAGACCTGGGCCGAGCTTGACGATCGCCTGCTCGGGACAGGCTGCGTAGCATTGGTCGCACTCATAGCAATTGCCGCATGAGTAGCAGCGTTGCGCCTCATGCCGGGCTTCCTCCTGGCTCAGGCCCGCCGTAACTTCCTCGAAGCCAGAGAGGCGCCGGCCGGCCTCAAGCACCTGCTGTTGGGCCGGCTCGGCGTCGGAGTAGACGGGAAGATGCAGCATGGCCGCCTCGACGATGATGGGCCGGTCGGGATGCCGCCATACCGTGCCTCGCAGATAGGCGTCGATGTTGCGCGCCGCCCTCTTGCCGTGACCGATCGCGATGGTCGCCGACTGCTGACCCGGCACCATGTCACCGCCTGCAAAGACGCCCGGATGACCGGTCATCATGTTCGAGCCAACCTTGATCGCTCCATCGGCCGCGAACTCGACGCCCGGGATGTCCGCGAGGAACCGGCTGTCGGTCTCCTGGCCGAGGGCCAGAACCACGGCGTCGGCCGACAGGGTTTCGATCTCTCCGGTCGCCTGCGGTCGACCGGCAGCATCGAGCTCCATTCGCTCGACCGTGAGATCGGTTCCGGAAATCCGCTTGATGGTGCTCAGCCATTTGATCTTCACGCCTTCCGCCAGGGCCTCGTCGGCTTCAAAGGCGTGGGCGGACATGTGCGCACGGTCGCGGCGATAGACGATCAATGCCTCCGTCGCCCCGAGACGGCGCGCCGTCCGTGCGGCGTCCATTGCCGTATTACCGCCGCCATAGACGATGACGCGGCGGCCGAGCAGCGGCGGCGTCCCGGCGCTGGTCTCATGCAGCAGCGACACCGCATCGAGTACCTTGGCGGCGTCACGCGCCGGAATGTTTATCCGCTTGCCCACGCCGGCGCCGATGGCGAGGAACGCGGCATCGAAGCTGCCCTCGCGCATTTCGGCCGACAGGTCGGTGACCTTGTGATCGGTGATGATCTTCACACCCATTGCCGCGATCCGCTGTACGTCGCGCTCGAGCTCGGCGCGCGGCATGCGGTAGGCGGGGATGCCGAAGTACATCATGCCGCCGGCGATCGGCCCCGCCTCGTGAATCTCGACCGAGTGGCCCAGGCGTGCCAGATGGTAAGCCGCAGATAGGCCGGAAGGTCCGGCGCCGACGATCAGCACACGCTTGCCCGTCGCGGGCGCAACGGCAAAGGACCAGTTCTCCCGGTTGGCCAGATCCCCCAGGAACCGCTCGATCGCATGGATCGACACCGGGCTGTCGATCTGGGCGCGATTGCAGGAGGTTTCGCACGGATGGTAGCAGACGCGGCCCATGACCGCCGGCAGCGGATTGTCGGACGTGAGCGCCTCCCAGGCAGGGTGGTAGGCGCCGGCCTGGGCGTGGGCAAGCCATCGCTGGATGTTCTCGCCTGCCGGGCAGGCGTTGTTGCAGGGCGGCATGAGGTCGACATAGGCCGCCCGACGCGAGCGCACGGGTCCTGTGCCGCGCTCCACCGTCAGGTCGACGGCTGGTGTCATGTCCGATGGTGTAGTGGCCATGCAAGCTGGCTCCCTTTGTGCGACCATGCTCGAACTACGGACCGGTGCTGTCTAGGTCATGTTCACGTCTGTGCCGGGAGAACGGACCGCTCGCGTGCTACTGGTTTGCCAGTTGCCCGTCCTCTTAGCTTTTGCCCGGCGCCACGAAATTGACGCCGATCAACCTGCGGGTCGCGCCCCTGATCTGCGGGATCAGCTTGGATGCTGCGCCAACTTCGGCACGACGAAGCCCTGCGCTTTCAGCAGGGCGGCGATGGACGGCGTTATTTCTCGACAGCCGCAGTGCAGCGCGTGCTCGTAGTGCCACTCCGCTCTCTGGTGGTCGGTCGGATTCTTCGGCATCACATGTCCCCGATGCCACTCCGCATTGATCTTACCCATCGCGTCTCTCGGACCTAGGCGGGCATCGGCTGCGTGGACGGCTGCGGCTTGCCCAGCAGGATCAGGGCAAGCACGGCCATCCAGACCATTGGCGAATAGACACTGATACGTTCGACGAGCCCCATCCAGGGCGTCGCGTGGTTGGCGGCGATCGCGGCGATCTGCGTGCTGACGATGCTACCGGCGCCGAGCATGGCCGCCACTGTGATCGCCGAGTAGATGCGAAACCCGCGGCCGAAGGGGACCGCGCCAAAGCCGATGAAGCCGAGCATGAGGGCGATGGCGGAGCCGGCGAACGCGATGTGCATAGTGTCGACATCGGTAAACTCGGTGCCGCGCATATGCATCGGCGCGATCCATCCCCAGAGGAAGCCGTTGAGCGCAAACAGCATGATCAGCACGGCCGCAATCTTCAGGCTCCGGCGCCCGGCGGCCGCGCGCCAGACTCCAGCGGCGAACGCCAGCATCAAGAGCGCGTATGGGTACCCCATCAGCATCCAGAAGTCGCGTGACGGCGCGCCGATGGCCGAGAGCTCGCTCACCTGCTGGGCGCCGTAATCGTAACCGGGGTAGAACAACGTCGCAGCCGTGATGTCGGTGAGGATGAAGAACGGCGCGGCAATGATGCCGCAGACCAAGAGGAATCGGGCGAAGGACATGGACATCTCCAATACGTTCAATTGTTTCCTCCCTTGGTTGCTGCGCTTAGGCGCGCCGAGCGATCACCGGCCATAAGAATCGAAGCGCGTGCGGCAGAAAGTCGATGATCTTGGCGGTCTCGCCGACGTCGAGCTCGGTCCACATGACATCAAACACCGCCGCCGCGACGGTCCGCGGGTCGAATGGGAAGTTGGGTGGCAGCTGATCGGCGATGTGTTCGCAGAAGACCTCGATATCGTCGTCCGCGCTGGGCGTCCGGCTTATCTTCCATCCTTCGAAGAAGAGACCGCGAATGACCAACGGCAATTGCGCCGAAAGGTGAGCAGCCATCTCCGGAGTCAGGCGGTCGCGCAGCACGTGCAACGTGGCGCGCAGGGCGGCAAGCGACTGGCCGGAGCGTTCAAACGGCAGCGTTTCCTCCAGCTTGCGCAACCAGAGATTGCCTTCATCCGCAGCGTGATCGAAATTGTGATGTCCGCTCATCATCCCCCTCCTTCGAGATAGCGTCACACTACCAGGCTTTTCGGCCCGCGCGCTTTGAGCCGCGTCAAACCCCGCCGGCGCGCCGACCGGTCCGCTTCGCCGGCACGCGGTCGCGCACGTTTGCGTCGTTTGTTATCGGACGACGGACAGCACACGCTCCCTATCTTGTGAGCGCTTGATCGAGGTCAAAAGCCGAGACGATGCCGAGACGGAAAATGTCGTGTCCAACTCAAGGAGGACCGTCATGGTCGAAACCGCAACCAAACTTCCCATCAAGACCGAGGGCAAGCCACCCGCCGTTGCCCCGGCCGCTGCGCCTTGGCGGCCATTCGAAGATCTCCGTCGCGAAGTCGATCGTCTCTTCGAGGACTTCGGGCGGGGCTGGCCCGGCATCCGGCCGATGAATCTCGAGCCGTTGTTCCGGAATGTCGGCTGGAGCAATCCGGCGGTCGACATCGCCGAGAAGGACAAGGCCTTCGAGATCACGGCCGAGTTGCCCGGCGTCGAGGCGAAAGACGTAGAGGTGACTCTGCGGAACGGTAACATCATCCTGAAAGGCGAGAAGCAGGAAGACAAGGAGGAGAAGTCCAAGGACTACCACCTCCAGGAGCGCCGCTACGGCAGCTTCGAGCGCTCGTTCTCGATGCCCGAAGGCGTCGATATCGGCAAGATCGAAGCGGCTTTCAAGAACGGCATTCTGACCGTCGCGCTGCCTAAGACCGCCGACGCGCAGAAGCCGGTGCAGAAGGTCGAAGTCAAGGCGGCCTGATCGCCGCGACGGTGGGTCCCGGCGGCTAGCGTCGGTCCCACCGTGCAGCGAACCCATGGAGCGCACACATGCGCTTTCGCAATCGCAGTGACGCCGGAAAGCAGCTCGCAAACGCGTTGCTCGGTTTCCGTGACGTGTCTCCAATCGTGCTCGCTCTGCCGCGCGGCGGTGTGCCCGTCGCGGCCGAGGTCGCCAAGCGCCTTCACGCGCCGCTCGAGCTCGTGATCGTTCGCAAGCTTGGGTTGCCGCAGCAGCCAGAGCTCGCGATGGGCGCTGTGGTCGACACGTCGCCGCCCGTGGTCCTGATGAACGACGCGGTGATCGCTGCAGCCGGCGTGTCGTCGGCCGCATTTTCCGAAGTCCGCGACCGTGAGCTGGCTGAAGCCCGGCGCCGCCGGGTCAGGTACGTCGGCCAGCATCGCCCGCTGGATACCAGGGGCCGCACCGTGATCGTCGTCGACGACGGGATTGCCACCGGGGCGACGATGCGCGCCGCGGTGCAGGCGGTGCGGACGACCGCGCCGCGGCGGATCATCGTGGCCGCCCCCGTAGGTCCGCCAGACGCGATTACGCAGCTTCGCCGGGAGGCGGACGATGTCATCTGCCTCAGTGCGCCGGCCGACCTTGGCGCGATCCAATTCTACTACGAGATGTTCGATCAGGTGACCGATCGCGAGGTGACAATGATATTGAGGCAGCTCAGATCGCGCGGGCCTGCAGATAGCTCTGGATCTCCAGCTTCGGCATCTTGACCAGATCCTTGGCAAGCTCCGCTCGCAGCGTTTTGACGGCCACCCTCTTCCAGATACTTTACGCAGCACGCCAAGGCCACGAGGCGGCCCGATGATGAGGAGCCCGCCGTCGCGGTGAGCAGTGGCGTTCGTCTCCAGCATCTGGGTAACACCTCTCAGGAATGCAGTTTCGGCCTCCTGATGCCAGTCGGTCGTGGTCACAGCGCTCCGAGAGCCATCCATTGCGTCGATGGTGCGACCCGGCCGATCCGTCCCGACCGTTAGGCTTTCAGCGCTGCTCTGGACAGGCGTTCGCGCAGCAAAGGACATTCCCTGTAGATCGCCCCGGAGCCGCATCTGTTCCGATGTGAACGCTGACGCCCTAGCAATTTTCAATGGCTTGTCGCCGTCAGCAGTGCGCCCATCGTCAGCATGACGCCGATGAAGCTCGCGCCGCGGGCGCGGTTGCCGAGGATATGAAGCGGCAGGAGCGGCGCTTCGCGAGCAAACGCATCATCCCGATTGCCAGGCCGCACGGAACTGGGCGAAACGGCAATAATCGTCGGCCGCGTCGCATTTTCAAATTGAGACCGCCAAACTCAGATGGGCGGAGGTTGACTAGTGCGAGATCTTACCGTCGCCGCCGGTTTGCGACTCACTGTCGTTGACCGTTCACTGCGTAGCACCTTGATCGCGCCGCCCGTCATGCATCACGTTTCGCTCGCTGTGGAGCAACCGAACAATCGTGATACGGCCTGCATGAATGTGTCACCGCAGCGAGCAGTACATCACCTACTGTGATGGCGTCGGTTCGCGATGCGGAGAGTAAACATGCTGGAGTCGGCAGCTGGCTCACCTCGAGTCTTCGCCAGACGCGACCTGCGGGAATAGGCCCCGACGACCGCGGATTTCTCCGTCAATACAGCCCCATGTTTCGCTGGAGAGCATTGGCGAAGTGTGTCTGCAGCGCTGCCTGCGCTTCGGCCGGCTTTCGACGCTTGCAGGCCGAAATGATCGCGAGGTGTTCCTGTAGGAATCGCAGAGACAGCGGCTCGGTCTCCTTGCGGTCGAGGCGCAGGATACGAAGGTGGTTGTGGATACGCCGATAGATGTTTTCCACCATCGGGTTCTGCAGGCTGGCGATGATGCCGTTGTGGAAGCCGGCGTCGAGGTCCTCGAGCCTGTGCCGAACCTGTGGCGTGAGACCGTCCCGCTCGAGAACGGCGATCGCGTCGCGGTGGAGCTGCTCCATCGCCTCCATCTCGGCGATTTCTGCAGTCTCGGCGTAGACGGCGACAGCTGCCGCCTCGATGATGCCGCGCAGCTGATAGGTCGACCGCAACAACTCCAGTCCGGGCTTGACGAATTCGATGCCCAGCCGCGGGTGGATGGTCAGCACGCCCTCGGCCTCCAGCACACGGAGCGCGTCCCGCACCGGGGTGATGGGAACATCGATCAGTTCGGCCAG